>ERZ1035037.118-NODE-118-length-32676-cov-120.438460_pt1 | contig 32676 bp, 54 predicted proteins | sample MGYA00520618_ERZ1035037 | MGnify/ENA primary metagenome ERZ1035037 (study PRJEB33766, sample SAMN09781741) | gut metagenome | biome: gut microbiome | host: Homo sapiens | place: Madagascar | study: EMG produced TPA metagenomics assembly of the PRJNA485056 data...
TTCCAACTCTGCCGCACACGCTAAGGGGGGTGGCTTATGACGGAGAACAAGTGGAAATCGGTCATCATGGACCAGCTGGCGGCGCTCAAGCTGTCGGACCCGGCTTATGATCCCATCGTCAAGACGCTGGCCTCCATCCTGGCCAGGCGAGACAAGGTGGAGCGGGAGTTTAAGCAAAAGGGCGGCGAGGCGGCCATCGAGTACACCAACAAGGGCGGCAGCACCAACATGACAAAAAATCCGCTGCTGACGCTCTGGGATGATCTCAACAAATCCGCGCTTGCGTACTGGCGCGAGCTTGGGCTCACCCCATCCGCGTATCGCAAGATCACCGGCGACAGCGCGCCGAAGAAGCAGGAGCGCTCCGGCCTCGCGGCGGCGCTCCAGGCGATTGAAGCCGAGTAAAGGCAAAAACTGGGCCGCAGTCCTACAGTACGCGGAGAGCATCCGGGACGGCAAAAAGATCGCCTGCAAGGAGCTGCGCCAAGCCGTTGGCCGATTTTTCCGGGACCTCGAAAATCCGGCCTACACCATGGACGCAGCCGGGCCGGAGTTTTGCATCCAGGTCATCGAGCGGACAATGTGCCACCAGCAGGGCGAGCGGCTCGACGGCGCGCCACTCCGGGGGACGCCGTTTCTCCTGGAGCCGTTTCACAAGTTTATTATCTACAACCTGCTCGGCTTTAAGCTGGCCGGGACCGATACGGTCCGGTTCCACGAGGCCCTGATCTTTATCCCACGAAAAAACATCAAGACCTCGTTCGCGGCCTCCCTCGCCTGGGCGCTGTCCCTCTGGTACCGGCGATCCGGCGCAAAGACCTACATCACGGCCGCGGCCCTGATGCAGTCACTGGAAAGCTTTGGCTTTTTGGCGTACAACGTCCGGCGCATGGGCGAGGACACAAAGGCGGGCGGCACGGTGCGGATCATCGACAACAACAACGAGCACTCGATGACCGCGGCGCTGCCGGACGGCTCGTTTTACATCCGGGCACTGGCCGCGAATCCGGATACACAGGATTCCCTCAACTGCAACCTCGCCATCTGTGACGAGATACACGCGTTTAAAAAGCCCAAGCAGTACAACCTCCTCAAGGAGGCCATGAAGGCCTACACCAACAAGCTGCTGATCGGCATTTCCACCGCAGGCGACAACGAGCAGCTGTTTTTAGGCCAGCGGCTGAAATACTGCCGCAAGGTGCTGGACGGCACGGTCCAGGACGAGCAATATTTTATTTTTATCTGCTGCGCCAATCCGGGAGAAGACGGGGAAATCGATTACACGAGCCCAACGGTCCACGAAATGGCAAACCCGGCCTACGGCGTCAGCATCCGCCCGGAGGAAATCCTAAACGACAGCCTCCAGGCCCAGAACGACCCCCAGCAGCGCAAGGACTTTTTGGCCAAGTCGCTGAACGTGTACACCAACGCCATGCGGGCCTATTTTGACATCGAGGAGTTCCGGCGCAGCGACACGCGATACGGCTGGACGCTGGACCAGCTGGCCCGGCTACCCATCAGCTGGTACGGCGGCGCGGACCTCTCCAAGCTGCACGACCTCACGGCCGCGGCCCTGTTCGGGCGGTACAAAAACACGGACATCATCATCACGCACGCATTTTTCCCGGTCGTCGCCGCCCACAAAAAGGCGGACGAGGACAACATCCCGCTATTCGGCTGGGCCGACGACGGCTGGCTCACCATGTGCAACTCCCCCACCGTAAACCACGCCGACGTGGTCAACTGGTTCGTCGGGATGCGCCGCCGGGGCTTTAAAATCCGGCAGGTCGGCCATGACCGTAAATTTTGCCGGGAATATTTTATCGGCATGAAGCACGCCGGCTTTAAGATCGTTGACCAGCCCCAGTATTATTACAAAAAATCCGAGGGATTCCGGTACATCGAGAATTCGGCGAAAAACGGGACGCTCTACTATCTGCACTCCGAGGCCTATGAGTACTGCGTTGAAAACGTCTCGGCCATTGAGAAGACCGACGACATGGTGATGTACGACAAGGTACAGCCGGAGCACCGCATTGACCTGTTTGATGCCTCGGTGTTTGCCTGCGTGCGATATCTGGAGAGCCTCGACCGGACCAGCTCCGCAAAGAGCTGGTGGGGCGAAAAGGAGGACGAAACCGAATGAGCAAGAAAAAGCGGAGCCGCCAGGCACCGCGGGCCGAGCCCTCGCAGAAGCGGAGCGCCGTCTGGATGTGCGACGCGACGAAGTACGACGACCTGACCTGCGCCGGGTATACGTCGCTGGCGCACAACCCGGAGATATGCGCAGCGGTAAGCACCATTGCGCGGCTGATCGGCAGCATGACCATCCACCTGATGCGCAACACGGAGCGGGGCGACATCCGGATCACGGACGGCCTCTCCCGCCTGGTGGACATCACGCCAAACCGGGTCATGACGCGGACGAGCTTCGTCCAGTGGATCGTAAAAACGATGCTGCTGGACGGACGCGGAAACGCCGTGGTCATCCCCCGCTACACCGACGGCGGAGCGGGAGGCTACATCGAGGAGCTAATCCCGATCCCGCCGGCCTTTGTGTCCTTTGTGCCGGAGGGCCTTATGGACTACAAGGTCATCGCGGCGGGCCGAGAATTCGCGGCCGGGGACGTCCTGCATTTTGCCGAGAATCCGGATGCGCTGTATCCGTGGCTCGGGACCGGCTACCAGGTGGCACTGGCCGACGTGGCCAACAACCTCAAGCAGGCATCCGAGACGGAGCGGGGCTTTATGTCGAGCAAATGGAAGCCCTCCATCATCGTCAAGGTGGACGGCCTGGTGGATGAGTTCTCCGGGCCGGAGGGTCGCCGGAAGCTCCTGGAGGACTACGTCCTCAGCGGAGAGGCCGGAGCGCCATGGCTGCTCCCGGCGGATCAATTTGCGGTGCAGGAAGTCCGGCCGCTGACGCTGTCCGACCTGGCGCTCGCGGACTTTGTCAAGCTGGACAAGCAGACCGTGGCCACCATCCTGGGCCTGCCGCCCTTTGTCCTCGGCGTCGGGGACTTTAAGCGGGACGCCTGGAACAGCTTTATTTCGACCCGCATCATGCCTCTGGCCCAGCAAATCCAGCAGGTGCTCACAAAGGGCCTCCTGTACAGCCCGGATCTGTATTTTAGGTTTAACGCCAGGAGCCTGTACAACTACGACCTCCAGGAGCTGGCCAGCATCGCGGACGAGCAATACATCCGCGGTATCATGACCGGCAACGAGGTCCGGGCCTGGCTCGGCCTGCCGCCGAAGGACGGCCTGGACGAGCTGGTCATCCTGGAGAACTATCTCCCCATCGACAGGCTGGGGGACCAAAAAAAGCTTTACAACCCGGGAGGTGAGACAAGTGACAAATCGGACGATGCGGATGCGTGACATGCGCGTCCGCGAGGAGGACGGCACCCGGCGGCTCGAGGGCTATTTTGCGGTATTTGACCAGCCCTATGAGGTGTGCCCCGGCTGGGTGGAGACCATCGCACCGGGGGCCTTTGGCCGGGCGCTGGCCTCGGGCGAAGACACCAAGGTGCTGTGGAATCACGACACAAACATCGTGCTTGGAAGCACAGCCAACAAGACCGCAGACCTCCGGGAGGACGAGCGGGGCCTCCTGGGCGGCGTGGAGATCAACGACCAGGACCAGGACGCCAAAAACGCATACGCGCGGGTGGACCGCGGAGACGTGGACGGCTGCTCCTTTGGCTTTGACATCTCCCGCATGGAGGAGAGCTGGGACGAGGATGGGACATACCGGACGAGGATCCTTGAGGTGTATCCCCTCTACGAGGTGAGCCCATGCACGTTCCCGGCCTATCAACAGACCAGCATTTCGGCGAGAGCCGCCGAGGAGCTGGCCGCGGCCCGCGAGAAGCTCGACCGGGCCAAACGCGAAAATGTAAACCAGCGCCGCGCCGAACTCATGGCACGGCTGAAAGGAGAACACCATGGCACTTAGAGCAATCATGCTCCGCCGGCAGATCGAAGCGAAGCGGGGCCAGCTCGAACAGCTGCGGGAGAAGGACGCCGCGTTTGCGGAGCGCCGGACGGCGCTGGAGACCGCAGTCAACGAGGCGGAGACCGACGAGCAGTTCGAGGCGGTCCGTGCGGAGATCGAGACGCTGGAGGGAGAAGAGACCGCGCACGGCGGCGAGGTGACGCGCCTGAGCGGCGAAATCCAGGAGCTGGAGGAACAGCTCGCCGAAGCCGAACGCGGCAGACAGGTGCCCCAGGCACCGGAAGGAGAAAGGAGAACCAACACCATGAGCTTTGATATCCGCGCGCTCCCCATGAGCCGCCGGGCCTTTGACGCCCTGCCGATGGAGCAGCGCACCGCGATCCTGGCACAGGAGGACGTCAAGACATTCCTCGGCCAGCTCCGAAGCATGAGGGGCCAGAGCCGGGCACTTACCGGCGGCGAGCTGACGATCCCCGTCGTCATGCTGGACCTCATCGCGGAGAATATGTACCGCTACAGCAAGCTGCTCAACCGGGTCCGCGTCCGCAACGTCAACGGCGAGGCCCGCCAGACCATCGCGGGCACCGTGCCGGAGGCCGTGTGGACCGAGATGTGCGGCGCGATCAATGAGCTGACCTTTGGATTTAACCAGATCACGCTCGACGGCTACAAGGTGGCCGGTTACATCGCGGTGTGCAATGCCCTCCTTGAGGACAACGACGTCAACCTCGCCTCCTGGATCGTGGAGATGATCTCCGAGTCCATCGGCCTGGCCGTTGACAAGGCGATCCTCTATGGCAAGGGCGCGGCAAGCAAAATGCCCCTCGGCATCGTCACCCGTCTGGCGCAGAGCAGCAAGCCGGCGGATTACCACGCCAACGCCCCCACCTGGACGGACCTGCACACCAGCAACATCGTCAAGGTGGACAGCACCAAGACCGGCGCGGAGTTCTGGGCAGCCCTCATGATCGCGGCCGGTAACACGTTTACCAGATACAGCCGGGGCGAGCAGTTCTGGGCGATGAACTCCAAGACCTACGCCATGCTGCGCTCCAAGGTCATCACCTTCACGGCCTCGGGCGACATCGTCTCCAACGTCTTCGGCACCCTGCCGATCATCAACGGCCCCATCGACGTGCTGGAGTTTATCCCGGACGGCGACATCATCGGCGGCTACGGCGACCTGTACCTCTTTGCGGAGCGCTCCGGCATGGTCATCGAGTCCAGCCGCGAGGTGCAATTTATCCAGGACAACACCGTCTTCCGCGGAAAGCAGCGCTGCGACGGCGCACCCATCATCCCCGGGGCATTTGTGGCGATGAACATCAACGGCAACAGCGTCACCACGGCGATGGACTTTCCGGCGGACACCGCCAATGACGCAGACCTCCAGAGCCTCACCGGCCTGACCCTCTCCCCTGCCTTTGATGCGGGCACGCTGAGCTACACCGCCACCGCGCCCACCAGCGCGGCTCCCATCGAGGCGACCCCGGCCAACGCCGACGCCCAGATCGGCATCACCTACAACGGCAAAAACCTCAACAACGGCGCCACTCCGACCTACGCAACCGGCAGCCTGCCGATGGTGGTCACCGTCAAAAACGGCAACGCCGTCAAGGTGTACACGATCACCGTTACCAAGTCCTGATGACGGCCGCGGACATCCGGACCCTGGTAAAGCTCAACCTGTCGCTCACGTCCGCGGCTTATGACACCTACCTCGACAGCCTGATCGAGACGGCAAAGGCGGCCATCCAGCGCGAGGGCGTCGCGCTGGATGACACGCCGGAGAGCGTCAACCTGATCGTGATGTATGCGGCGTACCTGTTCCGCAAGCGTGCCGAGGACAACCCAATCATGCCGCGGATGCTCCGCTATGCGCTCAATCAGATGCTGTTTGCGCAAAAGGCAGGTGGCGCATGATGACGCTGGACACCGGCATGCTCTGGCTCTGCACCGTGGCCAACACGGCGGAGCCGGGCGAAATGCCGCGGGAGCAGGCGACGCGGACCACCGAACACTTTTTCGGCGACCGTGCTGTCGGCTACGGCCGACAGTACGCCGCGAAGGGCGTCAACGAGCAGGTGGACCGGCTCGTCCGCATCTGGTGGGAGCCGGGCGCCCGAATCGGCATGGTGGCCGAAATCGACGGGGAGCAATACCGGATCGACAACGTGCAGCACCTGTTAGACGATGACGGTTTGCAGGTGACGGACCTGACGCTGAGGAGGCTGGACACGCTCTATGATATCACAGACAAGACTTAAGGCGCTGGGGGCCATGTTTGCGGACGTCTGCAAGGCCTACCACTACCGGCGGCCGAAGATGGAGCCCCCTTATCTCATCTGGGCAGAGGACGGCGCAGAGAACTGGGGCGCCGATCTCACCGTCAAGGAGCAGCGCTTTACCGGCGCTGCGGACTACTACACCAAGGACGAGTACGACGCGACCATCGACGCCATCCAGGCCGAGGCGACAGTATCCGGCATCTGGCTGGCTCTGGACAGCGTGCAGTACGAGGAGGAGACAAACCTCATCCACTACAGCTGGAGGTGGGTGTTGTAATGGCAACATTACGCATGCAGGGCCTCAAGGAGTACGAGGAGATGCTCAGCAAGCTGGACAAGGACACCGTCCCCATGATCGGCCGGGCACTCTATGAGGGCGGCAAGGTCGTGGCGGATGAGTTCCGGCGCGAGGTCGAGGCGCTGCCGGTCGTGGCACCAAATGTCCGAGGCACCTCGGAGCGCAAGCTGGCGGGCATCACCTCGGAGCAAAAGCGCGGCCTGCTCCAGGGCCTAGGCATCGCCAAGATGCGGAGCCGGGACGGCGTGCATGACATCAAGATCGGCTTTGACGGATACAACAGCGTGCATACCAAAAAATACCCCGGTGGCCAGCCGAACGCCATGATCGCACGGTCGGTCAACACGGGATCCAGCTTCCGCGCGGCCACCCATTTTGCGGACCGCGCGGCCAGAAACTCCAAAGCGCGCGCAGAAAAGGCGATGCAGCAGCAGTTTGACAAAGACCTAAAAAAAATCTCGGATTGAGAAAGGACTGAAACCATATGGCAAACGGAAGAGTCTGCACCGGTTACAGCCACCCCATGGCGGCAAGCTACGCCGCATCGGCCGGCACGGTGACCTACACAGACCCATTTATCATCGCCCGCGGCGTCAGTGTGGATATCTCGCTGACCACGTCGAGCGGTACATCCTTTTACGCAGACAACTCGGCGCAGGAGACCTCGCCCGGCAAATTTGTCTCCGGCACCGTGACGCTCACCAACGACGACCCACTCCCAGGCATCGCCAAGAAAATCTACGGCCTGCCCGAGGAGAAGACGCTGACTATGACCGGCTCCACGACGGTCAAATACCAAGGCTACGGCGAACAGGCGAGCTACCCGTATCTCGGCGTTGGCTTTATCGTCCGATTCCAACAGGACGGCGTCGAGAGCTTCGTACCGGTCGTCCTGACCAAGGTGCGGTTCTCCGCCCCGAACACGAGCCGCGAGACCCAGGGCGAGGAAATGAGCTACCAGACCACGACGCTCACCGGCACCATGGCCCTGGACGACGGAACCGACAAAAACTGGAAATTTGTCTTTGACGAGCAGACCACCGAGGCGGCCGCCGTGGCCGTCCTGGAGAAGTTCCTCGGCAAGGCGTCCTAAATCGGCGGGAGGAAGAAACATGGAATACGCGCTCACTGTGCTCGCCATGGCGAAGATCACGGACATTCTCGGCGGCGAGTTTGACATGGGAAAGCTCAACGACGGCAATACCGAGGAGCGGACCGTCCGCCGGGCCGAGATCATGGCTGCCCTCTCTGCCGGAGCCGCCGCAAAGACGCGGGCGGAGACCGGAGAGGACGCCCGAGGCCGGTCTGTGGACCACTATCTGAGCCTCGATGCCGACACGTTTTCAGACGAGTTTTCCGCGGCGATGAAGGCCGTGGGGGAAGGGCTCAAACGCAGGGTAAAAGCAAAAAAGCAGTAAGCGCCCCGCCATAAAACTGGATCATACCTGGCTGGTGTTTTATGGCCACCAGATGGGCATGAGCAGGCAGGAGATCAACGGCACCATATACGGGCAGATGCTGGACTTGATCTCCTGCCTTGCCATTTATGGCGGGGCGGAGCCAGAACCGGAGGAAAAGAGCATGGGACCGCTCGAATGGATGGGGGTGCAGTAAGTGGCGATCAACATCGGGCCAAAGATCAAGGTGGACGGCGAAGCCGAATACCGCCGGGCGATGCGGGACATCATCGCACAGACCAAGGCCCTGGACAGCGAGATGAAGCTGCTTACCAGCAGCTTTGACAAAAATACCTCCAAGGAGGAAAAGAGCGCGAAGACGTCCGACGTCCTCACGCGAAAGATCACCGCGCAGGAGCAGGCCGTCGCGGAGTTGGAAAAGCAGCTTGCAAAGGCACAGCAGAGCTACGGAGCGGGCTCCTATGAGGTGCAGAGCTACCAGCAGCGCCTCAACGAGGCAAAGGCCGAGCTGAACGACACAAGAAACGCCCTTGAGAGAATGGGTGAAAGCGCAGATGACGTATCGGACGGAATGGACGACGCAGGAGGGTCAGCGCTGGACCTTGCGACGGTGTTCAAGGGCGGCTTGCTGGCGGACATCGCAAAAGAGGCGCTCGATGCGCTGCGGGAAGGGCTGAAAAAATTTGCAAAAGAATCCGTAGAGGCTGCCGCACAGGTGAAGGCGCTGAATTCCAGCTGGTCCCAGACCTTTGGGGGCCTGGAGGGAACGGCAAACGAAGCCATTGACCGTGTGTCGCAGAGCACCGGCATCATGGCCGAACGGCTCAAGCAGGCCGGGATGCAGATCTACGCCTTTAACAAGGCATCCGGCGGCGACAGCGTCGAGGCGCTGGGCATGATGGAGCGGGCACTGACCACAGCGGCGGACCTGGCCGCCTATTACGACAAGAGCGTCGAGGATACCACGGACAGCCTGCTCTCGTTTTTGAAGGGCAACTACGCCAACGACGCCGCCCTCGGCATCTCCTCCACGGAGTTTACCCGCAACGCCAAGGCGGCGGAGATGTTTGGCACCGAGTTTAAAAACCTCACAGAGGTGCAAAAGCAGAGCGTCCTCCTCCAGACGGTCGAGGACGCGGCAAAGCTGTCCGGGGCCATGGGCCAGGCTGCCCGCGAGGCGGACGCCTGGGAAAACGTCCAGGGCAACCTCAACGAGGCCTGGAAACAGTTTGAGGCAACCGTTGGAACGCCAATCCTCTCGCTACTCATTCCAATTCTAAAGGGTGCAACTATTGCCGTCGGGGCCCTCACGACGGCGCTCAGTCCGGACGAATATCAAAAGGCGGCGAGAAGTGCGTCGGCCTTTGCCGAAAGCGTGGGACAGATTGAACCGGAGGCAAAGAAGACAAAAAAAGAGGCCTACGACCTGGCGGACGAAATTCTCGACCTGAGCGGAAAGGTAAAAGCTGGGACTCCGGCCTGGGATGACTTTAGATACAAGGTCCAGCGTCTGAACAATCAGTTTCCTGGGCTAAATCTTCAAATCGACGAGAACACGGGGGCTGTCAATCTGAGCGCCGAGGCAATCCGGGATTTCATCGCGGCAGCATCCGGATACGACGAGTACATCAAAAATCAAAACGCGATCCAGGAAATAGAACAAAAAAGATATGAGCTGGACAAACTGCTGAAAGAGGCCCAGGATGAGCTGAACACAAGCATGAAAGACGGCGCATCCATGTCCGGCCTCGCAGCGACAAACAGCGCATATGCCAACGCCGCAGACGGACAGCGCACAAAGACTGTTTACGAACTGGAAAAAGCAATCGGGGAGCTGGCCACGCAGGAGGCCGCCCTCAACGACCGCCAGACGGAGCTCGCCGAGAACGGCTATGCCGTAGAGGAGAGCGCCGACGCCCAGGCGGGGGCCATCTCCGCGGTGAGCGAGGAGGCGACAAACTACATTGCCAAGCTCGCCGAGGTCGGCGAGCAGTATCAGGCGGCGTATGAGAATGCACTCTCCAGCATCCAGGGCCAGCAGGACCTGTGGAAAGAGTTTAACGCCGAGTCAGAGATGACGGTCAACGAGATCGTCGCCAACTGGCAAAAGCAGGCGGAGTACTCGGACCAGTACGCGGCCAACATGGCCGCAGCTCTCGCCCGCCCCATCGACGGGATGCGGGAGCTGGTGGCCTCCATCGACGACGGCAGCGCCGAGAGCGCCGCCATCCTGGAGACGCTGGCCAACGGCACCGAGGAGGACGCAAAGGCCATCATCAAGGCCTTTGACCGTCGCAAGGACGCGCAGGAAAACATGGCGCGCACCATGCAGGGCGCAGAGGTCGCCCTCCAGGAGGAGACAAATAAGATCCTCCGCGACGCGGGCGAGTACGCCGACGAGATCGTCAATGTGCTCAAAAATCCGGATCAATACTCCGAGACGGTCCGGGAGAACATGGAGGCCTACAGGGACGGCATGACGGCCATTGCGCCGGACGTCCTCAACTCGGCTCACAACCTCGCGCAGCAGGTCCAGCAGGCACTCTCGGACATCCAAATCACGGTGAGCCCGAGCATGGCAATCAACGGCGGGCGGCTGGACATCAACGCCGCCAAAAACGGGCTAAATAATGCGTATAACAGGAGGTCGATGGTCTACAAATGATAAGCGAGATTGTATTCGACGGTCGCAGCTCCGCGGACCTCCGCCTCTTCGTCGAGCGCCCGCCGGACCCGACCGGCCCGGCGCGGCGAATCACAAAATATCAGATCCCCGGGCGGAGCGGGGACGGTGTCCTCGACCGCGGGGAGCTGGACAACTACGACCAGGAGTATGCCGTATACCTGTCCGCCGATCCCGGCATGGTACAGGAGTATGCAGCGCTGACCGCCGAGTGGCTGATGGGCCCGCGGGGCTATGTGCGGCTGGAGGACAGTTACACGCCGGACACCTACCGTCTGGCCATGTTCGCCGGGCCGCTGGAGGTGGCCAACACGCTGGGCTCCTTTGGCCGGGCAACGCTCAAGTTTGATTGTCTCCCCTACCGGCGGCTGAAAAGCGGGGACTATCCAGCGGACATCTCCGGCGGCGGATGGCTCGTCAACCCGACGCAGTTTGACGCTCTGCCGCTGATCGAGCTGACCATGAGCGGAGCGGGCACCCTGATTGTCAACGACGCCACCATTGAGATCGCGGCCATGACAGGCAAAATCGCAATCGACTGCGAGTCTATGGACGCCGCCGGTCCGGATGGGACCAATCTCAACGCCAAGCTCACGGCGGAGGTCTTCCCGGTCCTAGGGCCGGGCGGAAATCAGATCACATACACCGGCGGCGTGACGGACATCAAGATTACGCCGAGATGGAGGACAGTATGAGCGACCAGATCAAATATCCCCGCCTCTACGGAGCGGGCGAGATTGCCTTTGCGGACAACGGCCTCGGCTTTCTCCCGGACGCGCTGAGCTGCATCGTCCGGGAGGAACGCAACGGCGAATATTATCTCGAGATGACGTACCGGGCGGACGGCCTCCACGCGGAAGACATCGCATCCCGAAGCATCATTCTCGCGCGGCCAAACCCCTACGACCAGCCGCAGCCGTTCCGGGTCCAGCAGATCGTCAAAACGTCGGAGCGGGCGATCGAGATTTACGCGCCGCATGTAAGCTATGACCTGTCCGGGACGCCCTGCGAGCCGTTCACGGCCGCCAATGCGCCGGCGGCCATGCAGCAGCTCAAGGCAAAGCAGATCGCCGACACCCCGTTTACGTTTGAGACGGACAAGCAGACTGTGGCTACCATGACCAATACGGTGCCGACGTCCTGCCGGGCGCTCCTGGGCGGCCATGAGGGCAGCGTGCTGGACACCTACGGCGGCGAGTGGGAGTTTGACCGATGGAGGGCCATTCTCCATGCGTCCAGGGGCGAGGACCGCGGCGCGGCGCTCCGGTACGGCAAAAACATCGCCACGCTGGAGCAGGAGCAAAACATCGAGTCGATGTATACCGCGGTCTATCCCTACTGGCTCGGCACGGACGGCGTCCTCGTGACGCTGCCGGAAAAGACCGTATCCGCCGGCGGAACATACTCCTTCAGCCGCATCAAGGTCCAGGATTTTTCCGCCGACTTTGAGACGCCGCCGACCGTGGCCCAGCTCCGGGGTCGGTGCCAGACCTACATCGGGGCGAATAAGATCGGCGTCCCGGCAGTGACGCTAAACGTTACGCCGCAGGTGATATCCGGGGCCGACGTCATCAAGCTCTGCGACACCGTCCACATCTATTTTGCGGAGTTGGGCGTCAAGACCTCCGCGGAGGTCATCGCCGCCGAATACAACCTCCTGACGGGCCAATATAACGAGCTTGAGATCGGGACGCCACGCTACACCTTTGTGGACGCCGTCATCGACAGCCAAAACTACGTAGCGACCGCCCCGCGCACGGTGCAGGAGGCCGTGAACATCGCCACCGGCAAGATCGTCGGCAACGTCGGCGGCTACGTCGTCCTCAACTCCTCCAGCGGCGGAAAATACCCGGACGAGATACTCGTCATGGACGCCCCACGCATCGAGGACGCCGTCAGCGTCTGGCGATGGAACAAGTCCGGCCTCGGCCACAGCAGCAGCGGCTATAACGGCCCCTACACCCTGGCGGCCCTGGATGACGGATCCTTTGTGGCCGATGTAATCAAGTCCGGGACGCTGGCCTCGGCGGACGGAACGGTTAAATTTAACCTGCAAAACGGCACGATCTCCACGGAGGGGACCTTGTCAAACGGAAAAACCGCCAAAGTGGAGATTGCCGGGCCGACCATCAAATTTTACATCGACGGCGTCCTCGGCGGTTGGATCACGGATACCGGGGCAGGCATTGAGGTGAGCGGACGAGACGGGAGCACGGCCTCCATTGGAGGCGCGGCCGGGACCGGTGTGGGAAATCTGAGCAGCGCAACGCGGGTCTATGGCTCCGAGGTGTGGATCGCGGGCAAAAAGGTCCAGTGGGTCCAGAGCACCGACTTTGGCGGCTATGTGCTGGTAAGCAAGTAAGGAGGGACGAAAAATGAGCATGCAGGCGATCATCCCGATCATCCTGCGCATGGACAGCCCAAACACTCTGCAAAGGGTGTACGCAAAGCAAAACGACAAGCTCAGCCGGTATATCGTGGCATCACTGGCCTGCGGCGCCGCGGCATGGACGCCACCGGAGGGAGTCGCCGGGGCCATCCGCTACAAAAAACCGGACGGCACCGCCGGATTTTACGATACCGCCGAGGACGGCACAGACGCCATCGCCCTGAGCGGCGCGACGGTCAAAATGTACCTGGCGGAGCAAGTCCTCACCGTGCCCGGCGAGGTGGCGATGGAGATCAATTTTTACACGGAGGCCGGCGCAAAGCTCACGTCCTTTGGCTGGACGCTCGTCGTAAAGCCCAGCGCAGTCCCCGACTCGGCCATCCAGTCCACGGACTACTACAACACCCTGACGGCGCAAATCGCCAAGGCGCTGGAATACAAAAACGCCGCCGCCGCCTCTGCAACGGCCGCAGCGGCAAGCGCCGCCGCCGCGGCGTCGAGCGCAGAAGGAGCGGCCTCGACGCTGGCCGCCGCCGTGAAATCCGTAAACGGGATGACGCCAGACGAGACGGGAAATGTGGCGTTGATCAAACAGATGAGCATCAACGTCAAGGACTATACGCCAAACTGGCAGACCGGCGCGGGGCCGCTATATTTTTGGTACGTGACCACCTGGGAGGCGCTCGGCATCCAGAGGGCCAACGTCGTCGGAGCATATTTTGGGACCTGGGGCGGATTTAACTCCACGGTAATGCCGGAGGTCATGCTCTCGCCGAACGGGGTCGCCCTGGTTGCGACGACCAACACATGGGCCTGCACGAGCCTGGAGATCGTGATTTGCTACGTATAAGGAGGGGGTAAAAATGTTTGAGCTTATCGGCGGCGCCGAGCTGTGGCAGTGGGACACGGGCCGCCAAATCGACTGCGACGGCCTCCAGGCAGGCACGAAAGTACAGTTTGCATACAGCGATACCCAAACACTGAGCACCGCTGTGAAAACTGCAGGCGGGGCCAGCGTGGCGGACGTGCCAAACCAACTGCTCCTCCGGTCCGGGGCGCTGATGGTATACGCCTACGTGACGGAGGTCGATGGCGTGAGCTACACCAAATACGCGGCCCGGCTTAACGTGCAGGCCCGGCCAAAGCCGGACGATTACGTCTATACGCCGACCGAGGTGCAAAGCTGGCAGACGATCCGCGGCGAAATCGGCGACCTGGACGACCTGACAACGACAGCCAAAAACAACCTTGTCGCGGCCATCAACGAGGCAGCAGCATCCGGAGGCGGAGGAGGCGGCTCCATCACAAAGGATAGCATCGTCACGGCCCTGGGCTACACGCCGGAGGATGCGGCAAACAAAACGACCGACCTCTCCGCAAACTCCACCAACACCCAGTACCCCAGCGCAAATGCCGTGTGGAACGCAATCCCGCATCCGGAGACCAAGACGGACGCCATGACCCAGGCCGTGGGCAAGGACGCGGACGGCAAGCTGTGGACCGCGCCGGGGGGCGGTGGAAGCTCAAGCGGCATCGAGCTGGTGTATACCTGGACCGCGGACGGGACGACCATGTCGGCAATAAATGACCTGACGATCGAACCGGGCAAGCTGTATTTTTGCGAGACGATTGTACCAAACAACGGAGATTTGACCGCCAACGTTACAGTACCTCTTGTAAACGTCAGGATCGGGTCGGAAGGAAACACATACACAGGTATGATGGTGGGGACGGTCACCGGACAACAAAAATACTCGACTTTACAATCCAGGTGGACGTTTTTTGTGTTGGGGGGGACGATTCACTCGGTATCCGACCGAACGCAAAACTCCCAAAACGTCCCGACAAATGCCGCGTACAAGGCAAACAAAATATACATCTACTCCGCAACATCCGACGTCAACATCATCAGCGGGACAACCGTCAACATTTACAAAATGGGGTGACAACATGAAAATCTGCGAAAACGGAGTGATCCGGGACATGACGCCGGAAGAAGAGGCGGAATACAACGCCATGCTGGCCGCGCAGCCTGCGCCGGAGCCGACGGCGGAGGAGCGGCTGGAGGCGCTGGAGGCGGCAATGCTGGAGCTTGTGATGGGAGGCACGGAGTAAATGGTACAGTTTTTGACCTTGCAGGTGCGGCTGGGGCGCATCACCCTGGCTCAGGTGCCCGCAAAATACCGGGAGGCCGTCCGGGCCGCCCTGAACGCATAAGGAGGGACAAGTCATGCAGATCACAGAGGCCATCTGCACCGGAAACAGCCGGTACAGGGCAAACCAGAGGCTCACGCCGCGGGGCGTGGTGCTGCACTCCATCGGCACGCCGCAGCCGAGCGCGCAGGTGCTGCGGGACTACTGGCAGCGGAACGGCTCGCCATACCTCGTCCATTATATGGTGGACGACCGGCAGGTGCTGCACTGTATGCCGGACGACCGCAAGTGCTGGCACGTGGGAGGGCCGGGCAACGACAAATGGCTCGGCATTGAGATGGGCGAGCCGCGGGAGATCACCTACACCAGCGGGGCGCGGTTCACCGTCGGGGATCTGGAGGCGGCGCGGAGCTATGCGCTCCGGACCTACAAAAACGCCGTGTGGCTCCTGGCTCAGCTTTGCCGGAGGTACGGCTGGGACCCCTACACGTGCATCGAGACCCACTACGACGTGACCAGGCGGGGCCTCAGCAACACGGACCACGTGGACCCGCAGCACCTCTGGGACGGGCTGGGCCTGGGCATCGATCTTCTGAAGCTCCGGCGGGACGTGGCGGCGGAGCTGGGCGGCGCAAGCCCGGCCCCGGCGGACGAGCACCCCACGCTCTCCAAGGGCAGCTCCGGCGAGGCCGTCCAGCGGATGCAGCAGCTCCTCATCCGGGCGGGCTACAACTTCTCGCCCTGGGGCGCGGACGGCATCTTCGGGGACTATACGGACAGCATCGTCCGGGCTTTCCAGAGCAAGAGCGGCCTGAGCGCCGACGGCATCTGCGGCAGGCTCACCTGGGCGGCGCTGGAGGCTGCAGGGACCGCGGCGGGCAGGACCGGCAGGCTGGTCCGCATCAAGGCACAGAGCGGCCTCAACGTCCGCAGCGGCCCCGGGACGGGGTACGACGTGGTCAAAACGCTGGCCTACGGCGGCGCATACACCATCGTCGAGGAGCAGGACGGCTGGGGGCTGCTGAAAGCATACGCGGGCCGGCGGAACGGGTGGATTTGCCTCGCATACACCGAGGCCAAAACATAAGGAGGGACAAATGAAACATACAATCATGGCAATCATCGGAGCGCTGGGCGCGGCCATTTCGACCGCGCTCGGCGGCTGGACAAGCGGCCTCACAACACTGATCGTGTTTATGGCCATCGACTACGCCTCCGGGCTGATCGTCGCCGGGGTGTTTCACAAATCCGGCAAGAGCAAAACCGGGCGACTGGAGTCCGGGGCCAGTTGGAAAGGCCTCATCCGCAAGGGCATGATCCTGCTGATCGTCCTTATTGCATGCAGACTGGACATGCTGCTCGGCACAACGTACATCCGGGATGCAGTCATTATTGCATTCTGCGCCAACGAGCTGCTATCGATCACGGAGAACGCGGGACTTATGGGCGTACCGATCCCCAAGGCCATCACCGGCGCAATTGAGGTGCTAAAAAAGCGGGAGAGCGTAGAGACGGAGACAGATCATCCTCCCGACGATAACTGAGTTCAAAGACGGCTGCCCGCAAGTGCGGGCGGCCGTTTTTTTGCTACCGAGCGCAAAAAAGTTTTGCAAATTTGCATTTTGCTCTTGACAAATACACGCAATGCGTATATAATAGAACCATAAGATAAAGCGAAACAAAAGCCGCCCGGCCACGCCGGAGAGAAAGGAATCAGAAAAATGAAGAACGCTTACTACATCGAGTACACCAACGATTTTGCGAACACCTACAACCTCTGGTATGCCCCCGCCGGCGCAGCCGTCCCGGAAGGCTTGGAGCGCATCACCCGGAAGCTTGCGGAGCAGAAGTGCCGCAACGAGCGCGACGCCCGCAAGTACGATCCCGACTTCAGCGGCTACGGCGACACCCACATCTTCCCGATCTCCTGCCGCGGCAAGATGGTCGAGCCGCGCGAGCAGTATCGTGGATACATCGTCCACGAGAGCGAGATCTACACTTGGGAGATGTAATTATGATGGATAATATTTTCGCCGCCGCCTGGGCCGAAGCCCTCTCCGGCGCTTATGCCGATCGCGACTCCTATGTCTCCGACTTGGCGCTCTCCTCGATTTGGGGAGACGCCGAGGACACGGAGGTCCCGGCGGACCGCCTGGACACCCTCGGCAGCATCTGGGACGCGGCGCACCTGAGCATCAAGGACATCCGGGCAGCCTCCGGCCTCTCCCGCACTGCATTTGCGGAGCACCTCTGCATCCCGTACCGCACGGTACAGGACTGGGAGCGCGGCCTCCGCGCCTGCCCAGGCTATCTCCGTCTCCTGATCGCGGAGCACTTCGGCATCTTCCACCGGCCGGAGGCCGACCGATGAGGCTCCGGCTCTGCCGCGTCTGCGGCGTGACATTTCCGTCGGACAAGGAGCAGGAGTCTCTCTGCCCGACCTGCCTCGCGGCCCAGAAGTCCTCGACGATCCGACAGCGCACCTGCCGCCAGTGCGGCAGGACGTTTCCTGGTGGTCCGCGCGCGTGGTACTGCCCGGACTGCCGCGCAGATCGAATCCGCGAGCAAAACCGGGCGCACAAGCGCAACGGGACAAAGCGCCAGCTTGGGAGCATCGACAACTGCAAGGCGTGCGGAGCGGAATACATCGTAAAATCCGGGTTGCAGCGCTACTGCCCGGCGTGCGCCGGGGGAGCCGTCAGAGCCAAGGACAACGCTGCATCTCGCGCGTACAACGCCGACCATAAAGAGCAGCGGAAGGAGCTGCGGGACATGGCGCTCAAGCTCTGCGTCATCTGCGGCGGGATCGTCCCACGGGGCAGCGCCGCAGTCACCTGCTCCCCCGCTTGTGCCGAGGAGCAAAAACGCCGCAGGCAGCAGCGGGCCAGAGCCTCCTCCTGCAAGCCCAGCACGAGGCGGCAGCGCACCGGCATGCCGGGCGTCTACTGGGTCGCGACAAACCGAGATCGCCCGTGGATGGTACTCCATAAGGGCGCATATATCGGATCATATACCACCAAGGAGGAGGCGTACCGGGCAAAAAGCGAGCTGCTGCAGGCATCTCCGCGCGCCGCCTCCGGCATGCAGTGGGTACACCGCCACCCCCAGACCGGGAGATGGCAGGTGACGATCCACGGAGAGTACATCGGGATATATGATACGATAGAGGAGGCGGTCGCCGCCCGAAACAAAGCGCTAAAAGACAAGGCGCGAGCAAAAGACGCGGGCCAACCTCCAGATAAAGACTGATTCACAAGCGGCCACCCGCAAACGCGGGCGGCCGTCTTTTTTGCCATCGTGCGCAAAAAAGTTTTGCAAATCTGCATTTTGCTCTTGACAAATACACGCAATGCGTGTATAATAAAACCATAAGATAAAGCAAAACAAAAGCCGCCCGGCCTCGCCGGAGAGAAAGGATAAAAGAAAATGAAGAAAGAGTTTATCGGCAAGATCATGAACAACGCCATCTACGGAGCCGCCACCAACCACGGCGCATACACTTACAAGGCCAACGTATTCACAGGCGAAATCTTCCGCTGCCGCCGCGGCGATGAAAACCGCGAGTGGATCGACAACGATGGCAGCGTATCCGGTGCCTGGACACTGGTTGCCAACGCATAAAAAACAAAAGCAGCCCCGCAGGGAACGCCTGCGGGGCTTGCTTTTTTTGCCGTCAGGTCCGCGCAAGCTTGATGCGCAAGGGCCGGGCGAAACGCGCCGCCGCGTCGCCGCTTTTGTCGCCATTTTTATCGCCGTTTTTTGGGACAAATCGCAAAAAGCAGACGGGAAAACGATAAAATATGCAAAGGCGAATTCGCAGAAGATGACGGAAATGTTTTTGGAATTCGGATAAATGCAGAAAAACACCGAACATCCAAAGAATGCTCGGTGAATCCTTATGGTGGAGGCGAGGGGAGTCGAACCCCTGAGCAAATGCCGAAAACGCTTTTATTTCCGTCGCTCTCCCCTACTCGTTGTCATTTTTGTCGCCATTTTTTGGGGCGAGCGAATCGTAAAACGAGGCGGCCTGCTCGTCAACGCGGGTCTGCATCTCCCCCATCACGTGCTGATAAACAAGCTGGACCATGCGGTCTGATGCGTGCCCCATACGGTCAACGATATACTTGTTAGGGACACCGAGCATGAGCATTGTCGATGCGTAGGCGTGGCGGAGATCGTGGAAACGCATATGCGGGATGCCGGCCTTACTCAGCATCCGCTCAAAACGCTTGTATATCGCCTGCCCGGATAGGTGCACGAGATAATCCGTGTCAGATGGCATCGCGTCGATGAGTTCCTTGACGCGGCGGGTCATCGTGAGCCAGCGGTCGCCGCTGAATGTCTTGGGCGGCTTTGCTACTGGGGTCCCGTCCTCCGCATCGACGATCGCCTGAGCTATATGCAGCCGGGACCCGCGGGCATGACACATGCGGAGCCCGCGCACCTCGGACATCCGCAGCCCCATGGTCATTGCGAGGTTGACCGGGAGCTCAATCTCTGTCCCACGGGCGGCCCTTAGGATCGCGGCCTGCGTATCGGTATCGGGCACAACGATATCCGCCTTGCGTTTTTGCGGCAGCGTCGTGGCGAGATCGTCACGCAGGCCGGCGTAATGGAGGACAGCGGACAGCAGCCCGTGAGCGTTGCGGACATACTTGGGGCTGGCGGTGGCCGCCATCCGGTTGGTCTCGACCTGCACGACCTGCTGCGTGACGCGGGAGAGCGGCAAGCCCATGATCCCCTGATAGGTGTTGCGGGAGAGCCTGCGGTAACCGGCAATCGTCGACGGAGACAGGATGTGAGATTTTGCCTCGATGTACTCGGCGTAGGCGGTGGCCAACAGCTTGCGGCTCGGCTCCCGCGCCGCGCGCTTGATCCCCGCTTTGACTGCCATAGCCTCGGCCAGGGCAGCCTTTTCCGTGGGGGCGGTGATGGAGACGTCCTCACCACCCACGCGGACGCGGCAGTACCAGGACCCGGAGGGGAGCTTCCGGGCGGTCGGTGTCTTCATAAGCCACCGCCGATCAGCCAGACGGCGGGATGGGCGGCGTCCGGGCCGAAGCCGAGGGCGTCGCGGAACCAGCCGGCGTCGCGATTCAGAATGTCAAAGGCCATCAAAAGCGTAAAAAAAATAACGCACACGGCGAGGGCAATCGCAAGGCGTTTGGTGCGGCGTTCGGACTTCAACAGGGCACGCTCCAGCTGGGCAAGCTGGCGCTCGTAGAGCTCACGGGCGACGGCCAGCGTGGAGGCGGGGACCATCTCGACACCCTGCGGGGTATCCTGCGAGGCCTGCGGGGTATCCTGCGAGGCCTGCGGGGTATCCTGCGAGGCCTGCGGGATATCCTGCGGGGCCTGCGGGATATCCTGCAGAGCCTGCGGAATGCAATGCGGACCTTGCGGGGCCTGCGGAGCGCCCTGCGGGTCCATAGCGGAGCGGGCCGCATCGAGGATATCCTGGTCCGGAGATTTGACACCGCCGCCCATGTGATCCCGCAGCGTCGAGGCCGGGACGCCGGTCGCCTCCTCCAGATCGGCCCAGGACATGCCGCTTTTGCGCTTTGCGTCCATATAATCAAAAATCATGCATGTACAACCTCCCATCCATCATTCAAAGCGGGGCCTGCGGAAAACCCGCAGGCCCCGCAGGCAATCCCGCAATTGACACGCAAACCCCGCAGGGGTTATGCTGATATCACAAAAGATCAATCATCGGAGGCGAAATCCTCCGGAGGAAGAAGGAGCTTCAGCTCGTCGTAATCGTCCATAAAGGAATGAAACGCGGCATTACGCCCGTCGCCGTATGTCGTAAGGGAGCCGTCCGGGTCGGTGGCGAACCGCAAAAACGTCGAATAAGAGGAGTACATATCGCGGAGGACATCGTACTCCTCGGCGTAGGCCCTGGGCGGGTTTTTGAGATCGTTGACGGCAATACGGGCGCTGTCAAGGTCCTTGACCAAGCCGTCCCGCGCAAACTGATAATCGGCGCTGTCAAAGTAGGCAGAGAGCGCGTCGTTAAAATCACGCCAAGAGCCATTTGGGCGGGTATATGGGTCGGTGGCGGTGTCGTACTCCTCATAAATGGCGTTGCTCCAGACGGAATAAATCATGTCGGACACGGAAGCGGCGTCCGAAGCGCTGAGCAGCATATCCACCCGCGCCTGATGCAGAGCCTCGGCATAGTCGCGGTCGCGCTTTTGGACGATGAGCACGACAGCGATTGCGATGAGAGCGACGGCGAGAACTGCGGCGGCGGCAATTGTCTTCCAGTCTGCGCACTTCTTCGGCGCGGGCTTGGGCGCATCAGTCGGAGCGGGCGAAGCGGGAGGCGGGGCTGCCGGAGCCGCTGGCCGGGGCGGGTCCTGGAGGGCCGAGAAGTCTATCGGGTTGATACGATAGCCGCAATTCGGACACGCAGGGGCCTTGTCGGAGACCTCTTTCCCACACTCGGGACAGTTGATGAGGGCCATAAAAGCACCACCTTATATAAAATTTGCTGGATTATATAAAAAAGTTTAGCACTATTCGACGCAGAACGGAACCCCCGGATGCAAAAATCGTATGGACGTACAAAAATGAGCCGAAAGGAGTGGTAAAAATGACGAAAGAACGGGAGGTTTTAGCGGAGAGACTGGGCCAAATCCTGCGGGATGCGCCGCTTGAGGTGCTGCGGGAGCTGTATCTGATTGCGAGGACGCTGACCGGATAGGACCGGGACACAAAAGAGCAGACAGACCGTCAAGGGTCTGCCTGCTCTTTTTTTGCGTCGAGGCCGTCCACGATGGCGCGGACCTTCGCGGCAAAAAGCTCCCACTCCTCGGGCGTGGTCTCCGCCATAACGGCGAGGACCGCGGCCTCGGTGTCGCTCAGGTCGCCGCCCAGGATGCGCCGGGCGTAATCAAAGAGATCATCCCGCCGGGAGCGCTCCACAAACATCGGACCGACACCCTCACGCAGCCAAACCTCATTGACGCTAAATTCGCGGCAAAGGTCCATCAACGTGCGGTCACTGGGCGTGCGGTCTCCTCTCTCAATCATCCAAATGTAGTTTTGAGAGAGGCCGAGCCGTTTGCCGAATTCCGCCTGCGTGAGCTTCAGCGCGGCGCGTATTGCCTTGATACGATCATTCAAAAAAATCACCTCCTCTGGGGACTGATATTATTATAGTAATTTAATCTAACTTTGTCAATAAAAATAATCTAAAAAGTTATTGACAAAATCTAACTACGGTGTTATTATAATCATACAAGTTAGACAGCAAATCAAACAACCGAGACGAACGAGGAGGGAACGGCAATGACACCAGCGGAAGAAATGAGGCTGCGGGGCGTGGAGGAGCGGACGAAGATTGTAGCAGACAGCTACTTTGAGCACGCGGACTGGACGATTAAGCAGTTTCAGCGCGTCCGGGACACAATCTTTGTAATGGCGGTTGCGCAGGTTATTGAAGCAATCGTGATCGTGATGCTGCTGAGTCGGCTTTAGAGGCCGAACAGGTGCAGGACATACGCGAGGACGACGCCGGAGGCAACCGAGACTACGCCGGTCAGGACGCAGGCGAACACGGCAGCTTTCAGCGTTACCATTTTCTGTTCCCTATGGTGCCGTTCTTCGCGGGCGATATTCTCGGCGCGCTCCTTAAGACGTGTGGCCTCCATGGCCTCCTCTTTGCGGCGCTTTTCTGCAAGCTCTGCGGCCTGCGCTGAACGCAGCGCGTGGAACCGGGCGCCATCGGGTGACAGAGAGCACAAGACAAGAGCATCCGGCGGAACATCGCGGAAGGGACCAGAGATGCGCACCAGCCGGTAGCGGTGGAGAGCGTCACAGACCCGGCGCGGGACCTCGACCGGCTGGCTCTCGCTCAGAGAGTCAAAAGCGTCCAGATCCTCCGGCGTGAGCTGAATCCGCGAGAAATCAACATTAGACACACAAACACGACCCTTCGCAAAAAATGGAGGACAAAAAAATGAAACCGTGGACCAAGAAAGACACCATCGAGGTCATCGTGCAGATCATCGTCGCCGCGGCGGCATCGATTGCAACGAGCCTGTACCTCATGGCGCACTGAGGACATACCCCAATAATAGCAAACGCTTTCAAAAACCGCAAGGAGGTGAGGACGCATGATGAGACTGACTGAGCAGGAGACCGAGTTTCTGGACAAGGTCTTTCCCCTGTTCCGGCAGCTGCCGGAGCAGAAGCAGCAGGAGGTAAAGACGGCCATGGAGTGGTACCTGGCCGGGAAAAAGGCCGGGATGGCCGAGGCCGAGGCCAAGGCCGCGAGCTAACAGAAAGGAGGACCAAGATGCCGAGGACGCACTTTACGCTAGAGGCGGACCGGATGCGAGACATCTCAAAGCTCATCGACCGCTACAGGCGCGTCGAGGACATGACAAAGGAGGACCTAGCAAAGCAGATGAGGATGAGCCCTGCAACGCTGGCGGACAGAATCAAAAGGACGCCGGAAAAATGGACCGTCGGGCAGCTCTGGTCCGCCGCAAAAATCTTGCACATCCCAAAGGATGAGATCGACCGGGCGATCTGCGCCGGGACCGGCGCACGATGAAGCGCGAGGAAAGGAGGTGACGGCAGATGAAGCTGCCAGATAAGGACCTGCGGACGCGGGACTACGGGGAATGGCTCTGCGAGGTCGGGAACGCGCTCATCGCGGAGCTGCGGGGCGCGGAGCTCAGCTACCGGGACGCCATCCACGTGCTGGAGGCGGCGGCCCGGGCTCTGGAGCGCGAGGCCCTGAGCCAGGACATGGAGGCGCGCCATGGGTAAGCGGACGAAGGAGCCTCAGCTGGAGCGGTGGCGGCACGCCATGCTGTTCCGGGTCACCGTCTCCGGGGAGGAGCCGGTGCTCGTGCCGGCCTTCAACGAGCCGGACGCCGTGGAGCAGGCGGCGGAGGAGCTGGGGATGGACCCCTGGCTCTGCCGGAAGCTGGGGGCCGAGGTCGCGGTAGCCCAGGCCCAGGAGCTGCTCCGGTACGCCCGGAACAGGCACCGGACCCTCAGGATGCGGGTCGAGTGCGAGGGCTACGCGCCCCACGAGTGCCGGGCCTACTGCAGGATGGACGCCGTCATGGACGCGGCCAACGCCTGGGGCGCGGACTATATGCAGATCAAGGACAAGGCCAGGGTCGGGGTATCGGCCCGGCTGCCGGAGTGACATATGGACAGATTTGAGCAGCAATCCCTGTTTGACGACAACCCCGCATACAAGGACTTTACGGACAAATTCAAGACCAAGCTGACCACGGACGACTGCTACACGCCGCCGGAGGTCTACGACGCGGTGCGGGACTGGGCCTGTGCGGAGTACGGCATCGACCCCGCCGGGATTGTCCGCCCGTTTTACCCGGGAGGGGACTACGAGCGGCACGAGTACCCGGACGGCTGCACGGTGCTGGACAACCCGCCGTTCTCGATCTTTACAAAAATCTGCGAGTTTTACCTCCAGCACGGCATCCGGTTTTTTCTCTTTGCGCCGGGGCTGACGGCCTTCGGCGGGCGGTCCGTCGTCATGCGGACGACGCACATCGTCTGCGAGGCAAAGATCACCTACGCCAACGGCGCGATTGTAAGCACCGCCTTTGTGACAAACCTGGGCGGGGACGTCATCGCCAGGACGGCGCCGGAGCTGCGCAGGGCCATCGAGGCCGCGCAGCGGCGCGCGAAGCAGACAAAGCAGCAACAAAAATACGAGTATCCGCCACACGTCCTGACCGCCGCCATGCTGCAAAGGTACAGCAAGTACGGCATCGAGTTTGCGGTGACGGCCAAGGACTGCATGCCGATCAGCAAGCTGGAGGCGCAGGCCGGGGCCGGGAAAACGATCTTCGGCGGCGGGCTGCTCCTATCCGAGAGGGCCGCCGCAGAGAGGGCCGCCGCAGAGAGGGCCGCCGCAGAGAGGGCCGCCGCAGAGAGGGCCGCCGAAACGGTCTGGGCGCTGTCGGAGCGGGAGCGCCGCATGGTCGCGGCGCTGGGAGAAGAAAGGAGATAAAAGCAATGGCATGGAACGAAACGATGCAGGCATGGGCCAGCGCGGGGCCGGAGAGGAAGCGCCGCGGCGACATCTACCGGGACGGGTGGATGAAGATCACGACGCGGTGCGGCGAGTGGAGCCACACCCGGATCTACTACGTCACCGCCGCGGAGCACAGGCTCGCGGAAAAGGTCATCGACGCGGCGGTCGGCGGCCTCCTCTGGGCCGGAGCACTCCGCGGGAGAGGGCGGGCAATCCTTCGGCGGGTACGCCGCCTGGGCCGCCGCCTCGGAGCCTGAACATACAACCAAAAATCAAAAAAAGGAGAAGATGAAGCATGAAAAGCAGCGTGCGGCCCATTGCGTACCTGGTGACGAGCATCCGGGACGGGGTCAAGGAGAGCCACTACGAGGCACAGGAGGGGCTGGGGCTCCAGGAGGTGCTGGAGCACGACACGGCGGTGACGCTCTACGCCCAGGCCCTGGAGCGCAAGTGCCACGCGCTCCGGCAGCGGGTGAAGCTCCTGGAGCGGATGGCGGAGGCGGTCCGGGCCAGGGAGGAGGAGGCATGACGCCCCGGTACGGGCGGTGGAAGAGGCACCCCTGCCGCCAGGACTGCCCGCAGCGGCGGGCCGGGTGCCACGCCGAATGCCGGGCCTACCGGGACTACGAGGCGGACAAGCTGCGCCGGTACGAGGCGGAGGAGCGGGCAAGGCAGACCTACGCGCTCAACGCCGCCGCGGAGCGGTGGGGCGTCGAGGAACAAAAAAAGCGAAAGAAGGGAGACCGAAAATATGGACAGGGGAAATGAGCTGATCCTCAGCGGCATCGGGGCCTGCCCCTACTGCGGCCAGGCGGTGGCCGTGGACCGGCGGGAGGGCGAGACGCCAACGGACGCGGCGGCCCGGGTCTGCGACTGCATCGGCGCGCGCCAGGCCCGGGAGGACGCGCGGCGGCGGGAGAACGCCCGGACGCTCATCGAGGAGCTGTTCGGTGAGCGCTGCCGGGAGGTCTACGGCCTGGAGCCGGTGACGCCGGAGGCCCAGGCGCTGCTCGTGGCGGCGGCGGACCGGATCATCGAGGGGAGCGTCTCCTCGGCGGCGGTGGCCGTGACGGGCATCTGCAAGGCGACGCTCCGGATGGACGGCAGCGGCAGCATCCGGGCCAAGCGCCAGCAGGGGCGCGTCATCGAGCGGACGGAGGGGCACTGACATGGCGACCAAGTCCAACACGCGGCGGCGGAAGGGCCGGCGGGAGGCCGATGTCCTGGCGGCCATCGCCTCCAACATCCGGGCCGGGATCACCGCCGAGGGGGAGCGGAGCCTCGCCATCTGCGCGGCGAAGGCCAACGCCCGGGGCATGAGCTACGGCCAGTACATGGCCGCCAAGCAGGCGGGGCGCGTGCGGTAACGCACGCGGAACGCACGGGAAACACACCAACATCACGACAAGGAGGATACATATGACACGTCAAGAGATCATCCGGGGCCTGCGGGCCTGCTCACACCAGCAGCCGGAGTGCCGGGCGGAATGCCCGCTGTGGATGAGCGACTGCAGGGACGGCAACCTGGTCGCCCTGGACTGCATGGGGCGGCTCATGGCCGAGGCGGCGGCGCTCCTCGAGGGGATGCCGGAGGAGGACGAGGCATGACGGCGGCGCAGACGGCGGCCATTGCGGCCATTGAAGCACAGCAGCCGAAGACGAGGAGCGCCATCTGGATGGTGGGCGAGCAGCTCAAGGACATGGTCCGGGCAGAGCCGGGCCTTGCACCCCTGCTCCTGGCGGACCTCGCCGGGAAGGGCATGGGCCTTGCCGACGCGGAGCAGCAGATCGCGGCGGCGGCGAAGAAAAACAAGGTCGGGAATTGCGGCGTGGTGACGCCAGCCGAGGCGGAGGACATCCTCCGCAGCTTCTACGGCCTCCCGCCCCGGGGCGCGGCCCCGGAGCCGGAGCGGGACGAGGCGAAGTTTACACCGCCGCCGGAGGGCATGCTGGACCTCTCCGCCTTCCTCTGAGGGGGTGCGGCCATGGATGACTTAAAGGAACTTCTCGAGATTTTGCCGGAGGAACCGGAAAAGGAGCTGTGGGACTGGGCCTTCCTCCAAAACGAGGACCTGCTGGGCGGGGAGCTGTGCCTCTTCCGCCGGGAGAGCGTGGAGCTGTGCCCGGAGGACCAGGGCTGGCCGCTCCCCGCGCCGGAGCGGGCGCAGAACAAGCGCGTCTGGGGCGCACGGTGCACCTGCACCGCCTGCGGCGAGGACTTTATCGCCGGGTACGGCAGCGCAAAGCAGGGCGGGATGCGGATCAAGGGCATCCGGATCCTCTGCGGAGACGACGGACAGCTCTGGCCCGGCGTGCCGGACAAGGACGAGATGCCGGGGACGGTGGCCGACATCGCCGAGGGCGAGGCGCTGAGCTGCCCCTACTGCGGGGCAGAGGTCCGGCTGACCCACGCCGGGAGCCTGCGGGGCGGGCGGACCTGGCAGCTGCTCCTCTGTCAGGCGGCGGTGCTGGCCGGGCGGCTGGTGCTGCTCTACTGGATGGCGCGGCGGACGGCGGACGACTACGGCTGTTTTGATTGCAGCCTCCGGCCATGGGAGGCCGTGGTGCTGGACCGGGACGGACGGCTCCGGCGGATCACCCACGTATCCCGCGGGATGTACGGCGCCAAGCCGGCCCCGGCGTGGCGGCTCTGCGGGCGCTTCCGCGCGCCGGAGGAGCTGCGCTACTACAGCTGGGACGCGTCCGGCCATCAGCAGATCGGGGCGCGGGTCTTCGACCGTGTGCCGGACCTGACGGGCACGACGGGGGAAAAGACGGGCATCGAGGACTACATCCGCAGCGGCGGGACCTGGTGCGCGGCCTACCTGGGCCTATGGCGCAGGCACCCCAACGCCGAAAACCTGGCCCGGCGGGGCTGGGGACGCATCCTGGAGGACGAGCTGGGCCGAAAGGCGAAGAACAACGTCCGGACCGGGAGGACGGAGGCGCCGGACATGCTGAGTGTCAACTGGGAGGCCGGCAAGCCCCACGAGATGCTGGGGATGGACCGGGCCAGCTGCAAGGTCCTGGCCGGGCGCTGGGGCTACAAGCAGCTGAAGCTCTGGGGTGAGTATACAACGGTATACCGGGACGTGACGGCGCTGGAATTCGACACGGCGGCCCGGGAGACGAGCTGGCGGACCGTGGAGCGGATCGTGGACCGGTGCGTCGGGGACTGGGACGCGCTGCCCGTCAGCCGGGTGCTGCCCTACCTCCGCAGGCAGGCGGCGTGGGAGGACGGGCTGGCGGAAACCCAGGCAGGCCTGCTCTTTGACCTCCGGGACATGCTGGACGACCGGGACACGGAGCCGACGGAATACGAGCTCTGGCCCAAAAACCTGCGCGCGGCCCACGACCGGCTGGCCGAGGAGCGGAAGCAGCGGAGGGAGACGCACTACGCCGCGGATTTCGCCCGGCTGGCCGAAAAGTACGCGCCGCTGGCCTGGCGGGACGGGGACCTCTGCATCCGGGTGGCGGCGACACCGCAGGAGCTGACCGACGAGGGAGACACGCTGCATCACTGCGTGGGCGGCTATCACCAAAAGCACGCGGCGGAGACGGACGTCATCTTCTTCGTGCGCCGTGCTCGCCGTCCGGAGCGGAGCTGGTACACGCTGGACATCCGCATGGACCGGGACGAGCCAAAAGAGGTCCAGCTGCACGGCTACCGCAACGAGTGGACGGACCGCGGCCTCCGGAGCGTGCCGAAGGACGTCCGGGAATTCTGCGACCGGTGGGAGCGTGAGGTGCTGCTGCCCTGGGCGGCTGCGCAGAGAGACAAACAGACAAACACCAAAAAGCGGAAAAGGAGGATCACATGAGCGAGCTGGTCACGGTGCGGGACATCCAGACCGTCACCACGGAGATCTGGATGATCCGCCGGCAGGTGGAGCAGACGGCGCTCTCGGGCGCCATCGAGATCGGGCGGCGGCTGACGGAGGCGAAGGAGCTGCTGCCCCACGGGGAGTGGGGCAAGTGGCTGCAGGAGGAGGTGAGCTTTTCCCAGCGAACCGCCAACAACTTTATGCGGCTCGCCGCCGAGTACGGCGACGCGCAGGTATCGCTCTTCGGCGGGAATCCGCAGGCGCTTGCGGATCTGCCCTACACCAAGGCGCTGCAGCTCCTGGCGGTGCCGGAGGAGGAGCGGGAGGAATTCGCCGCTGCGAACCACGTCGCGGACCTGAGCAGCCGGGAGCTGGACAGGCTCATCCGGGAGCGGGACGCCGCCAAGGAGGAGACGGCGCAGGCGGAAGCCGTGCGGGATGAGGCGCAGAAGCGCCTGACGGCGGCACTGGATGCCCAGAGCGAGGCAGAGCGGGTCGGCGCCGCACAGAAAAGCCGCGCCGAGGTCGCAGAGCAGAAGGTCGGAGAGCTGGAGGAGCGGCTGCGCAAGGCGCAGGAGAAGGCGAGGAAGGCCGCCGCAGATCTGGCGGCGGCGAAGGAAGAGATCCCGCAGGACGCCATGGACAAGCTCCGCCGGGAGGCGCAGGAGACCGCGGCTGCGGACGCCGCGAAGAAGGCAGAGAAGGAAAGCGAAGCGCTCCGCGCTGCAAAGGCACAGGCGGAGCAGGAGGCGAAGGATGCGCGGGAGCTTGCGCGGCAGGCGGAGGCACAGCGCGACGCAGCGCAGCGTGCGCTGGCGCTCGCAAATCCCGACGCGGCGGTCTTTGCCGCGCTCTACGGGCAGGTGCAGGAGGATTGGAACAAGCTGCACGGCGCCTGGATCAAGGCGGCGGCCGCGGACGCGGCCACCGGGGAAAAGCTGAGGACTGCCGCGAGGGCGCTGGCGGAGAAGTGGCGGAAGGAGGAATGGTGAGATGGAAAAGCGAGAGGAACGGGTGCTGTGCAGGAACATGACGTCCTACGGCGAGTGTACGCTGACGGAGGAGCCCTGCGTGCAGGGTCCGTGCAGTCGGGAGGAGCCGGAGGAGTGGGTGCCGGTCGTGCGGTGCGCGGCGTGCCGGCACCGGACGGAGCCGAAGTGCAACAAGGCGGACTATGCGGCGCGCGGGATCGCAAAGTGCGGTAAAACAAAGTCGCCGTGCTATGGGCGGCTGGTGTATCTCACGGAGTTTTGCAGCCACGGAGAGCGGGAGGAGGACGCATGAGTGACAAAAAGCGGGAGAGCCGGAGCAGGCGGCTGGTGACGATCCGGGTGACGCCGATGACCTACCGGCACCTCTGCGCCATGGCGGAGGTGAGCGGGCTCAAATTTCCCGGCCAGGCCGTGGACAAGCTGGTGCGGAGCCTGGCGCTCCAGGCCCGGGACGCGCGGAGGGGCGTATGGAGATCCGAGTGATCAGGGAGCCCACCGGCGTGCTGCCGGAGCTGATGCCAGAGGTGGGCGCGGTCTACCGGGCGACAAAAAGCGTCCGGCGGCCCGGCGTCCAGCAGTTCGCAGAATTCTGTTGGATCGAGATGAAGGGGAAGAAAATCGTCCTCCGGAAGGGGGAATATGAGGTCGTGGCGGAGGACCCGCCGGAGGAGGAGACCATGCACAAGGAGCAGGAGCAGGAAAAGACACCGGTCCAGGAGGCGCTGCCGGCGGCGGAGGGCCACAAAAAAAGAGAGCCGAAGCCGAAGCAGAAGGCGGAGACGGACCTCATGCCCCAGGACACGCGGCTCGCCATGCTGCGGGCGGAGCTGGAGGAGCTGCTGGACGCGCTGACGGCGGAGCGGGCCAGAAGCAGCCGCCTGGAGCGGGCGCTGCTGGCCCTCACGCTGGAGCACTACGGCGGATAACGCAAAAGCCCGGCGCCGGGAGACCGGCGCCGGGGCTTGCGCTCCGTGCCCGCAGCGGCGGGCACAGAGCGGAGGCCAGGCCGCCTTGGGGTGGCATATACCTTATTTAATATACGCGCGCACGCGCGTTTACGCGGACTTGTTTACCGCCTAAGTTTAGGCCCAAATCTCAACAGAGGCAAAAATGAGGAGGAGACCGGCATGGCAGCGGACGGATACTGGGCAATCGGCACGATGGAGGCCGGGCCGATCGGCGAGAAGATCAAGTACTTCACCCCGGGCGAGGTCCCGCCGAGATCAGAGCGCAAGCGGAGAGCCGATCTCCGCAAGCAGCGACAGAACGACAACAATGCAAACCGCCGGGTGGCGCGGATCATCCATGCCAACTGGCCCATGGGGCGAGGGACACTGCTGCTCCTCAGCTACAGCACGGAGGGGATCAAAAAGCTGACCGGGGGTGCGGACTACGACGCCCAGGACCCGGAGACCTGGGACAGCGTATTCGCGGAGGCCCGGCATCAGCTGTCCCTGTTTGTCCAGCGCTGCCGCTATGCCTGCAAAAAGCAGGGCATTGCGCTGCGCTATCTGGGCTTTACCAGCGACCTGCACTTTGACGGCCGGGCGCAGGACTACGTGCACACCCGCATCCACCATCACCTTATCGTCAATCCGGAGGCGGCGGAGCTCTGCAAGCGCTGCTGGCGGCTCGGGGCCGCCGGAGACCGGGCCATGAAAAAGACGGCGGACCACACGGACCTGGCCTGCTACCTGATGGACCAGTGCCGACGCATCGACGAGCGCAAAAAATACGTACCGGCGCGCAATCTGCGCAAGCCGCTGGAGCGGACGCCGCGCGTCAGCTGCTCCAGCCGGGAGGTGCAGCCGCCCAAGGGCGCGATCCTGCTGTACCGCTCGCCCTTTGAGGTGGGGCGGCCCCAGTATATCCGGTACATCCTGCCCAAGTGGGCCAAGGCGGGCCAAGAGGAGGACGACGATGGACAGGAGAGCTAAAACCCGGGATTTTTTGCGCGGATACCGGCTGAGAGCCGCCGCGATCGAGACCATGCCGGAGCGCATCGAGGCCGCGGAGCGGGCCGGGCAGACAAAAAAGGCAGATGCCATCCGCCGTGCTGCCGAGCTGGCCGCCGCCGAGAATCTGGCGACGGACCGTGCACTAGAACTGCTGACAGATCGGGAGCGGTTGGCCGTGAAAATCCTATACATTGAGGCCGACGCAGAGGACCGGATCGGGCGCGCTATGGCAGCCACCGGGGTGACGGAGCCAAAGAGCGTCTATCGCCTGGCAAATCGCGCGCTGGACAAGGTCGGCGTCGTGATCCTCGGGCCGTCTCGGGGGATGACAAAAAACGGACAGTTACAAAAACGATAACCGGTATTAAAATAATCACAGGGGAGCTGATTTTGTGGACTATGGCGGGAGCCGGTGGAAAGCCAAGCGGCTGCACATCCTCCGGCGGGACAAGTACCAATGCCAGCAGTGCAGACGGTACGGCAGACTGACACAGGCCACGGAGGTGCACCACATCAAGCACGCGGACGAGTACCCTGAGCTGGTGTGGGATGACGCCAATCTCGTCAGCCTCTGCCATGGGTGCCACAACAAGGCGCACCCGGAAAAATCAAAGGCGGCATCAAACGCCAGGAGCGGGCGGAAGTAGCCCCCCACCTTCGGGACGGGGCCCCGCGGGCTTCTCT
>ERZ1035037.119-NODE-119-length-32171-cov-14.787178_pt1 | contig 32171 bp, 26 predicted proteins | sample MGYA00520618_ERZ1035037 | MGnify/ENA primary metagenome ERZ1035037 (study PRJEB33766, sample SAMN09781741) | gut metagenome | biome: gut microbiome | host: Homo sapiens | place: Madagascar | study: EMG produced TPA metagenomics assembly of the PRJNA485056 data...
TTTTGAATACGCCAAAACACAAGCTAATTAAGCCTATTGGAAATTCATATTCAACGTGAGTTTTCTGACATGAAATAGTTTATTATAAAAAATCTTGAATTGCAAGCCCTACGTAATGTTTGTTTACAGAGGTAAAGACACCAAAAGGCAATGCATAGAAGTTTTATGAAGAAAGCTACGCACCTAATCAAAGTTTTTCTTCAATAGATTTAATCTCAACATCAATGTTTCTATCAATTACAGATTTAACCGAATGTGCTAAATCGTTTGAGGAATTAACCCAAAAAGTTGGAGAGGATGCAATTTTTGTTTCAACACCATCTTCTATAACCTTGATTACAACAGGGTCTCCACCTGAATGTTTTGCTAAGCCGTCTTTTAAAGCCACAAGTTCTTCATAAGGAATTTCTTCTTTTAAAGAAATCATAAATATATTTGCATTATCAACAGGTTTTACATCGTCAATAATGATATTAGGCTCGTCAGAACCTTCTCTATAACTAACTTTACCTGTTATTATAATTCTCATTTCAGGCTCCATAAAGCTGTCAAATTGTCCTATTTTTTGGTGGAAACAAATAGCTTCTATTTTGCCTGTCAAATCTTCCATTGTAATCGTTTTCAAGAATTTTGAAGGATCTTTTTTGTATGGAATTTTTCTAGCACTCGTAACCAGTCCGCAAAGCGTTACAACCTTGTCAGGCGGTAATTCTTTAACCTCTGTAATCTTGTGAGACATCAAGAATTGCATTTTATCCATAATTGATGACAAAGGGTGAGATGATACGTAGAACCCTAAAAATTCTTTTTCAAATCCTTGAAGCTCTTTGTTTGAGTATTCTTCATCAGACCCAGCAAGATGAAATTTCGTACCTGCAAAATCTTCATTATCTTCTAAACCTGCAAACAAATTTGTTTGACCTAATTCCTTTGCTTTAGCCTCTTTGTTTGCGGTATTTACGATGTATTCAAGATTTTCCATTAACTGTTTTCTAGATTTTTCAAGGTTTGAGAACGCACCTGATTTAATTAAACCTTCTAAAACACGCTTGTTTGTGGCTTTAGGGTCAATACGTTTGCAAAAATCGTAAATTGATGAAAATTCACCATTTTCTTCACGTTCTTTGATAATCATTTCTACTACAACTTCGCCCACTTGCTTTACTGAAGCTAAACCAAAACGAATGTCGTCACCGTCGGGCGCAAATTCTGCGTATGACTTGTTAATGTCTGGCGGTAAAACTTGAATACCTTTTTTATTACATTCTTCAATGTATAATTGAGTTTTTTCTTGGTCGTTTGAAACACTTGAAAGCAAGCAAGACATATACTCAACAGGATAATGACATTTCAAATAAGCTGTTTGGTAAGCTACAAAGGCATAAGCAGCAGAGTGGCTTCGGTTGAAACAGTAAGATGCAAACTTTTCAATATCTTCAAACAAAGCAGTAGCATCTTTTGCTGCCATACCATGACGTGCAGCCCCCTCAATGAATTTGCCTTTTTGCTTTTGCATTTCATCAACTTTCTTTTTACCCATCATACGGCGAACCATGTCGGCTTGACCTAGTGAGTAATCAGCAAGAATTTGGAATACCTGCATAATTTGTTCTTGATAAACAATTGTTCCGTAAGTATCTTTTAAAACTGGTTCTAAAGCTGGGTGCGGATAAGTAATTGCAACACGCCCGTGTTTTCTGTCTACAAACTTGTCAACCATGCCAGAATCCAATGGACCTGGACGGAATAAAGCTACTAAAGCGCCTAAATCTTCAAATACGTCGGGTCTTAAACGCTTAACAAGATTCTTCATACCCGCAGATTCAAGCTGGAACACACCATCAGTATCACCAGCCATAAGCATTTGATATGTAGGCTTGTCATCTAATGGAATGTGGTTGATATCCACGTCAATACCTTGACGTTTCTTGATTGCAGTTAATGTTTTATAAATAGTTGTTAAGTTTCGTAAGCCCAAAAAGTCCATTTTTAAAAGGCTTAAAAATTCCGTTACCGCATGAGGCGGATAACCTGTTTGAACAATACCGTCTTTTGAAGGTCTTACAGGAAGAATTTGGTCTAACGGTTTTGGCGCAATAATTACACCTGCTGCGTGAGTACCTGTATTATTTTTAATACCCTCAATTCCACGAGCTAAATCAATCCATTTTTTTACGCCTACTGTTTTACCTTCGATTGGGTCAATAACGATTTGTTCGTCGTTATCGTACATTACACGAAGTTCCATACCTTCTTGTAATGCATCGTCAATGTGAGTTTTTGGTTCTGACGGAATTAAACTTGCAATTCTGTTACTATCAGCAAAAGGAATTTTTAAAATACGGGCAACACCTTTAACCGCAGCTTTTGCAGCGTAAGTACCAAACGTAATAATTTGACAAACTCTGTCCTCACCGTATTTCTTGGTTACGTAATCAATAACCTCGCCACGACGTTCGATACAAAAGTCGATATCTATATCGGGCATGGTGAAACGCTCTGGATTCAAGAATCTTTCAAACAAGAGTTTATGCTCAATTGGGTCAAGATCTGTAATTTCTAAGGCATAGGCTACAACCGAACCAGCGGCAGAACCACGACCTGGACCTACGGGTATTCCATGCGTTTTTGCATAGTGAATAAAGTCCCAAGTAATCAAGAAATAAGCTGTAAAGCCCATATCTTCAATTACCTTCATTTCATAGTCAACACGTTCTTTTAATTCTTTAGAAATTCCGCCGTAGCGTTTTTTTAAACCTTCTATTACAAGATATTCAAAGTAACTTTCTGTCGTATGATTTGCTGGAACGTCATAGGCAGGAAGTTCATCAAACTTGCTAATCTTGATGTTACAACCTTCTGCAATTTTTACGGTATTTGCAATGCACTTGTTAAAGGTTTCTTCATCTAACCAACTGAATGACTCTCTCAATTGTTCTGGGGTCTTGACGTAAAACTCGTTACCTTCAAAGTGGAAACGGTTAGGGTCGTCTTTATCAGAGTTTGTGTTCATACACAATAATGTATCGTGCATGTCCGCATCTTCTTTTTTAAGGTAGTGAGAATCGTTTGTGATAACCATTTCAATACCAAGTTCTTTGGCAATGGCAATAAGCTCAGGATTTGTACGCTTTTGATCTTCTAAACCGTGATCTTGAAGCTCAATGTAGTAATCGTCACCAAACAAATCCTTGTATCGTTTTGCAACCTCACGTGCTTTTTCAGGGTCTTTATGTAAAAGATTTTGTAATACTTCGCCACCTAAACACGCTGAAAGACAGATTAAACCTTCATGATGCTCTTTAAGAAGTTCCCAATTAATACGAGGGTGCATATAAAAACCGTCACACCAAGCAACAGAGGTTAAACGAATGATGTTTTGATACCCAACATTATTTTTAGCAATTAAAACTAAGTGATAACAAGGGTTGTTCATTCTGTCTCGTTCTTTTATGTCGCCATTATGAACGTAAAATTCGCAACCTAAAAGCGGTTTCAACTTTGGACTGCCGTTATCACCGCTGTATTTCATAATTGCAGTTTCATAAAGCTCCATATCACCGTACATTACACCGTGATCAGTAATTGCAACTGCTGGAAAACCGTTCTCAACACTAAATTTGCACAAATCGTTAATACGAATTGCGCCGTCTAATAAAGAATATTCGGTGTGTAAGTGTAAAGGTACGTAAGGAGTACTCATAATAAATTTAGTTTAACATGGTGGTCAAACATTTTCAGTCATTATTAAAATTTATAAAGAAAAACTTTAACGGCTCACTCTATACAAAACTTTTCATCAGCTCTTACTTGTTGCAAAATCTTTAAAATTTATTGTTATAAATTTTGTCTGTTTTAAAACGTACGTATTTTCACGTACGTATTTTTACGGACATGAACACCTCAAAGCTAGTAAAAGCAGCTAATTCATTACAAAAAATAGGGAAGTGACAGGCTGTATACGGGTTTTAGATTTTTACTAAAAAAGGTCAGTACTTATTTTTTTTAGCACTGACCTTTAATTTTTTTATATTTTATGGCTTTTTATATCCACATTTTGGACAAACTCCATTTTTATCTAATGCAATGCCACATAAAGGACATCTCTCAATTAAATTTTCACGAACTTGATATTCCTCTGTTGCAGTATTTACGCCACTTACGAATGTAATTTTCGAAATATTTAACTTATCTTTCAACAAATCATAAACAATATCTATCATTCCCTCTGCGGTCATTGTTTCCTTAGTTACAACCAAACGACTATCGGGATAGGCAGTAGCCAACTCTGTTTTGAAAGCTGGTCCTTTCATTTGATTAGTAGGCGCACCGTTTTTAATACCCTGCTTCTCGTACACTTCAAGCACTACAGGCAATAACGGATCATCTTCCCTTAAAATTAAAGCGTGATCAAAGTTTTGAAGAAGTTCCCAAGCTGTTTTCTTGATTTCATTACAAGGAAAAACCATATTAACGCCTTTATTTATAGTATCTTCCACTTCAATTGTCAAAATACCACTATGCCCATGAAGATATTGAGCCTCTCCTTTAAAACCGTAAAATCTATGTGCATACTGCAATTCTAATGTCGCTACTGATTTCATTTTCTCTCCTTTATTATATGTTTTAAACTCTTACATTCTATTTACAATAAATTATTTTTTCATTATCTATCTGGGCAAATTTTTGAAAAAAAATAGGGCGAGTTTCGTTTAAACGAAACTCGCCCTAAATAGTATTTGTTATACAAACTACGCTTGTTTAACAACTCTTTCAAGAGCTTCAAGAGCATCAGCAGGTAATTTGTCAATACCGTTCTTTTCTGTTTCTCTTGATTTTACGAATGCGATTCTATCTTGCATACGAGCTTTAAATTGTTCAGCATATTCCTTGTTATCGAAAGAAGCGTCAAAACCTTCTATATCCATAATTTGAATATCATCTAAGTTACCCCATTTATGGAATTTTGCAGAACCTTCAACGATAGCTTCAATAATGCCTAAAGTGTGTTCTTTCTTAACTTTGTTACCCATGAATTCACCTGTATTCAAGATGTAGCAATCAACACCATCTTCGATTAAGTGTTTAAATCTGTCATAATCCATTGATAGAGGGTAAACTCTGAATGGGTTAGCGTATGGTTCAACAACTAATGCGTTTGGATCAACGCCAGCAGCAAGTCTTTCAGCTGATGTACGTTTTGTAGCAAGAGTTGCACCCATTGCAGCACCTAATGAAGCACCTGATAATTTAACAACAGGCGGAATTGTAGGGTCTTTCATTAACCAGAAAATAGCATTGATTGGTTGGTCAATTCTATCAACTCTGTTTGGAGACCATAATTTAGATTTTACAGCACGTCCGTTACCATTTCTGATATCTTCTGTAACTGAGTATACAAGACCATCTTCCTTCATGATAGCGCCTGCGTTTTGTTGAGTTAAGATGAACTTGTTGTCTTCACAACCGATAGGGTAATCAGCTGTCTTATCGAAGTAAGCTGGTTCTAAAGCGATTGTGTATTTGTCTTTTGTATTGATGATGAATGCGTCATCGTGTAATACTGTAATATCGTATTTGCCATCGTGTTTAGCGTGTGTAATTGTTGATTTACCAGAACCTGATAGACCGAATACAGCTACTTGGAATGATTTACCACCGTCTAAGTTATAACGCTTCATACCACCGTGACAAGAAGCATAACCATTACGAGCAGCTGAACCCCAAGCTAATGTTAATGTACCTTTTTTGTGTTCACCAAAGTATCTCATACCTAAGATAGCAGCACAGTTGTGTTCTGGGTCAAAGAAAGTTAAACCGTATGGGAAGTCTGGGTGAGACCAATCAGGGTCTGAGAATACGTAGATATCACCTTCTGGAATATCTCTTGAATCAGCATACATTTTTTTGTATTCTTCGTTAAAGTATTGGAAGTTCAACATCCAAGAATACATAATGTTTTCAAAACCTTCTGGAATTAATAAGTGAGCCTTAATCATAAAGTCTTTATCAAGACCTACAACAGTTTCGCAGTTGTACATTAATCTGTCACGAGTACCATAAACAGCTTCACGGATTACAGGAAGTAATACCTTTAAGTCGCAGTTTGGTTCGCCAACGATTTTTCTAGCTGCTGCACAACGTCCAACAACTGTACCATCGTTGAATAATAATTGATTAGCACCTGCTGGTAAACCAATTTTTTCTGGTTCATAAACAGGCATACCTGTTAATTCAATAGTACCACAGCTTTCTTGTGCCAATTCATAAGCTTCAGTTACATTTTCGATTTTTTCTACGTTGTTACCGAAAAATGGAGCTGTGATTGTTGCACGAGCTGCTGACATAAGTTTTTTTAATTCTTCTGAATTAGTAAAAAATTCTTTAGTTGTCATTTTTATCTCCTTTTTTTTACACAAATTTCAAATTTATTGTACCACATTAACCGCAAAGAGCTAATAAGATACCAGCGGCAACGGCTGAACCGATTACACCTGCTACGTTAGGTCCCATAGCGTGCATTAACAAGAAGTTTTGAGGGTTTGATTCCAAACCAACTTTGTTTACTACACGAGCTGCCATTGGAACGGCTGAAACACCAGCAGCACCAATTAATGGGTTTACTTTGTTCTTTGGTGAGAATATGTTCATTATTTTTGCAAACAATACGCCTGAAGCTGTTGCGATTGAAAATGCACACAAGCCTAAGAACAAGATACCTAAAGTTTCTAGAGTTAAGAATTTATCAGCAGATAGTTTAGAACCAACTGACAAGCCTAACAAGATTGTTACGATATTGATAAATTCATTTTGTAATGTTTTTGATAATCTTTCTGTAACACCACATTGCATTACTAAGTTACCGAATGTCAAAGCACCTAATAATGGAGTTGCATCAGGTAAGAAGATTATACACAAGCCCAAAACTACGATTGGGAATAAGATTTTTTCACGTTTTGAAACGTGTCTCAATTGAACCATTTCGATTTTACGTTCAGCCTCAGTTGTTAAAGCCTTCATAATAGGTGGTTGAATAATTGGAACTAAAGCCATATATGAATAAGCTGCAACAGCGATAGCACCCAATAAATCTGGTGCTAATCTTGAAGTTACGAAAATTGAAGTCGGACCATCAGCACCACCGATAATACCGATAGAAGCCGCTTCTGCTAAACCGAAATCAAATCCAGCGTATTTTGCAAGTAACAATGCACCTAATAAAGCACCAAAGATACCAAATTGAGCTGCACCACCTAACAACGCTGTTTTAGGGTTTGCGATTAATGGACCGAAGTCTGTCATTGCACCAACACCCATAAAGATAAACAATGGGAATAAACCACCATCAATACCGATATGGTAAACAGTATATAAGAACCCACCTGGTTCAGCGATTCCGGCTACCGGAATGTTAGCCAAGATACCACCAAAACCGATTGGTAACAATAGTAATGGTTCATAGTTCTTTTTAATTGCTAAATATAATAATAACAAACAAACTGCGAACATAATAATGCAACCATACATGTGCAAGAAGTTTTCAACTCCGTTTACACCTTGTAGAGGCTCTTTTACCATATTAGCGTAGCCTGTAATGTCATTTAAACTTTTTAAACTTTCTAATAATTGCATTTTCTATACTCCTACTAGCCCAAAGTTACCAATAATTGACCAGGTGTAACTGTTGCACCTACATCAACTCTAACAGAGCCAACTTTACCTGCACATGGAGCTTTGATTTCTGTTTCCATTTTCATAGCTTCCATTAAGATAAGTACATCGCCTTCTTCGACCATATCGCCTTCTCTTGCAATAACTTTTAGAATAGCGCCAGGTAATGGAGATTTAACTTCTGTTCCAGCACCATTTGAAGAGCTTGCAGATGCAACTTCTTTCATACCTTCAGCAATTGAAACATCGTAAGTTTTACCGTTAACTGTAGCTTTATCGCCATCAATTTTAACAGCATATTCTTTACCGTTAACAGTAACTGTTGCACCGTTAGCGTAATTACCTTTTGTAGCCTTTTGACCTTTATTAACAGCAACATGACCTTTACCTAACAAGAAATCAATACCTTTGTCAGCGTTACCGTCTTTGCAAGCTGCTGCGATAAATAAGTTTTCATCATTTACAGGTAAACCTGCGGCTTTAAGTCTTTCTTCTGCAGCTTTCAAACCTTTTTCAGGGTCTTTGTCATTAATATCTACAACCTTTTCAGTTGTTGGTTGCAAACCAGTTTTTTCTTCTGCCCATTTTACTAATTCTGGATCAGGTTCACATGGAGTTTTTCCGAAGTAGCCTAAAATCATCTTAGCATATCCTGGATTAGCTTTTTCCCAAGGATGTTCAGAGATTGCATTTAAGAAAGATTGTTGAGCGTAGAATTGTGATACTGGAGTAACTGATGTACCAAAACCACCTCTAGAAACAACTTCCTTCATATTTTCAATTAATTTAGGGAATTTGTCTAACATACCCATATCTTTTAATTGGTCAATTGTTGTAGCTGTTGCACCACCTGGTAATGGAGCTTGGATAAGAATTGGGTTTACTGCTAAAGAAACAGGAGAAACATTGTAATCTTTCATGCAATCTTTAAAGATTTCTTCTGTTTCCATAATTTTCTTAATATCTAAGCCTAAATCGTATTCAGTACCTCTTAAAGCGTGCCACATAGAAATAATATCTGGTTGAGCAGTACCACCTGAAACAGGTTTCATTGATAAGTCGATACCGTCAGCACCAGCGTCTAAAGCTGCTAAGTAACAAGCCAAACCAGTACCTGCAGTTTCGTGAGAGTGGAATCTGGTTGGCATATCAGCACCTAACATTTCACGAGCCATTTTTACTGTATCATAAACTTTTCTTGGGTGAGATGTACCTGATGCATCTTTGAACGCTAATGAATCAAATGGAATACCAGCATCTAAAATGTTTCTCAATACTTGCTTGTAAAATTCAACATCATGAGCACCTTCACAGCCATAAGGAAGTTCCATCATTGTGATTGTAACTTCGTGTTGCAAGCCATATTTTTTAATACTGTTAGCTGAATCAATTAAATTGTTTACATCGTTTAGCGCATCAAAGTTTCTGATTACATTTACACCATGTTTTGCAAACATTTTTGCGTGTAAATCAATAACGTCACGAGGTTGAGAGTTCAAACCTACAACATTTACACCACGAGCTAAAGATTGTAACTTAATATCTGGACCAACTGTTTCTCTGATTTTGTCCATAGTTTCAAAAGCATTTTCGTTACAGAAGAAGATTGGAGCTTGAAATCTAGCACCACCTGCAACTTCAAAATGTTTGATACCCGCATCTACGGCTGATTTTAGTGCAGGCAAAAAGTCCTCTACCAACACTCTTGCGCCGAATACTGATTGGAAACCATCTCTAAAAGATGTATCCATAACATTGATTAATTTTTTTGACATTTCTTTTTATCCCTTTTAAATTTCTAATAATTATTAATTACATGTTCATTTTTGCAACAGCAATTGCTACTGCAACGTCGTCATCAGTGGCTCTGTTTACTTTAACAGGAACAGCTTCTTCTGTAACTTCTGGCATAAATTTGTTAATAACAACGATAACTTTCGCCATTAAAGTCATACAAACAACCAGCAAAGTTAAGAACAAGAATACAACACCCATTCCGACTACTGTTATAATTAAACCGTTTTCTAGCATTATTCCTACCTCCACAAATTCATTATAATACAAACATATAAATTAGTTACAAAAGTTACAAAAGTTACAAAAATAAAAATTTGAATTTACAAAAAATATAGTTATAATATAGTTATACTTAATTGGTGAGGATTGTATGAAAGCAAAGAAAATTATAATTATAGCGATATTAATGGCATTTTTTGTACCATCAATGGCACATGCCGCAATATTTAAAAAAGAGGAAGTTGTCGAACAACAAGCTCGTTCAAATTATCCACCTAAATATGACGATATCTACTTAGAGCAACTAAAAAAAGAATATAGAAAAATTAGTAGCGATGAAGTTATCTTAGTTGCACTTGATATGATGAAGAACACAACAGCAGACTTTTCAAGACGTGCATTAATTGGTTATAATTTAACAGACAAACCTGTAAAAGTTCAATTTAAAGACTTGAGTCAAATCAAAGAGGATTACCAAAATTTCGATGCATTAGGTTGGAAAAAGAAAAATCAATTGTATATTTTTATAAACCCACGTCATGCTGATGCGCCACCTGCGGCACTTGCAGCACTTTTAGCACACGAAGCATTACATCAAGATGAATATAACTCTCTTGCAGAAGAAACTTATGCTTGGACAATGGAAGCTGCCGTTTGGAGTGAATTGTTAGAAATTTATCCAGAACAAAACGACCGTCAACACCCTTTATTACAAAGAGAAAACACTCTTAAGCAATTATTCAAAAAAGGCGGTTACACTGATAGATACATAAGAAAAACAGTCTACGCTAACAAGGGTTATCAAAACTTGCCTCAAACTTCCCCAGGGTTTGAAAGATTGTAGGATATCACATCAAAAAATCTTAGTGATATAGAGTATTAAGCCTAGTGTCATTCTGAACTTGTTTCAGAATCTCATGTTTTTGAGACCCTGAAATAAATTCAGGGTGACATAGCATTGAATATTCTAACTCAATTACAAACAAAGCAAGGCGCCGAGGTGAATGCCTCGGCGCTTTGCTTTTTCTATTAAATTTTCTTAGTTACAAGTTGTATTTGTCCAATCTAACTTTTTATTATTCTTTTTACATGTACCATTTACTGCTTTTAGATAATCCATATTTCCTGTTTCAATAACCCAAGCAGTAAGCCCCCTTCCTGTTGAAAAAGAACTAGTTATGTTAGATGTGTTTGATGGAATAAGTTTTCCATTACTGCCATTATAAATAAATCCAAACCAATCTTTTCCGATTGTGCCAGAACCTTTTCTTGGACCATCAATATCTACATTCATATAAATACCACCTGAGGCAACCATAATTGCAAGTCCTGTACCATCAGCTAAAATCATTTTATATGCCGAAGTATCAGCATCAGTCACTGCAAAATAACCATTTGTAGTAGTACTTGTTCCATTCAAGAATTTAACAGAGGAAGCCATACAACCTTGATTAGCATTTCTGGCACAGTTTTTTGACACTTTTAAATATTCAGACATTCTGTTTGCAAAAAAGTCCGTATCATTATTGCCGTTCCATTCAAAATCACGCCAAGGCCAACGTTGGATATTGCCATATTCCGCTTGAACTCTTTCAAAGGCTTCATTGATTGTTGAATATGCCTTTTGAACTCTTGCTACGTTTTCTTTGTTAGCTGTAGAAGAACTCAAGTTTGGAATAGTCAACGCTGCAACTACACCAATGATACCTATTACAACCAAGGTTTCTGCCAACGTAAATGCTTTATTCTTTCTCATCTTCATAGATTAACTCCTTTTTTATTATAAGTCCATTATAACTCAACAATTACATCTTCTCAATATACATTAAAATTTTTCTAAACAAAAATTGACAATAAGTATGAGTCGTTTTGATTTGGTTTGAAATCTCTACATCATGAGATTCTGAAACAAGTTCAGAATGACATTAAGATTTGTTTTCAGTTTCTATGTCACCCTGAATTTATTTCAGGGTCTCTGCAATGTAAGACTCTAAAACAAAATGACAATGAGTAATTAAAACTCATCATCAACAACCCTACATTACCTATTGATTAAATTTATCCATTGATGTTAAATTATGCTATGAATAAAAAACACTTTATCATTTTCATAATTTTGGTTGTAGCGTTGTTAATTTTTAACAACCTACTTCATAACATGTATTTAAAATTAGCCTCTAGTCCTGTAGGATTACAGACTAACGTGAATAAAGAATACATTGACTCTCAAAAACTTTTCAACAAGGCTTGGAAGGTTATCAAAAATAACTATTACGATACAGATATGAACGAACAAGATTGGTATCGATGGAAAGCTCATTATCAAGGTAAAATCAAAACTGACGAAGATGCTTATGTTGCAATCAACACAATGCTTGAAAGTCTAAACGACCCTTATTCAAAATTTATGTCTAAAACTGAATTTGCAGAGCTTAACACCTCTATTGACTCTAAAATTACAGGTATTGGCGTTAATATCTTTTCAAATTCAGGTAAAATAACCATTTTCAACGTAATCGAAGGTACTCCTGCTAGTAATGCGGGTATCAAAGCCTATGATGTTATTTTTGCAGTAAACAAAAAAGAAGTTAGCGGTATGTCCATTTCTGATGTTGCAGGGCTTGTTAGAGGACCTGAAAATAGCATTGTAGAAGTGACTATCCTTAGAGATAACAAAAAAATAATTAAAAATATCAAGCGTAAAGAAATTAAAATAAAGACAGTAAAAAGCAATGTTGACAAAAACATTGGCTATATTCAAATCTTGAGTTTCATCGGGTTATCAACAACAAATGAATTTTTAGATGCTTTAGAAAAAACAGAAAAGACAAAAGGTTTGATACTTGATTTAAGAGGAAACCCTGGTGGATTGCTTCCTAATGCAGTATTTATCGCTAATTTGTTTATTCCGCAAGGTAACATTGTAAGCATAGTTGGCAGAAACGGCTATAAACGCAATATGACCGCTCAAAATGTTGATTATACTGTTGAAAAACCAATGGTGGTTTTAATAGATAAATCTAGTGCAAGCGCAAGTGAAATTCTATCAGGTGCATTAAAGGATTATCACAAAGCAAAACTTGTAGGTACAACAACATACGGCAAAGGAATGGTGCAAGAAGTCTTGACCTTACCTAATGAAACAGGTATGAACCTTACAATTGCTAAATATCTAACTCCAAATGGCAATGATATCAACAAAAAAGGTATTGCGCCAGATGTTCAAATTGCTCTTACACAACAAGACTTAAAGAAAAATCATGATGCTCAACTTGAAGTAGCAAAAAACATGCTACAAGATATGATAAAAAAAGAAGAAGAAAAAGTTCAAAAATAACTTATTTTGCAAGTTTAATCAAGTCAGCGATAATATTTTCATATTCAAATTTATCGGCTGTACTTTGACACAAGAATTCATTTATTGAGTTCATACGTCTAATTGCCTCATCGCAAGCAGGATCTGAACCTTTTACGTATGCACCAATATTAATTAAATCTTCATTCTTTCTGTAAACAGCAAGCCAGCTACGAACCTTTGCCGCTGCGTCTCGGTGTTCTTTTGTAGTAACATCACCCATAACACGACTTATTGATTGCAAAACGTCTACCGCCGGATAGTGGTTGCGGTGAGCCAAATCACGAGAAAGCATAATGTGACCGTCTAAAATACTTCTTGCAGTATCTGAAATCGGTTCATTAAAGTCATCACCTTCTACCAAAACGGTATAAAGTGCAGTAATAGAGCCTTTATCGTTACAGCCAGCTCTTTCCATTAATTGTGGCATAATTGCAAAAACGCTTGGTGTATACCCCTTCATTGCTGGAGGTTCACCTGCACTCAACCCCACAACACGCTGAGCCATTGCAATACGAGTTACAGAATCTAACATAAACAAGACATCGTGTCCTTGGTCTCGAAAATATTCTGCAATAGAAGTTGCAACAAATGCGGCTTTAATTTTTACCAAATCGGGTTGCTCTGAAGTTGCAGCAACAACAACAGTACGTTTCATACCTTCTGGTCCTAAGTTTTTTTCAATAAATTCACGAACCTCACGCCCACGTTCCCCGATTAGCGCAATTACATTGATATCTGCCGAAGTATTTTTCGCCATCATCGCCATTGTCGTACTTTTACCAACACCAGAGCCGGCAAAAATCCCCATTCTTTGACCTTTACCAACAGTAATAAATCCGTCTACAGATTTAATCCCCAAAGATAGAGGTGAGTCAATTCTTGCACGTTTCAAAGGGTTAATTGGTTTTGCAGAGGTTGAAACATAGCATTGAGAAGAAATTTCACCTAACGAATCAATTGGATTACCTAACCCGTCCAAAACTCTGCCCAGAAGTTGGTTTCCGACTTTAATTTTCATCGGCTCGCCTGTATTTAGCACAAATGCCCCTGGTTGAACACCGTCCATTGAGCCTAAAGGCATTAGAAGAATCTTGTTTTCTTTAAAACCAACCACTTCAGCCCATATTGGATTTTCAGAATTTTTCTTATAAATATAGCACAAGTCTCCAATACTAGATTCTGGACCGTCGGTTTCAATAATTAAGCCTGTAATTTCAGTAACTTTGCCAATTTCTTTAATCGTTTTTACATCATCTATAGAACCCAAAAATTTGTCTTTATTGAACGTTATTGTCATTGTTCAAACCCTCATTTTTAGGTGTATTTTCAACTGTTTCAGTTGTATTTTCTTGTTGAATATGTTCAATAGTTTCGCTTAATGGTGGCGGAGTTAATTCGTATTCTGAAAACTCTTTATTTTCAATTAATTCTTGAGTTGTACCAATATCAACAAGGTCGTCGTTATTTTCAGTAACTTCATCTTCTATAGTTGAATAATGCTCTGACATCATTTTTTCCGCAATTTGGTCAATTTGAGTTTTTAATCTTGAATCAACTCTTGATAGCGGAGTTTCAACAATTGTACCGTCTGCCGAAACATTTGCATCTTCAATAATTCTAATAGAGTTTAGTTTTGGAACTTCCTCCTTTAATTTATCAGAAATTGAATAAATCTTTTCTGCCAACTCTGGACTAATTGTAATTGTAATACATTCTTTATCCTTCAATTGTTTAACCGCATCAACAGTAATGTTTTTCAAAATTTCAATATCTTCATCCAAAGATTTTTTGCAAACTTTTCGAGCAATTGCCAAAACTAAATCTACAATATCTAATTCTGCCGATTTAATAATATTGTGTTTTATATCATATTGAGCTTGAGCAAACAATTCTAGTGCTTTAAATTTTTCTTCTAGAGAATTTGTTCCTTCTTCAAAACCTTGTTTATAACCTGCATTATAGCCCTCTTTTTGAGCCATTTCTTTAATTTGAGTACTTTCTGTTGTTGCTTCTTTTTTTGCTGCTTCAATTAAATTTGCACATTCTTGTTTTGCTTGTTCTACCAACTGTTGAGCCTGTGCAATAATTTCATTTGCTTGTTTTTGACCAGCTTGAATCAACTGTTGTTTTTGTATCTCAGCAGTTTTTATAATATGTTCAGCCTTTGTTTCTACTTCTTTATAGGGATTATCAATAGGCATAACAAAGTTTGAACCCATTTGAATTTCTGATGCTTTAATCCTAGTCAATGAATTCATCCTCGCCTGGGTCACGTTCAATTACAATTTCACCTGCAGCTTCAAGTGCTTTGATTGTAGCACAAATTGATGCTTGAACATCTTGAACTTCTTTTGCACGTACAGGTCCTAAGTATTCCATATCGTCACGTAACATTTTTTGTGCACGCTCTGACATATTTTTAAAGATTTTTTCTCTAACTTCTTCTTTTGTACCTTTAAGTGACAATGCCAAGTCTTTTGTATTAACTTCACGCAATACACGTTGAACTGTTCTATCATCAAGAGTAATAATATCTTCAAATACAAACATCAATTCTCTTACCTCGTCTGCAAGAGTTGGGTTTTCAATTTCTAACAATTCAAGAACATTACGTTCAGTTTGTCTATCAGCACGGTTCAAAATACTTGCTAATGTATCAATACCACCTGCTTGAGAGAAGTCTTGAACCATTACTGATGAGAATTTAGTTTCTACAATTTTTTCAATATCAGCAAGAATTTCTGGATTTGTAGTATCCATATCTGCAATTTTAATAGCTACTTGAGCTTGAACTTCAGGAGTTAAGTTATTCAAAACTCTTGCAGATTGCGCAGGTTGCAAATATGCCAAAATCAATGCAATAAGTTGTGGATTTTCATTTTGGAAAGAAGTTGCCAATTGTACTGGATCAGCTTCGTTAAAGAATTGGAATGGGTTAGCATTCATCATAGCTTCCAATCTTGCCATAATTCTTTTTGCTTGTTCTGGTCCATAAGTCAATTCTAAAACTTGTTTTGCATAATCTTTACCACCTTTTGCAAGGTAACGGCTTGCTTGAAATAGACTTCTAAATTCCTCCAAAATTCCAACTAGTGATTCTACAGGAACTTTATTCAGACTTGCAATTTCTAATGCAATTTGTTCCAATAAATCGTTATCTGTAATATTTTTCAAAACTTCCGCAGCTGTCACAGGACCCAACAAAATAAGTAATGCTGCAACTTTTTGAGTAGAATTCATTGCAACAATATTTTGCTGAGTTAGCAAAGTATTGCTTATAGAATTAATATTATTACTCAATGTTGTGTTTCCTATTGGAGTTCCGCCATAATTATTCATCGCCATAATTTTTATTCCTTAATAAATGAAACTAACAATCTTGCTGCCTCTGCTGGGTCTGCCATAATTGTATCGTTTATTTCCATTTTTGCTCGTTCTAATTCTGGATCAATATTAGCCTCAATCTTAGGCATATTGTCTGGTGACATTAAAACATCTAAATTATCTTCAATTGGTGGTAATACTGGTTCAAAAGTTTGCTTTTCTGGTTTTTCAAACGATTGACCAAATCTGTTAATAACACCTCTTATAACAAATAAAGCAGCTAGACCTAAGATTAGAACTACTAACAACGGTCCTAAATCTTTTGTTAAGTAATCAACAGTTGATTTTTTCTTGATTTCTTTATCCAATTGAGCTTGTCTTGCTTTTTCTTCTGCAATAGATTCAAATTGCAAACTAGAAACAGTAATTACGTCACCACGTTCATAATTTGCACCTGATGCAGATAGAACAAGATTTTGTAATTCTTCCTTTTCTTTATCTGTTAAAATTTTGTTCACGGCAACTGCAATTGTCATGCGTTTTACAGTTCCTGGTGCATAAACAACTTGTTTAACCTCTTTTGATACACTATAATTTACGGAATTCTTTTCTTTTGCATAATTCAAGTTTCTTGCTTGAACATTTGCATTTACAGGTGCTTGATTAGGATTTTCGTATGTTTCAACTTCTGATTGTGAATTAGTCATAACACCTTTATAACCATTTTCACCGTCACCTACAGGAACATAAGTTTCTATTGTTGCACGGGTTGAATTGAAATCAATATCTGCTGAAACTTGAACTGATACATTACCCTTGCCAACAATTTTTTCTAAAACTTGTGTAATTTTATCTGCTGTCTGTTTTTCTGCATTAGACTTGAACGATTCCATATCGTTATTATTCTTACCTGCCTCATCTGACAGACTTGCACCATTTTGGTCTGTAATAAACACTCTATCCGGAGTCATTCTTGGAACAGCATAAGCTACAAGATTTTTGATTGCTTTAACTTGAGATGATTTTAATCTGTAACCATTATCCAAAATAAGCATTACTGATGCAGTTGGCGCTTCATCTTTGTCCTCAAAAATAGAGCGTTCTGGATCAGCTAGTTGAACTCTACAACTTTTAATACCGTTCATTTTTTCAATAGAACGTGTGATTTCACCTTGAAAAATTCTTTGTTTAGTTAATTTATTTTTAAATTCTGTAGAACCTAATTGCATATCATCAAGCAATTCAAATCCTGGTGCTTGGTTAGAAATCAAATCATTTTCAGCAACAAAGATTCTCAAATCATCTTTATCCTTACTTGGAACCATTATGGCTTTTTTATCTTCTGAAACCTTGTATGCTTGACCACTTTTCTTGAAAGATTCCGCAATATTTGCAACATCAGATTCAGGTAAATCATTATATAAAACTGCCCAATCTGGTTCAAATGATTTAACTAAAAAGTATGTTGCCGCAATAATTGTCACTAACGATAAAGTAATAAGACCAAATTTTTGAGGAACCTCAAGTCCGTCCCATAACTTCTTAATATCGCCGAAAAACAGCTTTAAGTGGTCATTTGTATTATTTTCCATTTATCTATAATTACCTCAAGTTACACGTTATCTTCAATATAATAATCTTTTTTTACATAAATTTCAAAATTGTTAAGTTCCCTTTACGTTTGATTGATAAAGGTGCGGGGTGCATGTTTCGCACCCCGCACCTTATAATTTTATTAATTTTAAATTTAGAAATTCATATTTTTAATATCTGTATATGCAGAAATCATTTTGTTTCTAATTTGCATTGCCATTTGTAAGCTCAAGGTTGCTTTTTCTGAAGCAATCATCATATCGTGAACACTAACATCTTCGCCTCTTGCAAACGCTTCTTGCATAGCATCTGATGCTTTTTTCTTTTCATTTACGTCATTCAAGCCGTTTCCAAAAGCCTTTTCAATAGACCCCATCAAGCTATCAACTGGAGACATATTGTTGAATTTTCTTGATGCTGCAACTTCTTCAGCCTTCATTGATTGTTGAAGAATATTGTCAAAATTGTCTGCAACACCTTTATTAACATCAAATGACGCACTGCCTTTTAATGTATTATTGTAACTTTGAATTGGATTAAAATTCAAAGCTGAATTTAAATTTTGCATATATGGCAAACTTGTATTAATTTCCATTTTTCACACCCCTTAGTTTTCAATGATTTTAGATATTCATAGCTGATTGAATCATAGACTTTACGTTTTCTGCAACAACTGAGTTTGCTTCATAGACCTTTGATGCTGAAACCATATCAACCATTTCTTCAACCACATTAATATTCGGTAATTCTACATACCCTTCTGCATCTGCATCGGGGTGGTTTGGATCATAAATCATTTTTGTTGGGTGCTCTGATTCGTGAATTGATTCAACTCTTACACCATTTGAAATTAACCCTTGATTCATTGCAAAACCTGTATTAATTGTAAAACCGCCTGTTTTTGGGTCAAATTTTGCATCTGTCGAATTTGCTGAAAAGTTTCTAGCTCCACGAGATAATTCGTCCTCATAAATAGCTTTAAAAGATACGCTCTTTTTAACGTAAACACCCTTGCTACCATCTGGATTACGAGTTGTATTAACATTTGCAATGTTACTTGCTACCGTATCCATTTTTATTCTTTGTGCAGTCATACCTGATGCTGCAATATCAAATGTATTTAGGCTCATTTTTCCACCCTTTGTCTAAATATTTTATTTCACTTCACACTTTTGCGTATTATTGACCGCCGCCACGTATTACTTCTGATAGCCCTGAATAATACTTTCGTTCTAAGTTTGATAACATTAGATATTTTGTACCATTCTTTGTTAAATCCATCATTTCTTTTTCAAGTTCTACATTATTGCCGTCAAGCGTACCTTCAGAGTATATGTCGTCCATAATTTGTGGATCGTATTGCCCGTAAGAATTTGAAATTAAGTATTGTTTTTCTTGTGGACTCAACTGTCTTCTGTACATTTGACCTTCTTGAATTTGAAGAAAATCATTGTATGTCTTTGGAGCCGGTTTAATACTATTTTGCTCCTTTATGTAATCTTTTAAATCCTCTTTTTCGATGATTTCTGACAACTGATTTTCAAAAACAACTTCTTTTCTTTGATATCCAGGAGTTTCTACGTTTGCGATATTTGCGCCGATTGCACGTTGTCTTTCTAAAAGACCGTTCATAGCTAGATGTGAGATATTAGAAGTTCTATTTGAAATAAGATCCATTTTTACCTCCTATACCATACTTACCAAGATTTCAAAATCTGTTGATTTTTCATCTGATTTTAAAAGTTCCAATCTTGCGAATTGTTCCTCTAATGTTTGCTGACAAACATATAGACCAATTCCATTGCCGTCTGATTTTGTTGTAAATCCGTCTTTGAAAATTTCTTTTTGTTTTTCTTCTGGAATCATCGCTCCATTATTTGAAATTACAATTGATACAAAATCATCTTTTTTTGTTGTTTTAACAGTAACTTTACCATTGTTTTCGATAGCTTCAATTGCATTTTTTATAATATTAACCATCGCCGCTAAAAACTTTGATTCATCTGCAAAAATTGAACTGTCATTATCTTCAAAGTGAGTCTCAAATTCAATTTTTTTATCGTTTGCATAAACTTTTGATAAAAGAACCGCTTTTTCAACAATCTCTTTAACATTATAGACTTGCAAATCTTTGTTATCTAATGATTTTAAATCCATTAAGGCACTACTTGCAATTTTAATTGCAGTTTTTATACAAGCTAGAGCGTTTGTACAATCTGCATTATCATTACGTTCACAATGTTTTTCAATAATGTTTGCATACAAGTCACAAATTGAAAGCTGATTTCTTATTTCATGAACAACATATCTTGATTTTGAATTAATAAATTCTAATCTTTTTGCTAAATCATCACTTTTTGATAAGGCATCTTTTTCCATATCCACAAGCATTGCCTCTTGTGTTGTTTCATTCATCAAGTCAACAATCTTTCTGATTGAAGAATTCATTAATGCATTGTCACGTCTATCTGGTTTGTATTGTTCTTTATAATCTGATATATCTTGAGTGCAATTATCCTCAATGATTTCGAACGAATCTCTTAATGTTACAGAGTTGTGTAACAAGTAATATCCTGCAAAATGTTCAACGTCTTCTGTATCATAGTCATAAATAAAACTTGCACCATATCTGCCTGTTAAAACATATAAAAATTGAGTGTTTTCCCAAATTTCATTTTTTAATAATGCTGAACCTTTTGATAAATTTAAAACATCAACACTTGTATATTCAAGACGTTTTAATAATCCTTCAAACTCTTTTTCGTTTTCAAAACGATACATTACCAAACCCTTTTCTTGTACATTTTCAAACAAAGGTTCAAGAAGTGAGCGAACTATCCCTTTGATTGATTTTTCGCTACAAGGTTTATTCTCTTGAATATATATTAAATCTTTTAATCTATTTTTTCCTTGAATATATTTTACCATTTCACACACATGTTTTTCTAAAAGTAATGGAAGTCGTGCTTTTCAGTTTCCTGTATAACACGACTTCCTTTATTAATTTTGAAAGGAGTCTTTGTTATACAGCTGTTACTAATGACGTATTTGACATTCTTGCTTGGCTTTTGCTTTTAAAGCCGTGATTAATTGCATATAGAACAGCTTGAGTTCTGTCGTTAACTTGTAATTTTTGGAAGATATTATTTACGTGAGTTTTTACAGTTGTTTCTGAAATAAACAATTGTTGAGCAACACCTTTGTATGTAATACCTTGAGTTAACAAGTCTAAAACTTCTTCTTCTCTTTGAGTCAAATCTGATAAGTAGTTTGAATCTTGAGCTTGTTGTTGAGCGATTGCTTCTTCTTTGAAAGATTTTTGGAAATAATCAAAGAATCTTGCTGTTAAGATTGCTGGCATATAAACTCTGCCATTTGCAACTTCTTCAATTGCATCTATTAATTTGTTTGATGCCATTGTTTTTAATACATAACCTTTTGCACCTAATTTCATAGCTCTAAAGATTAAATCAGCATCATCATAAGCACTTAACGCTAAAACTTTTGTACCTAAACCTAATGCTTCGATTTCTTGGATTGCTTGTAAACCATCTTTTTCTGGCATATTCATATCCATTAAAACAACATCTGGTTTATGTTTTTTTACTAAACTAATACCAACATTTGCGCTTGTAGACGCAGCAACAATATTAAAAGAGCTTTCCATACTTAAAAGTTCTTTAATACCAGTTAAATGATCTCTATTGTCATCAATTAACATAACTCTTGCTTGCTTGTTGAATTGTCTCATTTGTTCCCCCAAATTCTTTTTATATGTCCCTATTTCTTTTTTCGTTTTCTACACTGTTTATACTACATCTTTTTTATGGTACGAACATCAACAGAAGGATTTAAAAAACAGGGGTGAGAGGTCTATAAATTGACCTAGACCAAAAGATCAACAAACAGCGCAAAACCTTGTAGCGCATGCGTTTCAAAAAATACACCATTAAAATGAGTAGGATATTTTACTACTACACACAGTGTAAACCGTTTAGAGGGTTAATAAATAAAGTAATTGTATGAAGTGTAACCAAATAAAAAGATTAAGACCTCATCGTTAGCAAGGTAATTTATTGCATCTCGATGACCTTTTTCTTTCAATATTTTAAACTTTACAGATGTTTTTGAATTTTCTTTTAAGGCTTTAACCATAACTTTAGCCTTTTGAAGTGGCACAATATCATCGTTTTCTGCGTGAATAACTAAAAATTTGCCTTTTATGTTTTTTGTATCAAGAACATTTCCTGCTGAACTGTCAATTACGGCTTTTGAAATCAGTTCTGGATTTCTGTCCATAATGTGATAGCAAGCATCTCCACCTTCTTCTATACCAATTAAATAAACCTTCTTTACAGGTATGCCATATTCATCAATTTTAGAACGTATAAGCTCCGCTAACATCGCTGAAGGCATATAACCTTCTTCATCACTAAACCAACCATTTTTAACTTGAGGTAACAAAAATAACACTTTTTTACTATTAATTTTAGCATGTTTCATTATCGAATAAATTACAGGTGAGGCTAATTGTCTTACATTATCTTCACCATAAGTTGATTTACCTTGAACCAAAACTATCATTGCAGGTTCTTCGTTTTTGCGATTGTCAAAAAATCTTTCACAGTAATCTAATCCGCCACCACGTTGTGCGGGGAAATAATCTTGTGTAACGCCTAAATGTTTTACAAGGTTACTATATGGATTTTCTTGTTGCGCAGAATAAACAGGCAAACAATAAAAAAGTGATATTAACAGTATAATTATTTTTTGATTCATATTCTTATTATACAAGAAAATTATATAAAACAGAGCGCACAGTTTGAAAACTGTGCGCTCTTGTTTATTTATCTGTAAAATTAATTAGTAAGCGTGAAAACTTTTAGTGAATTTTACATTTTTATTTTCAGTTCTAACTATGCTTGATTTTGTTGAGTTTTTCATTTCATTAATTTCGTCTTCTTGTGCTGCAAAACCTCTTGGTGAAAATCTTCTTTGGAATGATGTGTTAATGTCATTTCCAAATTTTCTTTTGTTTACTTCATCAGTGTATGTTAATCTGTTTCTTTCGTCACTATTTTGTGCTGTTGTATTTGAATTTTGTTGTTGTTCTGGTGCTACAACTGGTCTATCTTCGCTTAGTTCAGGAAGAATAACTGGTCTATCTTCAAATCTTTTTTCATAATTTCCACCGATAAATGATTTGTATACACTTGAATCAGCTGTTGCTACCCTTGCTGGATTATAATTACCTTCCACTAATGATGTTATTAAATTTGAAACCCCATATACATTATTTGTTGTTAAATCCTTACCTATAATTGAGTTAATTATTAATGAATTCTTGGTGTTTGAAATGTTTACGTTTCCTTTTATAATTGAAAGATTTGTATTATTTCCGTAGTCCCTTCCGTAATTATTGATTATGTTTTCAAAATAATTGTCATCAAATTTTGTTCTATCGTAATCCGTTACGGACGTTTTATCGGTTAAGTTTGGAATGTATTGATTTCCTGACTCTTGAGAATTTGCAATGACCAGATTTCTTGCTCTTGTTACGTTTAGGTCGCCTCCGATTTTACTTCCGACAAGTTCGACGTCTGAACCAGTTTCAATATTTACATCCTTGCCGTCTGCTGTTATCAAAGTTCCTTTTTCTATTGTTGTATCTTTTAAATTAATATTATTTTTATTTGATTTTAATTTTGAATTTCTAATTACTAAGTTTTCAACTGTTTCATTTTCTGCGTAAGAATTGTTAGTTACATAATCAACTGTTACATCAGAACTGTTTTCTAAAGTAGCACCTTTCAAGAAACCTTTTCTACCAGTAATTTTAGTTTTGTTTAAAGTTGAATCTTGCAATTTTAAATCTTTGTCTGCAGTTACTGTTGAATTTGCAACTTTGGAACCAGAGATGATAATATCGTTTGAAGCAACCAAGTTTGAGTTGTTTACGCTTGAATTACCTGCGTAAATATTTCTACCTACATTCATTTCAGTATTTGAAACTTTAGATTTATTAGCAGAAATATTATTGTCCGCAACCATTAATGAATCAGAAATGTTCATATCATTTACTTCAATATCTTTTGCTGAAACTGTAGAATTTTTGATTGAGAATGATTTACGAGAATCGGTTCTGTTAAATTTAACATTGTTTGATGCTTGTAAATTACCGTCATTCAAATCTGTATCTGTAAATGTGATATCTGCAGCTGCAGCTCGGATTGTTTTAAATTGGCTGTTTTTTACGTCAGCTTTGTTTGTAGCTTTAATTTCAGAAACTTTATTGCCATTTGCAATTACATTTTGAACTTTTACATTATTGCCATTGAAATCAATGTTATCAACTGTTGAATTGTACATTGCAACTGCATCACCTGTAGCTTTAACAGTGTTTGAAGAAGTAACATTGTCTAATTTGATTGAACCAGTGTTTGTATTTGTAGCTGATGCAACAGTTTCACCTAATACTGTTGAAGTTGTTGTTGTTGGAGTTACGTCATCCACATTGAAGTGACCTTTTGTTGCAACACCAAGCCAGTCTCTTTCATCAACGATAAATTTATCAGCTTCTTTTGAAATAACATCAGTTTTAACATCTTCTCTTACGTAAGAAGTTAACTTTGTACCTTCTGATGTAACATTCAATGCGCCTGTGAATGCTGAGTTTGCAATATTGATATTTGAGCCTTTTACATCAACATTATCTAATGCTTTTACGTTAGATAATGTAACATTTCCCCTACCTGATAAAATATCATGAGTATTTTTCGTTGTAGTAGTTATGGTTTCTGTTTTAGCGAAAACTTTACCATTAGCTACTCTTTGAGGAACGCCACCTGTAAAGAAGCATTTTACTCTATCCCAGAAGTTTGTCCAGTTTGAAATGTCATTATAATCAAAGATTTCTTCTGATGTTGAATTTGAAGCAAGTACTTCTGTTTTTTCATTTTTAATTACATTTCTATCCATAGCAGTAATTGTTGTTTTGCCGCCTAATTCAGTATTTTTTACTGTAATATCGCCTCTAGAAACGATAGAAATTTTACCTGTTTCTTTATTTCTAACTGCAATAATAGAATCGTTTACATTGATATTACCATTATCAATTAAGTTATTTTTATTAACAACTGCATCAAAATTAGAAGATGCTTTAGTGTTGTTTACAGCATAGAATGTAACACCGTCAGCTGTTACAAGTCTAATATCTTTTGCAATAATATCAGTGCTCTTTACATCAATGTTGTTTGACACTATATTTAAATCATTTGCAATTTGGAATACTGGACGGCTTGTTGCCCAAGTATTACCTTCCAAAATAATAGATGCATTACTTCCGTTATCAATTAAGTGTAATTTATCATTTTCAATTACTGCTTGGTGAGTTGTTAATGTTAAAGCATTTACATTTGTATATGAACCGTTTTCAAATATAATGCCGTTTGGGTTAGAAATAATAAGTCTACCATGTTCCGCTTTTAATGTACCTGCAAATTGAGATAAACCAACTCCTGTAACATTATTTAAAGATGTTTGACCATCTGACATTATATAAGTCAAACTTTGTCTTGTAGCTGTATTTAATGAATTCCAGTTTAAAACACTGTTAGTTGCGGTGTTAGTAATTGTAGCATTTGTTAAATCTGTATCTACTCTAGCGCCAGTTACGCTATCCAATGTTGCGCCATACTTACCGTTAACTTTTTCTAAAACATCCCCGTGTGTTACTTCCATTGCTGCTACGGGTAAAACTACATCAGCAGTTGCTAATGCAAGAATAAGTAATGCTAAAACTTTCTTTGCATTAAAGTGAGTTTTCATGATAAATTTTTGTTCCTTCCTTCTACCTAAGATTTTTTCTTAAATCCAACTTGAAAATTATATTAACACATTTGATAAAAAAGTTCAATAGGATATATATTGCTACCTATGCAGATTTTTTGTTACAAAACTTAATTTAAGCACACTGAAGAGCTTATCTATGCTAAACTGTTGCAAGACAATGGAGTTAAGAATATGAATATTAAATTTTGCGTCGTAACCACTTTCTTGGCTATAATGCTTACCAGTCCAGCGTTATGTGCCAATACTATTAACCCCACAGACCCTGCGATAATCAACAAGGACAATCAAATACAGCTAAGAGACTCTTTCATTGAAGAAAAAGTTGTCAAACCCGTTGAATACGGAACTCGAATGAAGGATTCTTTAGACAAACAAAAACAACAAGAAAAAGATTTGGAAAAAGCTGATAAAACAACATTAGAAGCTAACCTAACCTATAATCCTGAATTTGTATTAAAAAAAGTAACATTTCAAGGTAATACAAAAATTTCTACAAAACAATTAAACAAACTTGCTGAGAATATTATTGGCAAAGACATTCACCTTGAAGATGTAATGGAATTGACTATAAAAGTTAGCCGTTATTACCAAAGTAAAGGTTATATAACATCTTATGCCTACTTACCAGCTCAAGAAATTGAAAACGGCAATGTTTTAATTGTAATTAAAGAAAGTAAAATTGTATCAAAAGAAGTTGAAGGCAACAGGTGGGAAAGAGTTTGGTACTTCAATAATGTTGCAACTTACGGCCTAGCAAAAGATAAAGTCTTTAATGCAAGAGATTTGCAAGGTGCAATGAAAAATATGAATAATAAGCCTCATATGAGAGTTGCAGCATCTATTTCTAAGAATGAAGATCATGATACTGAAATAAAATTACATGTTCAAGATAGGTTACCGTTAACATTAAATTTGGCTTGGGATGATTACGGACGTAATTATACTGGTCGTCAGAGGTTTACAAGTGTATTAGGCTTTGAAAACTTTTTAGGTTTTGGAGACAAAATATATGGTGGATCTATTTTATCTCAAGATTCAACAGGAGCTTTAGCTGGTTACTCGATACCTATTAGTAAATATGGTACAAGATTGGCATTTGATTATTCTTATTCACACGTAAATTTGGGAGGTCCTTATAGAAGTTTAGGTCTAACAGGGGATGCAACAAATTATTCATTGAGAATTACTCAACCTATCAAGAGTACAGCGACCCAAGATATTGCAGCATATGTTTCATTTGATGCAATTAACTCAACTTCAAAAAGTCAACTTTTTAGAGAAAATTTATCAGATTATAAGTTAAGAGTCTTAAGAACTGGTGTGAACGGTATGTTTGATGACTCAAAAGGTAGAACTATTGCAAACTTCGGGGTTGATATTGGTACTAATGGTTTTGGTGCCAGTGAAAATATTTATAATGGACAACAAAGTACTTTCTACAAAGTTGTTGCAAGTTTAGCAAGGGTTCAAAGATTGCCTAAAAAATGTATCGGTATTGTTAGAATTAATGGTCAATATTCACCACAATCATTATATTCAGCAGAACAAATGTATTTGGGTGGTGTTTATTCAATCAGAGGGTATCAACCAAGTGAATTGTTAGGTGATTATGGTGTTGCTGGCTCTTTTGAACTAAGAACTCCTATTCCTGGGTTAGAAAAGATTTTGCCAAATAAAGTGAAGCATTGGTCAAACAAAATCAAATTAGCAGCATTTTATGATTGGGGTTATGTAAAAGAACATAATAATTTGTATGGTTATCCACAAAACTTTTTACATAGTGTCGGAGTTGGTACATATATTAACTTAACGGATGCTATTTATGTTCAAGTAGGTGTCGGTATTCCATTAGGCAAAAAATATTACAATGAAGAAAACGCAAGAATGTATTTTGCAATTAATACAGATATAGATAAGATATTATTAAAGCCAAAAGAAAGACTGTAAACTCAATAAAAACAATATTATTCATCTAAGTTTAGAGATTAAATTCTCTAAACTTTTTTATTATTTGTAACACTTTTGTTACAAAAGACTAAATATCCTAAAGTTTGCCCCAAATCCTGCCGTATATAAAAACATAAGATTAGGATAAACGGGGTATCGTCAATGAGAAAAGTATTAGTAGTATTAATGTTCATAATGTTTTTAGGAGTTAACCAAGCTCAAGCTGCTAATGTTTCTAAATACTCTGACGATTACAAAGTTCAAGCTGCTTTAACAGTATTAGAAAATATTGGTTCTAACGATGTATTCACAAGATTAGACAAAAACCAAGTAAAAATCATGTTCTATGATTTAACAATGATTGATTACTCTTATGCTAACCACTATGCTGTAGCGTCAACTGATGAAAACGGTGAAAACTTCATCTTAATCAATTCAAAATTCCAAAATTCACCAAAAGAAGCAATCGCTTGTTTAATCGCTCACGAAAGTGTTCACGTATTACCTCAAGCAACAATGGCAGAAGAAGTTCAAGCAACAACAGTAGAAGTACAAACTTGGTTAAAAGTTAGAGCTAACGTAACAAACACAAACGATAAATTAGTTCAAAGAGAAATGAAATTAGCTGATAACTATGAAGCAGATAACAACAGAATCGCTCAAGCAATCGCTTCAAACTCATTCTACCAAGCTCAATTAGCTAAATAATAAAAATAATAATACCTAAAAAAAAGAAGACCTTCAAATGAAGGTCTTCTTTTTTTATTGGTGGAGGATAGGAGATTCGAACTCCTGACCCCCTGCGTGCAAAGCAGGTGCTCTACCAGCTGAGCTAATCCCCCGCATCGGGTTATGTAATTATTATACATAATAAAATTTATTTGTAAATACCTATTTTAAAATTTCACTTAATAATTTGTCAAAAAAATACTTTAAACGTATTTTATCCTCTCTATACCAATACCCTAAAAGCGCTTCAAATGCTGTTGCTTGACGATATTCATTCTGATTATTACGTCTCGCCACAGGAACCTCCATATTTCTTGCTCGACGTTTCAAATCTTGTTCTTCTTCGGTTAATTCATCATCAATTTGCTCTAGCATGCTCGCTTGAAAAGATGATTTGACTTTATCTGTCGTACATTTATGCAAATCTTTTGGTCTTACACATTTTTCTATCAAATGCTCTCTTACAAACAATTCCCAAACTGCATCACCCAAATGAGCATAATTTCTTAAATTTATTTCTTGCATTTATTTCCTCTTTTTTATATCTATATTATCACAATTTTATCTTTATTATTGTATAATATATCTATAAATTATAAACATTGAAAGGAATACCATGAAAAAAGTACTTATAGCTTTATTAACAATCTTTATAACATCATCTATAACCCTTGCAGGAGAAGTTAAAACAAATGATTACACTCTTACCAATAAAGAAATAAAACAAGAATTAAATATGCTTAAAACTCGTCGTTTATTAATTGCTAACGCTCTTTTATTAACAGATTTACAAAAAGCTAAAGCCAATCAAATTTACCAAAAGGTAGCTGATAAAGAAGCTATTTTATACGCTCAACTAAAAAAAGAAAAGGCTATCTATCAAGCTGTTTCCAAAGAAAAAAACACAAAAGCTAAAAAACAACAAAGACAAATTATTAATATGTTAAACAAAGATATCCAAAATCTTCAACACAACGCAGATAAAGATTTCAAGTCAATCCTAAACCATGACCAACGTGTTAAATTCAGAAGATTAAACAATGAATTAAAACTTAAAAAAGTTTAATTAACGAAAAAGGGCGGTGTTGCTTTTGCAACACCGCCCTTTTTTTACATCTTATTTCAACGCAAATTTCAAAACATTTGATTTTTTAGCGTCTTCTTTTGAATCAGGTAATTCCCAACATTTAACGCAACGAGCTTCATAAGTTTCATCTCCACCAATCATAATTAATGGAGAATTCTTATCTGCTGGTTTACCATCAATTAAGCGTTGAGTTCGTGTTGCGTGATCAGAACCACATTTCATACAAACTGCATGTAATTTATCTACAGTTGTTGCTAAGCACATCAATTCAGGCATTGAGCCAAAAGTATCGCCTTTAAAGTCAAGGTCTAAACCTGTACCTATAACTTTTTTACCATCTTGCATTAATTTTGCGATAACTTTTACAATATTAGAATCAAAGAATTGAAGTTCGTCAATAGCAACGATTTCATCTTCATCTTTAACCACGCTTAAAATTTGTATTGAATGTTTAACTTTTACAGCGTCTAACCATAAACCATTTCTTGATTTAATATAGTCGCCTTGTTCTCTTGTATCAATGCATGGTGAAATAACTTTTACTTTTTTCTTTGCTATAATGCTTCTTCTTATTCTTCTTAAAAGTTCTTCAGTTTTTCCGCAACTCATCGGTCCGGTAATTAGTTCAAAACAATAACCTTGCATTGTAATCCACTTCCCCAATAATTCAAATTTAAATCTCTAATTTTTATATAAGACAATTGTACGCCTTCAATTTTTTTCATGTAAGAAAGAAAGTGGAACTTTTACAAAAATTATCAATGCTAATTTTTATTAAAATGATTAATATATCTACATAAACGGTAAAAAATAAAACCGGCTAGGAAAAGCCGGTAATTAAAACCACGTATTAGAAGAGAGGAATTAGAGATGTGGGTATACGAATATTACCTTACCCACAATAATACTATTCCCAGCTTTGTGAAGTTTATAACATTTTCTCTAAAAATTCTTGTGTTTTTGTTACATTTGTTTACAAATTACAATTCTTATTTATTTTCAGGTGCTAACTTTAATAAGAATACCAGCGGTATAACCAAGAATGTAAAAAGTATGCCCGCAACAATTTTATCTTTTGAAAAAAAATAAATAAAATGATTGTTATTTGCTTGTTCAATCATGTACAAAATACAAATAAAAGACCTCAATTCAATTTCTTTAATGCCGAAAATCTATAATTAAGATGATAACAAGTCTAAGTTGCTCACAGATTGCAAATTATCTGCATTTTTAAGTAGTGGATAATCGTCAATATTGTGTTCTTTAACAAAATTTATAGCTTCACTTCTTGCCATTTCTAGAATTTTGGTATCTTTTACTATATCAGCAACAACCATATCAGGCAAACCACTTTGACGTGTTCCTAAAAATTCTCCAGGTCCTCTAAGTTCTAAATCTTTTTCCGCAATAACAAAACCGTCGTTTGTTTGCTCCATAATTTCTAATCTTGCTCGAGTTTCAGGATTACGAGTAGAAGATGATAATACGCAATACGATTGCAAATCAGAACGCCCGACACGACCTCTTAATTGATGTAATTGAGACAAACCAAATCGTTCAGCATTTTCAATAACAATAACTGTCGCATTTGGAACATCTACACCAACTTCAACAACTGTTGTTGCAACCAATATATCATATTTGCCTTTTTTAAAGTCACGCATGACTCTTTCTTTTTCATCATTTTTTAATTTGCCATGCAAAAGCCCTATTTTATACTCTGGAAATACATTTTGTTGCAAATTCTCAGCTTCAATTGTTGCCGCTTTTGCAGATAAGGCTTCGCTTTCTTCAATAAGTGGATACACAACATAAGCCTGACGTCCAGCATCAATTTCACGTCTTAGCAAGTTGTAAATTTGTTTTTTTGAGTTGCAAAGTGCGGTTTTAATCGGTTTTCTGCCTTTTGGAAGTTCATCAATAATTGTCAAATCCATATCACCATGAACGGAAAGCGCTAAAGTTCTTGGAATTGGTGTTGCTGTCATTGTTAGAACTTGTGGAGATTGAGCCTTTTTACGTAAGTTTAATCGTTGTTTTACACCGAAACGATGTTGTTCATCAATTACAATCGCACCCAAGTTTGCAAATTCAACATTGTCTTGAATAAGTGCATGAGTACCAACAGCAATGTGTGTTTGACCATTTCTAATATCTGTCTCCATCATTTCACGAATCTTTTTACGGTTAGAACCTAAGAATAAGCCCACATGCAACCCTAAAGGGGTTAGCCAACTTACCAAATTGTTATAATGTTGCTGAGCAAGTATTTCAGTAGGTGCCATTAATGCACCTTGATAACCACATTCAACCGCTGCCAGAAGCATTATACATGCAACAACAGTTTTACCGCTACCAACATCACCCTGTAAAAGCCTTTGCATTGGTTCATCTGATTGCAAATCGTTCAATATTTCGTTTACAGCATTCTTCTGTGCGTGCGTTAATGTAAATGGCAACACTTTAATAAAGTTCATTACAAGCCCGTTTTCATCAACTTTAAAATGAACTGAATTATGTTTACTTTTATTTTGTTCTCTTAATAGTGCTAGTTTAACTTGAGAAATAAAAAATTCTTCAAAAACTAAAGAAAAT
>ERZ1035037.121-NODE-121-length-31918-cov-35.683834_pt1 | contig 31918 bp, 40 predicted proteins | sample MGYA00520618_ERZ1035037 | MGnify/ENA primary metagenome ERZ1035037 (study PRJEB33766, sample SAMN09781741) | gut metagenome | biome: gut microbiome | host: Homo sapiens | place: Madagascar | study: EMG produced TPA metagenomics assembly of the PRJNA485056 data...
TCTCAAGGTCCATAAGAGTCTGGTCGAGATACAGCGGAGCTACCCGCGACAGAGGCGCAAAAGGTTTTTGTACGGGAGAAATGAAACGTGCCATACCCTACCCTCCTATCCTTTCAATTCCTCTTTCGGAACAATATACTTACCATTGCTGCCACAGGCGAAGTTGTAGAGCGGTTGCAGGCTCTTCCAGTCCATACCGACAACGAGCCATTGCCCGGCGTAGATGTCGCCCACCAAACCGAAGGAGATGCTGCTGGTGTCGATGCTTTGCAGCTCTGCCATCACCACGGCATCATCGGCAAAGCTGCGCTGGGTGACGGGACAGCAACCTGTACGCTTCACCTCAATAAGCCATGCTATGAGGTCTTTGCAGTAGTCGGTGAGGTCGTTGGCCGTGCGCTCTATCTTGTTGCCATCGTAACGGCCAAGGGTCTGCGGTGTGTCCTTCACTTTGGCGAGAAACCACACCTGGTGAGAGACAGAAGCCTTCTTTGCGTCAACGAGTTCGCCAGTGACCAGTACGCTGTATAACATACATGGTGAGTGAACGATGTTGGCGTTTCGGGAAAAGATGTTCTCAAGGTCGATGTAGCGGATGCGGAAGAAACTTTGGTCTTCAAGGCGTTCGCTTTCCGGATTGTGAGAAAGGGGCTTGTAGATGGAAGCCCAATGCTCAAGGATATTGCTTATTGTCATAATGCTGCTTTTTAATGGTAAGCCTTACTGGGCCTTTCTAAGCCTTTATGGGCCTCTTTAAGCCTTTGGGAGAAACCTTACTGCTCTTTCTTTGTTTCTACTGCTTCCTCCGCTTCTTCCTTATCCTTCATCAGCTCTTTCAGTTTCACATTGAAGTGTCGCTCGGTCTTGTCTGCCACAATCTTTTGCAGCACTCTTGCCCATGCTGCTCCGTTGCATGTGCTCTCGTTTTCGAGTATGCTGACAAACTGCACCAGACAGTACATGGCCGTGAGCTGGTTGGCGAGGTGGGTATTCATATAGCCAAGAATATTGCGGTCGAGATACGAAGCAAGGCAGATGCACATGATGAGCACCGAGAACGTCCACACCATCTTTGCCATCTTCTTGGAGCGCAGCTTACCGTCCATCTTACACTTCGGGTTGCGCTTTATCTCTTCGCGGTATTTTTGATAGATACGTCGGTTGCATCGCCACGCCGTATAGCAGTCGATGATGAGGGCGAAGAAGCACACGGTGATAAAATTGATAGAGGGTTCGATGTGAACCCACAGCAAGCCGAGCACTGCGGCAATGGCTCGCGAAACGTAGAATGGATTGTTCATGTTTTGTGTTGTGTTTTTGTGTTGTTGTCCTGAATTTTTCTTCCACAAATTTACTGATAAACTGCTACGCACAGCGGACATGAGTTTAAGGGAAGAGTGAAAATCCAAGAGGTGCGGGGAGGTTGAGCATGTCCGTATGGGGGATGGGAAATATCGTAAATTTGGCTACATAAAACACAACACTATGTCAGGAATCACGCAAAATACATTGGCCCGCATCGACAAGTGGCTCTCCTACGGCACGAGTCTGCAGACAACGTTCCCGAAGCTTGAGCAACGCTACCGTATGCAGATATGCTCTGAGTTTTACAAACGATGGGTGCAAAACAAGGACATCGACCCACGGACGGTGTGCCGCAATATCGCTCGACGCGACTATGAGATGTTCTTCAATCAGGCAGCGCAGGGCAATAAGGAGGCGCAGGAGTATGTGCTTGCGCTGAAGATTACACTCGACGACGAGGGTAATATCTGTCCGCGCACGGTCACGGAGCTCAACAACGATGTATTGGTGTGCAACCATCTGATACGTTTCTTCCAGACAGACGAGAGCCCGCGTCACAAAGCTATGTATCTGAGCAGTGCCGAGTGGTTGATACGCACGGGTAAACAGCAGAACAACGATCGTGCAGTGGATAAGGGTATGCAAGCCTTAGCTAATGTGTATGGCACCTTTAAGGAGGAGAAGGACGCTACGGACGAGATGCCGGACATGAGTCGCATTGCCATCACGCAGGACGTGAGCATCGTGAAGCGCGACCGCATCAACTACACCGAAGAGGAGAAGTTACGCATGGCCCGCAAGTATGGTCTTACCACCAAGGACCTGCAGGAGATAGAAGACGACGAACTGCTGAGTGGGGAGAATCCGGAAGAGCCGGACTACTTCGAGTATATGGAAAAGAAGGACGAGGAGGATGTGATTAGACACGGGTACATGAAAGAAAGCAAATTGACAAATAATTCAGGACCAACGGATGATGCGGAATGAACGGAAATATAAAGAATAGAGATGAAAATAGGACTCATAGACGTGGACGGACGACACGGCAAAAAGAAATGGGGAGCTACGATATACCCTAACGTGGCTCTCGGCAAGATTGCCCGTTGGCACACGATGCGGGGAGATGAAGTGGAATGGGCACAGCCTACTGACCTTTTCGACAGGCATCATTACGACATACTGTATGCCAGCAAGGTTTTTAACTTCTCGCCCGACATCGACTTTCGACATTTCTCCTACGACCGAATGGAGAAAGGTGGCACTGGCTACGACATCTATAAGCGTCTGCCCGACGAGATAGACCGACTGCAACCGCTATACGAGTTGTTCCAATGGGTGCCAAAGAACCATGCTTACGGCAAACTGACCGAGGGCTGTCCAAACAAGTGCTTTTGGTGTGTGGTGCCCAAGAAGGAGGGATTAATCCGTCCGTATATGGATATAGAAGAGATAGCCATCGAGGGCAGAACGCACGTCGTGCTGATGGATAACAACATCCTTGCGGCGGGCGACTATGCAAAGGAGCAGCTACAGAAGATAATCGACCTCGGTCTGCATATCGACTTCAATCAGGCGATGGACGCACGGCTTGTCACTCCCGAATATGTCGAGCTGTTAGGCAAGGTGAAATGGATAGACTCTCGCATCCGCTTCGGTTGCGACACTACGGCACAGATAGCGGAATGTGAACGGGCCATGAAGCTAATCAATGATGCAGGATTTCGTGGTGAATATTTCCTATACACCATGATAGGAGGTAAGAACGACTTCCGGGAATGTTACCACCGTCTGCACTACTGGTGGGAGCGACTACAAAGCTTCCGCAAGAACCATGAAGGTAGAGCCGTGTATGCCTACGCACAACCATACCGCAACCCTACAAATCCAAACCACGCCATCCCCGAATGGCAGAAGGATATGGCCCGATGGTGCAACAAGCGAATGATATTCTGCACCACCGACTTCAAGGATTTCATGCCAAGAAAGGGATTTAGGTGTGAGGAATATCTGAGGGAGTACGGAATGAGCGGAATAAAATAGAAATATGACAATCAAACAAGCACTTTTCATAATAGCACAATGCGTTGGCTTCATCTCAAAAAGATGCTTCCAGCTTCTCTATGGCGCTATATGCAAACACCCTTTCATAGCAACAACATCTTTCACATTGGTCATAGCCGTATATGCAGCAATATCTGTGGCATCAGCACGTGCTGAACGCGACAAAGCATTACAACAGCAAATAACGCTACAAGAACAGGGAGAAAAACTCTCATTAATCATCGACGCACAGAAAATTAATAAATAAAACCTCTACAATATGGAAAAAATAAAAGGATATAAGGGCTTCGACAAAAACATGAAATGCCGAGACTTTCAATATGAAACAGGAAAAGATTATCAACATGACGGAAATATTACCTGCTGTCATAGTGGATTCCATTTTTGCACTAATCCTTTCGATGTGCTCGCATATTACGCACCAGCTAACAGTCGTTTCTGTGAAGTTGAAGGAAGTGGCGAAAGTGCAAAAGAAGAAAACGACACAAAGGTATCAGTGTCTAATTTACATGTCGGTTTTGAAATAGGATTAAACGGACTCATTAATGCTGGAGTAAAGTTTATACTTAATAAAGTAAAGTGAAATAATTGCGAAGCAACGAACACAGGCGACCGCTCGGCAGCAACGAACACAGGCGACCGATCGGCAGCAACGAACACAGGCTACCGCTCGGCAGCAACGAACACAGGCAACTATTCGGCAGCAACGAACACAGGCAACCGCTCGGCAGCAAATGTTGAAGGTAAAGATAGCATAGCTATTGTTACTGGCCGTAAAAGCAAAGCCGCTGGTGCATTAGGATGCTGGCTTGTACTTACAGAACGTGATGATAACATGAATATCATCAATGTTAAGGCGATAAAAGTTGATGGCAAGAAAATAAAAGCAAACATTTTTTATACGCTTGAAGATGGAGAAATTAAAGAAGAGGAACAACAATAACAATAAAATGTGTTAGCACATTTGATGAAAAGTGTCAGCACTCAGCAGGAGCGGAGAGTCGGCTCTCAACCAAAAAAAAGATATTATAAAAAAAATATGGAGTTAAACATTACGCTTTCTGAAGCATTAGAGCGAGCTTCGGAAGGATTGCGAAAGAAGATGCTTCACTCAGTGGAGCTGTTGCAAAAAGCAGAGAAGATAGCTCTGAACTATGATGCCGAAAACGGATATTACTTGGCGTTTAGTGGTGGAAAGGACTCTCAGGCTCTTTTCCACATGGCTAAGTTGGCTGGGGTGAAATTCCGCGGTCACATGAACCTTACGAGCGTTGACCCACCCGAAGTGATACGCTTCGTGAAGAAGAACTATCCCGAAGTAGAACTGCTAAAGCCTGGCAAATCTATCTTTCAGAGTGCCGTAGAAAAACAGATATTGCCCACTATGCGTGTGCGTTGGTGTTGCGCTGAATATAAAGAAACGGCAGGTGCTGGCAAGGTGACGCTAATCGGCATCCGCAAGGCAGAGAGTTCTCGAAGAGCCAAACGTAACGAAGTGGAAATAAATAACCGAAAGTTTAGTGGCGACCTTGATGGGTTAGACGAATACCGACAGGAGCTGAAGGCTAAACGTGCTCGCCGTAAATCCAAGGAGCAAGGCGTGAATATCACTAACGCTGATGAAGAACAGACTTTAGGCTGCATCCAAGGCAAAGAGAGTCTGCTTATCTCGCCCATTATCTATTGGACGGAAAAGGACGTGTGGGAGTTCTTAAATAACGTAGTGAAAGTTCCGCATTGCTCGCTCTACGATGAGGGTTGGCATCGCATCGGCTGCATCGGATGCCCTATGAGCTCGCATAAGCAAAAGATACTCGAAAACGCTCGTTACCCACATGTAAAACGAGGCTGGATTAAGGCGATTAAAGCCATCCGAAACGGGAAGGGGTTCAAAGAAGGATATGCGTGGTGGAATATACGCGAGGACATGGTACCTTCCGACAACGTCAGAGGATTGCTCAGAAAGGCAGATGCCGGCTACATCAAACATCCAGACCCATGCCACTGGCTGGGGGATGCGAGGCGCAACAATGCCGACGTTCCGCATCTGCAAAGAAGAGGATGCGAACAAACGACAACTGGGAGACAAAACAGAGGAATATGGAAACTTGCCGAAACAGGGCTTTCATCCAACTCATCTTCTGACCGATTGACAGAGGAGCAAGAGAACGAAATAGCGGAGAATATCTACGACTGGTGGATTTCGGGCAAGTCATACAAACAATGGTATGCCGAGAAATTCCAACAGATGAAACTGGATTTGGGCGAATTTTAAAACGACATAAAACGATCACGATATGGCAAAGATTATCTATTTCGGGACAGAAGGAAACGGCAAGGCGGGACATTACCCTATGGGTATTGACAAAGACCTTACCAACGAAGAATACGAAATATGGACTGAATGTGACAACGAGACGTGGATCAATAACATCTACAAGAAACCAGGTCGCCACTTGATAAAACATCATGGCGTTGTATACACCAACTATGCAGTGCCGTTCTCTGTTGACGATGGAAGAGGAGGTTCACATACAGAAATATTTTGGGAGGGTTTACACTCAGAGGAGGAAATGATAGAAATCATAAAGAGCAACCCCTTTTTGAAAAGACAATTTAAAATGTAAGATACAATGATAGTAATAAAAATAAAAACATGGAAAGAATGGAAGAATGACTTCCTTAATTGGGTTCAAGCACCTCGACGCAGTACTTGCAAGGAGTTCGTAAACTATATGGTGTCTTTGCAAAAAAAGACGCTCTACAAAACAATAAACGATACTTGCGATAAATACAACAATATGCGTGATAATCAGATCGAAGACATCACCGAAGCAGTAGAAAAATGCGTAGATGCTTGTGCTAAAGAAACACGTAAGTTAATCGATGATTGTCAGCCCGTAAAATTCTTCTAAGACTGCAACTCTCATTATAAACAACACAAACTCCACACAACATGAATAACAACATAAAAAGGAAAGACTGGGTAGGCGGCTCGGCTGCTGTGTTCAAGACGTTGGGCGCGAGCAACCATACGGATGCGGATAGACAGCGGGAGGATTACTATGCCACAGAACCGAAGGCGACGGAATGGCTGTTAAAGCTGGAGCGGTTTGAGGGAAGGATTCTTGAACCTTCGTGTGGCGAGGGTCACATGAGTAGGGTGTTGGAGGCAGCAGGGTATGAAGTAGTGAGCCGCGACCTTGTAGATAGAGGTTACGGCGAGGTGGCCGACTTCCTTGCAATAGACAACTTGGCGTGGGACGGTAACATCGTCACAAATCCGCCCTACAAATATGCGCAGCAGTTTGTTGAGAAAGCTCTCAGCATCATCCCCGAAGGAAAGAAGGTGGCGATGTTCCTGAAGCTGACTTTCCTCGAAGGCAAGGGTCGACGCACTCTCTTCCGTTCTACCCCACCCATTCGTGTTTGGGTAAGCTCGTCAAGACTGAAATGCGCTATGAATGGCGACTTCGACAAGTACGGCAGCAGCGCTGCGGCTTACGCCTGGTTCGTGTGGGAGAAAGGATATAAAGGCGAGACCACAGTGAAATGGTTTAACTGATAGATTTACAAAACAACAAAGCATGATCGAACTGAATAAGATATATAATGAAGACTGCCTGGAAGGGATGAAAAGGATTCCAGACGGGAGCGTGGATTGCATTGTGTGCGATTTGCCGTATGGCACTACTGCTTGTGCTTGGGATAGCGTTCTTCCGTTTGATAAGTTGTGGGAGCAATACAGAAGAATTACAAAGCGAAACGCTCCAATTGTTCTGTTCGGCAATGAGCCTTTTAGCACATTTCTGAGAGTTTCAAATATTAAGAATTGGAAATATGACTGGATTTGGGACAAGAAAATGAAAGTGGGTTTTTTAAACGCAAAAAAAAGACCTCTCAAGCAGTATGAAAATATATCTGTTTTCAGTTATGGTGATTGCATCTACAATTCTCAAATGACTAAAGGTTTATTTAGAAACAAAAAGTCGTATGATAATAGAGAGGGAAATGGGGATGGCGTGTATCGTAAGTTTGGAAACATTGATGTAAAAAATGACATTTACTATCCTTCAAACATTTTGGAGTATAGCAATGCCGCACAGAAAGGTAAAATCCATCCCACACAAAAGCCCGTAGCTCTCATTCAGTACCTCATCCGTACCTACTCCAACGAGGGCGACACCATATTAGACAACTGCATGGGTAGCGGCACTACCGCCATTGCTTGTATAAAAGAGAAGCGTAACTTCATCGGCTTCGAGCTCAACAAAGAGTATTACGAGAAGGCTTGCAAGCGCATCAAACTGGAGCAAGCACAACTCACTCTATTTTAATACAATCAACATAAAAACAATACATGGGCAACAACAGACACAAACACTCCAACAAGGTTCCACCGTTCAAGCCGAACCCTGAGCATTATACTCGCAAACATCACTCTTGGAAGGCGAAAAAGTCTTACGAGACGGAAGATGAAGCGTGGGAGTTCTTGCAAGAGAATCCGAAGCTCAAAGCACAGGGATATACGGTGTATCGGTGCAGGACGTGCAACAAATGGCATGTGGGACACAAAATAAATAAAACGAATGGTAATTAGATTACCATTCGTTTTTATACTAACTATAAACGTTTTCTCGTCTTGCCCTTATTGTGATCATAAGGATTGCACTCCTGACAGATGTTTTTTCTTCGCATCATTCCTATAGGAGATTGTTTCCATTTTGCATTGCAATTTGGGCATTTCCACGAAAAAAGCAAAGTGGAAAAAACATTCACTTTGTCCGGAGACACACCATTATTAGCCTGTAAATCCCAATAAGGAATTAAACGAGGATCTTTTTGTGAGATAGAATTTTTCACCACCTTGGGATATAACTTTTGATAAATCGCGGAAGAGTCTTTCAACAAATCAACCTTTACACAAGACAAAGATAACATCTCGCATAATGTATCTAATAATCCCTGTAGATCGAATTTATTGTAATCAAAAAAAACAGTGTCTTCAGAATGTGTTTCGTTACACCATTCCTTTATGCGAATCAACCTAATATGCTTTTGTGCCAACAATTCGTCCTTGCGTAAGTCTCTCTTATATTGACGCAAATTGTTGTGATACATAACTCCGTCATACTCTATACAAGTATTAAGTAATGGTAAATATATATCCATCGACATCCTTGTGCCTGGGATGTTTACCCATTGCTCAATGGTAGAAACTTCTTTTAAATAAAAAGCTATAGCCATTTCTATAAAAGAGGAATGTATAGTAGGCCGGCATACAGGACAAAAACGTCTTCCTCTCATATTCTCAGGCGCAGCCTTAAAAACATGATTATTAGGACAGACCCAGAAGTATTCTTTATGAGACGCAGGAGGTATATCATCAAGAGTTACATTCCCATTCAGTGTTGGATGCCACCATGAAGCGAGGACAGGATTTATATCCGCAAAAGAAAAATACTTATTTGTCTTTTCTGAAGATCTGACTTTATTACGGCGTTCAACAGTTTTTCTTTTTGCGCATCGCTGACACAATGGGGTTTTCCCTTTTCTCAGATATACGAAAGACTGCCACTTGCTGCCACATTGGGGGCACTTGCAATGGATTTTATAGCGACTTCCTGAAGGAATAAATTGAGGGTTGATTTTATTTGCATCAAAATCCCAAACACCCATTATTTCTGGAAAATCAGCGCAAGACCCTGTTTTTGCAATAATCGTTTTTTGATATGTCAAAGATCTTCTTTTCTTCTCACAATCCTTGCAAAAAACCATGTGATGCCTATAGATGTCTCTAACTGCATGCTCTACAACGCTGCCACAATCTGCACAACGGATTTTTACTTTTGATTGAGAGTTTTTTCTAATAGAATGAGGATCGGGATTATCATCACACCATAAGTCCATTATAAAAGGAATATCCGCAACAGATCCGTATTGAATATCGTTCTTTCTCTTCCTATGCTGATTAACTATTACCCGATGACAATCAGAACATAAGCCTTTATGTCTATGTACTTCCTCCGCAGTCGATACGAAAGAAGTAGAACAACTATCACAAAGCCAAGAATACATCTTGCCACTTTTAATTCCTATACAAGATGGGGTTTGTCCTTCATTTCTACAGTAATCCCATACTCTACTAAGTATCGGATGGGAAGCAATATTAACAGAGTTCTTTTTTAGCATCTTCAAATCATGAATTAAACGTTGCTTTCAAGCAATCAAAAAGAACCTGTAAACCAAGACTATACTCTATGGTATGTTCTTCTTCTGTTGGAGGATAAAGAGAAAGATGTTCTATTACTGACGTTACTGCATGTTGCAATGTGTCTTTATCCATATCAATAGTTACATTTGTCTGCTGTGCCATATTACATTTCTATTATAAAAGAAGCATAAGGAAAAGACACTTGAAAAGCAAAGTCACCTTTGCACAAAAACCCGCAAAAACTCACTATAATGGCTCACCCGATAAACCAGGGGGATTAAGCATATAGCTTTGTAAGTCTGAAAAGAAAGAACTTTATATCCGTTACTCCCCTTAAAGCAGCTCTAAACGCCTTAATTTTAGCATTGAATGACTCTGCAAAAGCATTAGTTGCCCTATTAACAAAGAAGTTCAAGACTTCATCATAATGCTCGTAAAGCGTGGCGGCAATAACATTGAAACTCTTAAAACCAGAGTCGTCCACTTTGTTATACCAGCGTGCAAGCGAGAGTCTTGCAGCATCTTTGACGGTATTCTTGGAAAATATCATTCTTAATGAATGCGTAAGCGAATATGCTTCTTTAAGATCAGGATACGTTTCAAAGAGCACCTCAGCTCTTTGTCTCTGACTTTCAGTCCATTTGTCGGCAGATTTGAAAAGCAGATATCTGCTGCGAGCCAACAACTGCTTGTGGGTGTCACCATTTGCAAGCACAATTGGAGTGTATGCTTCACCCAAACATTTGGCCTCTTCCCTGGCGTCCGTGTCTGCTTGAATGGCATCCCATCTATGCGCGATGCGCATCTCCTGCAAGGCATCACATGCAAGTTTCTGTATATGAAAGCGGTCTATGGTACGCATTGCATTCGGGAAACAGCGTCTGGCTATAAGTCGCATGGAATTCGACATATCCATTGTTATCTCCTTAACCATCAGTCTCTTGTCCTCGTCAATGCTCATAAGTGCTTCTGTGACAACATCTGCCGCCACACCTTTTACAATAGCAATGATGGTACCTTTACCTCCATGTGAAGTTCTGTTGCTAACTATCGTGTACAGTTCACCGTTGCTTGGAGCCGTTTCGTCAATGCAGATGCTTTCACCTATGTTTTCGGGAAAGACAAGCCAGTCTTCTGCATGCGAGAGTTCGGACCATTCGCGATAGCCGCTGAGCACTTCCTTGTATTGCTTTTCAAACGTATCCCCATTTATGTGATAATAGTGGTCAAGCGAACGGGAGGTCGTAGGAATCGTCTCCATACACTCCTTTTAAAAAAGCCGCAAACTCCTTGGAGTAGCGGGTTCCTTCAGCCTTCAGCTCATAAGAGTCGGAGAAGTATCGGTTCTTCTGCTTGTCGTACCATTTGCGTCTTCTGACGATTAGATCAACACCTTTGTCGCGGATCGGGAAGTCACGTATGGTTATGGCTTCACAGAACCCTTTGGATTCAATCTCTGGGTCCTCTTTATATTCAGCCTTAACCGATTCGTCAAGATAGATGCGAATAAGGGATGCCTCTTCTTCTACACGTACTACTTCAAAATTTGTAAGTATCTCTGATGGTAGGATTAACTGTGCCAATGCTAATAGTCCTTGATTATTCATGGCACAAAGGTATAAATTTTCTGTAGAATCAAAAAGTTTCCCCCTAGATATATCGGGTGAGCCACTATAATTGCGAGAGACAACATTAAGCCGTTGTGGAGCTTCATTTTCTTTTTTGTTTTCATTTGTTTTGAAATGTGTAGCATTAAACATTAAATTGGCGGCGAGTCTCCGTTGCTACAACATTTCAAAACACCCATAAATGGGAACTTAATGTTCGGAGACCGCCGCCTAAAGAGGGTATCATAATCCCTCCTCCATGGTGGAGGTGGTAAGTATTCATTTTGTTTGTTCGATGGGAAATTCACAGTTCCCTATGAACAAATGGATGTTTTGATTTTTTATTGTAGCACTGCAAAGGTAGAGACTTTATTTGAAAACTCCAAACATTTAATTCTAAAATTTAAAATTGAATTTAAAAAAAAGAAGAAATCCGAGCAAAACGTATAGTGATGATGTCCCGTTCAACTATTTTTTTATGATTATTTTTACAACAACACAAAAACATAAAAATGAAAGAACCACATCAGATATACCTGAATAAATTTCAGCAAAAGTCCCTCATTATGGAAGCGAAAGATGAGAGGATTATAGCGGCTCGACGTACTGGAAAAACCGATGGATTGGTTGCGCCATACGTCTGGACTGCCTCTAATTCCATGCCTGGTATGCTCGGCGCATGGGTAGCTGTGAGCCGGCAACAAGGTTTTAGTAAAACAATCCCTGGAACATTGGCCGCTTTGGAACGTATGTTCGGTTTCGTATTAGGCATTCATGTAGGTTGGGGACGACCACCTAAACATGCAAAAGAGAGCATATTCAAGCCCAAGAACTATGACAATGTAATTTGGTTTGCAAATGGTTCTTTGTGGGTACTTATATCGCTCTCGCAGACTGCCTCTGCAAACTCTTACACGTTCTCGGCCATGGTAGGCGACGAGGCGAGGTTCTTTCCTTATAAGAAAGTGACCGACGAGCTGATGCCGGCTCTTTCAGGCCAGACGCATCCGTTGGGCAACATTAACTTCTCCGACTACAACCCGATGTATAAAAGTACGCGCTTTCTCTCGGATGCTTCGCTCACTGCCAAAGGTTCGTGGCTGGAGAAGGAGGAAGATAAACTGGACATGACGGTGGAGACGGGTCCGTTCAAGGGCAAGACTTATCGGTGGGTGCAAGAGCAGTTGGAAGAATACGCCAATAAGGTAATACGCTACAACGACCTGCTGTATAACGCCAAGAAGACCAGTCACTCGGTTCATGTGGTACCGAAGGAGTTGCGCACGATGATCCGTGCCGTGGCTCTGAAGATGATGAAGCATGAAGGGCAGTTCCGCATTATGCCCAACCATGGCCAACACGTCACAAAGGGTATGGTGGAGATGGCTGTCAACTATAAACTCATTCCGCAGGACGATGCCGAACTGATTTACGATTACGAATACCTTATCACGCCGGAAGAGGATTTCGAGATGCAGATGTTCCTGCGGTCAAAGAAGTTCTCTGAAGGTTATCTGCGTGAGCTACGCCGTGTGGCTTTTGTGGTTCGTAGAGCAAGCACATTAGAAAATATTGATATTCTCGGTGAAGACTATATCCGTCAGATGAAGCGAGATCTTCCACCCTACACTTTCGCGGTCTCAATTCTCAATGTAAAGATACAGAAGAGTAACGACGGCTTTTACTCCAACCTCGACATCGATCATGTCCACGGTTATACAATAGACAATGATGTACTAAGCCAAGCTAATTTTAGTACGCAAAAATCTACTGGCATCATCAACGGCAAACGCATTACAAGCGAGAGCTACCAACCCGACTTCAAGGAGTTGGGCGAGCGCAACGACTCGCGCATGGATTCCGACTGCATCAACTCCCTTCCTTTATATATAGCCTTGGATTACAATGCTAACATAAATACGTTGGTGGTTGGGCAAATGTATGAGCGCGACGGCATGGAATGTCTGAACGTCATCAAGAGCTTTTATGTGAAGAACGAGCGCAAACTGCGTGAACTGATAGCCGATTTTTCGGATTATTACGCACCGAAGCGGGCCATCAACCGTGACGTGACGTATTTCTATGATGCCACGGCAAAGCAGGGCGCATCGTATGCTTCGTCGGACGAGCGATTCTATATGACCGTGATTGCAGAATTAGAGAAGCGAGGTTGGAACGTGACGGCCATAGATATGGGTGCTCCCGAAAAACACGAGGTGAAGCACAAGATCATCAACGACGGCTTGGCGCACCTCTCCTACCCTGCCATCCGCATTAACCAGCCGAACAATCCCGACCTTATCATTGCCATGCAACTCTGCGAGGTGCAGATTTCGTACAAGGGATTTCACAAAGACAAAAGCCAAGAGAAGAAGCCCGAGAGCGAGGACACGCTGCCCCTGCAACAACGTACCGACTTCACGGATGCCTTCGATACGCTGTATCTTGGTTGCAAGTTCTTCCGAGTCGGTGGCGGTTGGTTTGTTCTGCCAAGTGGAAGATAATGGGAGTTTTGCGTTTTGATATTTGCATGAGAAAAGCGAAGGGCAGGCGTTATCACAACGGCTGCCCTTCTAAACAAATTGATTTAAGAAAGTACTAATATTAAATTGTTTCGTTTTCTTCCTTCAACATATACCCATGCCATCATTCATCCAAATCCTCTAAACGAAGAGACTTGCACTCGTCCTTTCGTTGTAAATACTGTTCTATATCCTCTTTCAATTTCTGCATTTCCACCCTGCTTAATACATAGCAACCTTCTTTGTCGATTCTTGATGGGATAACCTGCGGTGGAGTATCGTAGGTAAGCATAACAGGCAATATTCTGCCGCGTCCTGCTTTTACTTCAATACGCAAACGCTCCAATTCGTCAAGTATTGAAGACAAAGATGAGGATTCCTCTTTTTTGAAAGCTTCCGCTATGATGTCTAAGCGTTCTTTTGTTATGAACTTTACGTTTGTTTTGGTTTCCATTACAAATTGCTTTGTGGGTTGAGTCATATAATTACAAGAACACTGGCAGTCTGCGCCATACGCCACCATTCGGTTTAAAATCCTCCTGCCATTCCCGATATTCCACTTCAAACTTTGCACCCCAGACAGCCAAACCTTTGAGATGTAGGCTGTTGATGTATTCCTCCTGCTGCTCACAAGTCATAAAGTCGTTAGGCATGAGAATGATGCGATTACTACGGGCATGGGTGATGAACTCTATCGCAAAATGTCTATTCGTCAGCATCTTCTTAATTGCAGCATAGTCGTACTTGCTTTTAGGCGAAAAGTTTATGCCATCTACACGGGTGAAGAAACGGTCGTAATGATGGATTATATCATCGTTGGTAAACATCACGCCACCTGAAGTGTAGATATAAAGTTGCTTGATGTTAGGATAATCAAGGCGCAGGTGTGAGCAAAAACTGTCAATGTCATACACGGCGAACGGTTCTCCACCAGTGAGCATAACGGTATGTGCTGCCTTCAACTCCTCTACAGTCACCACAGGTACCGTATCGAGGTCGTACTGCTTGTTGCAGCACAGCTGACACGAGTTACCACACCATCTGTTAATCATCAAGTGTATGGCTCCCTTATCAGCTCCTGGCTCGTCAGTATATTTACGTTTTATTTCCATCATCACTATTTTCTTCCTCATCTTCATTATCGTCGATGAAACCTAAATGTTTTAACTTGCTTTCATTGATGGTGCCATCCTCCGTCTTCACGTCACAGTTAGTGCCTTCAATATCAAAATAATCTATACTTTCTACGTTTCCTACCTCAAAGCCATCGGTAAAGTCAATGCTGCTTGTTTCTCTCATGGCAATTTCACACGCTGTAGTTTCGTCTTTAGCGAGTACATAGACGGTGTGATACATAGCGAGCTCTACAGCATAAAGATTGTTCATCTTCTTACACTCTTCGCTGACAAAGCTATCAAGATTATCCAGCGAAAGAATGGTGTCGTGAATTAAACATGAATCAACATCGTTAAATGCAGCGTCGATAGGGTGCAGACAGATGCTACCCAACACTTTATCACAATACTTATCTGCATAATCAACGGTAGCTACGGTTACAGCAGCCACAAGTTCACATTTATGGTAGCCTACAAACGAAATAAGGCGGTCTTCAATATCTACATCAACCGCTTCCATGCCAGCGAGAAACATTAGGCGTGTAGCATGTTCTATCAAGGTTATCGGAAATTTTTTGTCTTCAATAACAACGGCACCTCTACACTCGGCTAATTGAAGTGGGTAAGCATGCGGAAACTTTTCTATATCTACATCCTTCATTTCTCGTATGATGTCGAGAACCTGAGCACGTAGGTCAGACACCCAGATAGTGCCTTGTTTAACAGCCTTGTATCTTGGACTGAAGATAACGGGAGCGGGAAAAACATTCATACGTTTATACTTTTCTTCTTGTAGACCGTATGCGTTCATATCGAGTGAAAGTGACCAATATTGATTGCCCAAAAAACACGTATGATTGCATACACGCGGTTCAATATCCTTACCCATCCACATGGGTTTGGCATAACGCATTATATTAAGTTTATCGCTCTCAGCAATAATTTCTATTTGATATTTACTCATTTCGCTTGTTGGTTTCGTTATATTATTTTACGTAGTGATCACTATGATTGTTATACATTTCGTGCCTGATGCCCATAATCCTGGAACGTAGGTTGATGAAACCTTGTTCTGTGTGTCGTAAATTTTCTTCACGCCATTCTGCATATTGATTATAGGTGAATTTATGCTCAAGTAAAAGAACCATCTCTTCCGGCGTAAGAAAATCGGTATCGCCAAAATCGCAAGTGCCACCAGGCTTCTCGCCTACCCAATACCAATTGCGCGAATTGTTAAACAAATGGCTGTTGATTAATTCGGCCAATTCATTACAGGCCCCTTTAAAACGCCATATTGCCAAAGCCACATTATCAGTATCAATGGCTTTACCAGTCTTACTATTTTTCACTTTGTTCATTTCTATCACTCTGCAAGTTTAACTTTATGTCATCGTACATAGCCATCTCCACCTTCTCTCCATCATAATGGCCGAGGGCCAGGAGCTGCCCACTCTCTTCTGTGGCCTCCTGCGCCGAAGGAGCACTGGCACGAACTACGAAAATGTCAAACTCTTTTATATAGTCGAGTTTTTCAAGAGGTAACGGCTGCATATCGGCTCGCGCTCGTTGCCGGATGCGGGCAAGGTCGGCTTTAGTCAGCATGGCAAACTGCTTTTGCGCTTTTCGCACGGCCTCAGTCTCAACCTTCAGGCGGTAGGCATCGTAGCCCTCGTTGATGAGTTGAATATTTTGCCACACAACCGCTTGATTAAGAAACTTCAAGAATCCATCTCTGCCCTCATTTAGTTTTATAATGGCAAGAGACTCTTCTATCAATAGTATTTTATCTTTGCGTCTCCATAAAACCATCCCTACTTTTTTAAAAAGATTAAAGGTGGTGACAATGGTAGTAAGGTCTTTCAACTTACTATACATTGGGTTTTTCTTTTTAAAAATGTTCCACATAATATATCTTTGTTTTAAATTGTTTCTAATAAAACTTCTTCTATTCATCACGAACCGAAGAAGAAAAACTTTTATGAAAAAAATTGCAAACGCTGTGGCCTATTCATCACGAACCAGCACAGCAAAAAAACCTTAAACTGATACATATAATTGCTTTAATGTGTTATAAATCTCGTGCCATCGACTTCGAGCACAAGAATGTCGTTGACAACCCTTATCTCACCACTCTCCACAAACTGCACCTTGCGCTGGTGGCGCAAGGTGTCAACCGAGAGACAGACGCAGATGCCCGTATCTACATGCCCCGTCTTTGTGAGGAACTTGATGTAAAACGGCATACGCTGCACGTTACGCGCCGTTTGGGGTGGGTTAAAGCCCGTAACACGCTGTCCCGTGCGAGGGTCGTTCCATTGCCACTTCTCCATATAGCGGCGAAGCTCGGTATAGGATTGTGTTATGCTCATTTTTGAATATTGAATATTGAATTTTGGTTTTTAACTACTCCCGTAACGGCGGAAACTCAAGGTGTATAAACCTATCAATTTCTCGGTCAATAATATTTTTTATACCTCCAGCAAACATCTTCTTTCGGTGACGCAGTACGTCTGGGAAAAGAATGTTACGAAGAGGGTTGCCCCAGTCGGCTGTAGAACTTAATATGTAAGATGAATGAAAAATAAGCGTATAAGAAGCCAAACGCACCTCAAACTGCGGACGGTCGAACATCGGGCCACTTAGCGTTAAGGCCCTGTCTTTGTTGTAGAGCACCATGTGACTGCTCAGATTGTTCACATCGTCGCTTTGCGCAAAGATGATGCGGTCGGCATAATCGCCAAGGTGTTTTGTTATTAGAGAGTCGTACGAGCGATAGGTGGATAACACGAGATGAGTTATCCATCCTCGCTCAAAGCATTGCTCAAGAAACATGAATGTCTCTTGTTTAGGCGAAGGCATGGTGAGCACCATGACATGAGGATCTATCACGAGGTGGCTCACTGCCTTATAGAATTTCTCCGCTGTCACGTCGCCATGAGTGTAGAACGTGAGCTGACGGTGGGGAGCCTGGTTGACCGCCTTGGGCAGCTTATTGTCTACGCAGCAAGGCGGAATGAAGAGGAGAGTATCGTCCATTTTTTTAATTTTGAGTTTTAATCGTTCAGCATCATTGGCATACACAATGTCATTACCTTTGGTGCCGGTTCGTCGGCGGTAATTACCACGGCGTGCGAAGCGTCGAGCAACTGCATCCGTATGGTGTCAGAAGGGATGGAGTTGATGCAGGTCTGGAAGGATGTAGACTTCAAACCAATGCGGAAATTGTCTTCACACTGGGCATCGGCTATGCACACCTGGTCTTCGCCCGATATGGCAAAGTCTGCGTCGCTTGCCGACACGGTGAGGAACTTGTCGTTCTTCTTTATTTCTACGAGGTTGCTCGCATTGCTTGAGAACAGACTTACACGGCGCAGGATGTCGAGCATTTCCTTCTTGTCGAACACTACATAGAACGGATTCGACTTCGGAATAACGGCGTTGTAGTTGGGGAATTTGCCCTCCATGTGCTTGCATATCAGTTCGGTGTCGCCCGAGGTGAAGCGTATGGTATGGCCGTTGTTCTCAATGGTGATGTCATCACTACCATCGAAGGCCGAGAGTGTGCGAAAATAGTTGCGGTGGATAAGCATCTTGCTGGGGGTACCACCACGAAAGAAATCGCTACCTCCCTTTGCTGGGTCGTTACTGTGCATCATCTTAACAAGAGTTTGTCCGTTTGTTCCAACAAATACTACCTCTGAACGGTCTTCGGCTACGTCGATGCAAAGACAGGATAGCTGCGGCCGAAGTTCATTGTTACAGACAAACTTATCGGCTGTGTCTACAACGGAATGAAACAGCGACATCGGAAGACTGATTACTGATGACTGCTCGGCTTTCGGCTGTACCATCTGAGGGTATTCATCGCCAAGGAAGAGGTACATCTGCGCCTTACCTGGTTTCACATTGTCCTCGCGGCTTGTGCAATATTCTACGGTGAACGACTGGCTGTTGTCGGGAATGTCGAAAGTAACCACACAATCGGGTAATGTACCTAACAGAGCGCTGAGCATCTTGATGGGCAGCACGATGTCGCGGTCGTATGTGCCATTACAAATGGTGAGAGGTGCCGGAATAGTGAGCTGTGCCTCGGTGGTTGATGATGTGAAGAAAAATTGTTCACCCTTGCGGGTCAACAATACGTTGTCGAGGATGGCGATAGCGTTCTTAGAACCAATACACTTTGCCGACTTGTTTAGGGCAGCGTGTAGGGCTTTGGATGATTGAGTTTGTAATTTCATTATATTAAGTTTTAAATTTAAGTTTTAAAATTAGAAAGGCAAGTCTTCATCGTCTGCCGGGTTGTAGCCACCAAGATCGACTCCACTTGCTTCTGCTGGTGCAACATATCCGGTAGCTGCTCCTGCTACGCCTACATTCGGTGTGGCGTATGGTGAAGGCTGCTGTATTGCCTGTGGCTGGTAGAGCATCGCCAGACGCTTGTTCATACGCTGACGGATAGCCTTAAAGAGGTGAGTATTCTCATCGGTGGGGTCTTGGTTTACAATTTCTGGGTCGCGCTCTTTGTTGGCTTCTTTCACTTGCTCTACGAGCTTCGGAAATTTCCGCGCAATGTCCTTAATATAGTCAACCGAGAAAGACATCTGCATTTCGTGTGTCGGTACGGTCACGTTGCTGTCGCCACGCTCCATAGCAGCCTGGCGCACCTTTGCCTTGTACTGCTCATTTAGCGGCCAAATGTTTACACGTAGCTTAGCCACTGTGCGTGTAGGATCTTTAGGAGCCTGACTCACTTTAATTTCGTTCAAGTCTGTGGGTATGCAGACATACACTCGTTCAGGGTTGTTCTTATCAATACCCTTAAACACCTGCGCTCCGTTCAAGGAGAGTAGTTCGAGGTTTCCGTTGAAACTTGCCATTTTGTTTTTGTTTTTATTGTTTATGTTTACTGTTTACTGTTTAAAAGAGTCTCGCCTTGCTGTCGCTCATATCGTCCATCGTGCGCACCTTATACCATTTCTTCACTCGGTTCTTGGGTGCATATACCTTTGACAGCCCGATAAAACTACTACAAGCGAGGTGCAGCGGACTGATGTTTCCGCCAAACAGAGGTGAGCTCTCTTCTCTGCAACTGCATTTTATGTGATCGTAGGAAATGCAGCTTTCGCATCTGGGGGGGGTGAATGTTCGCATAGCGTATTATATTATTTGAATTTTGCTTTAGAAACAAAAGAAGGGCGTACCACTTCAAAATACTCTATTTGTTCAATATCGTCAATAGAATAACCCTCGATGCAATATTCGTCGAAGTACTTGCTGGGCTCTTTCCCTATTGGATAGTCCATAATGTTTTTTTCTTCTGCATCAATCTTGTCATAGTCTATATAGCGACCTTTGCATGGTGTAAACTTGTCAATGTTTTTAGGGGTGAATACCAACAAAACATCAGAACAAACAATCCCATTCAGCCGGCGAAAATCCTTTTTAGCCTGTTCTTGACCACCAATCCCGAAACAGAATCCTTTTGCCGTACTTGCTGTACCACGAATTTTGCTGTTGTCAGTAGTATTCTTTAATATCTCTCTATGAAACAACATAGATATTTCAACAGAAGACATGTAACGATATAATTGCATACGCTATAAACATTTTAAGTTATACATTGTTTTCTAATCAGAACGGCATATCCTCCTTTATATCCGGCGCAACAGCCGTGGCTGTTGTAGCTGCCGCAGGTGGTGCCATTCGCCTACCCTGCTTGCGCGTTTTGTTGTTCTCCCAGCGTTCCTTCTCCTCGTCGGTGAGCGTGATGATGTTGCCATCGTCATCGCGATAAGGCAGAGGATCGGGCTGCTCGGCATATTGCTTTGCAATGCGTTTGAGCTCTCGATAATCCTTCGGTATCGCATCCTTGCCAGGGCGGAAGAAGAAGAACACGTGCTTTGACGTTTGGAGATAGCGGATGAACTTCGGCTCAATGGTGTTGTCATTCTCCCACTCACGACCAGTGAAGTATTCCTGCGTAACCCATGCCTGCAGCTTGAAGCACTTGCGCTGTTTGTCGCTCTCATTCTCGAAGAGGTGCTTGGGGTTGCACGTTATCGACATATTCTCGCAATAGTCGTATATCTTCTTCTTGAAGGTAGCACGACTATACTCCTTACTCTTACCTTCAGAAGCATCTGCCCAGTCGCGCATAAACTCATTGAACATATCATCCGTACATATCGGCACACCGTAAACCTCATTACGAGAGAAAAACCATTCAAAATAGCGCACGATGCTCTCGGTGAGCTTCTGCACCATCTGGCGGCGGCGCACATTGCCTTGCGGTGCAATGGCAAAAGTGTGATAGCGCATCAAGAACTGCACTGCTAAGGCGCAGATGTAAATGGCTTGGTTGCGGTCGGTGTCGGTGAGCTTTTCGGGATTAGGGTCGAAGTGTTTCATCAGTTCCGACGGTGATCGTTCTGGTTGGTGTTTCTGCTGATTCTCTCGCGCAAAACGGTCGGAGAAGCTAACCAAAGGGAAACGGCCGATGGTCGAGGGGTCGTCGTCGCTCAAAGGACTGTTGCTTGTGATAACATGAATGGGCGAGTCGTCCATCTTCAGACCTACAGGGTCGCCAAATTTCTTCTCTACCTTTGTGCCTTGAGTAACCTTATTGTAGAAGTACTTCATAGGGAAACTCTTCTGTTTGTCCTCCCAATGCACCACTCGATACTTGCCTGGATATAGAAGCAAATCGGTGAGGGCAAATTTAGCATCGGTGACTATCATAAAATCCTTCATATCCACTGGCAGCACGTTTACAGCCGAGCCTACCACTGTGTTCACTAACACCGATTTACCCGAACCACCTGCTGCCTGTTTTTCGTCGGGAATATTGTCTTCCAAAAGATAGGGAGCTATGTTCTTCATTCCTTCCCATGAACGGAAGCACAAACGTCCGATACACGAAAGCATATTGGCGAAATGAGCGTTCATCACGGCTTTTTCATCCTCGGTGAGTTGCTCTTTGTTGCGCTGTGCTTCTTTTTCTCGTTCCCAGAGTGTATTTGAGAATCCGCGCACGATACGCAGGATAGGCCAAAGGTCTTTTTCTTGCTGTCCTTGCCAGTTTACATCCCAACGATAAGTTTGCGCCCATTCCATAAGGTCGCCACGCATTTGTTTTATCTCGTCGTAGCTGAACACTGACGACCCGTCCTCATTCAGCATCTTCTCCTTCTTATCTATCGCTTCCAGTCGGTCGCGGTATTCCTGTCGCTCGGTTATGGTGAAAGGTGTCTTAAACACTCGCATCGTGAAGTCATACGGCTTCTTAGCAAGCGAGGGAATAAAGAAATTGATGTCGTCATACGACACCGTGCGGATGCTGTCGGGCGTTATCTTCAATGCCACATTGTTGAAGTAGAAATACTCTGTCTTGGCATCAAACGCATCGGCAAAGTTTATCACCATGCTTTGCAAACCTCCGGCCGACTTTTCCGTGAAGGCCTTATCCACCATGTTTGCACAGTCGGACATCAAGCGTCGCTCGTTGTCGCTATGTCGCCATGCCTGTTCTATATATTCCAAAAGCATTGTCTTTGCTGCCTGGATGATACTCTTTGCGTCGATATACTCCACAAAGCATTTGTTCAGGTGGATATACTGTCCTACGAGGTCGGTGCTCTCGGGGTCTATCATACGGTAATATCCGTGAGCAGTCATAAAGAGCCACAATCGCGTAGGCGACACCTTGCAGGTAGGTGGTTTGGGCTTTCCACTTCGAGGGTCACGCGGGTATTCTATCTCAAATGGCTCCGTGTTCCTGGCTCCGCGCAATCGGGAGTAGAGTGGAAGACGAAGATCGTGGTCGAACTGGAAGTTCTCTTCTGCGTTCATGGTGTATGTCAGCAGATAGTCGCGCACGCTTCGGGGAGAGCAGCCGTATAGCCATTGCCAGCGTCGACAATAACGCGAGCGGAAACCCTCGGGCAGCATTGCATAATACAACGAACTGAACTTGGTGCATATAGCTCCGCAGTCGCGCTGTGATGCAATGTCGTTGGGGTATAGGATGATGACGTGCTCGGCAAAGCGGTTCATCTTCTGATATTGCACAGCACTGAAATCAAGATTCTCCCGTTTCCACTCGCCACGTTCGATATACCAGAAATTTCTGCGACCAATAGAGAACGCAACATGATACCAACAGAAATCTTGGAAATGCTGGTCTTCTATCTTGTCAAGGCGCAGGGAGCGCATGGCATAATACACACTCAAAGCGTCTTCGGGGGTGCGACAAAAAACGATGTTTCGAGCCTTTATCTCGGCAGTGGGTATCTTCTTCTTTTCTTGCTTGAACGTACCCTTGCCCACACCGTCCTTGTCTTCACGTTCCACCCATTTTTCCTTCTTCTCGGTGTATTTTTCCGTTGGCTCAAACTTCTGTATAGCAGCATGAACGGCTGTATTGTCGCTCTTGCGCTGATCCATCGCATATACAAACACGTTGTCGCCCATAAGCCACTTGCTCACCTTCCTCACGCTGTGCTCCTCGGCGGTAGAGAACACTATCGGCTCACTCCCTGCCATTGCTGGACGGAAGAAGCATCCGTATGAGTTCTGTGGGCCTATCTCTTGCGAGGCAAAGCATACGAACAGCGGGTTCCATGGTGTGCCATGAATTATTTCGCTCACATGCTGCCCGTCGCGTATCACGTCAGGCAGCGTCACGCTCAGAAGAGAATAGATACGGAAGTCCTTGTTGAGCATGTCGGGTGTAAACGTACTGCCAAAGCCGAAGCGAGGCAGCCCCCTGTCGAGCGTCACCTCACACCCAAGAGCAGCAAGCTCTTGTGGCGAGAAGTCGGTCTTCGGCATGAAAGAGAATGTCTCGATGGTCTGCTGTGCCTGTGTACGGTAGTCCATCTTGGCAAACACCTCTGGGAAGGCACGGCGCACCTCGTCGGTATCGCCATACACATCCCTTACAAGTCGTTGGCAAATGCGCTGAAGACTATATCCGTGCATCGGAATGTTCATCTTGGCTGCATACAGTTCGATGGCTCCGTAGCCTGTTTTGCCCGTGCGTGTGCATTTCCATTTCACGGCACCATGCTCTGCCATTCGGTTGTCGTCAACGCCCACGCCAGAATACAGTCCACCTCGCTCATTCTCGAAAATAATAAAGTGAGGTGTCTGCTTGACATCGGCATCCGCGTCCTGTCCATTCTTGCAGATAGGACAGAAACACGCGGTCTGACCTTCGATGCGCTGCTCATTTGCAGGCTTTACAAGAAGGTGCAGGTCGATGTTAGCGAGGCGATTTATGATAGGATGGAAGAACATTGTGTATAATTTTAAAAGTGACAGCCGACGATGTGCCAAACTTCTTTCAGCCGCGCCAGTTCTCAGGCTTAAATTCTTTACTGGCGAGGATTTATAGGAGGGCATTGCTGCTACCTCCATCGTCGTGCTGTCCTTTACTTAGTAAAAAAGGAAGACTGGCGGTGATGTTCCTACATATTTAACAAAGCAGTCGCTCCGACGCTCTTAACTCCATATACGACTGTTGTCATATACAACGAGACGTTACCGTTCCCGTCATCACCGCCAAGGTCTTTCTATTTTCTTTTTGTTTTACATTTGTTTTTGTTTACTATAAGTTCAGAAACGTTTCGGTGCGAAAGTGTCGTATGGTGCAGTTAGCCAAGTTCTTCATGCAGCTAATCAGCATCAGCACAAACTCCTTAAACGAGATAAAGCTCTCGTTTAGGCCGATTATCTCCACTGCCACACGCCAAAAGCATTTGCCGTTCTTCACTCGGCATGAGTGCTCATTCTTTATGATTATATTACCTATATTTCCCTGCATCATCGTAAACAACTTCTGACACACGTCTCTCACTAAGGCAAACGGCGCATGGAAAAGCAACACTTTGTTGTCGCTGTCATAATCGCGCACGGTCTCCGTATAAGCTATACGGTGTAGATATTCTCGATGCGTAGGTAGTCCTTGCCTTTTGTTCTGACGATTGGGAATGTAGGGATAGTTCAGATATTCATGGTTAGGCATAGTTTTACCCTTGATGTTTCAAACATTGCAGGTGCTTCATCATCTGCCATGTGGAATATATACTACGTTGGCAATCATAGATCGGTTCATGCACACTACCCTTACCTTCATATTCATCTACAAGTTTATATGCAGCTTTCTCGTCAAAAATATCTTCAGCAAGATTGCATATTATGCGAGCACCCTCAAGGTAGAATGTACGATGATCGCGGAAGTGGGTATAATTGACAGAAAAATCTATATGATACTTATAACAGATGTTGCGCAAGATAGCAATGTCAAAATCAGAACCTTGCGACCAAAGATAAATATCTTTCTCACCTTTGTCTTTTTTGACATCTTCTATCCAATCAAAAAAATCTTTTACAGCAACCTCAATAGGGCGACAAGGTAAATCATAACCATCACTGCTCAACACCGACGCTTTTACATCGTCACTCTTAGTTTCCCACCATTCTGCGGTCTTACTATCAAACGTGAAGTTGTTGACGAACATACCACGAAGATCAATATGGCACGCGAAGGAGCAAGAAGGGTCTTGCACGTTCTCTTTTAGCTGAAAGAATGGCGTTTTTATGTTATTGCGGTCCCAAGCCATGGCACCTATAGACATAACTGCTGCCGTAGGACATAATGCGCAAGTCTCAAGGTCAAATGTAATATCAAGCATATTTTTAGTATATATTGGTTAATTATTAGCAACATCAGAAGTAAGAAGTTTCTTTATACCCTCCCTCTCCCATGGCTTCCAGTTTTCCGATTTGAAACGCTTTATCACGGTTGCAACACTCATTCCTCGCTCATTCATATAAGCGATGAACTTGTTGCACATTCCCGCGTTTACGCGCTTTAAGCACGAATAGAAGATGCCAGGTTCGTTGCTATGCGCCAAAACGTATAAATACCCTTTGTCACCATCCACCATCTGCGGAGCATTCTCGTCTACATATTCCAACAAAGAATGTGACACGTCGGGCAATAGTAAGAATTGACGTTTACACTCGTCAATGCCTTCAATCTCCCATCCTGAAAAACCATTCTGAAAGAAACGGAGGTAGAAAGTGGAGAGCTTAAAGCCCTTCTTTGCCAATGCAACATACAGAGCCCTTTTGTCATCAACGGTCATATCATCTATCTGCAACGATGCGTATGGTTTTGTGATTTTTTCAACGATTTCCTTGGTCATCTAATTCTTATTTCTTAAATTTGATGCAAATATAATTCTTAAAATTGAAACAACCAATTCTTACTATTGATTAAATCAATAGTTTTGCATTTTTTAATATTTAAATATTTTGTATTAACACTTACAGTTATGAAGTACGCGTACAATTTCTCTTTTCTAAGTGAATGGCTTGAGGCAAACCCTGAGATTCCAAAAGGCGAGATTCTGCAAGCCCTCGGAGCCAAGTCTAACAATCGTTTTAAGGCGTGGGTTAGATGCGAAGGACCTATGCCCATTATTAGTATGCTTCGGTTCTGCAATGCTTTTCAGATTCCACTTTCTGCCTTCTTTCGTGATGCCGAAGCGGACGCGGACGGTGCCGTTGTGCCTGTTATGCCCACAGCAAATGACATACTTGAACCTGCTCAGGGCTACGCAAGCAGTTCTGACGAGCGTCAGCACGGTGAGCGTTCTATCCTCAATCCAATGGACGTGCGTATTATTCCGTCGGTGGTGCCAGGAATGGTGACGAAGCCGAGAGAGAAGGACAATCCGCAAAACTCAGAAATTCCAGTCGACAATACCGTTGAAGAAAAGGGCGCAACTCCAAAAACTAACGACAATGTTAGTGACGCTAATCTTGCAGCTATCGTGGAATTAGAGAACAGGCACCTGGATCAACAGCGCCAACTGCTAAATGTTATTACCGAACAGCAAAAGCAAATAGCCTACCTCACTCGTATGCTCAACGAAACGAAACGCTACAACAACATAAAATTAGACGAGGGCTATATGGTTGCCGACCATCCTACAGAAGAATGATATATAAACAAAAAAGCGTTACCTATCCTCGCGGACGGGTAACGCAAAAACTTAAAACTAAAGTAAAAAATCTAATTATTAACCAAATTTTTCTGTTTTATTTCTGTTCGTTGATGGCTGCCATCTTGCGACGATAAAACTCTTTTTCTTCTATCTTCGTGAGTGTCGTGTCGGCGCTTACATACGGAATGTCGGCATACCAATAACCTTGATGCAAGAACACAATGGGCGTGCTGTTGCCAAAGGTCATAGGCAGGGGCAGATTGTCTTTCGTGCGCTTCGGCTGTAGGTTGAGTATGCCAAACAGTTCAGTCTCACTCACAACTGGCAGGGCATCCATCTCTTTCTCTAAGTCGGTGCCTTCGATGGGAAAGAAGAACACACGTCCGTCTGTCAATACTTCCTTGTCCCATCCGTCACGTTCAGTGGGGTCGGCAAACTCCACGGCTCCCACTCCACCTGCCATACCAGCAGGCGATTCATAATAACTCGAGCATCCTTGTTTTTCTACCCATTCACGCGCCTTTTCTTCTGCTTCCTGACAACGGTGCATGAATTTATGTAACTCTTCGCCTACCTTTGTTGTAGCCGAAATCTTGTAATAATAATGAGGTTTCTTCATTTCTATACTTATTTATTATTAATTCAAAAATTATCGTAGCGCGGTATATATAACTGGTTCTCCACATTCATCATCCTTCATCTTAAAGCCTCTCGCAGCCAACTCCTGAAGGTACAATGCCAGCGGGTCGCCCAGCGGACACACCACTGCCTTAAAGTACGAGCGAAGCTGATAGTCGGTGAACATGTCGCAGTCTTCACGCCAATGGTCGAGCGGCTTGAATTTCTCGCAGAAGGCTTCTATCTTGGCAGAGATCACAAAGTCCTGTAGCGTCACTTCCGGCTGCTCTGAGATTTCAACCATTTCTCTGTCTTGTCTTTTAGCCATGATAAAAATCCTAAGATATATAATAATACAAATACCCAAAATGCAAGCTCCTTCAGAGCTTTCCACATGAAGTCTTTAAAAGAAGTGTCTTTTATCTCTTTTGTGTTCTTCTCCTTCTCCACACCCGTGCTGTCCTTCTTCGCCCAGTGGGTGCCAACGTTCAACTTATTACTCAACACAAGGCTGTCTATCGTGTGCTGCATCCGTGATATAGTCTCTTCCTGGTGCTTCATCCGTGCCTTGTATGTGGCGTTACGCTCATAGTCGCCCTTACGGTGTACGGTTCGGTCGGTGGTGGTAGTCTTGTTGCCATGGGCATCCGTGCTCTCAGTCACTCTCTCGGTAATAGTTTCCTCGTTGCTGCCCTTGTCGGTCATGGTGCCAGTGGTGTGTCTCTCGTCCGTGGTTGAAACGGCGTTGCTATCCGTTTTTGTTTCTGTTTTTTCCACGCTGTCATTAACGATGGCAACGGCGCTATCACGCTGTTGCTCACTACGCCCCTGCTCCACCTTACGTGAAGCAGCACAGCCCATAAGCATGATTACAGCCATAAGCCATAACATAACTGATTTGATTTTTCCCATATATATGTCTTATTGATTTACGCCTGTAAAGTTAGAAAAAGTAGCATACATCAAACGGACATACTAAAACACCGCCTACCCTTGGGAATGGGTAAACGGTGTAAAACTATTTATTTTTTACAATCTTATATTTCAGGAATAATTTTTTGCCGAATATCTTAACGGCGCATTTTTGCACATGGGTCAAAACGGCAACATCATCGAAGTGCGTCTCTATCATTGTAGATAAAGCTTTATTCATTACTTCTAAACAAATATACTTACCATCATACGACAAGAACCGAGCTTTCCGCAAGTCGGCTGCAAGGTCTTTGTCTATCAAGCACAAAAACTGCTGCCATTCCTTTTCACCTGATTTCACTTCCTCAGCTTCGGCAAAGGCAAAAGCCTGCTGTCGCGTTTCCGGCTTCACGCTATGCTGCTTTATCCACTGCTCCATAATGTAGAATACGAAATCCTCCATAGTGCCACTCCATCTATGTGGCTGCTCTACGGCCTTGGGCACTCCGTTATAGGCATACGTTTTGAAATCATTCCAAAGGTCTTCGGGAACATTTTTGAATATCGCTACCAAACGTTTCTCGTCGAGCGTAGGATATATTTCGCATAGCGTCTTGCACAGGCGCTTTTCTGAAGCCTTACGGTGATCTTGCTTCGCTTTCTTCTTCTCTGCCACCTTAACAAACTCTATGGAACTCGGTTCCCCCGTCTTCTTGCCACGCGGACGTACCTCTTTGATGTCAAAGTAGAAGTCAATCTGTCCTGCGTCACAGACACGTTTTATATCATCAAGAGCTGTTTTTATGATACGCGATTTAAACATACTGTAACGAGGATATTTTACGCCAATCACCTTACCGTCAGCATCACGCTTTATAAATCCTAAATAATCGCGTATCTCAAAAGGAGTAATCTCCACCTTAGACAGCTCGAAATTCTTCATCTTATGTCTGACAAGATAATACATCAACGGCATGTTGTCAACCTTGCCTATACGTGCTATGTCTTTTGGATGCGATACGTATCCGAGGGTCATGTCAAACATTTCAAAGACCATATCCGTATTTAGATAAATGTCTACATATCCTCGGGTGCGGTCCACCTGCACGTCCGTCAGTTCGTCATTATCGCCTAACTTCATTCTAACCTTTGTCCCCTTATCGGTAACAGGCGTGTCTATCTTTGAGAATATCTGTATCAAGCGTTTTACAGGTTTTCCTTCATCGTCAAACGTGTTCTTCTCTACCTGCACGTTTAACACTTCTTTTAACGCATCACGCACTCTACTGTACGAACTGGAAGACACGCCCAGCTCGCTCAGTTCTATACGCACAGGAGGCAAATTATCCCTATCTTCTCGCGTCATCATAGGTTTAGGGTTTTCCTTGGAACCTATCAATACAGGATTTTTAAAGTACTTGCCTATATACACCTGTAGATGCTCAATTACCTTTACCATGATGTTCTGCTGGAGCAACGTCAATCCTTTCTGCGCCCTGGCATAGGCAAAAGGTGTATTGATATATTTCTTTATTATATGCTTATTGTCTTCCATATCATGTTTTTTAGAGTCTTAATATGTAGGTCACTACAAAAGTGTGCCGAAATCACTACATTTGTGTGCTGATTTCACTACATTTATGTGCTGTTTTCACTACAAAAGTGTGCTGTTTTGTTTCGTAATTCATTGATTTTCTTTCTATTAGCCTTTCGGTAATAAAGAATATGGAATATAGAAGAATTAGTGATTTTTATTTTTCTATCATATATAAATTACTATAGAATCCTATATATTCTTATATTCTATATTACGATACTGAATAATAGCTGATTATCAGTCGTTTACGCTTTAAAAGAGCACAGTTTTGTAGTGAAAACGGCTCACTTTTGTAGTGAAAACAGCACAGTTTTGTAGTGAAAACGGCTCACTTTTGTAGTGACTTCGTAAACAAAAACGTAGGTTTAGACTTTAAGGTACAAACCTACGTTTTTGTTTACCTCGCACACCTTGAGGTAAAAACATTTAGTAAGATTTTACCTTACTTGTTTCTCTCAACAAACTCATGTATAGCTTGCAACGCAAGGTCTTTCAACGTGCGCCCTGTCTGGAATTTCAGCATAGTCAACTGTATATAGTCCTCCATCGGTACGTTTACAACAATACCGTTTTCAGTTTTCCCTTTGACAGCAAGCGAGGTGTCTGTAAACGTCTTTTTACGTTTACGCTCTTTGGCTACTGGTGCCGAGGTATTTGCAACTTTAGTTTCAGCCACCTCATTCTCTTCTTTTGCCTCGTTCTTTTCATTATCGACTGTACCTTCGTTCGTAGGCTCGGTTGTCGATTCTTTTTCAGACTTGACTTCTTTTCCATTCTCTGCCACAACAACAGAGTTTTCCTCTTGCTGTGTGTTTTGCGTCAAAAGGGGTTTTTCGCCGTTATCTCTTATATCTTCTGCCACTTTTTTCACTGGTGAATCGTTCCAATTAAATCCCATGATTATCTCTTTTTATTAATTCTTGTATGTGTCAACTATCTCTTTTGCAAATGCCTCATAGCTCTGGGCTGCATCACAGTCGGGAGCATAAGTGAAGATGTCCTGCATCATCGCCTGGGCTTCCACAATCTTTGTGCGACGCGGAATCTCTGTCTTGAACACATAGCCGCCGTATTCCTCGTCAATATGCTTCGAGAATCCCACGCTTGCCTTTGTGCGCTTGTCAACCATCACTTTTAGCAGTCCGCGAAGTTCAAGGTTGGGGTTAATCTCATCTCTCACATCCTTCGCCCAGTGTATCACGTTCGACGATCCGAATGTTGGCAGCGCCTCAAGCTGCATGGGGATGATGATGCCTGTAGCAACCGTCATGGCGTTTTTTGTTACCAGGTTCATGGCTGGAGGACAGTCAATAATAATATAATCAAACGCTTCTATCACGCTCTGTTCCCCACCCTTGTCTTCCGGCAACGATACGGGCATGGCAAACAACTTGCACAGCACTTTTAACGGGTTCAACTCACGCAGCAGGAACGGCTCTACATTCAACATGTCTTCCGATGCTGGCGCAATAAACAAATTTCCATGATAGTCTTGCTTGTCGATGCTCACCTGGTACACGGGCATAGACGTCTTGTTGATCATCGCCTCGTACATAGTGCCATGTTTATCGGTACGCTCGCGCCAACCGCACAGCAACGACACATTCGCCACCTGTGCATCAAGGTCTACTATCAATACTCGTGTGTCAGGATTTAGCTTAATCAATCCGCAAGCCAAATTGTGAGCTGTTGTGCTCTTACCTACTCCTCCTTTGTCATTAACAATGGCGAGAACTTCTCTGAGTCTTTCCATATCCTTTTTAGTTTTAAAATGTTACTACTTATATACGTATCAATGTATCTACTTATCAACGTATCTACATACTATAGTATGTTAGTACGAAAATATCAAAACACGTCAATACTTTTATATTCGGTTACAAATTTAAGAATTATAATTTATATCTCCAAACGTTTTGTTATAAAATTGATATTTAGATACGTATTTTC
>ERZ1035037.123-NODE-123-length-31434-cov-15.142452_pt1 | contig 31434 bp, 34 predicted proteins | sample MGYA00520618_ERZ1035037 | MGnify/ENA primary metagenome ERZ1035037 (study PRJEB33766, sample SAMN09781741) | gut metagenome | biome: gut microbiome | host: Homo sapiens | place: Madagascar | study: EMG produced TPA metagenomics assembly of the PRJNA485056 data...
CAATTCATATATCATTAATAGTTTCTCCCTGTGTTTCATCCAGCTTCATCAGTGTGATTTTTAACGTCTTCTGGATGACGTTTGTTAATGTGGTATTAACAAAGTTTATTTTTTGCACTTCTAGCTTTTTCTTCACTATCATAGTCTCCCTATGACTTATAGTCGTCTTAGGGTCTAACAGTATATCTTTTCATAATTTGTAATATTGATATATCATTGTTCTTTTAAATATTCCGTTATAATATCTATAACATCCTCATAAGCTCTTGCTCTTCCATTATAGTAGCCTTCTGTATAGTAGCTTAAGGAGATCTCACCACTGTTGTTGTCAAGGAATTTCTCACATCTATCTAATCTATGCTCTACTTTATCAACTATTTTTTGTAGTTTCTCAGTAATAGTATCTGTATTGTAAATACTATAAATATCAGTTTTAGAGATAATTAAATGTGGTCTTTTAACTACATTATTATGACCTAAATCTCTGCCTTTGGATTTATTCTTCATTTTATGTAATATTTAAAGGGATTTGAATTAAAATTTGTAATTTATTACTAAACTCTGAGCCAAAAAGAGTAGTTAGTTGAGCCTAGAAGATAGTAGAGTAGGGGTGTAAGAAGCAGTAAAATGAGATATAGAATAAAGAAAGTGTGCAGGATTGAAGAAAATTCCATATTACCAAAAGGTAAGAGAAGGTTATTTTCAACAATCCTAACACACATAACTATCTATAACACAGTAACTTGCAATTTTGGGATGTAATTAAATATTACTATAATTAAATGCCTAATTCAACATCTTCCCAAGAGTTAGCACCTTGCTTACAAAGTGAATAATGTCCACTCTCAAGCTCTACTACTTGAAGGTCATCTTTCTGAGCAGCAATCTGCTGAGGAGTAAGAGCACCAAGCTTAGAAGAGAATGCTACAAAACATCTGTTGGAAGCATCATTAGGGTCTGTAAAGATACAGCTTTTGAATGTTTCACCAGTATCACCATTAGCAAACTCACCTACCTGCATTTTACCTTTCATTCTAGCAAATGCTATAAGTGACCAACTGTTCTTAATACCCTGCATAACTGGACCATTATTAGTAGCCATACTATTATCTTCATCTCAGAAGCACTGTTGTTTGTAGAGAACAACTAACTGACTGCAATATACTATTAATTCCTCTAGGACAGTCAACCCTATTAGAATCTATAAAACTCTATAAGAGATAAAATGCTTTTTATCTCTCCAAGATATAGGGGTGGTGATGTGTCCCTTGAATACTTATAAAGTTCTATAGTTCTTTTATTTTACAATACTTATATTACTTATTATATTATAATATATTATATAATAGGTACGCGCGAGGAAATTCCATTTTATTTACAAAAGACTAGCTGTGGTGTGTTCCCTTTTTATTTGCTTACAGCTCATAGGTTATTTGTTTTAATATTGAGTATTAGAACTATATCTTTGTTACTTTTATATAGTAACTTCTTATAAAAATCTATAGTAAATGCTGCATAGGTACTCTACTATTTATTAAGTCAATACTATAGTAAAGTATTACCCAACACTTTAGCATTCATTTGATACAACAAATGCTATAGATTTTTATCAACAAATAGCAATCTGTTGCACCAAACTTGCTAATATCTATAGTAGGATATTGTATATATAATAATTAGAATATAATATAATAAAAAGGATAATGAATGAAATAATAATAGAATTGTAATTCAGTCATTTATAATAATAAATTATTATAAGTAACTTCGTTACGTAGTAATTTAGTAAAAAGCAAAAAATAATTGAGACCACCAAATTAATTATAGTTATTTAACTTAAAGTTTATTAAATAGTTATATAACTTGGTTAAAGTAATAATTTAAGTATAGTTTGAAAAAAATAGATAGCCTGTGGAGACTATCTATTATTGTTTCCAATAAGGAATAGAGTCAATGCTATCCAGAAAGATATGCCTATTATAATATAGATAGTCTTTCTAGATGGCATATCAATCAAAGCACTGTATAGCATTGCTATTAGAATGCTAGCAGTAGCTGTTGCAAAGAGTATTGCAAATACTATAGTCATAGTCTATGCCTTTAAGAATTTATACCAAGTAGAATATCCACTATACTTAATAAACTCTCTAAGGGTAATATTATTGTAGCACCATGTAATTAATATTACATTGACTAACCCAAGAATTAACCAAGAGATAGAAATCTCTGTACAGAATAGTATTGTTGTGAGTATTGCTGTAATGTATAAAACTAATGCTTTCATATTTCTAAAGATTGTAGGCTGCAAGGTTTCCCAAGCAGCCTTTGTTTATTTCAATGTATTATGCTCTCTAAATTCCTCAATGGTAATCCTCATCTCTTTACCAAAGACTCTTATGGTCTTAAACTTCTGAGTAAAATTACCATCCTTAAAAATAGGTTGGTCAAAGGTTATTTCCCCATTAACTACCATCTCATTGAAATGAGCATGTCTTTCCCTAAGATACATTTGATGTACTCTCTTACTAGCTGAATAGTTATCTGAACTACAAACAGCAGCTCTATTTATTCTCTTTCTCATATTGTTAAGGTTTTAAGTTACTACCTAATGCTATCAAGTTATAGGAATGGTAATGTGTCTCTTGAATGCTTTCTAAGCTTTAAGATTCAAAAGACTAATGGTGTTGTATGACTTGCAAAGTCTAGCTTTAAAAGACTGGAAAGACTAGTTAAGTTTATAACTTTGCAAATCTTATTTTGTATAAAAAAGGAAAGTGTGTTTCCACATTCTCCTTAGTTCCATAGAATACTGTCCAGCTTAGCTCTAGAATCATAGTAATCTTGGGGGTCATAAGCATCTACCCAATTATACTCATTGTTTAGAGAATCAAGCAAATCTTCTGTAGCTTTGTTGTATGAATTATAAGCATTAAGAAGATTGTTATTGGTATTTTGGCATACCATAAAGCCTGCAATCATACCAATTATCATTGATAGAATGCAAAAGAAAATAGTCTTTTTCATGTTGCTGTGTTAAAAAAGAAGAGCAGGATTTCTCCTGCTCCTCATTATTCTTACAATCCAAGGTCAACATCCTGCCAAGTACTTGATGCTTCTCCTTGATGACAAAGTGAATACATGTCATTTCCATTCTTTGTCTCACACAGCACAACCTGCAACTCATTCTTCTGAGCAGCAATCTGTCTTGGTGAAAGTACACCAAGCTTTGAGCTGAATGAGACAAAGGTTCTTGTCTCACCATTATCAAAGATGCAAGACTTGAAGATTTCACCTGTCTCCTTGTTGGCAAATTCTCCAACCTGCATCTTTGGACCAAACTTTCTTGCAAATGCAAGGAGAGACCAAGAGTTCTTGATGTTGTTGTTTGCTGTTGCCATAGATAGTTGCCTCATAGCAGGACTTCATTAGTGCTATGCCTTAAGTTCCTCAGGTGCTTTCCCTAGAGGCATGTATGCAAATGGTTATCTGCTGTAGAACTAATCAGCAAATGGAAGGCTACTATTCTTCACCCTCAACCATTAGGATTGCAAATACCCCAGGGGGTATATCCCAATCCAAATTATGGTGGGGGTGGTGTGTGGTATTATCTCCACCTTTTATACACACATTATGAATTTCTTAAATTTGCTCTATTTAATTGTACTTTTTTGTCATAAAGTTTTGATACTTAGAGGAATAATATTATTTTTGCATAAAGGTTCAAACTTAAAATATAAAGAGATATGAAAGGATTGAGGAAGTACATAGCAAAGCATGGAAGACATCTTACAGAACAATTAGCTATGGATGTTTTAGAATGCAGATGGAATATACCAGAAGTAGTTAAAGCTACTGAGAGTAGGGTATACTATAATGTATCAGAAGCTACTCTGGGAGATATAGTACTTATGGTTAACCACTTCAATAGTTGCTTTATTGGTGCTAATAAATATGATTGTGTTAAATGGGCATTAAGTAAAGTTGGAGATGTTAATACCAATGGCTATGCTTTTGAGATCCTTGTTGAAAACTATAAAAAAATTGATTTAAGAAAATATGTATAAATTAAAAGAGGAAACTTTACAGTCTCCTCTTTCTAGTTTAAATTTTATCAAAAAATGAAAAAAGAAATTATTAATTTACACCACCTAATTTATTTGCTGTACTTTCTGTATAAAACCAATTATAAGGTTTATTAGGTGCTATTGTTCTATGTATTGCTGCCCAAATAATACTAGGAATACCTATTATAATAAGGTATAGTGGTCCTAATATTAAACTTTGTCTTGTATGTCCCCATTCATGTCTTACGGTAATATCTGTAGCTATAGGAGATAAGAATATATGATTACCTAGTGTTACACTACCATAAGATTCTTTTTTGATAAATACTACTGCTCCTTGAAAGATACATGTATCTAATATATCATCTTTATACTTAAGATACCAATAATACATGAAAGCTACTATTACTTGTGGTAACTGCCAAAAGAATTTTAGTATTTCCAGCATCATCTTTCTTCTATTTAATGGTTATAATAATCTTTTCCCCTCTCTTATAGGCTGAATACATTTTGTTATATAACTGTAAAAAGTAGTCCTTTGACTTAGTAACTTTACCTACAACATCATTCTTTCCAACAAGAATACAACCTTCTGTATCTGCATCAGTATTACCTGGGTGAATAAGTACTCCTGCATAACCAGGAACATTCTCTATTCTAGGCATCCTAGCACCATTACAGTTCTTTACATACCATTCCTTGGAACTATATTTAGGACTTACTATATCCATTCTTACATTATAAGTACCTGAAGGAATTGCTGTTACAGCAGCTTTCTTTATTACTTTTATTTTCTCAATGGGCATAGTACTTATTAATCCTCTATCTTTATCCTCCAAGGTGTTGCAGAAGAATATATCATCAATAAATAACTTACCAATGGTATAACCTTCCTTCTTCCATTTTCTATCTACTATCAACTTCATGATTCAACATTTTATGATTTATAATGCAAAGATACTAAGAGATAGGGTAGGAAAAAGTTACTTAAGAATGACTCTTAGGTCAGCATAACTGTAAATGTTAGGTTCTTGTTATTCATATAATGTTATAATATCTTTGCAGTATTAAAGAAGTAATATGGAACAAAGAGAAAATTATATACATATAGTTACTGCTCTATTGCTTATAACTTTTACCATTATCACTATTATCATTGGTATTCTTCTAAACCAAAGAGATAAAATTGAAAAGAAATGGAAGAATGCCGTAGAGAATACTAAAGCATATAGTGAGCTATTCAGTACCTCAGAAAATAAGAATAGAGCCTTTAAGTTGACCATAGAACAGTTGAAGAAGTCTAATGATTCTATCTTCCAAGAGTTGAATGAAGCTAGAAAGAAATTGAAAGTGAAAGATTCTAAGCTCAAGAGTCTTCAGTATATTTCCTCCAGTTTCTCAAAGGGTGATACAATTACTTTGAGAGATACTATCTTTAAAGACTCTCATGTGAATATTGACACACTACTTTCTGATGACTGGTATTCAGTAAAGGTAGGACTTAAATATCCTTCAATAGTTACTGTTAAGCCCACCTTCAAGAGTATTAAATATATTGTAGTATCTGCAAAGAAGGAGACAGTTAATCCTCCTAAGAGGTTCTTCCTTTTTAGATGGTTTCAAAAAAAGCAAATTAGGTTGAATGTAGATGTAGTAGAGAAGAACCCTTATGTGCAGAATCAGGATAACAGATTTGTTGAGATTGTTAGATAAAGGATGATTTTTGTTTTTAGGTTTTGAATTTTGTTTTCTCCCTCTGTCAGCGGACAGGGGGAGTTTTTATTTTATTTATTCTCTTCATTTGTATAAATGCTATTAATAGTATCCATTTGTTCTCCTATACATTTATCAATTAACCTAGCATAATGAGTAGTCATTCTAGTATTGGTATGTCCTAACATTTTAGATACTACTTCTAATGATATGTTGTTTGCTAATGTAACAGTACTTGCAAATGTATGTCTTGAAGTATGAAAAGTGATATGTTTATCTATGTTACAGAGTATAGCAATGTCTTTTAGATATTTATTAATGTCTGCCGCATCTTGTATAGGTATTAACTTATCCCCACCTTTATACTTTTCAAGTATCATCTTTGCCATAGGAAGAAGAGGGATCCTAGATAGAATACCAGTTTTTACTCTTTTCTTCTTTATCCAAATTCTACCTTGATTATCTTTTTCAAAGTGCTCTGGTTTAAGAGTTTTGATGTCTATATAGGAAAGACCTGTGAAACAACCAAAGAGAAAGAAATCTCTAGCCTTTTCAAATCTAGGAATAGGAGTATCAAAGTTGATAATTTTCCTTAGTTCCTCTTCATTAAGAAAATCTATATCTACAGGTTCTCTTTCTACTTTATAATTAGCTATCATATTATAATAAACATAGTTGTTTAACACAGCTTTGTTTAAGATAGCCTTCAAGTACTTTAAATGCTTGGCGCAAGTATTCTGAGACATACCTTTGTCTACTAAAAGAAATGTATGGAAGGATTGTATGAAACCTATGTTCACTTCAGTAAGTAAAACATCATTTCTTTTATATGCTTTCTCCATAAACTCTAATAGCAATCTTCTGCTATAGTCAAAGCAATAGAAAGTATCAGAAGCTACACTAATTCCAATGAGTTTCTTCTTCTCATCATTATGTTCAGAAACTACTTGCATAAGGGTTTTGTCTTTTAGACTTTCCACCTTATTTAATATAGCGTCCTTTAAGATGTGTACAGTTATCATATAACCTCTCTTCATTAGTTCAACTTCCTTCTCATAGATTTTGTTTCTGAACTCTATGAGAAAAGTATTGATTAACTGAGCTTCTGGAGTATTACCCTTTACTAACTGCTTCTGCTTATTCCATTCAGAAGGCTTGGCAAATTTGCCTGTACTGAAATAAATACGCTCTCCATTATAGGAAATCGAGGCCTCAATGGGGGAGAGTCCCTTTTTGTTTTTCTTACTCTCTCTAAGGGAGAAGTAAACCATAGTGCAATGATTTTCCATTTGCTTACTTTAAATTTAGAGTAAGTTCAGTAGATCAATGACTTAAGGAAAATTGCAGCCCATTTTGTATTTTTAGCTTTTGGGCTGCAAATGGGCTGCATTTTTATATGAAAATCGAGTAACTTATATATACCTATATATAAGTATGTGTATCCTTTAGAGAATAAAAAATCCCTGCAACTATTAGTCGCAGGGATATTATTATACTGGTTAATTTGTATCTCTAAGAAATTACTTCTTGTTGAGAGCCAAATCAACAGCAACAGCGATAGCTACAGAAGCACCTACCATTGGGTTGTTACCCATACCGAGGAAGCCCATCATCTCTACGTGAGCAGGAACTGAAGAAGAACCTGCGAACTGAGCGTCAGAGTGCATACGGCCGAGAGTATCGGTCATACCATGGGATATAATATATTCCTTTTGATACAAACCTTTATAAGTCAATGATTTACATTCTACCTACTATGTTCAATATGTTAATGATCACTATATTGGGCTGCAACTAAGGCAATAATAACCTGAATTTACTACCCAAATACTAATTGAAGTTACTTGAAGCAACTAATCAACATTCTTCTTTAAGGGAAGTGATGCAAATGTAGTAATTTAAAAAAAGAATTAAGAGAATTTTGAGAACTGTTTTTTATTAATAAAGTTTAAAATTAAATGGTAAATGAAATATTTAATAAGAATTCCATGAAACTTTAAGAAGAAAATTGTATATTTGCAGTACCTAAACCAATAATCATAAACCATTATAAAATAAGGTATTATAAGAATTGGTTAAAGTAAAACTTTAAACTAAATACAGATATTATGGTAGCAATAAAGAAGACAAGAAGCAGTGAAGAACTGAGATGGCAAGCTGAAAGTGATGCTCAGACAATGGCTAGTTACCAGGAAATAATGGGAGATAAAGCCAGAATGAACAGAGCTATCAAGGTAGCAAAGTCAAAGGCAGCAGACCTCACCAAGAGGGCAAGTGCTATGCAGAATGTAGCAAAGACAAAAACAACATCATCTAAAAGAAAGTAAGTCATGATGGGAAAGAATACAAAACAAAAACTATTTATGGATTATATTCAAGCTCCTTCTTTGAGAGAATTACTTGCAATAGTAAATAAACTCAATAAAGATTTTCCTGACAATCCAATCCTAAAAGATGATATTGTTCAGATTATGAAGAATGGTGAGGATTATATTCTTCTATATTATAAATAAGGTGTAAACTCTTTAATTCTGTAAGCTATGTCTAAACAAAGTAAATTGAATGACTATGACTCTGAACCTGTAAATTATTGCACTAAGTGCTATTCACTAGGGATTAAATATGAAGAATCTATTGGAATGGATTGCTGTTCCCAATGTGGCTGTACAGACTTCAAGACAACAAGTTTCTTTGAGTGGGAGAAACTATATATGAAAAGGTATGGTCATAAGTATGTAGAAAAGACGAATGATGTAAGGATGTCTCCAATCTTTCAGTTATCTATAGATAAGCTGAAAGCAAAGGTGTTTAATGATCCTAATTGGAGAGAGATTTGCACAGCAATGTATCCTACTTTCCCTAAATGGCTTAGTAAATTAGACTCAGTTATTCTGTTGTTTGCTAAGCTATATCAGGAAAATAGATTAGATGATTTGAAAATAGAATTAATAAACAGAAATAAAACTAAAAGTTATGGAAGAGCAGAATAAAGCAAAGCAGATTAACATGAATGTGAATGAAAACAAGTCAGAAAACAAGCAGCAGAAGCTTACTTATGAGCAGCTTAATGATGCATGTAATCAGTTATGGCAGCAGAATAAACAGCTTGTTGCAAGAAACAGAGAGTTAGAGGCTTTTGCTATGAATAAGAGGCTTGATTATCTTTTCAAGGTATTGGAACTTAGCAATCAGTTCTCTAGTGACTTTGTAGGAAACTGTGCTACTGAGATAGAACAGGCAATGACTATTCCTCAGGATACAGAAGAACATAAGAAGGAGGATTAATATGGAGAATGATATCAACACTAGGGTACAGGAAAGACCTACACTTCCAAAGCCAAACAATATAGTGACTGTTCCTATATCTGTTGGTATTGATTTCTTCAGATGGTGGTGTATTTTCCTAAAGTCATTCATTAGTCTTACTCCTAGGGAATTGGATGTAACTGCAAGTTTCCTCAAGCAGAGATGGGAACTTTCAAAGAGCATTGATGACCCAAGTATCCTTGATGAAATGGTAATGAGTGAATCTACAAAGAAGAAAGTTATTGATGAATGCGAAATCACCAAGCAACACTTTTATGTAGTAATGAGTAATCTCAGAAAGAACAAGGTTATCCTTAATGATAAGATAAACTCTCGTTTGATTCCTAATATCAGAAAAGATGATAATGGATGCTTCCAACTGTTGATACTATTTAAGGATAATAGGAAGAAAGCATGACCTACGATGAGATTATATCCAAGGTAGCTGAAGAGCTAGATCTCCCTGTAAGACTGGTAGACAGAACCTACAGAGCTTATTGGAGATCTATCAGAGAACATATTACTTCATTACCTCTGAAGGAAGACCTTACTGATGAAGAGTTTCTTAAGCTTCAACCTAACGTGAATATTCCTTCCATAGGTAAGCTTCATGTTACTCTTGACAGATATAAGAGAATGAAGAAAATGCAAGAAATTAAAAATCAATTAAAACAAGATAAAGATGTTACACATAACAGAAATTAAGCCTACATATAATCACTTGTTGGTTACAGGTGATGCATTTGAGAAAGATATGATTCAAGGAGGAGTTATTGTTGCTAAGAAAGGAGACTTAAAGCTTTGGCAGAAGGTTGTTGCTATTGGTCCAAGTGTAAGAGATGTGAAGATTGGAGATATGATAATGATTATTCCAGACCACTTTGCCGTAAAGAAGTATAATAAGAACTCTGTACAGAATGATTTGGATAACAACCCAATCCTTACCTACAACTTCCCCTTTGAGACTATAGATGATGAGAATGGTGACCCTCATGAGTATCTTTATATCTCTGATCAAGATATTAGGTATGCTTTTAAAGGATATGAAAAGGAAGAGTCCCTCATTGTTCCAGGAAATAAGATGTTGATTGTTTAGTTAGTTATACATTGTTTTTGTGTAGAAGTTAGTTATGGAGAGTAGCTCAAGTCTTTTTAGGCTTGGGCTATTTTTATGTTATCTTAGGAAGAATGTTAGGTTATTGCCTACACCTTATTATATATATACTTTTGCTGAAATAAGAGTAGAAGTATATGGAAAATGTAAAGTTTAATAAATGTCAGACACCCTTAGAGGATTTACATCTAGAGAAATACCCTGCGGAAGTACAGGAGCAATTCTGGGATTTTCTCAACAATGTTCCTTTTATCAGGTGGATGGTATCTCCTGACAGACCATTGGTATCAGAGTTACCTAGAGATAATGAAGGTAGAGCAATCATTGACATTACTCATCCCCCAATCCTTGAAGGTAGTGATTATTTCAGACCATCTGCATTGGCATTCAAAGCTAATAAGGGTAGATATACTACATTAAGACCAAATGCTAATCCAAATAGTGACTTTGGCAAATGGCTATATAGTCAAAGAGAAAGAGGATGGAATGGATATTGTAACCCTACTACTGGTATGTGGGTAACAGGAGATTACTATTGGATGTTGAACTTCTGTCCTATGCATCTTGTAGAGAATGAGAATGGTATAGATATAAGAACTGTAGCTCATCCTAGATTTTGGGATGGTCAATTCCTGATGTCTCATTACTTCTTGCAGGCTAGAACACATGGTCATCATGCTGCTGAATTGGCTAGCCGTGGTAAAGGAAAAACGTCTTTTGGTGGAGGACTTCTTGCCAAGAGATGTATTATAGGAGAGTCTGAGAATAATAAGACAGAAGTGCAGTGTATGGTTACTGCTGTAGATAGAACCAAGCTGATGGATACCAATCAGATTCTTAGAGTATTCAAAGATAATTTGGATCACTGTGCTAAATATACTCAGTTTGCTTCTCATAGACTAAAGTCTTCTGACCAAGAGATGGAGTGGAAGATGGGATTCAAGAAAGCAGGTAGTGAAGTAGAGTATGGCAGTAAGAATTCTGTATCAGGTATTATTACTGGCATTAATCAGGATAAGTTGAATGGTTCCCGTGGTGTGCTATATCTTATTGAGGAGGCAGGTATCTTTAAGAATCTTACCAGTATGTATAACATGATTAGACCTTCTGTAGAACATGGTAGTAAAGTCTTCGGGGAGATATTTGCCTATGGTACTGCTGGTGATGATCAATCAGACTTTACAGCCTTTGCAGAGATGTTCTATTCTCCTGAGGGTTATAACTTGGAGCCTTTGGATAATGTTTTTGATAAGGAAGGTCAGGGAAGAAAGAAGTGTTGTTTCTTCTTTCCTGCATATCTTAACTATGATGAAAGCTGTATAGATAAGAATGGTAACTCTGATGTAAGTAAAGCCCTGCTGATGATTCTTTATGATAGATACAAGGTAAAGTATGGTACAACAGATATTAATACTATAGTTAAACGTATCTCTCAGTATCCTATAGTACCACAAGAAGCTATGCTCAGAAGTCATGGTAATATTTTCCCAGTGACAGAACTTAATGAGAGATTGAATCAGCTGGATAATGATCCAAATACTTTTGATGATGTGTATGTTGGAGAGTTAGTGCAGGATAATAAGACTGGTGAAGTGAAGTTTAATCCAACTATAGACTTACCTATCAGAGACTTCCCTACTAAAGATAACAAGGTTAAAGGCGCTCTTGAAATATTAGAAATGCCTAAGAAGAATGGTGAAGGTAAGATACCAGCTGGTAGATATATCTGTTCTGCTGACCCTTATGATGCAGACTGCTCTAATACTATGTCCTTGGGTTCTATCTTTGTGATGGACTTATGGACAGATATGATAGTAGCAGAGTATACTGGAAGACCAACTTTTGCAGAGGATTTCTATGAGATATGTAGGAAACTATGTCTCTTCTATAACTGTAGATGTATGTATGAGCAGAATGTTATGGGTATGTTCTCTTACTTCAGTTCTCATAATGCTACTCACTTATTGGCAGAAACTCCTGAATACCTTGTACAGAGAAATATGATTAGTAGCATTGGTTATGGCAATAAGTCTGTTGGTATCAGAGCTACCACACCTATTATTAATGGAGCTTTCAAGATGATTCAGACTTGGTTGAGAAAACCTATTGTTATCATAGAAACAGATGCAGACGGTAATAACAATGAAGTAACTGTGCCCAATCTATATAGAATTAAAAATAGAGCATTACTAAAGGAACTTGTACTGTGGAATCCTCAAGGTAACTTTGATAGAATTATGAGTCTTGTACAATTAATGCTCTATAGAGAAGAGAAGATGGTACTTTATCATGGTGACCTAAAACATACAGAGGAAGTAAGCTCTGGTATGGAGAAGGATGACTATTGGGATAAGAACTATCCTGGTAAGAAGAATTGTGCAATAGCAGTAAAAAGTTACTACTTGTAAACTAGGAAAGGTACTTGTTTAAGTGCCTTTTTTAGCATATCTTAGGGTCTGTGTAAGATATATATTTGACACTTAATATTTCTTTACTTTTGCAATAAAAGAAGATTGTAGAACTAAAAGAGAAGAAAAGTATGGAAGCATTAAGTTTTGATAATATCTTAGGTGAGCAGGAGATTGATACTCTCTTTACTGACCCTGAAGATAATGATGTTCAGGAAGAACATAAAGAAACAGAAGAGGAGGAAGTTGATACTTCTGATTCTGATGATAAAAAACAGAAAGAAAAAGATAATACTACTGAGGTTGTGGATCCAGAAGATTTGTTTGAGGATAAAGCACCAGAGAGCGTAGGTAGTGGTAAAGATAATGAAGGTAAGGAAGATACTGCCCCTGACAATGATGCAGATGGCACTTCTCCAAATAACTTCTACTCTTCCATTGCCAATGCCTGTGCAGTGGATGGTATCTTCCCAAACCTTGATGATGAGACTATTAAGAAGGCTGTAGATGCAGAGTCTTTCAGTAATTTGATTGAGGCAGAGATTAATGCCCGCTTTGATGAAAAACAGAAGAGAATTTCCCAGGCTCTTGAAAATGGAGTAGAGCCTACTGATATTAAGAACTATGAAGCAACCCTTAATTATATCAATACTATTACTGATGCAGCTATTGCAGAGGAGAGTGAGAAGGGTGAGAAGTTGAGATACAGTCTTATTTATCAGGACTTTATCAATAAGGGAATGACTCCTGACAAAGCAAAGAAGTTTGCTGACAGGACAATAGATGCAGGTACAGATGTTGAGGATGCAAAGGAAGCCTTGCTTAGTAATAAGGAGTTCTTCACTGGAGCTTATAACAAGATGCTTCAGGAAGCTCAGCAGAAAGCTGATGAAGAGAAAGCTGAAAGAGAGAAGAATGCTAAGGAGTTGGAGAAGGCTCTTATGAAGGATAAGCAGTTGTTTGGTGATATGGAGATTAGCAACGATATTCGCAGGAAGGCATTTGATTCTATTTCCAAGCCAGTGTACAAAGACCCTGAGACAGGCGATTATATGACTGCTATTCAGAAGTATGAATCTGAGCATAGAGCTGAGTTCCTCAAATATACAGGTCTCATCTTTGCAATGACCAATGGTTTTAAGGATTTTGATTCCTTTGCTAAAGGTAAAGTAAAGAAAGAAGTAAAGAAAGGTCTTAGAGAACTAGAACAAACCCTAAACAATACTAGGAGAAACAACGATGGTAGCCTTAGAATGGTAACTAACCAGAAGGATGACCCTAACTCTTTTATTAGTAAGGGAATGAAGCTTGATTTGTAAGACCATGTATAAGATAAGATTTGATTATAAATGTTTTAACTTTTTGATAAAATGGCTGGAAAATTAAGTAAATTTCAGAAGCAGACTTTCAACCATTGGATGGGTACATCCAAGAATAACCATCTTGGTGGTATCTTCCAGTTGCAGCCTCAGAAGGCAACATCTCTGATGGTACAGCTGCTTGCTTGGTATAAGGGTAAAACCCTTGATACATTCCTCTCACAGTTCCCTACCAAGACTTTTGACTCTGATGAAGAGTATACATGGGATATTATAGGTAGTGCTACCAGAAATATTCCTTTGGTAGAAGCACGTGATGCTGATGGTAAGATTGTAGAAGCAGGTGGTGATAATGTAGGTGTGAACGGTGAGCCTTTCTATTTGATATTTGCTGAGGATTGGTTTGCTGACCAGGAGGTTATTGTTGGTGAACGTAATGAGGTTTATCCTATTAGGGTTCTTGCCAATGGTAGAAATGAAGGTACTAATACCTTGTATAAGGTAGAGTTAATGGGTGGTATTACTGCTGGTATACCTGTAGATGAGTTGCTTCCTGGTAAGCGTTTCTCTGTAGAGTATGCTCCAGTAGAGAGGGAGTTCTCTCGTAAGGCAGGTGATATCCGTTTTGCTAGCCCAGTAGCTATGAGAAATGAGTTCTCTACTATTAGAATTCATCACAAGGTTTCTGGTGCAATGCTTGGCAAGAAGGTAGCCTTTGGTATTCCTGTAACACGTGAGACTAATGGTCGCTATGTTAAGGATACTGTAAATATGTGGATGCATGAGGTACAGTGGCAGCTTGAACAGCAGTGGAATGATTATAAGAACAATGTTCTTGCATTTGGTCGTTCTAATAGAAATATGAATGGTGAGTACCTTAACATTGGTAAGTCTGGTGAGGTTATCCGTATGGGTGCTGGTCTCTATGAGCAGATGGAAGTATCCAATACTATGCCTTATAACACATTCTCCTTGAAGCTTATTGAGGACGCACTCTATGAGTTGTCAGCAGCTAAGCTTGATATGAAGGATAGAACCTTTATCATTAAGACTGGTGAGCGTGGTGCAATCCAGTTCCATAAGGCAGTGCTTGATACTGTAAGTGGTTGGTCTGCATTTACTATCAATGGTGATCAGATTAATGTAGTTAAGAAAACTCAATCTCCTCTCCATGAAAATGCACTTTCAGCAGGCTTCCAATTTACAGAGTTCTTGGCACCTAATGGTGTAAAGGTTAAGGTAGAAGTAGATGCTTACTATGATGATCCTGTAAGAAATAAAATTATGCATCCTAACGGTGGTCCTGCATTCTCTTATAGGTATGACATCTTTGATATTGGTACAATGGATCAACCTAACATCTTCAAATGTGCTGTCAAGGGCATGGAAGGCGATATGACAAGTTATGAGTGGGGATTGAGGAATCCATTCACTGGTCAGATGGGTAACCCTAACATGAGTCATGATGAGGATTCAGCAACCATTCACAAGATGACTACCACTGGTGTATGTGTGCTTGACCCTACAAGGACAATGAGTTTGATTCCTGCAATTCTTGTAGGCTAAACTATAAAAGCAGTAGTGAGGGAAAAGCAGTTTCCCTCCTGCTTGCTTTAAAATATAATAAGGTAGAAGAACAAAAAAATAAGGAGAAGTTAAAATGGGAAGACCAAAGAAAGTAGAAGGAGGTTCAGATATGGATAATACATTAATGGAAGGTGTAGAGATTGATGTTACACCACAGGAGGAAGTTAGACAGGAGATTCCAACACCTAAGGAGGAATCTGTACAGACAACAAGAAAACCTATAGCCCAGCAGTATTATAGTAATGAACCAGTTAATTGTTTGAGAAATGAGAAAATCATTGTAAGGTTTGTTCCAAGTCCTACAGCAATGGTTCAGAGAAAGGGACATATTCTGTATGGTGGTATGGCAGAGAATGCTACAAGAAGCTTTGTAGTGCCAAGACTCAATAAGACAGGTATGTTCAAGAATGTTCTTACAGATAGTGAGAAATCCTTCCTTGAGAGGGTTATGGGTTTGGAAATCAATGCTCTCAGTATCTATAAGAAAGAGAATAACTTCTGGGATGACAGTAATCCTAATGGTATTGGTAGAGTAACCTTGCATAAGCAAGATAACTACTTTGACCTTAGTATCCCAGAGCAGTATATCCAATATAAGATTCTGCTTGCCAATAAGGATCAGATTGCTTCATCTATGGAGGAATTGGAGAATAGACCAAAGGCAACTTATCAGTTTGTCATTATCTCTGAGGGTGCAGAGTCACAGAAGAATCTCAGTAGGATGGATGTTACAATGGAGTGCTATACAGAGTATGGTGCTGTCAGAAATGATAAGGATACTCTCAAGACTATCATTGAAATTCTTGAAAAAAGACCAGTCAGTCCTAGTGTTAAGATTGACTACTTGCAGACTAAGATTAATGAGTATATTCAGGCAGACCCAAGGAAGTTCCATTCTGTCATTAAGGATGAACTCCTTCCAGCAAAGGTTCTTATCAAGAGAGCTGTAGAGGCAGGTTTGGTAGGTACTAAGAATAATACCTATTATCTCCGTAAAGATGGTTCTGCTCTTTGTGAGATGAATGAAGAGAGTACTTTAAACAATGCTGCAAGATATATCAGTAATATTAAGCATACAGAACTGAAGTATATGCTTGAAGCACAGTTGAAAGAAGAATAAGTGAATTTGAATTTATCATACATGGAGTCTAAGGGAAGGAGGTGAAAGCCCTTCCCACTTCCTTTAAAACTATTAAGATATGTCAGTAGAAGAGATGGATAATATGTTTGATGTGTTGTATAACAATGTAACATCAAACCAAGCACCAGGATTAAATGCCTATGAAAAGAGTGTCTTTCTTACCAAAGGTCAGGATGAAATTCTGAAGAATTACTTCAATCCAAAGAGTAAGGGAAATACCACTCAGGATGGTTTTGATGGGAGTGCAAAGAGACAAGTAGATTTCTCAACACTTATTCATACGTGGAGCAAGGAGAGTGACTTTGATGTGTCCCACTTTGACCCTAGAGACAACACCCAGAGTATACTATTACCAGCAGAAATAATGTTTGTTATTAATGAAATGGTGACAGTTATAAGGAATACTAAATCAGTACTCTTACAGGTAGTTCCAATTAAGTTTGATGAGTATTCAAGGTTGATGTGTAAACCTTATAAGAGACCATTGAAGTATCAAGCATGGAGACTTACTAATAATGATTCATCTAATAGCGCAGATATTATCATAGGACCTTCAGACACTCTTTCCAAATATACTATCAGATATGTAAAGAGACCAACTCCAATCATTGTATCAAACCTTGATGGTCTTTCAATTGAAGGCAAAGAAGATAAGTTGGAATGTGAGTTAGATCCTATTCTTCATGAAGAAATACTTCAGAGGGCAGTAGAACTTGCTAAGATAGCATGGACTAATACAGGACAAGATAACTTACAGGCAGTAATGCAGGCAGGTCAGAGAAGTGAATAATTTTAATTCTTATAGAGATGACTAGAGAAGAGTTTTCAAATGGATTTGATACTATGCTGAATAGCTATAGTGCTTCAGCTATGTTTGGTGAGGAATCTACCAAACAATCTGTATCACTTGATGAATATGAGAAGTCATTGTTTCTGACTAAAGCACAAAATGAAATAGTCATTAGTCTTTATAGTGGTAAGAATCCTTATGGAGATTCTTTTGAGAGTACAGAGGAAATGAGAAGATATTTATCTAACCTTGTAGCAGAAAAGTATTTGAAACCAATAACCAATACCAGTGGTACTCCATTGGGAATTACAAGTACTTCCACATTCTTCACTCTTCCTGATGATTTATGGTTCATAACCTTGGAATCAGTAATACTTGAGAATAGTAAATGCAAGAATGAAACTTATATGAAAGTCTATCCTACTAAACAGGATGAATATCAGATTATCAAGGATAATCCATTTAGAGGAGCTAATGATAGGAGAGCTTTAAGGCTAGATCTTTCAGAAGGTAATGTGGAGATTATCTGCAAGTACTTAATTACAAGATATTATATAAGGTATATCAAGAAGATTCCTCCTATTATACTTACTGACTTACCAGATAACTTAACTATAGATGGAAAGAGAGAAGCTAGTGATTGTATCTTACATAAAGCTCTTCATCAGAAGATTCTTGAAAGAGCAGTACAGTTAGCTCTTCAAAGTAAGGGTTATAATTTACAAAGAGAAAATAGAGATAATTAAAATCTATCTATTCCGATAGATTTATGTTTAATTTAATACATAATAAAAATGAGTGTATTTTCAACTAATCAGAACAGACAGTTCTATGTAGCAAACAAGTTGGTTACAGGTGCAACAGCCTTGGTTAACAAAGGTGAGATGAAGGTAAAGAGTATTGGTGACATCGAGAAGGAAGTTTACTTTGAAGTTCTTGGTCCAGATACTGTACTTAAGAGTGATTATATCCAAGTAAAGAATATCACAGCTGCTAAGGCTATTAAGGCTGTTGATATGGAGACACCAATGAAAAAGATATTGGTAACTTTGGATTCAAATGTAAATGGTGGTGCTCCAGTTGTGGGTCAGGATTATATTCTCCGCATTAATCTTCGCCAATTCTATGGTATGAGTGATCAGGATCAGTACTTTAAGGATGCAGCAGTACATGCAATTAAAGGTATGACTGCTACTAAGTTCTATGCTGAGATGGAGAAAGCTCTTAATCTCTGCTTCTCAAGAGAAGTAGGTGCTAATGCAAAGAGTAATCCCTATCTTTCATTCAGTTCTAGTGCAGCAGGCTTGGTTATTGAGGAAAAACCTCAGTCTTGGCATCTTGGTACAGAAGCACAAGAGAGAGTATATTTTGATGTAGTTCCTACTACAATCTATGATGGTACTACTGACCTCATCTGGGGTAAGGCTACAGAGCAGACTGCTACTACAAAGATTGGTAATGGCAAGAAGATTGCTGACCTTGAATACTTCTGCTTGGGTGAACGTGGTGATCAATATAGAAAGATTGGCTGGCCTAATGATGTAGAGACTGTTGGTATGGTAGATCCTACTACGACCTATGATGTCTTTGAGATTCATTATGCTTTCACTGATACAGGTGTAAATAGCTACAGGTCAGAGAAGGATATTACTATTGCAGTTCCTACAGCAGTTAAGTCTACTGATGGTGGTGGTGCAGATTATACTGCTATCAATGGTATTATTGGTGCATTCAATACAGCAACAGGTCTTAATGTAGCTACATTGAAGTAACTTTGCATAATGATTTAAATATCTAGAGGGATTGGGGAAGTATATCCCTTTTCTCTCTTTTTGTTTCATTAGTTAATAAAAAAGTATGAGTGTAATATTTGATCAGTTACGAATCTCTGATGATGGCAAAAGGATGTACATCAATGCTCATGTAAACAAGGCAGATTATTTCAAGGATATATACATTGATTCTATAGTCATTCAGACAGCAGATAAAGTATCAGAAACAGATCCAGGACTTCCTACATCAGATTATATTTACACCAAGAAAGCAGAAGAGAATGCCAAGGAACTTAATTTAGTGCTTGAAACTTCAGATTTATCTAAGTCTTGGGAGTCTGACCCTAAAAATATTGCATTTGATAGAGGAGATATGAGTAAGACTTTGTTCTTTGTCTATATTAAGTGTAAAGGTACTCCAGGTTCCTGTACTCCTTGCAGGCTTGATGAAGAAACTACTCTTGGTGTAGTATTTGATGAGAATGTACTACATCAGAAGATTATGGATTATTCTAAGGAATTAGTTGCAGATTGCAGTATTCCTACAGCATTTATTGATTTCATTCTTCTATGGAATGCATTTAAGTCAGCAATAGAGACAGAACATTATATTCCTGCTATCAAGTTCTTCAATATGCTGTTTGAGAAAGTAGGAAAATCCAATCAGAGTATAATAATTAAAACTTGTGGATGCAATGGGTGATATATTGTATGAAGCATTGACTAAGTATTACCATGCCTTGGAAGTAAAAGGCTATATGTCAAAAGCTCATAGTGCAAAGCTATTGATAATGGCTTTCTATTGGGACTTTATATACAATGATTACAGGGCACTGCTTAGTAAGAGAGAGTATTGTCTTATAGAGAGGGCTTTAGACTGTATCTATGGGACTAGTTGTTTAATACCTTATCCAGATTATTTAAAGATGGGAAAATTACATTTAGGTGAAATGACAGAGATGGCTCAGAGAATAAAGGCTCTTGAAGAGACAGAAGTAATTAAGGCTATTCATGACCTTAATAGTGTAAACGGTAATACTCAGTCTGATGTACTCATTATGGCTGAGGAGTAATAACAAATAAGAGGTTTACTTAAATTAGTAAATAGTTTCTTTAATATGGCTCAGAGGTTAGTTAAAAAGAACTACCTTTGAGCCATAATTAATAATAAGAGAATATGTTAGTTAAAGAAATTGTTTATATGGTCTTGGACTTGGCAAAAGCTGCTACTTCTGATGATTCCTATTTTAATGAGGATCATGTAATCTTCCTCTTGAAGAAGTATAGAAGCTTTCTGATAAAGAAAGAACAGGAGAAGCAGAGATCTACTACTGATATAGCCTCTGAGTTTGAGTATCAACAGATATGTTTAGACTTAGAGAAAGTACCTGCTATTGATGGGGAGCCTTGTACTGGAGGGTATTATCTCAGAACTGCTAAGAAGATTCCTAAAATTTTAGAAGGTAATCAGCCCAGAGTATATCCTATAGACTTTTACCAGGGAATTAATATCAGTTATGTTCCTAGAGATAAAATGAGATATGTAGGTACTAATAAGTTCCTACAGAATATTATCTATGTTTCATTGGATCCAGATTTACATCTATATCTTAATAGCAACAACCCTCAGTTCTTATACTTAAAGAAACTAAGAATGAGTGCAGTCTTTGAGGACTTTGATGAAATATCAAGCTATCTTTGTGATGATGATAATTCTATATCTTGTGATGTGTTGGATGAAGTATTTCCTATAAGAGAATACTTGGTTCCTACATTAATAGAGTTAGTAGTTAAAGAATTAACTACTGCTAAATATCAACCTGTAGATGATAAAAACAATGCTGCTGATGATATATCTAAGGTATCAACTAAACAGAGTTAATAATGGACTATAAGGAATTTGAGAAGACTTTACATGACAGAACTTTTCCTAGGGAAGTCAAGGTAACTAATTCTTATGGTGTTTATGACTGCTATAAGGCTATACGTAAGCATCAATGGTATGATATAGGAAGACCTTTGAAGGAGCATGAATTTTATAGTATTATCAGAGGAGTCAATGATTTACTGGCTGAAAACATAGCTAATGGTAAGGAAATCACATTTCCTTGTAGAATGGGAGGCTTGGAACTTAGAAAGATACAGAGTGGCGTCAGCATTATAGATGGTAAGTTAAAGAATACCTATCCTATAGACTGGTTAAAGACAACAAAACTTTGGTTTGAAGATTTGGAAGCAAGAAATAATAAGACTCTTCTTAGGAATGAGACAAAGTATATATATCATGTAAAGTACAATAAGTTCTGTGCTAACTATACCAACCGATGCTTCTATGAGTTTAAACTCAATAGATTCATTAAGCTGGCACTTAAAGAGAATATTAATAAAGGAAAAATAGATACACTATGGTAACAAATATACAATATACCAATATTAGAAGAGTACTGGGTGATATTACAGACCATCCTCTTCTAAGGAATGTGACTCTAGAGCAGGTAATCAGACATACTATTAGATTTATATCCTTACATGGTTATCCTCAGCTTTATCAGGATAAGATAAATATAGTAGATATTAAAGACTTTAGAGGACTTCTTCCTTGTGACTTGATTTCCATTATTCAGGTAAAGGATTTAAAGACAGATGTATGCCTTAGGTCTATGACTGATACTTTTACTCCAGGGTTAAGACCAAAGCCTACTATGGAGAATCAACCTAAGGATTTACTTAATAATATGAAACCTCCAGTTGACACTTACATTCCATCTATGCAGGAATGTAGGGAAGAATCATCTTTCAAGACTCAAGGAAGGATTATCTTTACTTCTTTTCCTGAGGGTAGAGTAGAGATAGCTTATAAAGCAATTCCTGTAGATGAAGATGGTTTTCCTTTACTAATAGATAATGAGACTTATCTAAATGCTCTGGAAGCATATATTAAGGTGAAAGTATTTACAGTAAAGTTTGATACAGGAAAGATACAAGCAGGAGTACTTAGTAATGCTCAAACAGATTACGCATGGGCGGCTAGACAACTTCAATCTGAAATGATAACCCCTTCTATGGCAGAAATGGAATCAATGACAAGATATCTCAATACATTTATTAAGCCTGTAAGACAGTTTGATAATGGCTTTAAAGATTTAGGTAATCGTGAATATTTAAGGAAACACTAGTATGACTAAGAAATATATAAATTGGAAAACAAAGGGTATGAACAGAGATATGTCTGTTTCTGCCTTTAACCCAGAGTTTGCCTTTGAGAATGTCAATCTTAGATTGGCAACTAATGAAGGTAATACTACTATGTCATGGGTAAATGAGAAGGGTACAAAGAAAATGTTACTTCATATAGATGTAAGTACTTGGTCTCCTGATGAAGGTTTTCATTTTACTATATTAGGTACACCTATAGGTACAGCTGTGCTTAATCATAAATTAGTTATCTTTTCTACTGATAATGATGTAAATTCCTACATTTATGTATTGGAAAAACCAAAGAATAAAAGTTATAACTTAGAAGGAAAGCTGCTTTATTGGGGTAATTTAGGCTTTAATACTGAATATCCTTTAGAGACACTAGTGTCCTATGAGTCTGAGAATATTCAAAAAGTCTATTGGACTGATGGGTTAAATCAGCCCAGAATGATTAATATTGCAGGAAATATTCAGACAGGCAATGACAATCAATTTGACTTTATTCCTAAATTACAACTTAATGAAAGCATACAGGTAACTAAACTATTTGGCTCTGGTGAGTTCTCTCCAGGAGTTATCCAATATGCCTTTACTTATTATAATAAGTATGGTCAAGAGAGTAATATCTTCTATACAACACCTTTATATTATATATCATACAATGACAGAGGTGCCAGCCCTGAAGGAAAGGTAAGTAATAGTTTCAAGATTAATATAACTAATGTTGACAAGAAATTTGACTATATTAGAGTATATTCAATACATAGAACAAGTATAAATGCTACTCCTGAGGTAAGAAGAGTTATAGACTTGGCTCCTTCAATAACAAAGATAAAGCACACACTTGTTAGCTATGAGATTAATCTTTCAGCTAATAAGATAACTATGTATAAAAAAGGAATTGGTGCAGAAAAGACACTTGACCAATATGAGCCTTCAGACTTAGAGTCAAACTATAAGTCTTGGGTATTTGATACTAATGATTATTTTGGTATAGACTTGGACGGAGAATATTTAACTTGGGGCACAGGTACATCTTTCATAATTACTGTTACTAATGGTAATAAGACAAGTATGCAGTTGACTAATAATGGTAATATGATTGGTACTCTCAATATAGCTAACGCTACTTATATTGACAATGGCTTATCTGGAGATACTATAGACCCTACAGAATTATTATATAAAGGAGGAGAAGAAGTTATATTTGGTACAATGGATCAAAAGGACAATACTTTGTTTCTTGGAAACATTAAACTTAAGAGGAGTAGTATTGATGATACCATTAGAAACTATTTTAAAGAAAAGGACATTAACTTCGAGGTTAATGATTATAAATCATTAAATTCTCCAGAAGCTAAAGGGTATTATCCCTACACTAATCAGCTTAAATCAAATTCTTATTTGTTCAAGACTTTCAAATATCTTGAATGGTATAGATTTGGTATTCAAGCACAACATTATACAGGTAAATGGTCTGAGCCTATATGGATTAATGATGCTCAAAATACTGCTCATATAGATACTACATTTTATGAGGAAGGTTCTATAAAGTTACCAACAGCATATTTTACATTAAATGATACCACTATTATTAAGAAATTGCTTGATGATGGCTATATTAGAATAAGACCTGTTGTAGTATATCCTACTATTAATGATAGGGAAGTTATATGTCAAGGTATTTTATGTCCTACAGTGTATAATGTATCCGACAGGTATAGTAATGCCCCATTTGCACAGTCTTCATGGTTTGTAAGACCTAATGTTCCTTTTGATATAGGAAATTCTTTAAGTACAGACCACCAATATGCTAATGGTAGAATAGGAGATTGGAGACCTTTAAGTAATCCTACTATAAAGGATGAAGTAGATTTATATTCAAGAGCAGGAATATTATATAATGGAGCTGATACATCAGAAGAGAAAGATAAAGATATAGAAAATAACATTGATGTTGCAAATAAAGGAGTAAGGTTAGAGTTTAGACATAATAAACCTATTCCTAGTAATGAACAAAGAAATGCTGAAATACAGTGTATTTCTAATCCTCCAGAATCTCCTTTTATAAATAACAAAGATGATAATAATATAATTGCATTAAATTGGGTAAATAATAATGGTGAAAATTATTATATAGACCAATCTATATTAACTTTTCATTCACCTGATATAGAGTTTAATACTGCTACAAGAAGTCTTGATACATCTAATTTACAACTTAGAATTGTAGGTATGGTTCCTATAACATCCTTTGTTGGAGATATTGATATACAAACTTCTACTTCAGTTAATAATTTTAAGGGAAGTGATGAAACACCTAGAGGATTTTATAAAGAACCAATTGGTGTAGAAAATAGTTTTTCTTATACTGAAAACAATGGAAAGCTTTGTTTTGTTGAAGATTCTCATTTTGGCTATAGAAGTTTATCTGCTGGAGTATTTTGGTTAGATGAAGTAACAGGGTTAAAACCTAATAATTCTAATAAAGCTTCTACAGGTTTTGTAGTATATCCATGGCATAGAAATGGCTCTCTTAACAATACAAAATTTGCTAAAGATGGTTATAGGTCTGCAATGTTAGATAAAAAGAAACTTAGTAATATGAGATATTCTTATAAACCTTATTATTTTAGTACTACTAAAATATGGAATGCTTATGAGAATGGCAGTACTACTAAGACAGGTATTTCTGGAGTATCTATATTTGATTCAGATGAAATATCTCTTGTAAAGCTTCCTGCACCTAAGAATTCTGATTTGCCTGAACTTAATTATTATGGTAATGTAGATAAATTATTAACTATAACAAGAGTAGGAGATAAAAAGGATGGTTATCCTATTATAACTACAGGTGTAGCTACTGTTCTAGATAATGAAAATGAATTAGCAGATGATTCAACATCTATACATAGAACCTTTTCTCATAATGTATGGAAAAAGCTATTTTCTCCATTTACTGACCAAAGAGAAGGAGTAGACCCTGTAAGAATAAAATATAAATCTACATCCCATGCAGTATTAGCTTTAAATTACACTAAAGAGGGAGCACAGAGAATATTGCCTACTATTAGAGACGGGGTATCTGCAATAAATAATAGTAGTATAACTAATAAGAGTCAACATTTCTTTTGGTCTAAGGAAACTAACTCTGTATCACAAGATGTTATTGATAGTCCATTGGGACCTGTACCTAATGTTCCTACTTTCCAATATGGATGGTTATGGTTAGGAGAATTATATAATCCTAATGTACAAAATAGATTTGGTGGACAGACAGAAGAAGCATTTGAAAATAATCAATGGTTACCTTGTGGTAATCCAGTATCTTTAATAGACCTTAATAATAGAATTAAAAACAATGTTACTATTAGATGGGAAGGAGGAGATACCTATTTTCAAAGATATGACCATATTAAGACTTATCCTTTCACTCTTGAAGACCAGAATGCAGTAACTGATATTATATCATTTATGTGTGAGACACATGTTAACCTTGATGGCAGGTATGATAGAAATAGAGGACAACTAAGTAATTTTGCAATTACACCTGCAAACTTCAATCTTATTAATGATGTATATACTCAGCAGGATAATTTCTTCAATTATAGGAAACTTGATGAAGACACCTACAAGAGTACGTTATTTCCAAATACAGTCACTTGGACTAAGACCAAGGAGAATGGAGCAGATGTAGACTTATGGACAAATATCACGATGACAAATACTTTGGAGATGGATGGAGATAAAGGTAAAGTTAATAAAATCTGTAGGTTTAATAACCAGTTGCTTTCATTTCAAGATAGTGGTATAGCACAGATACTCTATAATGAGAATACGCAGATTTCTACTACAGAAGGTGTACCTATTGAGATTGCAAATTCACAGAAGGTTCAAGGTAAGAGGTACCTTTCTGATACAATAGGATGTTCCAATAAGTGGTCAATGACACAAACTCCAAATGGTATTTACTTCATGGATAATAATGAGAAGAGTATCTATCTTTTCAATGGTCAGCTGAATAATCTTAGTACAGCAAGAGGCTTCAACTCTTGGGCAAAGCAGAATATTCCATCAGTAGATACTTTGTGGTCTCCTGATAAGTTTGATAGCTTTGTTACTTATTATGATAAGTTGAATCAAGATGTATTGTTTATAAACAAGAATACAGCATTAGCTTACTCAGAGAAGTTCAATTGTTTTACTTCTTTCTATGACTATGGTATGGTGCCTTACTTTGAGTATTTGGATGATGTAGGTATTTGGATTAAGGATAATAACTTGTGGCAACATCAAGCAGGAGAATATTGTAACTTCTTTAATGAGAATAAACCTTTCTCTATGACTTTAATAGGCAATCAAGAACCATTAATGGATAAGATATTCACTAACTTGGAGTTCAGAGCCTGTGTAGAAAATGAAGGAATATATGATAAAAGTACTAATAAGTTTACTCCAACTCTACCATTTGATACCTTGGAAGTATGGAATGAATATCAGCATGGTATTCTAAGTCTCCATAACAGAGTAAAAGGAGAAGGCTTTACTCATGGTAATGATAGAGGTATTCTTTCAAGGAAGTTCAGAATGTGGAGGTGTGATATTCCAAGGGATAATGCTGATATTAATCCTAGAATAGAAGCATCTATAGGTATTAAGAGATTCAAGGCAAGACCTCTTGATAGAATAAGAAATCCATGGGCATATATAAAACTTACAAAGAATGCAGCAGCAGAAAAGTCTTTTCTCAATAAGACTGAAACACATGACATCATGGCTACATATTTTGTATAATAACTATAATAGGTAAGGGAGTCTTAATGATTTTCTTACCTATTTTTATTACAGGAGTAAGAGTATAAGTGTGCTATTAATAATGTATTATCTTTGCAATAAAATGTTACTTAGATGAGAAAGAAAAATAAATTATATACAGCAACTAAGTGGAATAAACCTTTGTTTGCTCAAGGTATAGATAGAGAACATCAGAATATCTTTGATGGTCTTTTCTCTAGTACCTTAAATACACCTACATCTCTTAGTACACCAGGACTACTTAGTGGAAATTCATCAGGGTTTAATATTCAGGCTCCGCAATTATCTAAGCCTAATGTCTCTATGCCTATTAACTGGGATGATAGTCTACAAAGTAAGTTAGCTGTACAAGAATCACAGAACTTAGTTAATGGCTTTAGTGCTGAAGCTGCTAAGAATAATCCTTTTAGTAAGTTTGGTAAGCCCGGACTTAGTGATCTTGCTAAAGCAGGCATTAGTGTTGGAGGCTCTATTGTAGGAACATTAGGTAATAACCTCATTAGTGGTGGTTTAAGTTCTGGGGTAGGTAATGCTATAGGTTCCATAGGAGGTACTGTAGGTGGAGCACTTAGTGCAGTAAATCCTGTAGTAGGAGGTATCGTATCAGCAGCCTCTGGTATTGTTGGAGGATTAACAAATAGAGCTTTTGGTTCTAAATTAAATAGAGAAAAGATTGCTGAGGTTGAAGGAAGCAACAAAGCACTCGATACTGTTATGGTAGATAACAGTAGTACTGACTCTGTAGAAAATCAATGGGCTAATCAGGATTTTGGTGCTGATTTTTCTAAGTCAGATATTGGTAAAGATGGCTTATTCAGTAATAAGGCTAAGAAGAAATATAGGCAATTAAAACTACAACAAGATATTGCAAGAAATAGAGCATTAACTTCATTTGAAGATGCTGCAAGTGCAGCAGATACTCAGTCAGACCTTAATGCTATGGCAAACTTTGCAGCCTTTGGTGGACCTTTAAGTATAACAGATAATAATGATAATATGGGAGCAATAGATTATGGCTTTATGTCTGACTATCTTATCTCAAAGAATAAGTCAGCAGAAGCTAAGAATAAAATACCTATCAATATATTTGGTAACTTAGCAAATACTTCACTCTTTGCTCTTGGTGGAGGTATTCATATTAAGAAAAGTCATAGAGGATTATTTACTAAAGAGGCTAAAGAACATGATATGGGAGTACAGGAGTTTGCTTCCCATGTATTAGCTAATAAAGATAAGTATTCTCCAGAGGTAGTAAAAAGAGCAAACTTTGCTAGGAACAGTACTAAATTTGCTTTAGGTGGAGATATGCAGACAAATGGTTCTGATTTCAGTGATGGTCTTCAAGTTATCTCAGCAGGTGGCTCACATGAGAATAATCCTTATGATGGTGTACAATTAGGTATTGATGCCCAGGGGAAACCTAATCTTGTAGAAGAAGGGGAGACAATATTTGATGATTATGTCTTCTCTAAGAGAATTAAAGCAGATGCTCAAACAAAGAAAAAATTCCATGTAGGCAAGAATGCTGATATTAGTTATGCAGATTTATCTAAGAAATTAGAAAAGGAAAGTGCAGAGAGACCTAACGATGCTATTTCATTAGTAGGCTTAGAGAAACAGATGCATGATCTTGCAGATGAGCAAGAAAGGCAGAAGTCTGAAATGCAGGCAAAGGAAGCTCAAGAAGTATTTGCCTCTCTCCCTCCAGAACAACAGAGGGCTATTATGCAACAGGTAGCAATGGAAGAACAGCAGGTACAACAGCAGCAAATGGAACAACCCACAGAGGAAGTCCCTCAGCAAGTAGAACAACAAAGTGTAAATGAACAGATGATGCAGCAACCTGTAGAACAGACAACAGAAGAACCTCAGATGAATGCTTGTGGTGGTAGGATAAATAAGTATGATAAAGGTGGAGATATGAAGAAAAAGATATATAATGCTCTTGGCTTATATACAGATAGTGATTTTGATAAATGGGCATCAGATAAAAAAGTAGATAAGATTACAGATTGGGAGAATATTCTGAATAATAAGCAGTTTATGAATGCTTTGAGTGATGTTAATCCTATATTATCTGATGCTATCTCTAGAGGCTATGACTTTGGTTCTTATGTACCTAAAGCAAATAATGAGCTAACCTTTGACTTTACTCATGGAGGATGGGGTAAAGAAGACTATGATTCTTGGAATGGAAGTACTGATGCTGCATGGAAAGAGGCTGTAAAGAAAGGTCTTGTAAAGAAGGGTATGAACTCTGAGGAAATAGGTAAAGCTTTATCTCAGACTGATGCTTATAGAAGAGGTTCTGATTGGTTGAAAGCTGATGAGAATAATAGACTTAACTATCTACAACAGATTCTTAATAGTCAGGATGCACCTCAGGCAGCAAGAAATTATGCAGCTAAGTATGTAGATGCTAATGGATGGCTAAAGGATGCCAAGAGAGATTATCAAGCTATCTTTGAAGACCCAAATGGTACTGGTGTTAGAAATACTCATCCAGGAACTTATTGGAAGACACCTAATGAAATTCTTAGAGGTAAACAGACTGGTAACTATGTAGTAAATAATGATGGAACTATAGAGGAGATTATAGGAGATGTACCTGAAGACTGGAATGGTGCAGGAAGTTATAGTTGGGCAGATGCTAACAGTGATTATGTGTATAACTACTATAAGAGACCAAAAGATGCAGTGGTTACTCCTGGTAAAGCAAAAGAAGAGGTAAAGGAGGAAGAATATGAGCCTATACATAAGAATGAAAAACTGAGATATGCTGGATTATTTGGTCCTTTAGCAGGTCTTGGCATGCAGGCTATGGGTATAGGTAAACCAGATTACTCTAGGATGGATGCAGCTGTAGAAGCTGCAAGTGGTTCCCCTGCTTTAGCTGATTATAAACCTATAGGTAATTACTTGCAATATAAACCTATGGATATATGGTATGAGCAGAATAGGATGAATGCAAACAGTAGAGCTACAGATAGAGCTATTCTCAATAATGCTTCTCCTATAGGAACTAAGATGGCTGGACTTCTTGCTAATGGTTATAATAGTCAGATCGCAAGTGGTGATCTCTATAGAAAGGCTCTTGAATACAATGATGCTAAGAAGCAGAAGGTAGCAGAGTTTAATAGAGGTACAGATATGTACAATGCTGATGCCTTTGCAAAGACATCTGCGACTAATGCTGAGATTGCTAATAGGCAAAGACAGTTTAAAGCACAAATGCAGATGGATGCTGCCAATAGAAGAATGGCTGCTGATGCTGCTTGGAATCAAGGTATCTATGGCAATGTGAATAGTTTTTTCCAAGGTCTTGGAGCATTGGGTAAAGAGAATGCCCAACATAATATGATTGCTGATATGGCTGCTGATGGTATCTTTGGCGTAATGGCCCCTAAAAGTAACACTGGTAGGAGAGTAGTTCGAAAAGCATCTAAAGGAGGCAAGATTAATAGAAAAAGAGGTTTAACATTTTAAAGAGTAGAAGATATGCCAAACGGAAATTATAGCTATGTTATTGACAACTCCTTTCAACCCTTCTCTATGCAGGAGATGTTAGTACCATTTTCTGCATACAAGGAGGCTTATGAAAAGAGCGAAGAACAATACAATGAATTGTCAGAAAAAGCAGACAAATTCAAATATCTTAGTGAAACATTACCTGAAGGAAGTAAGGCAAGGGAACTATATGAAGGTTATGCTAATGACTTAACAAAACAGGCAGAAGACTTAGCACATAATGGTTTGTCTATGTCTAATAGGAGAGCATTGACTTCCATGAGAAGAAGATACCAAGGAGAAATAGGTAGATTACTCCAGGCAGATGAAGCTATGAGAGAAGAGAAGAAACTAAGAAGAAGTCTCAGTGCTCAGGATTCCTCTATGCTCTATGCTACAGATAATCTTAATATTGATTCCTTCTTGGATGGAGAAACTCCTAATCTTTATAATATTAGTGGTAATGAACTTTATACTAGGGGAGCAGCAGCAGGTAAAGCTGCCTCTTCTAGAGTATTCTCTGCTGGGGATGCAGGAAGCACTTTGAATGGTTATTATAGAGATTATGTACAGAAGATGGGTTATAGTAGAGATACCATTCAGAAGTTCTACAAGGATATGTCTACAATTCCAGAGTTACAGATGGCAGCAGATGCTATCCTTGAAGAAAGAGGAGTTAATCAGAATCTTACAGGATATA
>ERZ1035037.125-NODE-125-length-31231-cov-20.781210_pt1 | contig 31231 bp, 49 predicted proteins | sample MGYA00520618_ERZ1035037 | MGnify/ENA primary metagenome ERZ1035037 (study PRJEB33766, sample SAMN09781741) | gut metagenome | biome: gut microbiome | host: Homo sapiens | place: Madagascar | study: EMG produced TPA metagenomics assembly of the PRJNA485056 data...
CAAAGACGCGAGCGGCGTTTTTTCGAGGGGGGGATCAATCCCACCGCTCCGGCGTCAGAGGCGGCGCAGACGGCGCGTATTGCCGCTGGCTATCCGGATGCAGCTCCTCGTGACAACGCTTGCAGACGGCCTCCAGCTGCCGGGAATCGCCATCGTAGACGGACAGCGCCAGGTCGGGACGATCGCGCAAATGCCTGACGTGATGGACGATACTGGCCTTGGAGTACACGCCGCGCCGCTTGCACTCCTGGCACTCGCAGTTATCAACCGCGAGCACCTCCCGGCGCAGCCGCCGCCACTCTGGCCAGGAGTAGAACTCATGCTCTGACCCCGCCTCGAGAAGCCCGCGCAGCTCCGCGAGCCTGCTTGCTGAAATTCCCATGCACCCCTCCCGTCTTCGTCTCCGGCGTTCCGGCTCGCGGCTATCACCTCGCGGCAAAACAAAAACGCCGGAGACCATGACGCAGCACCAACGTGTGGTGTCTAATCATGGGCTCCGGCGTTCAACGCTCCGGCCTCTTGCTCGATATGCAGGATGATCTCCGTTTTACAGTCCCGGCAGTACACAGGCAGCTCCGTGGCGGATGTGCCGGGCAGCACCCGCAGGAAGTGTCGATTGCGGTTGCACCTGGGGCATGTCAACCACCCATCGCTCCTTGGGGATATTCTACCGTATTCGGATGTGATACGCAAGGGGTTTTCCTCCTTTTCGTGATTTATTCAACTATATCACAAGTTACATTTACTATTTAGTACATACCGAAACCGCCTTGATGCGGCATACGCTTCCCGCCTATCACAGTCGGATGGAGAGGATCCTGTTCAATGTACCAGCCATACTGGTAGTGGCCAAACCCGTTATCCACCGTATACCGGCCGCACACCCGGCAATCGTCCGGAATCTCAATGCGCCCCGAATCAGATCGGAAGTATTCCGGCGGCGGCAACTGCCGCGCAAGACTGCGCGACGCCACCCACGTCCTGGCATCGATCGGAATGACAATGCCGTCGCTGCGCTCCTTGCAGTAGTATCTGGCAGTACGCCGATAGCTGTCAAACGCACCCAGCAGCAGGGGCTGCGACGAGATGATGTATCCCTGCCTCCAGAGATCTTCCATGGTCATGGGCGGGAAATCATTGTATCGCACCGTAAGATGCATGTGATATCGATGATCCCCATGGCGCCCCTCGATGAGGTAGACATAGTCAGGTGTCACGCCGTCATGCCACTTCTTCATCTGGTAAAGCAATCGGCGCCAGCACAATCGGACCTCTGCAAAGCTGGGGGGCAAATGCGCCTCGTCAAAAGTCAGCGTGTAGCTCCATCCATCAAAACCGAAAAGCGCCAGCAATAGCTCCAAGCGATCCATGCGCGTCCGGCAGACGCCGGAGTCCCGAGGCGGGCGAAGAATACGATTCTTCTCCGCCCGCTCGTAAGGACTGTCATACTGGCTAAGCCGCGGACGTATGGCGCGCTGCTCCTTCACCAGCGGGCCTGCCCGCTGCCGGATACAGATCCAGCGTCCTTCACCGTCCATCTTGAGCCTCCACGCAAACCGTTTGCAAGCTGTCAGCCATGACACACTGCGCCGCATCGATCGTTTTGCCCACAGCATCCATCACGACCACTGCCGTGGATATGGCTCCGTAGACCTTAGGCGGAACGCACGCAGCAGACTGATCCAGATACGCCCTCAGGACTTTGGCAGACTCCACAATGCCCATCATACCAATTCCACCTCCACGTTGTATTCCTTCAGCATGCGCCGCACGCCGGCCCAGGTGACGTACCCCTCCGCCACGCACTCGGCGGCGTGGTTCAGCTCCGCGGCCAGCTGCTGCACGTCCTCCATCGGCGCGTCGTGTTTGTCGATCAGCACATACAGCATCAGCTCGATGCCGCGATTCAGGCCCTCGGTGACGCCCTTCGTGTAGGCGGCCGCCACGTCGGCCTCTGTCCGAGGTACCCGCCGCGGGTTCACCTTAGCGTTCATCCCGGTACTCCATGACGCTGCGCGCCTTGTCCTCTGCCAGCGTCTTCTCCAGCCACGCGATCGTTTTTCGCAGAATTGCGCACCCATGGATGCCGCAGCTATGCTCATAGCCGCAGCCCATGCACGCAAGGCTCCCGGTCTCCACCTTCAGCCGCCGCAGCGCGGCGATCAACTCGCGGTCACTCATTATGAAGCACCTCGTTCACGCGGCGGCATCCCGCAACGGATTGAGACTTGCCGTCGGCGCCTCTCACCATGTCGACGATTCCCCAATATGGACACCGTTCTTCATAGCAGCGCGCCAGCGCCGTTACGCGGCTTCCGTCATCACTCACCAGAGTGGACGGGAGCCACGGGCAGACCAGGTCACTCTTTTTTATCACGTCAATTCCCCCTTCCTCATCGCCTCCAGCGCTTTCTTCGCCTCCTCGCGTGTCAGGAAAACCGTCTTGCCGATGTCGGCTTGTTCGAAGATTATCTGGTCGGAAAGCGTCGTGTAGACCACATTCACCTTCCCACTTTCCGACATCCCGACAACAGCTTCATAAAGGGCATCTTCATAGATTTCTCCGTCCTCGATTATATACAACATGCTTGAAAGAATCGGCGTAAGTACTGGCTTTACTGGCAGCACCACTACGCGCTCGTCCTTGTCGGCCTCGGCCAGCTCTCGCAGTCGGTCGTCCAGCAGCCAGTTTTTCACATATTCCCAACTGCAGTTGTAATCAATTCCAACATCCATCAGGATATTAGACATTTGTTTAACCTCTTTCGGCGTCAGCCCGCTGTCCTCGTAGGCGGCAAGGCGCTCACAAATCGTATTGTCAAACAGACAGTCCCTGATTTTGCACCCATCTCCGTCGCACGGCGCCTCAAAGCAACGCGGGTAATATGCGTGTCCGGCGTCACTTCTTCTCGTCAGTCGTTCCATCACATTTCCTCCTTTTCGGCGGCGGAAACAGCACCGCCGCGAATGAATGTCTCGAATTCCCCCATACATGCAGGACATAAATCGTAGGTTTTTCTCGACCAATACTTCTTATCCAGATCTCGATCAATCAGAACCAAAGCATTCGCTTTGCAGCCGCCACTGAACCGCGAACACCCGTCATAATGATCGTAGAACTTGCCGCAGCGGTCACACTTCTTCGCTCTCATCATCGTCACCTCCGCCAGCCTTCAGCTGCACAACGGCTTCAACCTCCCCGATGTCGAGATATATTGGGATTCCTGATACGGCACCAGTGTAGTTGAAGGATGTGAGCTCGCCCGTCAACCCGTTATACTCACATTTGACGTTTTCTGCACAGACATCAAAGCGCTGCCCGGACTTCAAGTATACTCGCACAACGATCATGCATTCACCTTCCCCCGCAGCACCGCGATCTCCTCGGCGTACCGGGCGCAGCGCTCCACCAGCTCATCCAGCCGGTCGGCGGCGTCCTCCATGATGCGGTCCAGGCAATCAGCGTTACCGCACTCGTGACCGCAGGCCGAACATTCGCCGCGCAGACACACTCTCAGATCAGCCACCAGATCAGTCGTCTTCACCATCTGCATCCGCTCCTTTCTTCCGCTCCACCTTGTCCAACGCGGCGGCCACCTCCCGCCAGATCGCCACCGGGAAGCGCTCCCGGTTCAGCATCCGAGCCAGAAGCTCCGCACTGATCACCTTCCCGTCCACCTTTCCGCAGGCCGCTGCCAGCGGCGCCAGACTGTTCAGACCAATCCTTCTTCCGGTAGGCCGTCAGACGCTCCAACGTGTCGCGCTTCAGCTGCGCCGCCTCCGAAGCCGGAGAGCCGGCCGCCAAGGCGCCTTCTGGCTGTGGTTTCCGCGCGGCCGGCCCGCGGGCGACGGTGCGAGGCACCTCTGGCAGCTCCTCCGCAGCCGCCAAGGCGCGGCGGGCCAGCACCAGCATTTCAATCTTGTCAAAGCTGCCTGCGCCCATGCCGTTGTTCAGGACGCCTCGCAGGTAGTTCGCCAGCTCAGCGCACTGCGCCTTGGTCAGATCAACTCTCGTCATGCTGCCGCCCTCCCTCAGGATGGTTTCCACCGCCAAAGAGATCTTTAGCCTGCTTCAAAAACTCTTTGCCTTCGGAGCGGATCACCACGCGCTCCGAGCTGGGAGGCGGAGACTGCCACATAGGAGAATCCTTGTGATTGACAGCCAGTAATACACACTCCTTGAACAGCGGGCGCATTTCGACCGGGATTTCAAAGTAGATCGCGCGGATTACCTCACAGCAATCTGCTGCGACTTGCGGGGCGCCTCCGGACGCGCTCACGACAGTCTTCTTGTCATCTCGCACACAGTTAATCATCGTTTTCGTCCTCCTTTTCCACCTCCGGCAGCGCCAGCCACCGGACGACACGCACCTCGATCTTGTCTTTGCCTCTCCCAAACCGGAACGCTTCGCCGTCCCACCGGCAGAGCGTGCGGGACACCACCTTACCGTCGCCGCTCAGGTCGAACTCCGCCACCACGTCACACGGCTCTGCCGGCGTCGTGCCGCCGGGCATCCACGCGGCAAGCGCGACTTGGCCGGACACTGCGGCCGTGGAGTTGATCTCGTCCGTCAGACCCAGCAGATAGTCCACGGAGCACTGCAGCGTCTTGGCGTTCTTGACGAGCTCCGTCGTGCGGTAGGGTGTGATATCATTCAAGTCCACGTTTCTCGCACCGTCTGGCACGTCGCCGCGGGAGATGCCTCGCAGTACATTAATGCTAAAGTTGTTGTTGTAGCTGCCGACGATCTTCGCGTCACCCGCCAGACCCGCGGCATCTGCGGCCCGCACGATCCGTTGCGCGACCGCCTGCGCCTTGGTCACGACGGCACTTCTCTCGCTCTGTTTCTCCCGCTCTGCTTTGGCCTCGGCGCGCGCTTTTGCCTTCTCAAAGGCGCCCTTTGCCGCCGCACACATATCCGGGCACATGCGCCCAGACCAGCCGTTGGGGCTATGTTTACCTCCCGCGCTGCAGGTCAGGCAGCACCTTCTCCCTCCGCAGCGCTCCCAGCTGCCGCATGTTAAATCATGGCGAAAGAACTTGTCCTGATGGGTACAGGCCCCGGCGTCTGGGCATCGAAAAGCTGCTGCGTAGTAGCCGTAGCTATTAGACCTCAGCCGCTCTCCCATCTCGCGGATAGCGTTTGCCGTTGGCGTTTTCTTCGGGCAAACCCTCTTGATACGCTCCTGAACCTCCTCTGATAGGCCGGCCAGCGCGTCCGCCGTGTCCTCCGGCAGCGCCCCAGCCTCCCATGCGTCGCGGTAGCACGAGGCCAGCCCCTTCTGGATCTTCTCCAGCCGTGCCAGCTTGCTCCTGCTGATTTTACAAGCCTCCGCCACATGGTCCCGCATCCGGCCGGGGAACTCAAACCCCTCCTCCTGCAGCTGGTAAAGCAGCTCCCGCACCTTCTCCGCCTGATGGGACAGCTCTGCTGCGGTCAGATCGCGGGTGCTGCTGTTGGCGTAGATCAAGCGCAGCTCCCGCAGCGCCGGAGACGCGTCGTCCAACTCCCGGATGCACGGCACCTCCCGAAGATCTGTCCGTCCCTCCGCCACCAGCTTTCGGATGGCCGCCGCGCGCCTGTGTCCGGAGACGATCACCACGTGACCGCCTTCGCCAGCGCGCACCCGGATGGGCTGTTGCAAGCCAATGGTGGCGATGTTGGCGGCCAGATCATCCAGATCGCGGAGCGCGTAGAAGTTTCCGGGGTCACTGTCCAGCAGATCCACGCTGATATACTCAATTTGTTCCCGCCCGGTGCCCGAGTCGGACACCGGCTGTGCCAGTGTCTTGGCAAACTCGCCCATGTCAAACTTCGCCACGGTCTGCACCTCCCTCCGTCAGGTACTCCCACACCCACGCACGGTAGTCGGCTGCCGCCGCGCTGCGGGGACTGTAGTCCATGACCGGCTGCCGGGAGAACGTGCTCTCCGGTACCTTCTCCGTCCGCCGGATCACCGACGTGAACACCGGCAGGCTCAGGCCTCGCAGCAGCGCCTCTCCCTGCCGCACCACTTCGCTGTTGTGCCACTGGCAGATCAGGACGCCGGCCACTCTGATGGCGGGATTGGCAGCGCGCATGCTGTTGATCTGCGCCGCCATGTCGCTGACGCCCCAGACGGAGAAGCCATCCACCACCATGGGGACGACCACCTCGTCCGCCGCCATCAGCGCCGCACAGCTTGCCGCCGTGAAGCCGGGAGGACAGTCAAAAATCATGTAGTCCATGCCGTCGACTGCCGCCGCGTCACGGTAGTCCCGCAAAGACTTGATGCTGTGGATGCTGCTTTTCAGCGCCCGTACATCCAGCCCGTACAGGGCGCTGGATGCCGGCAGCAGCTGCACAAGGCCGCCGGCGTCCACGGGGATGGTGCTGTCGCCCCACACGGGCTCCGCCTCGCCCTCCAGCACATCCGCCACCGTGGCGGTGTTGTCCGGGTCGATGTCCGGGAAGTAGAACCGCGTCAGGCTCATCTGCCCGTCGCAGTCCACCAACACCACCCGCCTGCCGGCGCGCCGCAGGGCGTCCGCCAGGTTGATGGCCGTGACGGTTTTCCCCACGCCGCCCTTCAAGTTCATGATCGCTATGGTTTTCATGTTGCTCGTACCTCACTTTTTCATTTTTCTGCACGGGATGCATTCCCGATACCTGTACCGCCCTGTGCTGCGCTCCACCACCGCAAAGCGTCCCTCCGGATGCACCCAGACCACCGGCGCCGCGACGCTGGGCGCCCGCAGCTCCGTATCCTTGGCGTATCGCAGTACGAAAGGAACGTATGTAACCTTGTCGCCGGCCTGCATAGGCCCTCCTCTCAGAACGGCCCGTCGCCGTCGTCTTTAATTTCGCGAAAGCTGATCTGCGCCGGAAGCGGCGCCGCCTTCGCCACCGGCTTCGGCATGGGGCGGAAGCTCTGGATGCGGCCCTGAAACTGCATCACCTTGTACCAGCCCGCCTGTCCGTCCTTGTTCTTGTCGCACTTCAGGACGCGCGCCCCGGAACGGTCCTCCGGATCCTCCAGATACAGCAGGAAGATGGCGTCCGCGTCCATGGTGATCTGTCGACTCTCCCGCAGGTCGTACATGGTGGGAGCCTCGGTTTTCTTCCGCCCGGCGTCCGGCGTCAGCTGGGACAGCACCACCGCCGTGATGCCGTGCTCGTGGCTCATCCGCTGCAGGCCGCGGCTGATGGAGCTGACCTCCTCCGGACGGCTCCAGCCCCTCCGCCCGTCCGCCTCGATGAGCTGCAGGTAGTCGATGAACACCACGTCGTAGTGCCGGGACAGCGCTACGGACTGGATGTCTGCCACGGTGAAGCCGCTGCACTGCATGATCTGCAGGCCCGTCCTGCTCAGACTGGACGCCGCGTAGGCCAACTCCTCCCACTCCTTTTCGCCCAACTTGTTTTGCTTGATGTCGCTCAGGTCGATCATGGCCCTGGCGGACATGATGCGGTCGGCCAGCTTAGCTTTGTCCGTCTCAAAGGAAAAAAAGCCCACCCGGTACCGCTCCGCCATCTTCATGGCCATGCCCAGCGCCAGACACGTCTTTCCGGCGCTGGGGTATCCGCCGATGACGCAGTAGTCGCCTCGGGTGGTGTATACCCGCTCGTCGATAAAGTCATAGCCCCAGCGGATGTACTCCGGCTTCTCCGTCTCCTCATGGCGGGCGGAGAAGTTCTCCCACATCTGGGTCATGTCCCAGACCTCCACGCCGGACTTCAGGCTCATGGCGGCGTTGGCCTTCTCCATCAGCTTTTCCGCCGCCGGAAGATCTTCCGTCTCCGCCAGCGCCGCGCCGATGCTCCGCAGCCGCCACACGATGCTCTCCCGCTTGAGGATCTCCACGTAGGAGCCCACGTTGGCGCTGGTGGGCGTCACGTCCATCAGCTGCACCAACAGCTCGCCGTAGTCCTGCCTGGCGCGCTCCTTCAGCGCCGCGCCCACCGTCACGGGGTCGACCGGCTGCGCCTCCTGAAACAGCTGCCGGATGCAGCCGTACACCGTGCGGTAGACCGACGACACGAACATAGTCTCCGACGTATCTGCCAGCACATCGGCAATGCAACCCGCGTCGATCAGCATCGCGCCCAGCACGGCGGCCTGCGCCGTCGCCAGCCTCTGGGACTGGATCGGGGCGTCAATTGTCATATCTCGTAGTCACCCTTCCTCTCCTGCACACGGGTGGATGCCGGCACGGCAGGGGAGGGCGCGTCCAGCTCGTCGGCGTCCTTCCACCGCTGCCCGTTCAGAAACGTGGCCACGTGGGGGATGCCTATGCCGCGCTGCCACTCCTCCGTGGCCAGCAGCTTCTCCAGCGCCCGCCCGATCCGGGCGATCAGTGCGTCGTCCGGCTTCAGCTTGTCCCAGGCGTCCATGGCCCGCTGCTTGTTCCACCGCCCCTTGGCTGGATAGTAGTTCCACATCCCCGCGAAGCGCTCCGGCTTCCAGTCCGGCTGCTCCCGCGGCACACCCTTGTGCACACGCTTTTGCACACCTTCCCCCAATGGGGGTATGGGGGTTATATTATAATTATCTGTTCTTATATTGTGGGGGGTCGACTTTTTTGCCGACACCCCCCCGACTTTTTTGCCGAGAGGGGTCTCGGCATTTTTGCCGACACCCCTTGTGCAAACACCGGCAAAGATCCGCCGCTCACTGCCGGTGGCCGTAGGCACCATTTCCACCGTCAGATAACCCGCGTCCCGGAGTTTCCGGATCAGCCGCGTCACCGTGTCCGCCGACCATCCGTATAGCTCGGCGAAGTAGTCGTTCTTCGCCCAGCAGAAGCCCTTACGGTCGCACAATGCGGAGATCTCGCCGTACAGCAGCTTCGCGTTGGCAGGGAGGCGGTCGTCGTACCGCACGGGGGCGGGGATGACGCCCCAATAGGCGGGCTGTTCAAATTTTTTGCTCATGGCAGTCCTTACCCCCTTGTAAAAGCCTCCCGGCTCTGGTATAATCATCTTGCTCGTATGAAGCGCGTGCGCTTCAACTCACCGAACCGCCTTCTGGCTCCACCCAGAGGGCGGTTCTTTTTTTGCGCCTTGCCGAGGCCGTCCACCCATCGGACGACGGCCGCCGCACCGGCTGCCGCGCAGATGTACTGCACCGCCATTGCCCAGCTATCCACAGATCACACCTCCCTCCGGCGTATCCAGCGGCATGAAGCGGATATCGGTGTAGTATTTCTTCCAGCGGGCGGGATCCTCGATGCCGCCGCCGCTCCGGTAAAACCACAGCTTCCGGGCGCCCGGCTCCCGAGGGTCCGTCGCAAAATACCCCACGCGGTAGGTGGCCTCCCGGAAGCTCAGGGATCCCAGCCGCACCACCACCATCTCGCCCGGTCGGAGGTATAAGCCCGGGTATTTCAGATCCAGGCAATACCATGTTGTCACGCTCGTCACCTCCTCAGCACGCCTTCGCCCACGCGGCGAACAGCTCGTCCTTGGGGATGCGCGCCGCCTTGGCGATGGCCGCGATCTCCTTGCCGGAGCAGCTGGGCAGGTCCTTGATCCGGGCATAGATGGTGCTGCGGCTCATGCCCGCCGCCCGCGCCATGCCGTCCAGACCGCCGTGCAGGGCGTAGGCCTGCGCCTTGATGCGGACCGCCATGTCCTTGGCGGCATCTGTCTTCGCGCTCAAAATCGTCCGGGGCATCACTGCACCTCCTCTGCGTACTGTAAGGCCAACGCGGCCTGCACGATATCCCCCAGCTCGCAGGCGATCTCCTCAAAGAGCGCCCGCTCGCCATCGCTGATGACGCCGTCCTCGGCGATCTCCATCAGCTGGTCGCTGCGGTGCGCCTCCGCGAAGCGCATCACCCGCCGTACCAACTTGATCACCGCCACCGGCAGCGGCTCCGGCCGCGCCTCCTGCACACAGTCTGGCAGCAGCGCCGTCTTCAGCTGCAGGTGCTGCAAGCCTAAATACTGCACGTTGTACACCGCGCACATCCGCGCCACGATGTCGTCGCCCGGCAGCCGCTCTCCGGACTCGTAGGCGCGGATGCTGGTGTCGCTGACCGCCAGCCGCTCCGCCGCGGCCTCCTGCGTCAGACCCGCCGCTTTCCGGGCGGTCTGGTAGATGTTTCCGCCGTCCCTTGCCATGGACAACTCCTCCTTTCTCCGCTATGCTGACCTCAGTGAGCAGCGTCGCTCATCAGCTCCATTTCCGTGCACTGCAAAATGGCGCACAGCATGGCGCGGTGCTTCTTGCAGGGCGTCGCCTTGCCTCGCTCCCAGTAGCTGATCACAGACCGGTCGACGTTCAGCTTGTCCGCCAGCGCCTCCTGCGTCATGCCGGTGCGCTCGCGGTACTCCTTGATCCGCACTTGATTCACCTCCAATCGTGAAATTTCACCTTGCGCGCCGGAAAAAAGGGTGGTATAGTGTTCATGTCAGCAAACAACTACACACCCGTTTTTCCGAGGGGGATACAACCTGCGCAAGACCCAGTGGAAACCCTCAACTTTTGAACGCAAAGGGAAAGACGCGGCTTCCTATTGCGGCATCATTCGTAACTGCCGTATTAACAACACTGTTAACACTGATGTTAGCAGGCTTGTTGCAATAGACAGCACGACTTGAATGGCAATGATCACCAGCACGTCGCAGTCTTCCAGCTTCTCGACCAGCCAGTCCGAAAACCGTCGCATTTTTCCACCTCCCTCTCGTTCTCACCTGAGGGACAAGTTAAGCTTAAATCCAGAATTGGTGATTGTCAATACATTTATCACCAATTTCTGATTATTTGGCTTTTTGCACAATTCATATATAGTTAGCCGTCGCGCCAACCCTGCATATTTTTGGTGAATACGCCAAGGGAAAAGGAGGCCGCCATGGGTACGCCCACACTCAACTCCATACCGTTCAAGAGCCCCGGAGACCTGCGCGAATATGTTGTGTTCGACCTTGAAACGACGGGGTTGCACCCCAAAACTTGCCAGATCATCCAGCTGGCCGCCGTCCACTTTGTTGACCACCACGAGGTTGATCGATTTTCTACGTACATTGATCCGCGCTGCCCAATCCCTACGGACATTACGCAGCTCACCGGCATATCTGACGAGACGGTGGCGGGCGCACCGCACATCGAAGATGTATTCATGGATTTCGTCCGCTTTTTGAGGACAGCGCCGTTTGTTACCGGCTGGAACGTGTCCTTCGACCTCGATTTCCTGTCCGCTGCAATAGAGCAAGACATATCTACATATCTCCACCCCTTTGACACCATGCTTCTATATGGCCGCGTCGCTGGCAGGCCGCATAGCCGCCTCTCTGACGCCTGCGCCGAGATCGGCTTCTCTGCACATTTCCACGACGCGCTGGACGACTGCCGCGCCTGCGGTGAAGTTCTCTCTTGGCTTTGTCAGGAAAACCGCATGGACCACGCGCTGTACAGCAAGGGAGAGCGTCATGCAGCCCTAAGCAGCTATCTGGCAAAGGCCGGTTCCGGAGAATGCCCCATTTCTGAGGGGAACGTTTGCCGGGGAGGCACGCTGGACGGGAAGTCCGTTGTATTCACCGGCGCTCTCAGCTTTGCCCGTTCGGCGGCCAAGAGCCTTGCGCTGGCGGCTGGCGCAGCCGTAAAAACATCCGTATCAAAGAAGACGGACTTTCTTGTTGTCGGCGAACAGGACGAGATCCTCGTCGGCTGTGACGGAATGAGCGAGAAAGAAGAAAAGGCCGCCGCCCTGAATCAAAAGGGTGCGACCATTCAAGTGATATCTGAGCAGGAGTTTTTGGCGCTGCTTCAATGACGCAGCCGTCAAGCGAGGTTTCCATGAACGCTGAACTTTTTGAGACCAACGTAAAGAAATACTGCGCCCTGAAGGGCGTGAGCCCGACCGTCGCCTGTGCTGAAAGCGGAGCGGGCAAAAACCTGCTGGGGCAGCTGGCCAAGCGCGGAACGGTTCCATCTGTCTCCCGCGTGCAGCTGTTGGCGCAGTATCTCGGCTGCACCGTCTCCGACCTACTGGGGGAAAAGGAGGCGCCGCCGGATCCGGTGCGACAGGAGTTTATGCGCCTGCTGGACAGCATGACCGCCGAGCAGCGGAACGAACTGTTTGCCTTCATGCTTCGCCTGAGACGGGAGCGGGAAAAATAAAACGGTGCCCGAATCGGGCACCGTCTCTTAGAGGATCTCGCCGCCAATGATTTTCAGCGCGGCCGCCAGGGCCTCGACCTGCGCCGCTTCGTCCAGACTGTCGAACAATGCCAACAAGTCCTCCTCCCACTCACTCATGTCGCGTCCCTCCTCAAATATTACCTTTATTGTACCACTTCGACAAAATATATCCAGTAAAATGCAAATTCTTTGCAAAAAATATACGTAAGCGGCAGATTTGCCGCGGAAAGAGGTCGAAAATGAAGAAAATTTCCGTGTTCCTGATGGCCGCCGTTTTGGCGCTGTCCATCTGCGCCTGCGGCAGCACGCCCACCGGCAACGGAGGTGAGCAGGTCAAAGAACCCTCCACCCCTCCCGATCTGACCGGCGAGTGGAAGCAGGTCAACAGCAACTCCGAGGATGCCTGGCAGGCGGCCACGATCTCCGGCAGCGAGATCGTCGTCAACTGGGTTTCCGATAACGGCGACACGAAGAGCCTGTACTGGGCGGGAACATTCGTTGCTCCCACCACGGCGGACGAACCGTATTCCTGGGATTCTCAGAACGACAAAGAGCAGACCTCCCTCGCACTTCTGGCCAGCGGCGACGACACCAAGACATTCACCTACGCCAACGGCCAGCTGAGCTACGAGGCCAGCGCTCTCGGTTCCACCATGACCATTCGCATGGAGAAGGTCGGCTAAAAAAGACAGAGGCGGTGCCCGAATCGGGCACCGCTTTCTCAAAAGGAGGGAGACTCTGCCGTGCAGTGCAAGAATAAGGGCTGCGGCCGCGAGATAGACGCCGATTCCGTCTACTGCAAATGGTGCGGCGCTCGGCAGGTTCGGGAGCAGCGCAGCAAGAACACCGCCCACACGCCCACCGCCCGGAAGCTTCCCAGCGGCTCGTGGGCCTGCCGCGTCCGCGTCAACGGGCAGGACGTGTCCATCACCCGCGAGACCAAGGAGGAAGCCATTGCCGAGGCCATGGCCATCAAGCACGGCCTGAAGGCCCCCGAGAAGGCCGCCTCAACCATGACCTTGAAGGAGGCGTACAGGAAGTACATTGAATCGCGAGACGGCGTGATCTCCCCCTCCACCGCCGCGGAATACAAGCGCCTCCAGAAGACATCCTTCCAGAGCCTGATGGGGCTGCCAGCCGCCTCCATCACCTCCGAGCAGATTCAGCGGGAGATCGGCAAAATGGTGAAGGCCGGGAAAAGTCCGAAGTATGTCCGCAACGTCGAAGGACTTCTTGTCTCTGTCCTGAAGCAGTTCGCGCCAGATTCGAAGATCTCCATCATCCTTCCACAGAAGCGGAAAGTCGAGCTGCGCAAGATCGAGGACGCCGAGATCGGCAAGATCATCGCGGCATTCTCTGGCACGGACATGGAGCTGCCCGTGCTCATGGCATTATGGATGGGGATGCGCATGTCGGAGATCCGCGGCGCCAGGTTCGAGGATATCTCCGGAGGCCGGCTGCACATCTGCCGCGCCATCGTCTCCGGCGAACATGGCGACGAGGTGAAGCCGCCGAAGACCTTTTCCGGCGATCGCCGGATATCTGTCCCTGCCCACATCCAGGCGCTGATAGATGCCACCGGACGTAGCGAGGGCTACATCGTTCCAGTCTCCGGCCAGACACTCTACAATCGCTTCATCCGCGGCCTCGATGCCGCCGGCATTCCCCGCTGCCGCTTCCACGACCTGCGCCACGCCAACGCAGCCATCATGGTCCGTCTGGGCGTGGAATCAAAATACGCGCAGGAGCGAAACGGCTGGTCCGACGACTGGGTGTACAAGCAGGTCTACGCCTACACAATGGACGACAGGATGGTCGAAATAGACAAGTCCATTGACGACTACTTTGGCAATAAAATGGCAACGGAAATTTGCAAGAAGTGAGTATTCAAGCCATGTATACCGGTTTTTTCAACGGGTTCGACTCCCGTACCCTGCTCCAAAACCAGAAACCGCCTGATTGCAACGATCAGGCGGTTTTGTCTTTATTCACAAGGGCTTGCGGCTCGCCGTGCGTCCAAGCCAGCGCAAAAGCCGTCCAGCTTTGCGGACGGTTTTGCGCTCGATAAAAACAACTTTTGACAACGGAATGACAACGGTGCGCCTGCGCCTACTCGGTGACAATTCCCTCTTTTTCACACTCGGCATCAAGGTACTGCCACACGATAGACGAAAGGGACTGCCCCCTCCGACTGGCCAGTTCTCTGTAAGCGGCTGCTTTCTCGCGGCGCACGCGGATCGATAGCGCCTCCGTGTTTTTCTTGTGCCACGCCGCGCTGGCGGCGGCGTTCTTCCTGGCAGCCTCTTCAGACAATTTCACGCCTTTTCTCGGCATCAGAACTCACCGCCTTCCTCAAACTCAAGGGACGAGTCGACGAATGTGGCGGTCTCCCAAAGGGACGCGCAGCAGTCCGGAGTGCGCGGAGCGACCATTTTCACGGCCCGGTAGCCCGGCATCCGCTTCAGCGCCGCGCTGATGATGTCGCGGCAGTCCTGCGCGGAGAGATGCTTGTGGCCAAGCGCGACGCCTACGTCGTGCAAGCTGACGATCTTGCTGCCCTCAGATTCCTTAACAATTTTTTCAATGATCTCGGTCTTGAACTCCTTCATGATTGGCTCCTCCTGTTCTTGGTATGACTTTATTATATACCATACCAAGAACATTGTCAAGCTATTTTTGCAGAAAAAGCAAAAGATATCCCGCACCGTTTCGGTGCGGGATATCTTTTTCACGTTACACCCCCAGCAGCTTGCCCCACGTCCCCTTCCCAGCGATACCGTCAGCACCGAGGCCGTACTTGGTCTGGAACTTCTTCAGCGCCGCTTCCGTGCCGCTGCCGAAGTCGCCGTCCGCACCGGCCGCGCCGCAGGAAAAGCCGTAGGCGATCAGCGCCGCTTGCAGGGTCTTCACATCCGCGCCCGCCATACCGCGGCGCAGCATCCGCACCTGCATGGGCAGCATTGTGTCCTTCTCCGCAGGCACCGGCACCGGCGCGTTTGCGCTCTCCACGAAGGGTACGCCCAGCGCGTTGCACAGCCCCTTGGCGATGGTCTCGCCGATCAGGGTGGTGTTGTCAATGATCCACTGCGCGATGCGGGGAACATCGTGGAAGTCCACCTCGATATACACCGTCGTGGCGGCAGGGTGCTTCACCTCGTACAGCGCGGGGTAGGCGCGGATGACATCCGGCGCACCCGGCGTCACAGGCCCCAGCACATCCAGCACCGCCTGACACGCCTTGTATCCGGCGCTGTTCCGGTCGCCGCTGTAACAGAACAGGTGCGTACCGCTGGCCTTGCCGTTGCAGGCGTTGGAGTGGATAGGGACGTGCAGATCAGCCCCAAAGCGGTTGGACGCCGCCACACGGTTCTGCATGGTGTCGTACTGCCCCAGCATCACCTCCACACCGGAGCGCTCCAGAGCGGCCTTGCAAGCCTCGGCAATGCGTCCGCACTGGATGGCCTCGGTGGTGTCGCCCACCGCGTAGGTGTTCCGCCGCTGGTCGCTGGGGGACAGATACACCCGCTTAGCCATTGTTGCCAGCCTCCTTGTGATACTGCGCCGTGGAGATGCACAGCACCGCGCCGAGGAACGTGTCCACGGCGGTGATGGTGGTCACCACCTCGTCTGCGTAGGGCCACGCCCACACCGCTGCCAGCGCCGCGTACAGCGTGGCCACGGCGGGCATAACGATGATGACCAGCCACTTGAGGATGTCATATACCTTGTTGTTCAGCTTCATAGCAAATTCCTTTCCGGCGCGTCTGCGCCTGTTCCATTTTATGCCCTATCGTATGGGCAGCTTCCGCACTTCCTCCATGACGCGCTTTGCGCTGCCGTTGCCGCCCATCTCCTCATACGGCTCGTAGAGGTACACCTGCAAATTCTCATACTCGTCCTGTGTGACGTAGCCCCGCTCGATGTACACCATGCCGAGGTGGATGATGCGGTCGTGGGCAAGCCCCACCAGCAGTTTCCGCTCCGCCTCGTCCGCCTTGCTGCGCTTGGCCGTCAGCTCCATCCGCTTGAGGATCACCTTGCTCACCACGCCCCACAGCGCCGTGGAGGTCAGCAGCGCCACAATGAGCGGCACGCCGACATTCGTCCATATCTCCATCCCGCCGCTCCTTACAGTTCCGCGCTGTTGGCGTACAGCGTTGCACCGCCCACGCCAACCGTACTCTGTACCGGATCTGCCCGCATAACGGGGCGACAGTCCAACGCCTTGGCGGGACGCGCCGCCTCCGTTGTGTAGACCTGATAGTACCGCTGACACCGCAGCAGCTCCCCGCCGTAGTCCGGCAGCTCGTTCAACACCCACGCGCCGTCGCCATTTTGATGTGCCAGCGTCTGATTCTCACCCAGCTCCAGCTTGATGGCCTTGATGTACAGCCCCTGATTAGCCGCCATGCGCTCGAAGCACTGAATCGCCACGATGGCGCGATCCTGCAACGTGCCGACGCTCCACTTTTCGAGCGTAAACGTCTTTTGTACCAGCGTCCAGTCGGACACATTGGCAAGCGTCGCGATGCCTCCGGACTGTGCCACGCGCAGCGAGGCGCCCTCTCCGTTGCCCTTGTAGAGCATAGAGACCGTTACCGTCTGCCCGACCGCCGCGTCCGTTTCCAGCGCCTGCGCCCATGCGGGGTTGGCGGTAGCGTCGTTCTTGTACAGCTTGACACCCTCCGCCGTCACGTCCACAGACAGCGTAGCGCCGGTGGTATACCACATATCCACACCGTAGCCGGTTCCCGCGTAGCTCGTCTTCCCCCGCTGGTTCACAATGCAGCCGTCTGCAAACGTACCGTTTCGCAGCAGGTTGGGGCTGCATGCTACCGGGATATTGATGCTTTCCGCCGTGCTGCCGTCGTAGGTGACGGTGGTATCTCCGTTGGTGATGGTCAACGCGTTGGGGTTCGGCAGCTTATCCTCCGTCGTCGCCAGCCGCGTATTACTTGCCTGCACACCAAAACCGGTAACAGCTACCGTAAAGGTCTGTGCCGGAAAGCCCATATCCGCCAGTTCGCCGGAGCCGGAGAATATCCATCGGCCAAGTTCAGGCACTGGGATGAATAGCGGCAGCGTTGCGGTGTACATTCCCATCTTACACCGGCATTCCAGCACCTTCCCCGCCTCATACGCCGCTTTGATGTCGGCCATCGCCACCGGGCAGGTATAATTGGGGTAATCTCCCGCAAGGTCGATGTAGAACACCTCCGCGCCGATGTTGTCCCGCGCCTGCTGCTTCTGGGCCTCCGTCAGTGTTTGAGGTGCGTTATACTTGACGGCACCCTCAGCCGATGTTGCAGCGTCTGCGGCACTTGTTGCTGCCGCTGCCGCCGATGCTGCAGCAGCACTTTTCGCTTGCTCTGCCTGATCGGCAGCCGCGACCGCCTCCGCGACCTTAGCCGCCAGAACGTTGTAGTAGTCACTGGAGATGATCTCCGCGTCGGGGAGCACGCAGGGCGCCACCTCGACGACGAAGCGGAATGTAGCCAGCCGCTCGGCCGCTGTCCCGGAACCGCTCCCGAAGATGTCGATTTCTGCAAAGACGTCTCCAGCCACAGCCAGCATCTGTGTGGCCACCGGGGCCGTGACGACGTTTCCGGCATAGGAAATAGTCTCGCCAGCTTCGGAGGAATCATAAAGACCGCCAGTTCCATCCGGTTTCCTGAAGCGGACCATGACAGACGATCCATCCGGCACGCTGTACGGCTGCGCCCCGTCCCACAGCGTGGCCACGATCGTCCGCGAGTTGCTATCGCCCTGCACCATGTGCAGGCGACACGGGATCGCATAAGCGGACAAGTTCAGCCCAATCGAGTGTTTAATATTCAAAAAAATCCCTCCCTATCCGTTGTAAACTGTTTTCACGGAATCGATAGACCCCGTTCCGCCCGTTTTCGATGCTCCACCGCTGCCATCAAACGAGAAAGCGCAGTACCAGTCATTCGACGCGCACTGGAAAGATCCAGAGGTGCCTTCAGGAATGAAGCAGGTCGCCTGATTGTTGCTCCCGCCAGTACAGCAGACGACATAGCCGATGGGCTTCCTCTCAAAAGGCTGGTAGTCTTTCCCGTCGATTTTCAGTGCGTCGAAGCTCGCACTTTCCGCCTCGATCGCTTTCTGTGCAATCAAGTTTACGGCCGCCACAGAGTTCGCCTTCACATTGGAGAATCCAGCAGACAAGACGATGTTCTCAGTATCTGCGCCGGTGATGTTGTTGTGGTAGACACGATAGATCTTCAGTAGGTTGTTTCCGTCGGCAGGATCGATGCGCAGCCGCCACCGCGTGGTGAAGTTCACTGTCCGCGCTCCACTGATGATCTGCTGGATCTGCACAGCATCGGTGATGCTGATCGCGCCGTCGCCGTTGACATCCAGTTTCTCGTAGTCGGCCAAAGTCGGCGTGACAGTCTTTAGGTTGATCTGATTGATTCGATCCAGATCCGCCTGCGAGTAGTCGGAGTTTTTGTAGGTCGCGCCGGTGGCGCTGGTGTCGATGGTGCCACCATCCAGATTGATCAGGAAGTTTCCCTGTTCGCTGGAGATCGTGCCGGCCACCAGATTCGCGGCGGTGATCATCCACGCCTGGATGCCCCCGGCAATGGTAGCGCCCATCGTGTAGGGGCCATTGTAGCCGGTGCTGCTGGCGGCCCAGCCCTCGTAGTTAAACCGCCAGACTTTCTTGGCCTTGGTGGGATCCGGATCGTCGGCGATATAGAGCTCATCCGGCTCTCCGTCGCCGTTCGTGTCCAGCAGACGGACAGAACCGCCATTCGCCCCCAGGAGGGCAGCTGTCAGGCTGGAGGAGATCTTCTCGACCAGCGCGGTGGACGGCTTGGCATCGATCTCCTTTTGCTGCCCGGCAATAGTGGCCGCGATGTTGGCCTTCACACTGCCAAGAGCTACGCTGTCGTAGCGCTCCAGCAGGCAGTCCCAGACGATCTTGTTTACCCGTGCCTTGGCATCCACGCCCAAGCGGTGGAAGTAGACGCTCACGGTATCGCCCAGATAGATCTGCTCCAGGAACGCTACGTCCTCGTATCCAGAGGACTGCGCCAGCAGTGCCAGCTTCACGTCCCAGCTCACCGCGGGGACGCCGATGCGATTCCGCTTGACGTAGGAGGCAGCTGCGGCCTGCAGCTGCTCCTGCGTTGGCTGCTGCTCGAAACTGGAGGATAGATCCAGCGGCATAAGCCTGGTGTAACCAAAATCACCCTCTGCGTACACAGGCGCAGCCGTGACGGTGATGCCGTTGCCCCGCCAGTACGGCACTGCACCCGTGTAGCAGTTGGCGCAGCTGGCGTCCTGCGTCAGATCGGTGAGGTTTTTCCCATACCGCACTGACACGCCGCGGTCCGCTCCGCGCCGTGTCAGCAGCCGCACCGCCCACTCGTCAAACTCGTACTCGCCGCCGTACACGTCCAGCAGGCTGCCCTGCTGGCCGCCCAGCAGCCCCCACGCGCTGGAGGGAACCGTCACGGACATGGTGGCCACGGTGGTCTTGTCGGTCGTCAGCGCAAAGGGAAAGTCTGTCGGCATCGCGTGGCTTTTAATAGCCGCCACAGCGGATGGCGCATCCGCTGCCGTGAATGGAAACACCACATAGCCGCCGAGATCATAGGCGATGTGCCGCGCGTAGATGGCCGCTGTGCCGTTCATGCCCGGCACGATGCGATATACCCTAAAAGGCTGCAGCTTGCCGTCTGGGCCAACAGTAGCCCGGAGAATAACGCGCAGCGCAATCTCTCCATAGTGGATTCCCTCCACCGGATAGTGCAGCTCCAGTTCGTACTGACCGTTCAGCTCCTGCGTCACCTTGCAGGACATAGCGTCCGCGAGGACGCCCAGCCCATTGTCAACGCCCGCCGGGAAGCTTGTGCGGTCGGCGTCATACAGAATCGGTTTCATAGTGTCCACCACCTCGGGATGATCTCCACGCTTGTAATGCCGCCCGTCCAGCGGACGACACTTTCCCCGGCCGGCAGCGTGGGAAACTCCGGCGCGGAGATAGTATTGTTCAAATTAAATGCCCCGTAGGAGGCGTTCTGCGTGTCCGAATCGAGCACAATAGCGCCGCGAGGCATGCTGTTGATGCTGACAGCGACATCGCCTACCGTCAGGGTCCCCGCCCCCGTTCCGCTGACAGTGATCGTCGGCAGAGCCGTAAACGCGGTGGGGTTTCGCAAAACCTCCCCCTGCACGGCCTGCACCGGCATATCTCCGATGCGGAGAAACCGCTGCGGCTGGCAGTTAAACTCGATCGTCGCGCGGCCAAACCGGTGCATGACGCTCTCCACGTCCAGCGGGCCGGCAAAATAGGCCCTGCGGTAGGTCTCTACGTCGTAGCTGTCCTCCAGCTTCTGGTACCCACGCGGGCCGCAGAGCCAGTCAGCCACCGCGCGCATAGCGCGGGGGAGCCGCATTCGCTCTGCGCTGATGTAGATACTGTACGCCTGTACATAATTCTGGTAGGCGTCCTGGAGAAACAGCAGGTCGCCGTTTCGCCCGGGGACGGACTGTGTGTCCAGCTTTCGCGCAGAAAGCTCCACATCCGGATAGCGCTCAACGACAACGTGGACGTCATCAGACGATACTCCCGCCCAGAAGATCATGCAAACACCGCCTCTCTGCGTTCCACCGCGTGCTGCAGCCTGTACATGACAACATCCGCCAGTGCGTTGACATCTTGCCCCTCCGCGCCGTAAACGTTCAGCACTACGCCGCCCATGTTGGTGGTCGTGCCGCCGCCCATGGGCAGCGCCGACAGCGCGGACAGCTCTTCGCCCATGTCGCGCATAGCTCTCGGCATGGCCTGCTCTACACCCAGTGTGATGCCGGGCGGGATGAACTTTCCAATCTCATTCGCAAAGACCTTAGACGGGGAATGAATGCCGAACAAGCCTTTGACCCAGTCCAGGACATCGCTTACCCAGCCTCGAAGCTTGTCATAAAGCCACGACGCCGCATTGGAGATTCCGTCAAATAGGCCGTGAACCAGCTGCGACCCGACTTCGCCAATAGAAGCCATTCCGGACAGGAGGCCCTTGACAATGGCGCCGATGATCTCCGGCAGCCGCACCACCAGACGGGGCAGCGCCTCGATCAGGCCCTGCGTCAAGCCTGCGATAAGAGATCCCGCCGCGATGATGATCTCATCCACATGGTCCACCAGACCCTCGGCCACGGTGATGATGGCGTCTACCGCCGCGGGGATCAGCGCCGGAAGGTTTTCTCCGATGCCCGATGCAAGGGCGGCAATGATATCAATGCCGGCGTTCAGGATCTGCGGGAGCAGTATCGTGATCTGCTCGACCAGCATCGGAACGACCGCGGAGATCGCCTGCACCGCCGCCGGCAGGGCCTGCACGACGCCGGAAACAAGGCCGCCCACGCCTTGCACAAGGGCGGGGAGAAGCATCTCCATGGCAGGGCCCACATAGGGCACCAGCCCATTCACAAGCTGTGTCATGCCATCCGCAAAGCGCGGCAACATAGTCTGCAGACGCGGCAGCAGGTTGTCGGCGTAGGTGCCCACGCTGTCCACCACATTCTGCACCAGCTTGTCCAGATCCAGGTTCTCGTTGCTCATGCCGGTCAGGAGATTGCTCCACGCCGACTTCATGGCGTTGGCGCTTCCCTGGATGATCGTAGCCGCCTCTTTTGCCGTCGTTCCCGTGATGCCCATCTCCGTCTGGACTACATGGATGGCGTCCACGATGTCGGCATAGCTGGAAATGTCGTACTTGATTCCGGAGAACTTCTCAGCGTCTGCGAGCAGCCGCTCCATCTCCTGCTTCGTGCCGCCGTATCCCAGCTTCAGGTTGTCCAACATGGTGTAGTTGGCCTTGGCGAAGCCCTGATAGGCGTTCTGAATGCTGGTCATGTCCGTGCCCATCTTGTTGGCGTTGTCGGACATATCCGTAATAGCCTGATCGGCCTTCTGAGCCGCCGCAGCCGTGTCGCCACCCAGAGACTGCAGCAGGGATGCGGAGAAGCTGGTGACGGTCTCCATATACTCGTTGGCGCTCAGGCCGGCAGTCTTGTAGGCCTCGTTGGCATACTGCTGCACCTGCGCGGAGGACTCCTTGAACAGAGTGTCCACGCCGCCGATCAGCTGTTCCTGTTCGGCAAAGCCCATAATGGACTGTTTGCCGAGATCCACAAGGGCTGCAGTAGCCTCCTTGATAGCCGACGCCATGGCCTTGATGCCGGAAACGATAAAGTCAGAGGCGACGTTTGCCTTCAGGACATCGCCAAAGGACAAAGCCTTCTCGCTGCCATCGCGCATATCATCGCCCAGCTCCTCTACGCCGCTGGAAGCGTTGCGCAGCTCGCCCTGCATCTTGTTCAGCGTGGCAGTGGCTTCATTCAGCGCCTGCTGCCACTTCTGGGTCTTTTCGTCGCTCTCGCCGTACTTGGCGGCCGCCTTGCCGGTCTGCTCCGCCAGCAGCTTCACGCGCTCACGCTGCACATCGATCTGCTTGGACAGCACGGAGGCGGTCTTGGCATTTCTTTCCTCCGCCGACGTGGCAGCGGTAAACTGCGAAGCCACCAGCTTCATCTGGCTTTCCAGTGTCTTGGACTGCTGGATGATCTGGTTGATCTGCCGGCGATACTCCGCCTCGCCGTCTACGCCGATCTTGGGGCCAATGTTCACAGCCATAGGCTCACCTCACTTTCATAGCTTCGTCAAATGTCCAGTGTTTCTGTTTTTTCTTGGGGGTAGCCCCGTTATAAATAGCGAGGCAGGCGATCATGTCCAGCATTTCACCGTAGCGCGTGCACATGATCTCCTGCCTCTGCATATTCAGCTTCCGCCCGTAAAACAGGAGCCAGGCAAGGTTCAGCTGGACGCCCGATCCTCGCCGCCCTCTTTTTTTTCGGGCTCCACCTCCACCGTGGGCCTGCTGTCCTCCATCCAGGCCGCCAGGGCAGCCTGCTGCAGGCGGGTGAACTCATCCACCCGCAGCGTCATGACCTCCTCGGCGGTCAGAGGCCGGGGCCTATAGCCCGGCTCCTCGAAAGAGCGGGCCTGCTCGTGGCCCTCGCTCAGAGCGGCGATGATGGCCGCCGAGTCCCGGGCCACCTTGCCGTACTGCCCCTCCAGCACCTCCCCCAGACGGGTGATATCGCCGTCCGGGCAAAGGTCGGAGATCTTAGCGGAGGCGCCCACCGTAAAGCGGAAGCCCACTTCTCTGCCGTAGATCTGCATAGACGCCTCCTCTTACGCCGCGCCGCCCAAAATCGCCTTGAGGACGGCCTCAGCGGCTGCCTCAGTGGGCTGATCAGCGCCCACCAGCTTCCAGTCGTGATTGGTGGTGTCATCGCGCATCAGCGTGGCGGTCAGCTCCTGCGTCTGCCAGTCGATGGACTCTTCCTGCGTGGCGGCGTCCAAGCCCGGCTGCTGGAACCGCGCCTTCGTCAGAACCACGGGCGCGTAGGTCACCACGCCGCCGCTCTGATAGCGGACGACAAAGCCGATGCCCACGTAGGGGATATCCATTCCGTCGCCGTAGTGGGAGACCTGCACCGCGCCGCCGCCCGCCTGGATCTCGGTAGCCTCAGGCAGACCGAGGACAAACTTCTCCGCCGCCGTCAGAAGCCCGTCAACGGTCAGCGTGGCGGTGCCGTCTGCAAATACAGCCGCTGCGGTCTCTGCGGAAATGTTGTCGGCGTAGAACGTGTTGTCGTCCGTGGTATTCAGGGACAGAGATACGCTGACGCCCCGCGCCAGCAGCATGACGCCGCTGTAGGCGACCGCGCCGCCATCGTTGGAATACTTGGCCACGTAGGGCTTGCTGAAGCCCGTACAGACCTTTCCTGCTGCGCTCATAGCAGCACCTCCTATTTCATGATTTTTTCAATTTCGCGGCTGCACGCCGCGTCCATTGCCGCTTCCGCCGCCTTCCTGGCGGAGTTCACGGCCTTGTCTACAAACTTCGTCTTTTTGCGAAAGGCAGTGCCGCTGTTGACGGACCTGGCGATCAATGCGTTGGGCTGACCTCGCGGGTACCTCTTTGTCCGGGTAGCGTTGTACCCGGCGAAACCGAGCTTGACGTTGACAAACCCGTCATCGTCTTTCATGCGGCTAATGCCAAAGCCGTCCAGAAGCCCCGCCTTCTGCGGCAGGGTGACGGTGTCAACTAAGCCTCCATCTCGGGCGCGGCCGTCGCCTACAGGAAGAGCCTGTATCGCGCGCCGTACCGAATCAGCCACGACCTCGGCGCCGGCATAGACCGTCTTGCCCACCACGCCGTCCTTGGTGGACTGCTGCAGCTTGTTCAGCTGCTTGATGTAGTTGTCGATGCCGCCGAACTGAAACGTAGCCATCAGGCGAACACCTCCCAGTCCCACTCGTAGTGCCAGAAGCCGGTTTCTTCTTCGAACTGGCAGCTGTTCAGGCTCCAGACGATCTCCGCTGCGTCGAAGGCGGCCCCCAGCTCATCCCGCCAAGGGTCGAACTCCTGTTTCGTGAACAGGTCCGTAGAGCCGGTGACCGCTTTCTCGGCGTGGACGCCTCCAGCTTCGAAGTCGTTCGTACCGTCCTCCTGCCAGACAAAGTAGCGGTCAGACTGGATACGCCCGCCGTGGCTGACGGCATCGGTCACGGCCAGGTGCGCCGCGATGATCCGCTGTGCCCACAGGGGCGTCCTGTCGGTGCCCGATTCGGGCACATTTCGTCTTCTACTCATGGGGCACCTCGTACTTCTGATCGATCCGGGTGAGCGTCAGGTCCATGGACGGCGGGTAGACGTCCTGCAGCTGCTGCACCAGCTCGATGCCGTACTGCGTGCCGTCCTCCGTGACGGCGATGCACTGGGGGTGCACCGCCGGGCGCGTCTGCGTCCGGATCACGCGCTCCACCTGCACCTGCGCCTGCTTGCCGCTGTAATACCGCTGCAGGCCGACGCGCCGCTCCGCGTAAAACAGCGTTTCCACCAGCGTAGGCTTAGGCTTGGGCTGGTATCCAGGCTGGGCGGCATCCGTTATGGTGTAGATCTTGACCACGCCGTCCCGGTAGGGCTGGGTGATCTGCCGGTCGTCAGGGCGAAATGGTAGCTTCCGCATAGTTCCTCACCTGCCTGTCGTTCTGCATGGCCAGCAGCCGGTTCAGATAGTTCGTCTCGAACACATCCAGCGCGTCACTTAAGCCGTAGCGGACGTATTCTTTCAAAAGCGTCAACGGCTCCCCGGGATTCTCATAGTCGCCAGCCGCGCCGAGCTTCCCGTCAATGTACGCCTCCCCGGAGGCGATGAGGTCGGACACCTTGGCATCCGTAGCCCCATCGCTCCAGGTGATGTTACAGGCAATCTTGACGGACGACAGCAGCGCGGCGTTCACCGCGCCCGCCATCGTTAAGACTTGGTGACGGTGACCTTGTAGGTCTTGGTGGTGGTGCCGTCAGCGGCAGTCACAACGACCTGCAGGGTGTTGCTGCCGGTCTTCCACGTGGCGGCGGTGCCGTTGTCGATTTCGGTGCCGTTCACGGTCAGCTTCATGGCAGCCGCAGCGTTACCAGGCACAGCGGTCACCACATCAGACGCGGCGGTGGTGGTCGCGGTGTAGGTCAGCGTGCCGGAGGCGAACGCGGGGGTCAGAGCCAGGTCGCCCACAGTCAGAGCGGTCAGCGTGGCATCGGTAGACGCTGCGGGAGGATCCACCTGCGTCACCTTGTAGGTGGCAGGCGTCAGACCGGAGATGTCCAGCACCAGGAAGGCGTTGTTATCCAGAGGCATACCATTGGCGTAGGCCTTGATCAGATAGACGCGCTCGTCTTCCAGGAAGCGGTAGTGGTCGCTGTACTCGATGCGGCCCTCGGGGGAGGTGCCCGCCATTGCCAGATAGCGATAGGCGATGCCGATGACAGCCTTGCCGCGGGGCAGAGCGTGGGTCTGGATGATGTCCATGGGATAGGGCAGGACGTCGTTCCGGTAGGTACCGTCCGGAGCCATCAGCGTGGTGGCGGGCATGACCTTCTGCAGGTAGTCCTGGGGATTGACCAGCAGGATCACATCCCGGACCTGACGAGGCTTACCATTGGGGTCAGCCGCCACGATAGACAGCAGGTTGCCCACGGTATGGGGAGACAGGTCGTCCACCTTGACGGCAGCCTTCTCGGGGTATGCGCCGCCGGTGACGGTGACGCCGTCGCCCACCTGGCGGATCATGCCGATGGGCTTCTTGTTGCCGTCGCCGGCGACGATGCCCGCCTCCATACCGTTGCTCAGAGCTTCATAGAGCGACTGACGGATGAAGTTGTCCAGCCATTCCGCACCCAGCTCCAGCATCGCCTTGCAGACAGACAAGAATGCGGTCAGCTTCAGCAGCGTGGTGGGAATCTTCTTGATGCCAGCGGTCAGCTCCTTGACGATGTCGTCGCACAGCTCGCCCCATACGGCCTCCTCGTAGCCGTTGGTGTTCACCATGATCTCGACGGCGCCGCCGGTGGCGCGGAAGTTGATGCGGCTCAGCAGGGGATGCGCCGTCTGCAGCTCGTCAAAAACGGAGTTGATGACGGTGGTGGGCAGCGTCTCATCCATGCCGGTGACAGCCTGCCGGGGGTCGGTAGAGCGCATGGCTGCGGCCAGCTTCTGGTAGTAGCTGCGCTCCTCGCTGGTCAGCTGGTGGACGCCGCGCTGGGCAAGGATGCGGGAATCGACTTCCTGCCGCAGGTCATCAAACCGCTGCTCGTACTCGGCCTGGATGTCCAGACCGATACGCTGCATCATCTCATCCAGGACGGAAGAGAACGCGCCGGTGTCGCCGGAGACGGCAGCCTGCTGGAGAGCCTGCCGCAGTTCCTCGCGGGTGCGAATGTCATTGTTGTTCATTCTTTTTCTCCTTTCGATTCTCAAGAAAACAATCCGAGAACTTTGTTATTTTTTTCAGGGCTTCCGCCGCCCTGGGGATTCTGAGCGGGCGCAGGCACCGAGGGCGCCGCTGCCAGGTCGCGGAGCTGCGCTGCCAGCGACTTCTGATACTGGAGATGCTGCTCCATGCCGGCATTCATCTTCTGCAGGATAGTGGACGCGCCGCTCATGTCGGCGTCGGTGTCGGCAAGGCGATCCGCGAGACCGAGCTCAACACACTGCTCAGCGGTCAGCCACGTTTCGGCATCCATCATCTCCGACAGACGCTCCTCCGTCAGCTTGTCGCCGGCCTTCTGCAGATACGCCTGCCGCCCCGCAGTGTTGATGACATCCAGATCATCCGCCGCCTTCCGCAGCTCTGCGGCATTGCCGCAGGCACACATCCACATGTTGTGGATCATCATCAGGGTGTTGCGCGGCATGATCACCTCGTCGCCCGCCATGGCGATCACGGAGGCGATGGAGCAGGCGAAGCCGTCCACGTGCACCACCTTCCGCGCCGGGTGGCGCTTTAGCTGGTTGTAGATCGCCGTACCTTCAAAGACGCTGCCGCCGTAGCTGTTGATGAAGATCTCGATGCGCGACACGTCGGGATGCTTCGCCAGCTCTTCGCGGAAGTGCTCTGCGCTGTTGTCGCTCTGGACGTACCGCCAATTCTCCCAATCGAACTCCTCGCCCTCTATGTCGCCGTAGATGTAGAGCTGCAGGACGCCCTCCGCAGCCTGCTTGATTTCCCAAAGGGGTTTCCTCATGCGTTTCCTCCTTCCGCACCGCCGAGCACAGAGGTCTCCGAACCCAGCGTTGCAATATTTTTCGTGAGATAGTGCTTGTCCGCCCAATCCTCTGAGATGGCGGGCAGACCTGCCGCCCGCAAGACCTCGTTGATAGAGAACACACCGGAGCCGACCAGCTTCTCCACATTCGCCGCGTTGGCGAACATATCAAAGTGGCGGATGCTGCTGGTGTCAATGCGGAGATAGTCGCCGCGCTGAATTCGGTCGTAGCCGTACCGCTTGCGGTTGATCTCCTCCTGCAGCTGGTCGCAGATGGGGTCGATGCAGCCGGTCAGGAACCGGCCCTGCGCGTCCTCCGTGCCCTGGATGCTGCCATCCACCAGTACCGCCGGGATCTGGAACGCCTTCGCCGTGAACGCAAAGATGTCCTTCATCTGGCTCTGGATGTCCGACAGCTCTACAGCAGCCTTGCCGCCCTCGTTCGTATAGGCGTAGCCTTCAAACTCCGGCAAGACTGCGCCATCAGAGTCGAGGAAGGTTTTCACCTGCTCCTCGATCATCTGCGAGAACTTCTGCGTGAAGTCATCCGCGCCGGAGGCCAGCTGACTCACGTGGACTTTCCAGTGCTGCCCTTTATCCCAGGCATACCGCCGCATGGCGGCATTGATGAGCCGCACGTAGGAGCCGTACAGGCCATCCAGCACCGGCTTGATGTCCAAGTGGTTCAGCGTCAGATGCAGGACCTCCCGCTCGCGGAAGGTCTTTTCATAGGACACATCGTCCACCTGTACGTTCACGTACTCATTCTGCTTGCTGGGGTAGCGGCCGCCGGTCATATAGCTGTCCGCCACGACCAACGCGTCATAACCCTCCCGCTGCCGGGTACCGATGACCAGCACCTCATTGTCCGCCAGCAGCTTCGACACCAGCTTGTGCAGAAACGCCGTGGAGTTCTGGTTTACGTTTGGCTCCACGTTCCAGAGATAGTGTTCGCGCTCTCGAACCTCCTTGCCATCCCGGAATGTCCGGAACTCACAACGCCCGACGGCGTTGGCGATCATGTTCGCGCAGATCCAGAAGCAGGTGTCCCGCAGCTGGAATTCCTGCGCCGCTGCCAGAAGATCGCGGCACGTGATCTCCACCGTAGTGGGAGAACGAGCCTTGCCTCCGGCGAGCCACTTCCAAAAATTAAGTGCCATTGCCCACCTCCTATAGCCGGATCGCGCCGATGGGCGGCAGCTTCACCGGCTCGCCGGTGCCAAGCACCGCCTCCTCGGTCATAGATGCCGCCAGAGCCATGAACGGGTCCGTTTTCCGGCTCTTCGGTTCGATCTTGGCGTAGTAGAAATTTCCTGTATTCGTACCGGCACGTTGGCCGCTGCGCACTCTCTTGGTATTATTCACTCCCCAGCGCAGGGGCGGGTTGTCACCCCATGTGAACAGGTCGCGGTCAAAGCATTCCTGAATCACTGGGTCAACCTGCATGATGTCGCTGGGTCGAACCAGCTTCACGCGGTTCTTGTCTCTGGCGTCAAAGCCGATGCGCCGCATGGCGTCGCTCACCAGCGTCCAGCGGAAGTGGTCCATTGCCAGCTTGACGATGTTGTACTTCAAGCCCATCTCCTTTAGGTAGTCCGCCAGAAGGTTGGGGTCGATACTCACATCGTCCACCACCGTCAGCTTTCCCGCCTCCGCCCAAGCTCGCCACGGGGCGACGATGCGGGAGAGCGACCGGCTCTGCAGGCAGATCCACGAATGGCTGATGTCATAACGCTGCGCGCCCACACGGAAGTGCAGATTGACGCTCGCCCAGTCGTTGATCTCCGCGTAGTCGATGCCGGCCACGCAGGACTTCCCGCGGAGATCCGGCAGCGGCCGGTTGGTCGCCTTGACCTTGGCATAGTCCGTTACACTGATTTCCAGCTGGCCGGCGCGGATGCCCATCCGCTTTGTCAAGAAGTCCCCGTTCTGCTCCGGGTTGACCAGCCAGTCCGCATATTCCTCCTCGATCTCTTGCCGCAGGTGTGGGACATAGGACAGCGACGGGTTTGCCATGAACCAGTTCTCCGGGTCGTTGACCTGCTCCCGGTTTTCCAGGCAGCAGATGAACGGAAGATAGCCGCCCTCCGGCTCCGCTTCGTTCTCGAAGAGGATCCGCCGCCCTTGGGCTATGAAGTCGTCCAGCGGGCCATCAGACACGTCGCCGTTCGATGTGAACATCCCGATGCGCGGCTGCCCGACCTTGCCCAGACCGGTGACAAAAACCTTGTAGTTGTTGTAATTCTCAAAGGCGTGGACTTCGTTAAATACAACTTTTCCGGAGCGCATACCGTCCCGCCCCTTCGGGTTGTTGGTGCGCCCCTTCATCACGCCCTTGTTCTTCCGACCCTGCACCATCTCTTTGGTGTGGTAATAGTGCCGGTTGAGCTTCGACTCCCACTTGGGGGACTCGAGGACTTCGGAAAGATCCTTTACCGGCGTAACCGCCTGCTCCTCATTGTTGGCGCACACGTCCACGTTGTAGTTTTTCACGGGGTTGTATGGGGATATGGAGCACGCGCCGTCGAAAGCGATGAAACCGTCCTTGCCTGCACCGCGCCCCACCACGCAGAGTAGCTTTTTCCACCGTGGTCGTCCGTCGGCGCGGTAGGTGCAGTCCCACAGCGCGAGAAGGAATTCCTCCCACGGGAACAGCCGCTCATAAGGGAAATAGCGCAGCAGGCTCAGGTACCGGCGCAGCTGCTCCGTGTCCACATAAATGTCCTCCGCGTCGAACACGCGGCGGATCATCGCCACCAGTGCGTGCTGCTCAGGACAGGCGCGGGGATTGTTGGACTCGACGATCTCGATATAGCGCAGAACCTCCGCGGGGATCTCACAGCTCATCGTCGTCATCGCCCCGGGCGGCAGCCGCCAGAGCGTCCTCCTTAAAGCCCAGCGTGGTGAAGATCGCCAGCATCTGTCGGGATACCTGGATCTCCAGCGACACGCTGCGGTTTTCCATCAGCCGCCCCCGGTCATCCGTGACGGTCAGCCCGCGCCGGGCGATGTCGTCCCGCAGCTCCTGCCGCCGCACCCAGAAGTCCATATACTCCTGCACCTTGTCCCGGTACACATCGCCGTCGAGATCTCTGTCGATCAGGTTCTGCAGCATCGACTGCCGGAGCTCTCGGTAGTCCTTTCTACGTTCGTAGTTCGGACGCTTTTCTTCTGCCACGCTCAGCACCTCCTTTCTGTGCCCGATTCGGACACCGCGTCCGCCTCAGGCCAGCCAGCCTACGTCAATACCCCGCGCATCCAGCGCAGGCCTTCGGATGACCAGCCTGAGGCATTCTTCTGCGGCTTTGCGGGACGGGCGGACGAGCCGCCCGAACCGAGGAAAAAGGAGAAGAGTACTTCCGGGGCTGCCCGCCCCGCAAAACCGCAGTTCATTCTGGAATTGCCCGGCGATCCTCGCGCCCACGCGCAGCGCGGCGACGCGCAGACGCGGAAAT
>ERZ1035037.126-NODE-126-length-31208-cov-8.272462_pt1 | contig 31208 bp, 45 predicted proteins | sample MGYA00520618_ERZ1035037 | MGnify/ENA primary metagenome ERZ1035037 (study PRJEB33766, sample SAMN09781741) | gut metagenome | biome: gut microbiome | host: Homo sapiens | place: Madagascar | study: EMG produced TPA metagenomics assembly of the PRJNA485056 data set...
GGTAGGGCTTGCCGCCCTTTCTGCCCAGCACCCGCAGCATCACGCCGTCGATTTTGCCGCTGCGCTGCACCGCGTCCCAGTCGATGCGGCCCTGCCAGCGGGATACGTCTAAGATGGTCTTATCAGCCATTTTCCTGCGCCTCCTTGACAAGCTGGACGTGGATAGCCTCAAGGTCATCTGCGGTCAGGGCGGGGTAATCCGCCGCGATTTCCTCAAAGGCTTCGCCGTTGTTCAGCCGGATGCGGAACGCCCGCACCATGATGCGGAGCTTCAGGTTGTTCAGCGTCTTCATAGTTTTAACCTCCAATCAAATCAGCCATCATGAGCACAAGGTCGTCGTTTGCCGCTTCCAACAAAGTGAAACGTTTTTCTACTTTGGCTTTAGCGACTTCGTCCTCTGGAATTTCCCGCAAGATAAACTGCCATGTCCCGTCCGGTGTGTCAGCGGGTTGCATGATCTGCACAAGCTCTGCGTCGTGTAGGGTGTCTGGGTAAGCACACCTAGTCATATCGCCATCGCTGGCGGCAATGTGGACTTCCGACAGCTTTCCATCAAACGTTTCTGCGGTGATCTCGGATGCACTATGGAACGTGTTAGCTCCTGCGTTCAAGGTCAAGTTTTCGAGCTTTGTCCCATCGGCAAAGGTAATGGTATATGTCTTCATCTTTTTTCTCCATTTTATTGTTGGCAGATACCGACGGCAGGACGAACGCCAAAGGCGTAGTCGGCACCGACGCAGTCCGTATTGCCGGAGCTGTTGACACGCGCGAAAGCGGTTGCCGAGACGACATCTCGCAGCCAGCACGGCTGGTCACGAACGAAGCTCATCCACGGCTCGTAGCGGAACAGGGACAGTTGGCTCTTGTCGATGGTATAGTTATAGCAGGTATTCCATGGCTCAGTTGCGCCGTCCGGCATGGGCGAAAATTGCCGTCCTCCATAAACCATGTTCTCGTTCATAAGCTCCACCGTGCTGTCGTACCAGTCAATGCCTGTAGGCTTGCCGTTTGTGACAGCGTTCACCAAATATTCACGGTGGTTCAGGATGTGCGCGGAGCCAAACGCAGCAGCGACCATCTGCTTTGCCTGTGTCAGGCCGTTCTTGTACAGGTCAGAGCCAACGTAGCCGCCCTCGGTCGTGCCGGTCGGATTGAACTTGAAGGTGTACAGGCTGTTTCGGGGGAACACAACGACATGGGGCTTCGTGCAAGCCGTATCGCCGGTGTTATACCAAAACTTAAAATCGCCGATGACCCAGTCCACGCCATCCACCGTCCAGTAGTCGCCGAGGAACAGCTCGTTGTACTTGTCACTTCCGATCATCTCGAAATGCTCCGTAGTGGGCGAACCGAGGCTGCGGTCACGGGGCGGCATGGCATTGCGGTTTCCTGCATTGTCCATATAGCCAAGAGCGGTCAGCCCGCCGGGGAGTATCAGCGTGCCGGTCATGGTACCGCCGGAGATGGAGATCTTGCCCTTATTCAGCTCCGTTGCTGCCTTCTGCGCGTTGTTGACTTGTTTCATCAGGTAATTGTAACCGTGCTGTTCATCCAGACCAACTTCTGCGCCGGTCGGGGCGACAGTCTGTTGGGATGTCCAATTTTCCGGGAGATCAGCGGGAAGAGGAATGTTTTTCAGGATATCATCCGCCATAAAGCAATGTTCCCTCCTTGAAGATAATGGTGTGTTTGAACTTTGTTCTGGACGTGGTTTCGATGCTGACATCGTCCTGTGTGAGGGCGGCTCCGAACGCATCTTGTGCGGAGATAGAAGAGACTTTTGTAATTTTTTCTGAGGGCAGAAGCTCATACTGTAGCGTGACTGCCGCACCGGAAAGGCTCTTTGCGAGGTTCGGAACGGTATAATCGCCGTTCAGCTGCACCATGTTGATGTGATCCGCCATGTACGAGGCTAGGCTTGTCAGGAACAGCGGGGTCACAGATGCGGAAGCGGGCGCGGCGGCCGTCACCGGGACAAAATTATTTTGTCCCGGTGACGCGAAAGCATCCTTGCCCAAAAGCCAGCTGCCCAGAAGATAGTGATACCGGCTTCCGTTTGCCAGCACGGTGTCTGCGCCCTCCAGAATAGAGAGATTTACGTCCACGTCCGTTTTTTCGGTAATGCCGAAATAGCAGTCCGATTCGTACAGCGTTTTTCCCGCATCGTTCAGTATCTCGTAGTGCGTGACGGTCGGAATGTTCGCCATCGGTTCCACGGACGCTTCCAGCTTCAGATTCTCGCCTGAGATTATTAACGTTTCAGAACCCACCTGAAGTGTCGCAGATGCAATGTCACTTTTCAGCGGTTTCACGGTCGCTGCGCGGTTGAGCCGTGCCGCCGTGGCAAGCTCTGCCGCCTTGTGGGCCACGTCCAGAAGAAGCGTCCGCGTCAGTGTCGGCGATGCAGCAGCCTTTGCGGTCGTCCATCCTCCGAACTCGGCAAACGGCTTTTTCCCAAGGGCCCAGCCGCCCAGACGATATTGATAATCGTATTTCTGCACATCGACCTGCTCTGTGATCAAGATCCCGGTCTTGAGGTACGGCATACTGATAAAGACGATGTGAGCGGGCTTGATCTGGTTGATCAGGTGCGTCACCTCGTCGTAGTACGACTGGTTCTTTGCGCTTGTCGCAAGCCTCAGCTCGTAGAGCGGGTATGTGATGGAGCACGTCCATTCACCCGCGCCAATCAGATCATCCAGCTTCTGATACAGAAACCCCAGTGTGTAGGGCGGGCGGGTCGCAATGCGGGTCATTACACGCTGTCTTCGAAACTCCAGAGATTCCTTTTCCGGGACGGCCACGATGTGAAACACCTTTTCCCACTGTGCAACGGAATCCTCGTCCATGGTCTCAAAAAAGAAGTTATTCTGAATCACTTCCACAGAGTTGGCCAGCAGGTCAAATTCTGCCTTTTCGGCATCACAGATCTGTTGGTAATCCTGCACGTTTCGATAAACCGGGGGCAAAAGCGGCAGCAGGTCATGCGAGAGATCAAGCTTCATGCAGCGTCACCGTCCCAACCACAGGAACCTGCTGCTGTGCGCCGGTTTCTGTCAGAATCAAATCGTCCGCTGTTCCGTTCAGCTGGACGTTTGTCACGTTTACCACGCCCTCTGCCGTGATGATGGCCGCAGATACGCGGGCCGTGTAGACGTTGGCGCTGTATTCAATGCCGGTCTTGCTGATATTGGTCGCCCAGCTTTTCCGTACATTGAGCAGATATGCCTCCAACGCCTCCCGTACCGCGGTGCGAACTGTATCCAGCGAGTAGCTGGGCAGGAGTGTCACCGATGCGGTGACCGAAACTTCCAGCTTCTCCGGGGCCGTAATCGTTACCTTTGCACCGATGGGCGCAAGACCGAGCCCCTGCCCGGAGTTCGGCACCGGGTCGATGGCGTTCTGAATGGTCTGCACAAGGTCGGTGGATGCAGGAAGCCAGTCCGCACCCAGAACGGAGCAGAGCACCGTTCCGCCGCCTCTCCATGTCGGGTAGACCTGCACAGCGCCCACGCCGTCCAGCTTCTCGATCTCTTCCACATACTGCGCCACGTTTCCGCCGAAGGAGCGGCTGTTCAGTGCCGCCTCGATGCGGACGCGGAATTCGTCATCGGTCTCGGTCTCGTCTCCGGGTGTCAGGATATCCGAGATCCGGGCAGAAGTCAGGCCCTGAATGGTGTTGATGGGTAAAATAGGGCCGGTGTAGTCGTTGCCGATGGTGCCGGGCGTTTCGGCCAGAAGGCGGTAGGTGTGCCCGGAACCCAAAGCGGACAGCGCAATAAAATTGATGCTGTCCGCGCCGTTGATGGTAGAGAACCGGCTGCCCAGCGGAATCGCCATATTGAACTCGCCTTTTCGCACCGCCGCCGTGGCTTGCTTGCGGGTAACGCTGGCGATGGGGGCCAGCAGATCCAGCGCACTGCCAGTGGCTGTCTGAAAAAACGCCTGTCGCTGCACCATGTTCAGGGAAAGGAAGAACCCCTCAAAGACATAGGCGGCGGGAGAAAGAGCTGTTGGGATGGGGCTTGTGTCCCGCTTGTCGTAGTCGTCCGGGATCTGAGACAGCATATAGTCCAGAATGGCCCGGTACTGTGCGGTAGAAAAATCGATCATGCTGCGGTGTTCACCTCCGTGCTTGCTTGCATTTCGCCGTAGATCGTGGAGACAGTAAAGGATGCTGTCAGGGCCTGTCCCTGCACCGTGTAAGAAAAGTCCTTCACGCCGGTCACCCGGTCGTCCACGGTCAGGGCCTCCTCTAGGCGGCGCTGCAATTCTGCCGCCACATAGCCCGGATCCTGCCCCAGCAGCCCCTCCCACTCCATGCCGCTGTAAGAGCGGAAGATCTGCCAGCGGTAGCGCTCCACGTACAGGATCACATTCACGGCCTGTTTTACAGCCTCGTACCCATCACATTCCCCGGTGATGCGGCCAGACGTCTGGTCAATAAACCATGTCCTAGACGGCTGAGAAACGTACTCCACGCCGCCGGAAAGGTCGATGGACGCGCCTGTGGGCAGCGTAGCCATTACGATTCACCTCCGTATACTCTGGAAAGAACAATGAACTTCTGGCCGCTTTGAACACGGAGAAGCAGCACTTTGTCCCCGGCTTTCAGGGCCGGGTTCAGGATGATGTACTTTTTGTCCTTGCTCAAAGGCAGCGCCGCGCCGTTTTCCCAGCCCACAAAATTTTCTGCCTGCACGTTTGCATCAAATTCATCCGGCAGGGCCGACCACTCCGTGAAGTAGGGCGGAGCCATGAACGCGTCCTCGCTGGGGCCGGACGGCGTTACGTGCTTGTGCCGCAAGATCTTGATCTCGTGCCTGTGGCGAAGGATGGGAATTTTCTTTTCAATGACAGGCTCTGCCAGATAGAGCACGGCCTGTTTCAGCGGGGCCATTGCTTCACTGATCTGGATCTCCAGCTCATCATCGTCCGGCGGGGCCTTTGTCACTGTTCCGATCTGCAGGTCTGTTGGCTGCCCGGCATCGTTGGTCTGCCGGTAGATCTCCTGCAATACTGCCAGTAAATCCACGCTTCTCCCTCCTTACAGTGCTTTTGCTTCCAGTTCCATGGTGTGTTCGTCATTTTTGAAGGTGTGTTCCGCCTTTTCCAGCATGACATACTGTTTGAACGGCTCGCCGTCCAGATCGGACAGGTTCACCAGAATCAGCGCCCCGGCCCGCAGACCCGGCACGCCAAGAGAAGAGAACTTGAGCTGCTGCAATACCCGGTTATAATATTCCAAGCTTACTTTCGCCTGTTCCTTTACCTGAGCGTCGTTGGCGGCCTCGTCCACAGTCTGATACAGCTGCAAAAGGCCCCACTTCCCGATGTGTTCCGAATCCTTCATCACGAAAACATCCGCCTTTCCCGTCTCCTGATTGGGCCGGGCCAGCTTGATGCTGTTGTAGGTCTGGGTGTCGATGGAGGAATCGAAGGTGTAATTCGTCATCAGGCTGTAATCACCGATGACGATATCGGTTTTCAGGTCGTTGGCCTCTTTGAGGGCCAGTCCGTCGCCGGAATCGTAAAACACATAGACCTTGCCGGTGTTGAGCAGGGTCTTTTGCACCGCGGTGTTGATGATGTCGATGCAGCTTTTGTCCTGCATGATGAGGGAGGGCAGCTTATATCCAGTGTCGGCCAAATCTCCCACGTCCAGCTCAAAGTCCTCCGCGATCTGCCGGATGATATCCCCGGCACTTTGGCCATAGAACGAATAGCTGGCATTGGCCTTGAGATACCGGATGCGGTCATAGCAGACCACGTCCACCGGCCCCCAGCGGTCAAAGCCACGGGTAAACACCCAACCGTAAAACTGAAGCTGACCATTCACAGAAAAGCGGATCACGTCTCCCTCTTCCAGCTTGGATTCCGGGGTCCGCAAGTAGGTAAAGGTCAGTTTTCCCGGCTGACCGGTGCGCTGGGTAGACCAGACCACCTGCGTGGTGCTGTTCGTCAGGTTCAGGGTGTTTCCGGTGGATTTCTGAGCGGCCAAAAGCTCATAGGTCATCCTTCCACCTCCTGCAAGCTGTTCTCCGGCATCCAACCCAGCACAGTGCCGCCGGTGTCTGCCACGCAGACGGGGCAGGGCCGGGAACGGTCGATGATGCGCCGCACCACAACAATCTGGCCATGGATGCTGGTCAGAACTTCCTCCCCGCTGCCGGTACCGTAGACTTTCCCGGTGGCTTTCCGTCTGGCCCCCACAACAATCTTGTCTGAGGGGGTGCTTCTGGTGGGGGTCAAAGAGAGCTTTACAGCGCCTGTGGCATCCACCGCAGTGTTTACCGCCGTGGCTGCTGAAACGGCCCGTGCGGCCACGTTGGCCACGTCAGAGACGATGCTGGCCGGGGAAAAGGTTCCGGTCTGGCCAGCGCCCTGCACAACGGCCCTCTGCGGGGAGTAATCCTTGTACTCGGTCAGGCTCAGGTCAAAATAGAAATCTCCCGTCTCCGCGCCGCGCTCCTCTGCCTTGAAGCTGGTAACAAGGCACCGAAAGCCCAGACTCGGCCCCAGAAACGGTACGCCGTTCTCATAGAACCGGACGGGCGTGTAGACGATGGGGGACTTTTTCTTCATGGCGGTAGTAAAGAACGCCATATACACCGCCGGGGGCAGATGAATGCCGGTCTGTCCCGGCAGCCGCCGACCGGGCAGAAGTCCCGAAATGGACACGGTGCGCAGGTTCGGCGTGCGGGGCTGCATGATAGGGCCAAGGCCCAACACGTTATAAGTTCCGTTGTCGGCAGAGAGGGTCTCCGGTAGCTTTTCCGGATTGATGGGCAGAGCAATCACCGTTGCGCCACTGGAAAAATAAAGTTTGTACAGGGACATCTCTTTCTCCTTACTGCACGGTGACGGTGCTTCCTGCGTTCATCAGATCCACCAGAACGTCCCGCAGGGTGTCTGCCAGATTCCGGGCATCCTTTTCGGTGCTGCCGGTGTTCTGCCCCTGCACGGTGATCATGGGGGTCTGGCTTGTCAGGTTGACGTTATTGACGTACTTGCGCTCTGCCACATCCACCAGCATCTTGATCTGCTCATCGGACAGATCCACGGTTTTTGCAATCTTGCCGGTGTTCTTGTCGATGTTTCCCAGCAGGTCTTTCACGTCTGCCGCCTGCGGAATTTCCAGCGAGCTGGAGCCGCCTCCCATCATGGTGGACAGGTTGAGGTTTGCACCCCAGTCGTGACCAGCATTGTAGGCCTTTCCGAGGTCGAAGTTCTTCCACGGCTTGATATACTCTTTGTATCCGTTCTGTTTGATGGTCCAGTTCCGGCCATATTCCAGCTTTCCGATGAGCTTATCGATTCCGGATGTCATGTTCACTTCCACGCCCGGAATCATGTTGATAAGGCCCTCCAATCCCTTCGCTACGTTCTGGACGTACTTCAGGATGGTGATGGACATATCATAAAAAAGAACATCAATTGCTGTGATTGGGTCATTGAACGCATTACCCAGAAAGTTCACAAATGCGGCAAAGCCATTGTGCAGCGGAACCAATGTACCGTTGAGGATGAATGCTCCCATCGTTGTAAAGGCTCCGGTGATGATGCCCGTGGCCGAAATGCTGGAACCGGTCAGCCTGTTGAATGCTGCCACGCCGCCATACACAGCAGCCACCAGAACAAGAACTGCCGCAGCAGTCAGGGCGATGGGATTCGCTGCCATAACAGCGTTATAAAATGCCTGCATGGACGCGGCTGTTTTTGTGGCCGTTGCGAGGATGTTTGTCCAGTTGGCGGCGATCAGGAGCACGCCGAACGCCGCGCCTAGACTGACTACCAGAGGAATCGCAACATCCAGATTGTTTGCCACCCAGTTGATAGCGGCGAGTAGCGGATCCATGGCCCGGATGGCTATGTTGGAGGCTACCGTCCAGACCTGCGCCCATGTCATTGGGGTCTTTTCAAACTCCGCGTTCGTGTCCTTGGCCGCCGCAAACAGTGCGTTTTTCACAATGTCGGCAGTGATCTGTCCCTGAGAGCCCATCTCGCGCAGCTGGCCCACGCTGACTTGCATATAGTCTGCAATGGACTTTGCGATGGCAGGAGCTTGCTCCATCACGCTGTTCAGCTCATCGCCGCGCAGAACGCCAGATGCAAGCCCCTGTTCCAGCTGGAGGATTGCGGCTTGCGCAGACGAACCGGACGCGCCGGAAAGAGCCAGCTGCTTATTTAGCTGCTCTGCAAACTGCACGATCTCTTTGGAGCTGCTGAACGCATCACCAGCCATTGTGCCCAGCTGGGAGACCAGCCCCATCGTATCGGTGAAGCTGCCTCTGGAACGCTGGGCCGACTGGTAGATCATCGTTTCCAGCTCCTGCGTAGTCTGCAAGCCGTCGTTCATTCGGTCAAGCCGGGCACGCATGGAGACCAGACTGTCAGACAGGTCAACGGCCTTTTTCAGGCCCTGAATGCTGACATAGGACGCGGCCAGCCGGAGAACCGAAGATGTCAGGGAGTTGGTGACGCTTTGCGCCATATTTTCCTGCTCCTGCAGCCGCTTTGTAGCGGCTGCCGCCTCATCTTTGGCCGATGCCGCCACACTGGCAGCGTTTTCAGCTGCTTTCATGGATTGGGTCAGGGTCTGCTGCTGCGTTTCCAGCCCTCGGATGGTTGCGCCCAATTTCTCGGTCTGGGCATCCAGCTTTTTAAACGCTTCCGTGTTCTGCTGCCCAGCGGCTACCATTTCTTCCTGCTGTGCCACATACGATTCAAACTTTGCATTCGCAGATATCAGCTGCCGGGAAACGCTGTTCAGAACAGACTGATAGTTCCGAGCTGCGGTTTGTGCCGCTGTGGTAGAGCTTGATGCTCTCTGTGCGGCCTGAATGTATGCACCAAAGGAAGATGAAAACTGATCTTGAAGGACAAGCGTTTCCTGAATTTTAGCCATTTCGTCCAGTCTCCTTCATTCGCTGGGTCTCTTCTCTGCGCTTTTCCATGGAGCGCAAAGCAAAAGCCCTCACCAGCGCCTTTTCACGCACCGGCAGGGCATCGTACTTGCCCGGAGGCCAGCTAAGGTTATCGAAGCAGTAGTATGCCACCAGCACGTCGATATCCCAACTGCCCCCGGAAATCAGTTTTTTGCCTCTTCGTCCAGACTCTTGTCAAAGCCGGAGAGCTTGCTCACGGCATCGATCAGGCGGCTAAACTCGCCAGCCAGAAGCATCTTGCCGGGAACCTGAACCGGGTCTTTGGTGCCGTATTTCTCACACAGCTCCGCGCTGCGGAAATCCGGAAAAACAGTAGCTTCCACGATAGTGCGGGCACTCAGCTCGTTGGCATCAATGGAATCCTGCCACTGGCCGTCCACCTTTTTCTGCCGGGTGGCTGCCTTGATGATGGCAGCGTTCTCCTCCTGAGTCAGGGAGCGGATCTTAAAGGGGACAGGTTTGCCGTCCTCACCCAGAAAGCGCTTGGAGATGATGACCTCTTTTTCCTCGCGGGTCACAGCGGGATGCAGAAATGCAGAAAGTGCGCTCATAAAAAATACCTCCTAAAATCAGTTGCTGCCAAGGTTGGTGGGGTCGCTGAATCGTTCCAGCGGCTCGACGCTGGTATAGCTGAAATTGAAATCGTAGTTCAGCATGGCTTCCTCGTCGTTCAGAATGGACAGCGGGATATCACCAGTCAGTACGCAGCCATAGTAGCCCATTACCTGCGCGCCCACGCTGGACGTAGGATCCTCGTTGGTGATGGTGATGTCAAACATGTCCTGCACGCCGTTCTTGATGTAGTTCAGCACCATATCGGTGAACAGGTTGGAGGCGTTGGAGCCAAAATAGACGTTGCCGGTGCCGGTCTGAGTGACACCGTTTGCCTTTTTCTGAACTTTTCGGGTGCCGATGGTCTTCATGTCCGAAGTCTGAATGCCCGCGATGGCCTTGATGTTCCGCATACCTGCGGCTTCCAGAATGCGGCCGTTCCGGGTGATGGTGATCTTGCCCTCCGCACCGTTCAAGGTGTCCTGAGCCATTAAATAACTCATCTTTGTCCCTCCTTACGCCATATCCAGAATGATATAGATCTTGTTGCTGCTGCCCACAGCCTCGATGGCCAGATAGACCAGCACCGCGTCCTTCGCCTCGCCCTTTTCAACAACAACGTCAGTCTCGCCGTCAAAGTTCTGGATGCCGCCGGACGACTGGATATCACCCAGATATTTGACGATGGCGCTCTTGTAGTCTCGGCGCCCGGCCTTGGTGTTGTTTACAATGCCCACATAGCTCTTGGCGAACTGCTTGTACAGGTCGTTGGCAATGGTGTTGCACAGCCGCATGGTGCGGTTGTAGCGGTACACCTCTCCGATCTCGCTGGTATAGGTGACCAGAGAGTTGATGTCATACTCCACCCGGACGGTGCCGTCATCGGCGTTGAAAACAAACTTTCCCGCATTGATGGCATCCACATACTGATTGTGGGTCATCTTGGGAGAGATTTCCACCGCGTTGGGAACGGCGGCATTCGTCAGGTCGTTGCCATAGGTCGCGCCGGAAAGCGCACCGCCGACCCACCAGACGGCTTCCTTCGGGGTCAGAGTAGTACCATCGTTCATTACCAGACCGCTGCACACGTTGACGATAAAGCGGGAGTCAGGGTTGGTGGCATTGGCTTCCACCAGCTGAGAGAAGCGGCCCAATTCGGTGTTCACGCGCTTGATAAAGGTCTCCATCGCGTTCTTTACGGTGGTGTCATCACCGTCGTACAGCATGGAATCGAAGTTGTAGGGCTCGATGTTCGTCAGGTAGGTGCTGTATGCGGCAGAGTTCACCTCGCCGTCCTTGCCGCCGGAAAGCTGGGTGCCGACGTTGGCGGCCAGAGCACCTGTGCCGCTGAAATCCACCCAGTCATTGCCGGTCAGGTCTGCAACGGTCTTGCCAGTCTGCTGATCCTTCACCACACCGTCAACGACCGTGGAGATCTGGAAACTGCCCGCAGGTTCCGTCAGTGCAGTGACGATCACAACGATGTCGTTGCCTCTGGAGCCGGGGTATTTTGCGGTAGCCGTCAGCGGGGCGATAGTGCCGGTGGCCTTTGCGCTGTCCGCAGCGGCCGGGCGGTAAAGCAGCAGCTTGGTGGGTGCTGCGGTGCGGTTGGAGCCGCTGAAGATCATGGATGCAAAGCGATTGTGTGCGTCTGTGATGTCGTAACCGGTATAAGGAGTCAGGTCTTCCCCGGCGGCGATCTCCATCACCTTGCCAACGGGGCCCCAGCTCATAGGTTCGCAGATCGTGACCTTGCCGCGGTCGCCAACGGTCAGATTCTGCTTGTTCTTGGAGCGAAATTTAAAGTAAATGCCGGGCCGCACTTTGTTCTGTACAGTCCAAGTTCCACCTGCTGCCATAGGGCGTCACTCCTTCCAAAATTCTTTCACAGCGGCCTCAGCCTCTGCGAGGGTGTAAAACGGTTTGTGTAAAACAACAGCCAGAAAATCCGGCTGATACCCCGCAAAACGCGGGTCTTTCAGCAGCACTTCCCGGCTGTATTGGGTATTATCCTGTTTCATTGGTTCACCTTCTGATTCACGGTCTGGGTCTGCATCTTCACTGCGTCCACGGGCTTTTCCACAAAGACACGCAGCTCAAACTTGTAATGCAGGCCGTCATCGTCGATATCCGCGCTGCGCTCGTAGGCGTGCAGGAGCTTTTCCGCCTCTGTTCCATCGGAATAAGGAAATGCTTCCATGCAGAAATCGAGCGCCTCAGCGGCTTTGTTGTACTGCTGGCGCAGGTCTGTGAGGTTATAGTCCAGCAGATAGGTCAGGTCGAGCCGGATGGTGCGCAGCCAGCGCCCGCCGGGGTAAGGCTTGATGTCACTGCCCCGCTGCTGGATAAACATGCAGGGCGGCTCTACGCCTTGCTGTGCAGGGTCTTCCAACATCTGCACACCGGGCAGGAAGGGAGCCAGATACTCCGCCAGAGACCGGGCCAGCGTTGTAATGGTAAAGTTCATTTCAGCATCTCCCCCAGCTTGTTCACGGCTTTTTCTGCCTCTATCTTCACGGTGTGCTTATAGGCTTCAATGCCCGCATCGGACATGTGCAGCCCCTCAACGTAAGTCGTTTTCGTGCCCACCATCATGCCGCCGGGCTTGCTCATATCAATCTGCAAGAGACCGCTAGATGGCTCGACTGTAAGGTGCGGCACAAAGTGCTTGTCCATCCGGTGCCCATCGTTGACGTAGGAGGCATAATTTGCATTATTGCTCAGGTTCGTCACAAGTTCCCCACCCAGAAGTCCATAAGGCTCCGTTCGGCTGTCAACAGCCCACCGTTTCTTCAGCTCTCCGGTGCGGGTATTGGTTCCGCTCAGGCTGTCCGTTGTGGGCGGGGTCTTATCCTGCGCCGCTTCCACGGCCCGGAGGGTGGCATTGCGGGCAACGTCTGCGAGCATTTCGGGCAAAGCGGTCTGCGCCGCTTCCAGCTTCTTGATGTACTCCTGCAGGTTCATTTCACACGCTCCTGACTGAGAAGCGTGATCTCCTGATGGGCCAGACCGGGCAGCACTGCCCCAAACGGCTCATAGTACAGGTCGGGTTCCCCGGCAAAGTACCGGGACTCCTGCACGGTGTGCCCCAGCCGCGCCCCTCTGTGGATCACTAGCTCATCACCGGGCTTGATATCCACATTGATATCACAGGCCAGCTTGTCCGTTTTCTGGACATTGGCTGCTGTCTGGGTCATCGTCGGGGCCTTGTCCTGACTGCGGTACACCCGGCACGGAACACCGGAGCGTACGACCTTCCGTTCCTTGCGGGTCAGATTTCCGTTCTTCACGGTTTCCGTGCGCTTGATCTCCATCAGGTCGGTATACCAGTCATTCCAGTTCATGAGAGCACCTCACATCACAAAAGTTCCGGCCGCACCGATAAAGCGGGCGCGGTTTGCCAGCATCTGACCGTAGGTGGTGGCGTTCAGGTCGCCCCAGTCCTCTGTTCCTGCGGTCAGGGCGCTGGTGTCGTAGGTCACGGAGCTGTCGCCCAGCGTGGCAGACTTCACCACACCCACCAGAGCGCCGGACGCTGCCGCTTGCGCCGGGGTGGCTGTGCTCTCCGCATAGGTGCGCAGCTGCAAAGTGACGTAGTGGGCCACATAAAGCCCCACGGCATAATGCCAGCTGTCCAGCCATTTATCCGGCTGAATGCTGACGTTTGCCATTTTCACGATCTCTTCCAGCATCACGTCTGGCAGGTGGCAATTTCCGTCCGCGTCACAGAACTGCGGGTATTCCGCCTTAAACTGCTCCGGGGTGTAATTGCCCACGCTCTGCCCCAGATTTGCGGCCTGTGCAAGAACGCCATAAAACTGCGGCTTCGTCGTCCAGCACATAGGCAGCCTCCTCAGTCTTCCTTCGGTTCGGCAGGTTTGTCCCAGTCCGAAGTCTTTTTCTTGCGGACGGGCTTGTCTGCGGCATCTTGTACGGCCTTGTCGCTGCGGTTCGTGGGCACGATGTCACCGTCGGCCACCAGCGCCTTGAAATAGGCCGTCTCTGCCGCCCAGCCCGGCACTTCGACCAGCTGCTCCCGGTGGAGCGGGAAGGTCTGAGAGCCGTCTGCGCTGGGCAGGATGATGTTTGCTTTGGAAAGTACGAAAGCCATTTCTGCCACCTCCTGATCAGATGCCATCCACGTACAGCATGGAGGTCTGATACATGAGCTGCACCTCGGATGCGTTTGCCATATAGGCGGTGTCGTAGCAGACATTGGTGACGTTGGGGGCGCTCATCACGCGGGACAGGGGCACCAGCTCGTCCGCCTTGACAAAGCGGCGGTTGTTGACGTACACCACCATGCGGTCGCCGTCGGAAGTACCAGCGCCCTTGACCCAGCGGGTGGGAACGATCTCCAGATCTACGCCGTGGTTTGCGGCCACGTTGTGCTTCTTCAGGAAATCGTAGATGGTCTCAGTGCCAAGGTCACTCACCATGGTGGTGGTGATGTAGCTGTACTGCTCGTAGGGGATCAGGATGTGGTTGGGGATACCGGCCTCGTCGTACTCGTTGGCAGCCCACACGGCAGTGATGGCATTGTTGATGTCCGTCAAAATCTGCTTGGGGGTCTTGTCCGCCCACTTGGCAGAGGAGCCGGTGCCGGAAGCTGCGGCAGTGGTCTTGGTGACATCGGGATTGTTGACAAGGCCGGTGGTAGCGTACTCGTCAAAACCCACGTAGGTGTTCTGATCCATGTGTTTGTCGTAGGCCAGCCGGATGCCGTCCTGCAGCATCTGGTCAAGGCTGCGGCCAATGAAGTTTGCGCGCTGCATATCCACGAACATCACACGCAGAGCGGCGGCAAAGACATGGGCTTTGAATGCACCCTTGCTCACGCTGGCCTGTACCACAGGGATGCCGTTGGAACCGCCGCCGTTGACGGCAGAAGCGCCGGAGCCGCCCGCCATGCCATAGGCCACGGACATGGCAGAGACGTAATCCACCCAGCCGCCGCCTACCTCGATGGGGATATCACGGGGATAGGTGACGCTGGTGAGGGGCTTTCGGATCAGCGGGTCACGCTTTTCCAGCTCGCTGGTGAGGAACGCATTTCCGCTCTGGATAGCAGCCGCGTCCATGGTGGGAGTGCCGCCGGGCAGCACAGCACCGGCGTTGTTTACGGTGAAAGTACCGGCATTGGTGGTGCCGACGTTCTGGAAGTTTGCCATAGTCTAAGCCCTCCTATCAGGCGTTTGCACGGGTGAGGATGACCAGCTCGGCCACGCCGTTGGCATCAGCCGCGCCGCCCCACTGGCAGTTGGTGAGTTTGACGGAGTTTCCGGCGGTCTTGTCGTCCGCTTCCGCCTCAAAGCCGCCGACCGGTGCGGTGGCATAGTCAGCAGTCTCGGCAATGCGGACGTAAACGTCACCGCCCAGAGCCGGGGTCCCGCGCTGGCACAGCACGTTGATGCTGCCGCGCTGGAACACGCTGCAAGCCTCGCCGGGGGCGTATTTGCCGCCGTTCTGGTCAGGATAGACCAAGGCGCTCTTGACCTCGCTGCCCGCAATGCCCGCGAACTGTGCAGCAGTAGTGCCGGTGCCGCCCATCACGATGACCTTGCCGTTGTCATACTTCAGGGCAGTGCCAAAAGGAATGCTTTCGGTGCCGCCAACGGGGCGGGTGTTGACGATCATATCCGGCTGACGGGCATAAGTGCCAGCAAAGCCGTGGGGCATGGTCTTGCCGATAATCTGAGTATTCAGGGACATAATTTAGCCCTCCTTCTTCATGTGGGGATTGCGGTCGTTGTAAGCTTTCTGGGAATCCTGACACAACTGCTCATACCGGCTCTTACCGGATGCGATAGCGGCAGCGGCGGCGCTGTCCTGCGCAGCCTTTGCGATGGCATCCACGGAGCTGGTGCCCTTGACCTGCTCGATCAGGGTCTTGGACAGGGCATCACGGGTGGCCTTGTCCTGAACGCTGTTGATGATGGGGCGCATGGCCTTCAGCAGGGCCAGCCCGCTGTCATTGGCGGTAGGCTTTGCGCACTCGTCATCAGCGGAAACGGTGGTGGAACTGCTTTCGTCCTCGTCCTCTTCCTTCTTGTCAGGCTTTTCGCCGGACATTTCAGCGATCACCTTGTCCAGATTTTCCGGCTCTTTGTCCTCTGCCTTCTTGGTGTTGGCATCGATCAGCTGATCCAGCTTGCCGGAAAGGTTGTTCAGCGCGTCCAGAACCGCGGTGTTCTGGGTGTCAGCGGGGTCTGCATCCTGCGCCGAAACGGCGGGTGCTGCATCCAGCGCTGCGGCAGCGGTCTCCACCATGCTGTCAAGCTCTTCGGGGGCCGCGTTCTTTGCCGCCAGACCGAACAGAGACAGCAGATTCTTGCTCTTGCTCATGTGTTTTACCTTGCCTTTCTCCGCCGGAAATTCGGCGGCACTGTCTTTTATTGCAACATCACGGCCAGCGCGCCCACGGGGCACAATGGCGATGTGATTGCCTCTGATATGGGTCTGCCGGTATCCTGCACCGTCTGCCTCGTACTGGCAGTAATAGCCGCAGGACACATCCCGCATGGCCCCGTTCTTGACCTCGGAGATCAGTGTGGGGTCTTTCAGGTACAGGTCAGCCACAAGATAATCACCCACTCGGCGCACATTCTCTGCGTGGCCTTTGGAGTAGGCGGACTGATTTTCCTGCACGATCATCTCCGAGGGGTGGGTATTGGTGACATCTTTTCCCTCAAAACTGGCAATTGCCGCCGGGTCAAACACGTCCTCGGCGCTTCGTGTCACCTGAAGAACACGCTCCGGCATCTCGTCCAGCCCGATCTCACGGGCCAGATAGTTCTGCGTGCCGGTACGGGCGATTTTGACATCGTGGCAAATTAAAAAGCCCTCCGGCGTTTCCGTCATGTGAGGGCTCAGTTTGCTTCCATAGTACGCAATCAATCGGCATCACCTCCGCTTCTGTATGCGTTCATCCATTTGTGATATTTTTCGTCATCTGCCAGCTTGTGCCGCTGGAAGGTCTCAAAGGTCTTGGGCACCTTGTCTCCCAGAGCCGTGCGGTAATTTTCCCACTGGCGGTAATCCCGCAGCCACTTGGAGCGGCCCTGCTCCTTTTTGCGGTAGGCTTCGATTTGTGCCTTGGTGCGCGGGTCTCGGCTGTAGGGGTTCGCTCTGGGGTCAGAAAATTGCCTGATCCGTTCCAGCTCTTCCTTCGTCCGCCCGGCGGGTGTCCATGGACGAAGGGCGTGCAGACAGTTCGGGTGGATGTTCAGCCAGCTGTTCGTCAGGTCATCCGGCCCGGCGGGGTCTACTTTGCCGAACGCATCCGAAAGCGGAGGGAAGTGCGGGTCTTTACCGCTCTTGCTGTATACCCGGCCCTCATACGGAGCGCAAAGGGCGCAGGTGGTGCCGTGGGCGCTGATCTGATACAAGTCCTGCCCCTCGTCCTGCGTCACCACAGACAGGATTTCAGCCTGTCGAGACGTGGTGCGGGAGACCATCGTTGCATAGGTGTGCAAGCTCCAATTCCGTCCCGCCTTGTCTGTGAACGCCGTCACTCCCTCCCGGCGCAGAGCATTAACAAAGGCGGGAATGCTCTGGTTCACACCCCTTCCCACAGCCTGTTGTTCCGCCACCTGCTCCAGACCGATACGCCGGTAAACGTCCGGCTCAGTCCGGCCCAGAAGGGCGCTTTGCAGAGCGGAAAGCACCGTCATGTTCCCGTCTACCAGCTGGCCCATGAGGTTCATCGTGAGCTTCTGCACAATATCCGTCTGGGTGCTGGTAAGGCTCTGGGCGTTGGTGTAGCCGCGCAGGTGCTTTTCCACGGTCTCGCCGGGAATCGTCCGGGCCTCCGGGTGATGTACGTAAAACTGCGCCTCGACCATGCGGGGCACATACTCCCATTCATCCGTTTCCAGCTTTCGGAGAATCTCTTGCACCCGTTCCAGCGCGGCCACGGCGTGATAGTCCACAAGCCCCCGGCTGCGTAGGCGGCCGATCTCGTTGATGATATCGGTCTCAGCCTTGAGATAAAGCCGGATCAGGCGTTGCAGCTCCCGCTCAGGGGATGCACGGGCAAGAGTGGGCATAGATTATTCTACCTCCTCAGTATCTTCCTGCGCATTCCCGCTCATAATCCCTGCCAGCGGGTCGCGCAGGGCGGTCACGTCCTGATAGGTCTTGCCCTGCTTTGCGGCAATCAGTTCGTCGGTCAGGGAGCCGAACAGGCCGGTCTCGTCCTCTAGTTTCTTGAGTTCGCGCATTGCCACATCTGCATCCAGAAGCCCTGCCTGAAACGCCGCGATAATGACATCGGTCTTTTCTTTGGCGATCGCGGCCGTCTCGCTGGCAGTGGGTGTCCACAGCGGCGGGAACGTTACATCAAGGTCGAGCTGCTCAATACCTGCGCTGCGGGCCACCACAGGAAGCAGCTTGTCCAGAATGGGCCGCAGTTTGCTTTCCCGCAGGGTGTCAACATAGTCGTAGTAGTTTTTCAGGTCGCTTTCGCCGGTGGCGTTCATGCCCGCCGGGGAACGGCCAAACAGCTTGGTCATGGGGTAGTGGGACGCACCGCACAGGTTCAGGCACATACTCTCGTACACGTCCGAAAGGCCCGCAAAGGTGTACTGGGTATTGCTGATCTTGTTGCCCTGCTCCACCAGCTGCATTCCGAAATTGGAGCGCAGGACCTTCTGGGCCTGCATGGTGTTCCAGAAACGCCGCTGCACATCCGGGCTGGACATGGAGAGCAGCTGCTCCAGCCCCTTTACCTCCATCGTGTTGATGTTCGCCTGAAAGGTCAGCGCGGCCATGTTGGCGCTCACGTTGTCGTGAGCCACCACGTCATTATAGAGCGCTTCCACCTCGGACTCGCCCCAGTAAAGCTCCGCCTGCCGTTCCAGATCGGGAAGCTCCCGGCCCACGAACCGCACAAGGCGGGAGTGATGGACACGGGCGGCCGTGTGCCCGGTGGAATCGTTGATGCTGTAATACTCCGGGACAAGCTCCCCGCCCTCAAAGGTCAGACCTGCATCCGGGCTGATTCCCTGCCAACGGTCGAGGATGTACAACCCCCGGAAGCTGCCGGGAAGAATAGCCTCGGCATCCAGCGGGCGGGAAAGGTCCTCCTGTCCGTCAATGAGGATAAGCCCGGCGGCACCGCCATACAGGCGGCCCCATTTCAGGCCAGTGCTCACACGGTCCCGGAGCCGGGTAGAACGCTCTACAGTCTGGATTGCCTTTCCTTGCTCCGGTGTGGCGCTCTTGAGGTCGTACCATTCCCGGACCATATCGTCCACCAGTAAGCCCACCACGTTCTGTACCACCCAGTTGCTTCGGTACAGGCTGTTCAGAAGGGCATAATTGTCCGTCATGCGGGTCAGCGGGTATTCCGTTGCTTCCAGCGGGCTTTGGGAGCCGTACCCCAGCGAGAACAGCGGGTTGGAAAATGCGTCCAGCGTGGCCGTCATCGGTTTCTCTGTGCCCCCGGCGGGGCGGTTTTTGTTACGTCTGGACACGTTCAAACCTCCAATCAGGCAGTGAGTTGATATAGTAGCGCAGGGCATCCGGGCCGTGATCCTGCTGTTTGATGGGCTTTTCCACGCCCATGAGGGCGGCTTTATCGTCCCACCGGTATGTGCCGAGCTCATCCAGCAGCCCCTCGCAATCGGTAGAGATCAGCAGATCGCGGTGGGAAAGGAGCGTGCTGCATTTGCGGATGCCGTTCAGTACGTCGTTGTTTCCTTCTATCACATAAACGCCACGCTGGCGCAGAGCTGTGATAAAGGACGCTGCCGCCGGGTCAACGATGGCGGCGCAGAAGTCTTTCCCCATAAACTCCATGAAGTCATCGGCATACTCTTCATCTGTTTTCTGCCTGTGCTCCTGCCGACTGTCCCACCGGTATTCCCGATGCACCCGGACTTTTTCGCCGTCATCGTATACATCGAGGTAGACGGTCGGGTTGGTGGTTCCGTAGTCGCATGTAATGGTACGGGTGGAAAGGCTCTTGAATCCCACCGGTGCGTCCTGCGGGCGGTAGGTGTTGGCGGTGGTGTCCATCATATCGTAGATCAGGCCCTCGGCCATCACCCAGCGGCCCAGAATGTAGCGCTCGTAGAACACGCCGCTGTACATGCTACGGTAGCGTTCCCGTGTGCGCTCATCCAGTGACGGGTTATCGTCCATCAAGAAGTGCAGATGCAGCGCCCGATGTTTTTTGGCCTGTAAGATCCACTCTTTGCGAAACCAGTGCTCAGGGTTTTCCGGGTTGCAGTTGAACCAGAACTTTGCACCGGTAACAGAGCATCGGGCCAGCGCCTGTTCCACAAAGCTGCGGGGCATGAGCGCTACCTCGTCCAGAAGCACCCCGGCCAGCGTGATGCCCTGAATGAGCATGTAAGAACTTTCGTCCTTGCCGCCGAATAGGTACACCATGTTCACCTTGCTGCCGCGCTGCACCGTGAGAACGTGGCCGCTGCGGTTGTAGGTGATCTTGAACTGCTGCTGCAAGTATCGGACAGACAGAAGCGGCTGAACGATGTTTCGTTCCACCGCACCCACGCTCTTGCCGCAAAATGCAAAGGAGCAATGGTTGAATTCTGCCATCATCCAGAGCACGAAGGACAGAGACATGATGGAGGTCTTTCCGGAACGAACCGCACCGTCACAGATCAGGGCATCATAGTCGCTTTCATACGGGAAGGTCAGGATCTGTTTTTGCTTCGGGGAGAAGCTCATTTCTTAAACTCCTCCTTCAAGCTCTTGGTGATGGGGTCGTCCTCAACGGTCTGCATAACTTCACTCTCAACCAGCTTGTCTTTCCATCCAAAGTTTACCTGCAAGCTGAACCGTGCGCCGTTTGTGCCATCCCGATCGAACAGCCGTTCCTCGGCGTATTTCTCGCACCGTAGTTTCGCGCGCGTTATCGTGTCAGAAAACTCAGCTTTTCCTTGATAGTCAATCAAAGATTGCCGAGACTTAAAACCCAACGCCAAAGCTAGACCGGTGACAGTTTCTGGACGTTCGTCGATTTTTATCACGTTTCCGTATTTGTCCAAAACAGGCTTTCCGGTTTCGTCTTCTAGGACGCTCCCTTCACAGCTTTTGAAGAACTCTTCGATTTTTTTCTCAAGTTCTTCTTTGCTCTCAAAGACGGGCGGTCTTCCTATTCTTTTGTTTTTGCTGTAGGCCACCGCCACCACCTTCCTAAGTCATCATTCTTGAAACCGCTTCAAACCCTAGCCACTGTGAAAACCGGTTCTCTCTCGCAATACTCACACATTTATCTCACCTCTTTTTCTTACGCCAAACCTCCACAAACGCTTTTGCGTCGCTTAGCTTTGACGCGCCTCCAATTTGTTTTGAACCGTCATAGATGCGGAAAACGCCGCTAGAACCACGGATTTTATAGCTTCCAGCACTGATTTCTTTTGACACATACCCGCCGTCAGCCGTGTAACCACCCTTGTTGGTTGTTTTCCATTTCAGGGAGTCGCTGTTTTTTAAGGCGTTTTTCTTCGCAGTGTTTTTTGCCTTTGCTGCAAGTTCAGATTGCGTTTTACCTGTGCCGGAAACCTGTTTCTTGGCTTTTTGAAGCTCAGAAAGTCGGTTTTGTGCGGATTGTTTTTTGTCGTAAGCAGACGTGAAAGAAACGGCCTTATCGACAACTCTGTCCATTCTTTCAAACTGTGTGCGCTTTTGAGATTCGGACATGGCCTTGTCGTAGCTTCTGATTTTCTTTTTGGTTCTGGCGATTTCCTTATTCAACTGGGCTTCGTTCATATTTTCGATGTTTCGGACGTTAGTCGCAGTTCCGCCCGCTCTAGCGGAGCTGCCCGAACCTCGTTTACTCACGGTAATGCCTCCTTTCGTATTGGAATGGTTTTATTTTGGTAACGTTCCAGTCAAATTCATCAGGGCATTTGCCATACCACAAGATTCCGCTCGGTTGAAGCACTTCCAGCGCCTTGCGGCAGTGCTTGGCGAAGCATTCCGCTTCGTATGGGTCAGACTGCGTTCCGTGGCTGGAAATGCTCACAATGGCGTTTCTAGGCTCTCCATCAAAGCACCAGTCATAGCTTTGCTCGCCGCACCAGCAGAGCGTCGGGATCACATGGATTCCGTGGGCTTGCCAGTATGCCGCCAGCCAATGCTTTTTGTAGTGCATGAAAAGCTGCACCGCCAGCGGCATATCGCTGTAAAGCGAAAAATCCGGCGAACATACCGCGCCAAACTGCTGAAAAAGTGTAATGTATTTGTCAGGGTTGTTCCAGAACCGTTCAAACTGGTAATCGTCCTTGTAAAAATGCACGCCTTTTGTGGCCTTGTCTTTGGCTGTCAGCGCATAGTTGACAGGAATCCATTCCAGCTTGTCAATGCGGATGTCCGTTTCCGGCTTGATTTCAGGGATGCCATACTTGCCCACGCCGGAAAAAATCATCTTTTCGGTGTTTTCCATCGGCAGAATCATGGCATTCCCTTTCGTGCAAAAGAAAAACCGCCCGGAAATCCGAACGGTCAGAATGTAAAAAATAAGCAGCAACGCCATTATCTGTGTTTGTCGGACAGTAAGACGTTGCCGCTGCATCTGGAACTTTCGCGGCCAGATGCTCCGCTATTCGCGCCGCCCCCTCAAAGGGTGCGCGTCTGGTGCTGCCAGTTGGATTTGAACCAACGCCCACACCGCATTAACTTCTGCGCTGGCTAAACGCAGAGCCATGGGTGGTGTGTATCGCCAATGTTACCTTGCATGTATCAGATGCAAAGCGCTCTAGCCCACTAAGCTATGGCAGCATATCGTAAAGTGTCCACAATGGACACCCGCCGGGTGAATGTTTTATCGTTTCGTGCGCCGCTGGGTTTTGGAGACCGGCGCTCTGCCAACTGAGCTACTGGAGTATAAAACGCCGCCCTTGGAATCGAACCAGCCGTGGCTACTCCCACGCACCGCGCTCCACATTGCGCTCAGGCGGCTATATAGCAAATAAAAACAGCCCACGGTTCGCCGCCGGGGCTGCTTGAGTTGACGCACATCCTGCGGGGCATGCTGGCCCGCTCGGATTTCCGGTGCTGCTGTTCACGGGCGGAGGTTTCAGGGCGTGGGCAAGATTTCAGGAATCCCACACCCACCCGCACACCGGTGGTGAATCACTCCATGCGTCAGACATACCGCGTTACAGACTTTACGGCGTTCGGTGCGAGATTACGGAGTCGAACCGTTCTTTGTACCTGCCGGATTCAGTACAGAGCTTCCCAGACCTCGCATAGAAGCAGCCCGCGAAACGTTGGTGATCTGTGCCTACGGACAGCGCAGGGCCGGAACGTTCGGGGGCTGCATTGCATCGGTGGGCCTTTTCGGCTCTGCCGATACTACTACAATACCACCGATTCCGCTCATGTGTCGATGATGTCCACCGTCGAAAAGTGCAACGAATTATTGTGCAAAACTGTCAAAATCGCAGAACGGTGTATCCGCCCATATCTCTGCCAGCTGACGAAAGCCCTCCGAAATGGCAGTGGAGACCGTCCGCGCGTTTGAATAACCGACCTCTCCAGCGGCGACGGCTCTGGTCTTTCCCTCCACATAGCAGAGCGTGATACACCGACTGCGCTTGATGGACGCAGGGTCCGCGTTGAGGAGATAAGCGAAGTCGATGGCTTCTTTCTGCATCTCGGCGTACTGGCATTTCATCTCGCGCAGATGCTTTTCGGCGTCCATCGCGGCATCGGTATTGTTTCCGACCTTATCGCTGACGCCAGAGCGCCCGGACGCACCGGATACGCTGGAAGTAGTCGTTGTAGCTGCGTTCTTGAGGTCTGCAATGCGCTCCTTCTGCTGCAAAATAAGAGACCTCATTCTGGGCAGACGTTCAAAATACCGCCGCACTGCCAGTGCGCGGGGGGGCTCTGGTTTCGGCGCGTCTGCGTCAGGTGTCCATGTTTGGATCATGTATCTGCCTCCATTTCTTCGATTTCGTCGCCCCACGCATCCCAACCATGCACACGTTGACTGGCAAAAAGTTCTATTCTAGGGACATCTCCCAGCAATTCAACGATTCTGTGTCTTGTTTCGTCCGGCTTTGCGCTGTGTTCCTGTATTGGAGATTCGATCACCTGATGCACAGAATGGCTCTTGATCTGGGCGGCAGCTTTGAATCCGGGCTTCACGCCCAACAGACAAATTTCTGCGTTTGCGCGTGTGTACGCACCCATCCCAACGAAGTTTTTTCCGCATTTGTATTTTTTCACCCAAACAAAAGCAGCGGTTTTGTAAGTGAACCCCCAAGCATCCATAACTCGAAGTGCATCCGGGAGTGTGGGAAACGTTGCCCACATGAATAATAGGCATCCACCCCCCGCAAGCTGTTGGACAGGCAAAGCGCAAATATCATCGGTGGTCATAGTTTTGTAATGCTGGGCTGCGTACCCTTGTTTTTTACCAGCCGCTCCTTTTTGCAGATAGTTCCACGGTGGATCTGCGTATATGACGGAGTACTTTTTGTTTGGCAAGTCCATATCATCCCTCCATTTCTTCGATCCAGATTTCTGCTCTGGGGTTTTTCTTGTCGTGTTCCACCCGGCTTCCATCGTGGGCGGCAACGATCTGGCTGTTGTCGTCCTCCAGCACGCGGGCTTTGACCAAAATGTCTGTGGTGGCCTCGATGAGGTTTGCCAGATCGACCCGGCGGGCGGTCTTCATGTAGTACACGCACCGCACGTTCACACGGGCAGAGATAGGGCTGTGCGGCCTTTTGATTTGCCGTAGGCAGTCCGTCTCATAATCCGCGTAGGCCTTGCTAGGGGCCACGAAGCGCCCGCCTGATCGACTTTTGAGAATGCGGGCGGAATTTTTCTTGGTGCGCGGGTCGCCGTAGAGGGTCAGCTTCATCTGTTTACCCCCACTGTTCAGCCATTGCTTTTGCAGTGCCCGGAAAGGTCTTGCTTCTGGCCTTTGCCCGTTCCGTGCTCATGCTTTCACTCATTGTCACCCCTCCAATATTCCACGAAGTAGATCACGGCGGATTTGCCGTTGCGCTTCTCCTTGCCCATACGCACAGTGTATCCGTTCATTGCGAGAATGACGGTCAGCGCTTTCCGGTCCTCCACCCTGTCGCAGTCGATCTTGTAATGTTGTGCCATGTATTCATCCTCCGTGCCGCTACTTGTATAATCAGCAGCGGTTTATGTAACTGTGTTTGTATTTCAGACCTTGAGATCGCTTTGCGGGCGTTCCAGCCAGTCGCGGACGGTATCTTCGGACGGCGCGCCGTCGTCGCACAAGGCCAGAACCGCCGGAACCAGCTTCCGGGCCATTTCTTCGTCATCCATGTCCCGGATAGCGTCGCCGATCGTGGTTTGATCGCTCGTTCTGATTTCCAGCGCCAGCTTCACGACGGAGCCGTCGTGACGGGTCCACGAGCAAATAAGGCTCTGCCCACCAATCTTTTCCAATGCAGTCAGCATCGTATCGCGGCAGGTTGCGATAACTTCTTTCGTATCACTCATTACCGATACTCCTTTCCGGTGGTCTTGTCCCTCAGCGGGATGCGGCCTATGATCTCAAAACCTGCGATGTCGGCCATCTGGCGCAGCAGCGGCACAAGGCTCCCGATTCTGTCAAGGCGGACGGCCTCTTTCTGGCGCTCGTCCTTGTTGATGTTGCGCATAGCTGCGGCCGGTGTCGGGTCTGCATAGTGTTCCGCGTTCCGGCCCAAGTTGTCTTTGTTCATTTCTGCCGTTGCCATGTATCAGACCTCCTTCAGAGCAATTTTTCCTACATCAATTTTCATGTTCGTTCCTTTCCGGGAAGTGCTTCTTCGTTACAGCAATCGAAAATTCTTCTATCTCACTTGCCCACCGTGCTGTGCCTGTGCCGTATGTAGTCTCCCACACCAGAGGAAAGCCTCCGATTCCATCAAACAAGCTACCCAGCGTTGCGCCCGCCGGAAGATACCTCTTCATTTTCTGGACGATCCAGAACCATTGCGGAAGCGCGATGCTATTTCCCAGTGCCTTATAACGCGGGCTGTCTGCCGCCTTGTGCTTTTTCCCTTTGATGTCCGTCCATCCGTCCGGGTAACCCTGAAGCCGTTCGCATTCTGTCGGCGTAAGCCTACGAACAATCCATCTTGTTCTTTTGATAAGCACCGCCTGTTGATTTCCACCCGACTTTTCTCTTGCCGCCAGCGCTGGAAATGTTCCGTTCTCGCTATATATCCTCCTAGCCTGATTGTCCCATGGTGTCAAACAATCTTCTGGTCCTGTTACGATTGCCGTGTAGTTTGTGATTCTGTTTTCATGGTCGCCTGTTATGGTTGGACAAGTTCTGCCATCGCCGTTTCCACGAGCATCAAAAACGACAGGCTGTATGATTGAGTATGCTACTGCGTGCCTGTCAACCGTATTTACCGTGAACCTACCGTTTTCTCTTACTCCTGTTCCATTCTGGTTTGTTTCCCGGTCAACTGTGTTTCCGCTGATGCAGAATGCTCGTTTTCCAACCATCCGATCATTTCCACAAGTGCAGTTTTGAGCAAGTCCGGTAATGCTTTTCCACGCCGGGATGCACGGATTAGGATTCCCTGACAGGCTCGTGCGCTCAAATAGTATTTCTGCGGCACGTTGTCCTCCAAAATCCACGACAAGAGCGATTCTCTTTCGGCGTTGGGGAACTCCCCAATATTGAGCGTCAAGCTGTCGCCATGCCAAAGACCATCCATTTCCGGCAATTGCTCCGGCTTTGCTCCATCTGCCCCCCCTCGGAGGTCTAGGAATTGAAGCGTCTGGTTCTTCCACGCGGGCAAGTTCTTCCAGCACAGCCCTAAAATCTTCTCCTCCGTTAGAACTGAATGCTCCGGGTACGTTTTCCCAAACAGCGAAAGTTGGATACATTCCATTGGTGGCTGTCCTCATTTCCTTAATAATTCTTGCGGCATCCAAAAACAGCACGGAACGCTTGTCGTCAAATCCAAGCCTTTTTCCCGCCATAGACAAGCCCTGACAAGGACTGCCAAACGTGATGCAATCTACAGGCTCTATCTGGTCGCCGTGAATTTTTGTTATGTCGCCCAAATGAATCATATTGACCTCATTTCTTTTCTCCGGGAAATTTAGTCCTTTCCCGGTTCGACTTGTTCTACCTTGAGAACCCGGATGTCGGTGCATCCCGGATTTTGCATTTCGGTGACGTAAGCGGCCCGGCTCGCGGCAGAATCCGGGAGAACTCCCTTCATCCTGTGGTAAATGATCGCACAGTTGGAGCCGTCCTTGTCCTTGTACCGGACCGTCACGCGGAATCTTGGCAACTCAAACACGGCCCGCCTCCAATCTTGCCGCCTCCGGCCCGCCGCGCAACTGGGCGGCCTCTTTCGGCGCGGTTTCGATCTCTTCCCGCGACTGCTTCAGAAACTCGACGCGCCGGTATGTAAGATCGGGCGTTCGGGCCAGCTCTTCCAGCCCGCCGACGCTCCCGATGTAGACCTTCGCCGCCGTCGGGAGCTTGTCGAACAGCTCTTTCAGCTCCTCGCGCCCGTCGCTACGGATGGGCCGTCCGTTGTCGTCAACTCCGACGACCATCGGGCAAGTGCGCCAGTACAGATACCTTTGCGCCTTATGCGAAGCCGCCGTTATAGCGTCCCACTCCGCCGCCGGGTCAAGGCTCTTGGAAAGCTGCTTGAAGATATCCGCGACCGAGATCGGGTAGACGCAGACGCGGCGCGCCGCGAAATACGCCTTCTTGACGACCTCGCCGGGGTAATCCTTGAACTGGTACGTCCACTCGTTGATCGTCGCTTCCATCTCCTCGTCGGTCAACGGCTTCATCATCTGCTTGTAAAGCGTCGCGTTCATCAAGATCAAATCCGCCGTTTCTTCTTTTGTCACTTTTCAAACCCTCTTTCCTTGTCAATATTGCCCAACACACGGGAAAGCTGGTCTCTAGTGCTTTCCGTAGGCTTCCGGGTATTCCCAGACCTTCCAGCCGCCTTCCTGCGGTTTTCGGCGCTCTCTGCCGCATCTCCGGGTGTATGTACGCCGTCGGACTGCCAGCCTTTCAAAATCCCGTTGATATAGGCCCACGAGCGTTTGTTCGCTTCCGCCGCCCGGTCGATCGCCAGTAAGATCATCTCTGTACTGAATACCTCCCGCCAGCCTTGGATTTTATCAAGCGCCGACCGTGGGAAATCTCCGATCGCCTGTTGATAGCGCTGAACGATCTTTGCGAGGTCCTCATCCGTCGATCTCCGCTCAGTAGCAGTAGTAGATATATCTGATACGTTAGTATCAGAGTAATTTTTAATTTTTAATATTGGGGGGCTATGGGTTTCTGCGGGTTCCCCATGGGTTTCCGTGGGTTTTTCAGAAAACCCATCGGTTTTTTCGGTTTCCTCAGAAAACCCATCGGTTTCTTTGGGTTTCTTCGGCCGTCCGCCTTTTCGCCCGTTTTCCCGGTTCACCAAGACGGTATGCCTGTAAAACTCAATATTGTCGTCCATCGCTTTCCGTTGGGATTCAAACGCGACCTGCTCAATAGGTTCAAGCCCTTCCGGCTCCGTTCCGTTCTCGACGTATGCAGCCATAGCGGCGATAACATGGCGGAACTCCGCATCGTCAAGGATATTCAAGAGCTTAAACGACGTGAACAAAATCAACAGCCCTTTGGGGCGGATGTTCTCGATTTCGTCCGCCATCGGCCCACCTCCTTTCTACCTGCGGTGAATCAGAACGGCGGCTCGTCCGCGTCAGAAATCTCGGCGAAGTAGTCGGTGCTGCTTTGTGCGTAGCTCTGAGTCTGCTGCGGAGTGCTGTGCGCGGCGTTTGCTTCTCGCTCATGGTTCTTGGTCTGCTGGTCAGAGGAAGCCGTGGAGGGTCTCTCTACGGTCTTTCCGCCGCAAAAGCTCACGTTGTCGGCAACAACCTCCACGACAGTGCGGTTACTGCCCTGCTGATCCTGATACTGCCGGGTCTGCAATCTGCCCTCGACGGCAATCATCGAACCCTTCTGGAAATACTTGCAGACAAACTCGGCGGTCTGCCGCCACGCGGTGATGGTGAAAAAGTCCGCCTTGCGTTCCTCCCCCTTCGAGGAATAGCTGCGCTCACAGGCAATGCGGAAGCTGCACACGCTGACGCCGTTCGGCGTGGTCTTGAGCTCCGGGCCGTGGGTCAGACGGCCCTGAATGGCTACGACATTAAGCATTGCGCGGCTCCTCCTCGGCGCTGTCGCCGCTGTCTACCTCATAATCCACCGAGGCACCCATCAGGACTTCTGGGCACTCCGCACGGGCAAAATAGGCGGCGGCGCGGTACTTGAGCATCATTTCGGTCATCCGGGGCCAGTAGCTGCCATTTTTGCCCCACCAGCCGAGGTCCTTTGCCATCTTGACCGTGACCTTTGGGCCTTCGACTTTCTCGCCGGTGACCTTGTCCACGCCGATCAGGCGGAAGCCCCACGAATCGGTACCCTCTTCGCCCTCCATGCGGTAACGGGTGCGGCCAACAAACTCGCCGCTGTTGTCGATCAGAGCCTTGCAGCTCTTGCCGCTCCACGTCGGCTGGCCATGGACGACATAAAGGTTCTGCATGACGAAAAGATAGTTGACGCCCATGCGCTGTGCCATATCACAGGCGATGGCACACGCACCAACATTCCCGGCGTAGGACTGGGGAAGCATTCCGTCCGGCAGATTTGCCATTGCAACGGCCTTCGACTTGGCAAGCTGCCAAATGCGCTCTTCCGTAGTCAGCCCCTGCACCTTTTCGGCATAGCTCTGCGGGCGGGTGGCCGGAGCTGCCGGAACATTAAGGGCCGCGGCCTCCGGTGCTGTGGGAATGGGGTTCAGTTGCTCCACTGCGGTCTTTTTCATTTCGTTCTCAGGCATGGTGAATGTCCTCCTCTGTAAATTTCACGTCGATGATATTGGCATAGCGCTTGATGGCGTCAAGCTCGGATTTTGTGCACCGGAACACAAGCTTCCGGTCGCGGGGCTCTTCCTGCCGAACGAATCCGTCAAAGAAATCATCGTCGAAGGGGTCCCGTTCGTGCCCGGCGGCGTAAGCAATGCCGGGTTTGGAAAGCCGGATCTGCGTCGGGTTCTGGTAGGTTCCCTTGTAGTCGTCCGGCATTCCCTTGATGACAGCTTCCCGGAGCATAAAACGGTACTCGGTCATATAGCAGTAGTCGATGGAACTATACGGCTCCGGCATGATCTGCTCTCCGGCGGCTGCGTGAATGATGTCCACCAGACACAGCAACTGCCCGACGCGGCGATAAATTGCATTGATGACCTCGCGGGTCTCCCGGTCCCCAAGCTGGTGATACCGGGCGAAGTTCGTAAACAGCGCGACCGCATGGTTCACATCGCTGGTCAACTCGTTACCGGTGCTGATGAGCCGGAATAGTACGTTGTCGCTGCCGACATACTGGAAGATGCCCTCAGCCTTGTTGGAAAGATCCTTGATGCGTTCGCGATTGGCAATGTACTTCTTGCGTTCGTCTTGCATAAATATTCACCTCGCATACGCAACGTTCATATCAGCGTCAAACACCCTGTACAGCTGTTCAGGCTTTCTCTTTGCCAGTTCATCAGCAATCGCAATTGCATCCGAAGCAACCGGAAATTGCTGTTGCGAAACAAGCGCTGGAGGCTCTTGCTCCACATTGTAAATCCTCAAAAGTGCCACTTGTAAAACCCCTGTTCTATGTTATTTTTTAAAATTTGACTTTGCCCTCAACGTACTCTTTGGCCGTCATCATGCCCCGCGCTCCTGATCCTGCGGATACTCCGGGTTGCGGGCGTGGTCCCGTTCGATCACGCCGTATTGCCGCTGGCTGCTGCGCCGGTAGCACTCGCTTTCCTTGTGCATCTCCCACAGGGACAGCACCAGACCACCCGCTATCGCTAGAAAGATCACCGGCGCGGCTTTCGCGGCCTCAGCCGCCGCCCAGCCACCACGCACAAACAGCGCGTGCGCAATGCCGTTGACGATCCAGCGGATCACCTGTGCCGCGCCGATCAGCGCGAGAATAACCACTCCGTTTGTTGCCAGAATCACCACGCCGGTGCCCGGCTTGATCTTGCACCGTTTCATTCTTTCGGTTCCTCCTTTGTGTAAACCTTTTCGAGCTTATAAAAGTCCTTCACCCACGCCATAAATCCGGCGCGGGAAATCAGCGGCGCGGCGCTCTTGGTGTCAATAGACGGCACCGCCCACGCCGGGAAGCTGCCGGCCTGAATCATACCGGTAAAGATCGTCTCGGTCACCGAAATATTGTTATCACGCATGATCTGGCAGCACTCTGCAATTCCCATGCTCGGCTTCACTGCCGCACCCCTCCTTTTTTCTCTCAGCAGCCGTTTCAGCCGGATGTGCTCCAGCTGAAACGGCTGCTCCGGCTTCCTTGCATCCCAACGCTGTTCAATCCAACGCTTGTTGTAGTGCTTATTCATGGATTGCACTCCACAAACTCGCCATTTTTGAGCGTATACCAAACGTTTTCCTTGATGTGAGTGCCGTCTACTTTTGCCATCTTTGCCCACAGCATATCGCCGTCATCGTCGTACTCGGTCAACACGAGATAGCAGCCCATCGCGCCCATTGCTTTACTGTGTACGCCGTTTGCAACGGCAATGCTGTTTTTTCCAATGGCCGCTGCTTTTGTTTTGTATCCAGTAGAAACCGCGCTGCTGGAATCGCCCGACGTGGCCGCGCTGCTGGAATCGCCCGACGTGGCCGCGCTGCTGGAATAG
>ERZ1035037.131-NODE-131-length-30514-cov-25.706458_pt1 | contig 30514 bp, 50 predicted proteins | sample MGYA00520618_ERZ1035037 | MGnify/ENA primary metagenome ERZ1035037 (study PRJEB33766, sample SAMN09781741) | gut metagenome | biome: gut microbiome | host: Homo sapiens | place: Madagascar | study: EMG produced TPA metagenomics assembly of the PRJNA485056 data...
CAACAGGGGAGCCAGCAGCGCCACGGGCGACTATGGAGCCAGCAGCGCCACGGGCGACTATGGAGCCAGCAGCGCCACGGGCAAAGGGGGGGTTGCAGTCACAACCGGCTGCGAGGCCGCCGCGACGGCGGGAAGCAGCTCAGCAATCGCCGTTGCGTGGGGCGCTGGCAACCGCGCCAAAGGAGTGCTTGGGGCGTATATCGTTCTGGCGGAGTGGAAAAGGAGAAAACTCATTGACGTGCAGCTTATTCAAATTGACGGCGAAACCTACAAGCCGGACGTGTTCTACCGGCTGAAAAATGGAAAGGTAGTGGAAGCAAAATGAAAACAACCGTGGAATGGATACCGGTAACAGACCGGCTGCCGAGCCGTGAGGGATTGATGGATGACGAGAACAAGTATGTGCTGGTCGCGCTTGATAGCGGCATTGTGACAATGGCCGGATTTGGAGCTAACGGGTGGGACGAATGCGACAATTACGGATTTTTCAACCACGCCCGCTTCACCCACTGGGCACCGATACCGGAACCGCCGAAGGAAACCAAAGATGAACATCGTGGTTGAATACTGCTCAATCTGCGAAACCGAGGTCGCCATGTTCTGGAATGTGAGCGTGAACGGCTACAAGGCGTTCTGTCCGCACTGTGGCCACCGGCTGATGCTTTGCGACGAGTGTCAGCACCAAGACGGGGAGCTGGCGGACAATTGCGATTATTGCGCGGAGACAGACACTTGCCGGAACAATCAGACCACCGTCAGCAATTGCACCGGTTGCCGCTGGAAAGACAAGAGGCATCAGAAATGCTCATGTTGCCGGAGAAATCAGAATTTGAAAGACAACTACGAAAAGGAGAAAGAAAATGAACAGCGTGATGATTAGTATCAAGCCGGAGTGGTGCGCTCTGATCGTTTCCGGCGAAAAAACCGCAGAGGTTCGCAAGACTAAGCCGTCCGGCGTGAAGCTCGGCAAACTGGCAGAGCCGTTCACATGTTATATCTACGAGACGCAAAGTAAAAGCGACATGCCGTGGATTGACGAGGACGGACACATAATGTTCACGGGGCGAGGACAGGTCATTGCAGAGTTCATCTGCGACTATATTTACCAGATACGCTATACAATGGACGGCTTAGCTGATATTGTCGATTGCAGGACAACCTGCCTGAAGCCGAAGGACTTTATCGCATACGGCAAAGGAAAGCCGTTGTACGGCTAGAGCATCTCGGAGCTGAAGGTATACGATAAGCCAAAAGAACTGCGTGACTTCTGCTTCCCGTCCGAACTGTATTGCAAGAAAGGATTGTGCGGAGGCTGCCAGAAAGACCAAGTGATGGGGCTTGACGGCGATTATGCTTTTGATTGCGAGTGGGAGCGTCCAATCAGAAGGCCGCCGCAGTCGTGGTGCTTTGCAGAGGAGGTGCGAAAATGACCGATATGCAGAAGAAACTCATTGAACAGGCGAGGTTTCTACAGAAATACTGCCAAAAGAAAAAGATCTGCCAGAACTGCGACTTCAGGAGGTACGCCCCTGACCACTGGGATTGCAGCGTCGGCGAGCCGGTCACGTGGGGGCTGCCAAACGAGGGGGAAGCATGAAATGAAAGTGCTTATAGCTTGTGAAGAAAGCCAAACTGTCTGCAAAGCATTCAGAAAACTCGGTCATGAGGCATACTCTTGCGACCTACAGGAGCCGTCAGGAGGACATCCAGAGTGGCACATTCTTGGCGACGCGCTCAAAGCAATTGAGGGCGGCGAAATAACGACTATGGACGGCGCTGCTCATAATGTCGGACAGTGGGATTTACTGATCGCTCACCCGCCGTGTACCTTTCTTTGTAACAGCGGCTCGGTCCGTATGCGGGTCAATGGCGAAATTGTTCCAGAGCGGTTTGCCAGGGCGATGGAGGCGAAAGCGTTTTTCATGAAATTATACAATGCCAACATTCCCAGCGTCGCTGTGGAAAATCCAACTCCGATGAAAATTGTCGGGCTGCCGCCATATTCTCAAGCGATACAACCTTATGAGTTTGGTCACCCTTACAGCAAAAGGACTTGCTTCTGGTTAAAAGGGCTGCCAAAACTACACCCAACGGAAATTATTGACAATCACGGACCGTATGTCAATGGTGGCTGTAAAGATTCCTACGGGAATTATAAAAGATTTCAGGGTCGAAAAGAACGCGACCCGAAAATAAGAAGCAAAACCTTCAACGGCATAGCAAAAGCAATGGCTGAACAGTGGGGTGGGTGCGATGACGAATAAAGAGCGACTGGCCGAGGCGCGGGAAGCCTATCTGAAAACCAAAAGCCCGAAGTGCAGGCGGGATTTGAAGAAATTCATTTCCCGCCTTGAGCGGGAGATGAAAGGAGAACGATTTGAAAGAGAGGACATGTGAGCAATGAAGACAGTCGATTTTTACGTTAAGGCCGCCCGCGCCGAGCTGTTTGACTATCACGTCAACGAGCTGGCGATCAAGAACCTTGCAGACCGGCTGGAAGAGCTGCGGAGCCGTCAGACGACCATCTCAGGGGCGAGGTTTGACGGAACGCCGGTGCAGGGCGGCGCGAACGCCCGCGAAGTTCAGGCGCTCAACCTGATCTACGAGAAGACCGTGACCGAGGAGCAGCTCGCCCACCTGACGCGGAAGATGACGCGCATCGACCGAGGGCTGGACGGCATCGGGGACGAAAAGCGGCGGGTGCTTGAAGTCGCCTATATCTACAGGCCGAAGAACCACATCGATGTTTTGATGGCGGAACTCTACTGCGAGCGATCAGCGGTCTACGACAAAATCAATGCCGCCCTGACGGATTTTACGCGGACGATGTTTGGAAGCACTTTTATCTGATGACCCAGAAATTTCGCCTCTGCGGCGGTTTTGACCGAACGCGGGAGAATAGAGGCGGACAAAAAGAAAATGGAAAATCGGTCTGTTATAACAGCCTTAAAATCGATGTCTGGATAACGAAAGCAGACCGGCGAGCAGCAGAAATAGAAAAAAAACCGGACAAATTCCGGACGAAATTCACGGAAATCAGTGATACAATGATAATGTGGAAAGAACACACAGGGGGCTCTACCGTTTCCCACTTTCCTTTATCGGAGCTGCGCCGCAACGCAGCTGTCCTTTCTCAGGCGCGTGCCGACCGCGCCCTTAGTAGTCGGCTATCTCCACCGCGCTGGCAGGCCGCGGCATGATAGTCTGCCTCCTTTCTGATTTTGACCCAGCCTCTATTCTTGCCGGAGGCTGGGTCGCTTTTTATGGATTTTTATCGGGGTTGTTCGCGCCAGAAGGTGTAGGGGTGGGGCACAGACGCGACAGAGAGGACGAAGGAGACGCAATGAATATTGAAAACCGACCAATCAGAAGCCTGACGCCATATGCGAAAAACGCGAAAAAGCACGACGAGACGCAGATCGCCAACGTGGCCGAGAGCATCCGGCAGTATGGCTTTGTTCAGCCGATAGTGATTGACCGAGACGGTGTTATAGTCATAGGGCACTGCCGCGCACTGGCCGCAAAGAAGCTGAAACTGGCCGAAGTGCCGTGCGTCTGCGTGGACGACCTCACGCCGGAGCAAGTCAACGCCTTGCGTGTGGTTGACAACAAGACGAACGAGAGCGGCTGGGACTTTGAAAAGCTGCTGGAAGAGCTGACGGACATTGACCTGACCGGCTTCGATCTTGATTTTGAGAATGTGCCGAACGAAGAACCAAAGCATTTTTGGGGAGACGAAACCGGAGAGACAAACGCAGAATACGAGGAATTCACGGAGAAGTTCAAGCCGAAGCTGACGACGGACGATTGCTATACTCCGCCGAAGGTCTACGAGGCCGTCCTCAACTGGGCGGTTGAACGGTACAGCCTTCAAGACTCGAAGGTCATTCGCCCGTTCTATCCAGGCGGCGATTACCAAAAAGAAGACTACCCTGCCGGCTGCGTCGTCATCGACAACCCGCCGTTTTCCATCCTGTCACAAATTTGCGCGTTCTACGAAGAACGAAGCATCCGATATTTCCTTTTTGCTCCTGGGCTCACGTTGTTCTCTAACGGAAGCGTCGAAGGACGTTGCCTTCTTCCGGTTTGCGCAAGAGTCATCTACGAGAACGGCGCATATGTCAACACCGGCTTTGTCACAAATTTGAGCGAGTACAAAATCGAAATGTCGCCGTCGCTCTATGCGGCAATAACCGACGCGGTGAACGAAAGTAAAGATACCGTCGAGCGGAGAAAATATTCCTACCCGCAGAACGTACTCTCCGTCGCGTCCTGCTCGATTGCAAAATTTAAAGAATTGAAGATAAAACCGGAGAGCTGCCACTTCATTCGAGCGCTTGATAGCCAGAAAGCAACCGGCGACACCCTTTTCGGTGCGGGATTCCTCTTATCGGAGAAGGCCGCAGCGGAGAAGGCCGCAGCGGAGAAGGCCGCAGCGGAGAAATGGGAACTGTCAGACAGGGAACTGGAAATCATCAAAAATCTGGTATAGGAGGTCGAGCATGGCGAGACCGAAGATAGTTTGGACTGACAAGGAATACAAACAATTCGAGGCGCTCTGTGCCATTCAGGCGACCGGCGAGGAGATCACCTACGTCTTGGACATTGACCGAAAGACGATCGACCGCCTCTGTAATGACCGCTATGGTTTCGGTTACTCCGAAGCATACAAAAAATTCACGTCTGGCGGGAAAATGTCCCTTCGCCGATACCAATTCGAGCTGGCGAAACGGAACGCATCAATGGCGATCTGGCTCGGCAAGCAATATCTCGGCCAGCGAGATTTCCCCGTCGATGCAGCTGACGAAAACCTGTTGAAGAACGCAAAAGAAATTCTCGGAGAGTTGGAAAGTGCCATTAACTGACAAGCAGCGTGAATACCTTAAAAGCTGCAATCACAGATGGAACATCAAGACGGGGGCAACAGGCAGCGGCAAAACCTATCTGGATATCGCAGCAACCATCCCGCTCCGAGTGCAAAGCTGTCGAGGCGACGGGCTGATTGTCCTTCTTGGAAACACCAAGGGCACGCTGGACAGGAACGTTCTTGAGCCGATGCGCCAGCTCTGGCCTGGGCTGGTCTCAGGCATCAGCTCAAATAATACAGTGATGATCTTCGGGAAAAAGTGCTACGCGCTGGGCGCGGACAACAAGAAGCACGTTGACCGCATCCGTGGTGCAACCTTTGAATACGTCTACGGTGACGAAGTAGCCACTTGGAGCGAGGACGTATTTGAGATAGTCAAAAGCCGTTTGCGCTGCCCGAACTCCCATTTCGACGGAACGTGCAATCCCGAAGCGCCGACGCACTGGTTCAAGAAATTCCTTGACCGCGACGATCTTGACGTTTATCAGCAGCGCTATGTTATTGACGACGGGAAGCTGCCCGCCGATGTTGTAGCTAATCTCAAAAAAGAGTACACCGGAACGGTCTACTACGACCGATACATACTCGGCCTATGGGCTGCGGCTGACGGGGCTGTCTACCGACCGTTCGCCGATAATCCGTCCCGCTTCATCATCAAGGAGCCTCCCGCGACGGTCTATCACGCTATCGGCATAGACTTTGGCGGCGGCACATCCGCCCATGCCTTCTGCTGCGTGGGCTTCACCAGAGGCTACGATAAGCTTGTTGTTCTCGATGAATGGTATTGCAAGGACGCTCTTACGCCCGCGAAGCTGGAAGAGGCTTTCGTGGATTTCGCATCAGCCTGTCAGCAGAAATATGGCGTCGGCGATGTCTGGTGCGACAGCGCCGAGCAAACGCTCATCAAGGGACTGAGAACAGCGGCTGCGCGGGCGCGGCTGGCCGTCAATGTCGGCAACGCAATGAAGCGGCCAATCAACGACCGCATACGAGCGGCGACCCGCATGATGGCCTCTGACCGGTTTCTCATTCTCGACCGCTGCACTCACACCATCGAGGCATTAAGAACGGCGGTTTGGGATAGCAGAGTTATCGACAAGGATGCGCGACTGGACAACGGCACAAGCAACATAGACAGCTTGGACGCGATGGAGTACGCCTACGAGCGCTCCATCAACTCTATGCTGTCTGACTACAGGCGGTGAACATGGCTATTGTCAAAAAAATTAAGGAGGCGCTGACGCGCATGAGAGCAGATACCGGAATGGGGCGGGAGTTCAAGGACGTATTTGAGCTGTCCGGCGTCCCGTCGTTCAATCAATTCTACGAGTACGGCATCTTTGTCTGGAAGTGGCTGTACAAGGGCTTCTACAATGCTTGGCACATCGTCCCTCTGAATTCCATCGCCCTGCCGACCGACCGGAACGGCAAGCCAATCCGCACGAGGGAGCTGTTCCGGCTGGGCATTCCCAAAGCGGTCTGCGCCGAGCTGTCCGGCCTCATCTGGTCGGAGCAATGCCAGGTCAACGTCAACCTCAACGGCTTTGAGCCGACCGAGGACGATCCGGAGGACAAGCTTCAGCGCTTCATTGACAGTGTGCTGCATCGGAACAACTTCCACGTCAAGATGCAGGAATGCATTGAGCAGATGCTCGCTCTCGGCGGCGAGGCGCTCAAAGTTTGGTACGAAGAAAAGAGGGACGACGACGGGAATGTTGTGCCTGGCACAGGCGGCATCCGCATCGGGTACTGCATGGCCGACCAATTCATCCCGCTTGCGTGGGACAACGCCAGCGTAACCGAGGGCGTCTTCATTTCCCGCCAAGCAAAGGACGGGTACTACTTCACACGTCTTGAGTGGCATAAGTGGAACGGTCTGACCTACGTCATCTCCAACGAGCTTTATCGTTCGGAAATTCGAAAGAATTCCTCACAGGAAAGCCAAGATATTCTTGGCTTCCGCTATCCGCTGGCCGCGCTTTATCCCTACCTCAACGAGGAGGCGGCGATAACCGGCCTTGAAGCGAGCCTGTTTTCCTACATGAGAACTCCGATAGCCAACAACGTGGACGACAACTCCCCGCTCGGCGTGAGCATCTACGCCAACGCGCTCTCCACGCTGCGGGCGCTGGACATCTGCTTTGACAGTTTTGTCCGCGAGTTCCAGCTGGGGAAAAAGCGGATCATCGTTCCTGCCTCTGCTGTTCGGACAGTCGCCGACGCTGACGGCAACCCAGTCCGCTACTTTGACGCGACCGACGAAGTCTATCAAGCCCTTCAGACCGACGACACCGACAACCTCAAAATCGTTGATAATTCTGTTGAAATCCGAGTTGAAGAACACGTCAAGGCAATCAACGCGCTACTGTCTATCCTCTGTTTGCAGCTCGGCTTCTCGGCCTCGACCTTCTCCTTTGACCAGCACACCGGCTTGAAGACAGCGACCGAGGTCGTCAGCGAGAACAGCAAAACATACAAGACGGTCAAGAACTGCCAGAACGCCATCGCCCCCGCCATCGAAAAGCTTGTCCACAACATCATTACTGTGGCCATCCTCTATGACGTTGAATTCGAGGGCGAGAAGGTGTCCAGTTGGTTCGCGGGCGGGGATCTCCGAAACGGTTATCAATGCCGCATCTCGTGGGATGACAGCATCATTCAAGACCGGCAGACCAACATCAACGAGGGAATTCTTCTGATTGGCAACGGCCTTATGTCAAAGGCCCGCTTCCTGACCGACACGCTCGGCATGACGAACGAGCAGGCCGCCGCCGAGCTGGCGAGGATAGCCAACGAGCGGAAGCAGGGCGTTGAAGCGGTTGACCTGCTGAACGTGTTCGGCAATGGCTAAGCTTTCAAAATATCAAGTCCTGAAGATGACCGAGGCGCTTGAGCAGATGTACGCCGACGCCGCCGCCCAGCTGCTCATCAATATTGCGGAGCACCTCAAGCCGGACGCGTCCCTGCCAGACTGGGCGCCGACAGTCGCGGACTACCAAGAGTGGGCGTTTAAGAAGCTGGCCGACATCGGCAAGCTGACGCAGGAGAGCGTCGAGATCATCAAGGCAAACACCGGCCTGAAAGACGCCGAAATCAAAAAGGCAATTGCCGAAGCCCTTGGCGTGGCCGTGGCCGACGTGGACAAAATCTGCGCAGGCCGCGAGCTGATAGCCTCCGGCCGGATTGCTCAAGTTCTGGAAAACCTGACGATGCAGGCCATCAAGGATACCAACATTGTAAACACCGTCATGTTGGAGAGCACGCTCAACCAGTACCGCGCGGCAGTCATGCAGATCATGGCCGACCAGCAGCGGGCGATTGAACAGCTGCTCTCCGCTGGCGACCTTGAGGCCCTTCTTCAACGGCTGGACAGCGCGCAGGGAATTCTTAACACCGCCACGACCGGCTTGACGATGGGAACGACCACCTTGCAGGATGCGGTTGCCAAAGCCGTCCACCGTCTGGCGGAGACCGGCATCACCGGCTTCATCGACAAGGGCGGCCACCAGTGGACACCGGAAGCCTACGTCAGCATGGACTTGCGGACGACGCTGCACAACACCTACATTCAAGGCCAGCAGGCGCGGTCGGCTGAATTCGGCATCAGCACATTCCAGATCAGCAGCCACCCCGCGAGCCGTCCCCTCTGCGCTCCCTACCAAGGCTGGATTTGTTCGTGGGACAACGTGTCCGGCGTGGTGCATGACCTTTACGGCAATGCCTACGTCGTCCACCCAATCAGCGAGACGAGCTACGGCGAGCCCGCCGGCATATTCGGCATCAACTGCGGGCACGAGCCGGAGACCTTCATCGACGGGATATCAGTTCCCCGCTCCGCTCCCCTCACCGGCGCCGAGCTTGAGCAGGACAACGAGGAATATCTACTGACCCAGAAGCAGCGGGCGCTGGAGCGGCGGGTGCGGCAGTACCGCACCGAGGCCGTCGCGCTTCATGCAGCGGGGCAGCCGATACCGCCCGAACTCGCGCTCAAGGTGAAATCGGCGCAAAGCCGCCTGTCTGAATTCTGCCAAGCTAACGGTCTGATTGAGCGCAGGAACCGGACGCAGGTCACGGGCTACAACCGAAGCGTAGGAGTTGCCGTCGGCAAGGCGGCTAAGAAATCATAAGGAGGCCGAAATGAACGATTGCGAAAGCTGCCGCAACCTCTACGACAGCGGCAAGGAATACCACTGCGCGGCGCTGCGTACTCACTGCGCCAAAGTAAAGCAGCCTGACCTTGGGCGAAAGCTCCCAGGCTGCCGCTATGAGCCTATCAGAAAACCAAAGAAGCAGGAGGAAGAAGAAAATGAGCTGCAAGCATGAATTCGTGGGACGCTCTGACGGCGTGAAATGCCGCCTCTGCGGGCTTTTCCTCACGGCTGAACAATTCCGCGCCGAGCTGGCAAAACAGGAAAACAGCCCTGTTATAACAGCCTCAAAATCGAAGTCTGGGGCAAAGAAAGCAACCAAGAAAGCATAATCCGTTAAATTCAGGCGAGGGACAGCTGCCCCCGTCTGTTTTTATATCATTTCGCGCGCTCCGGCGCACAGGAGCAGAGCGCCCTGCAATCGGGCGGAAAAGGAGATTGAACATGGCACTGCTTAAAAGAACTGACCTGAGGGAAAAAGGCCTGACTGATGAACAAATTGATTACGTGATGACCGAAGCCAACCGCGCTCTTAACGCTGACTACTTGCCGCGCAGGGATGTCCAGACACAGATTGATGCCGCTGTTGCAAATGCAACAAAGGACTTTGCGCCGGTTGACCCGACCACGACTGATCAGTACAAGGCCCTTCTGGCGGAGAATGCCAAAATCAAGGCTCTCGGCTCAAATGACTTCTCAGGCGTCAAGGCGCCATACCGCGAGATGGTCTGGGATAAGCTGGACCACAGCGAAAAGCACAAGCCCTATGCGGAGCAGCTTCAGGGGATGGCAGAGACCATGCCGGACATCTTTGCAGCGAAGCAGACGGAAGAAACCGAGCAGCCAGCCGAGAAGCAGCCGAAGGCTGTTTTCGGGGCTGAGACAACCGGCGCAATGCCGAAGGGCAAGCCCGCGCCCTCATTCATGGACGCCTGGGGCTTTGTCCCTAAACAAAACACCTGATTTTTGAAAGGAACATGAAGCAATGTCTTTTGTACAAAACCCCATCAACTACGCCCAGCAGTATGCAAAAGAGCTGGCAAACGCGTATCCGTACCTGTCCTACTTCTCGGCCATCTATGCTGGCCAGAACTCGACCCGCTTCCGTCCTGCCGGCGGGCGCGGCGTGTGGATCCCCAGCATGACCGCCTCCGGCGCTCGTTTCGTTGACCGCGACAAAATCGACGGCAGCTTCAAGCGCAACTTCAATCTCGACTGGCAGCTGAATACCATGACGATGTACCGTGAATGGGACACCGTTATTGACCCGATGGATGTTGTGGAGACCAACGATGTCGCCACAATCGGCAACGTCACCCGCACTTTTAACGAGCTGCAGAAAATCCCTGAAATGGATGCATACGCCGCCTCCAAGCTGGCCGGCTTTGCCGCCGCTTTCGGCGGAGTTGACAGCACCACGCTGACCTCCGAGAACATTCTCTCGCAGTGGGACAGCTACCTCGCCTATATGACGAGCCAGCGCGTCAACCGCGACCGCGTCGTCTGCTACATGACCCCAGACGTCTACAAGCTCCTGAAGGAAGCCGCCGGCATCACCCGCTTTGTCGATACTGGTACCGGCATCCGTAGTGTTGACCGCAACATCGGCAAGCTTGACGGCGTTCTCATCGTCGAGGTTGCCCCCGACCTCATGAAGACATCCTACGACTTCACCGATGGCTTTGAGGCCGACGACAACGCCGCGCAGATCAACATGCTGTTCTGCGACCCCGCCGCCGTCTCTGCCCCCGTCGTGTACGAGGTCTCGATGATCACCCCGCCCTCCGCAATCTCGAAGGGCAAGAACGTCTACTACGAGAGCTATTACTATGACGTGTTTGCTCTCAAGCAGAGACAGGCCGGCTTCTTTGCCAACATGACGGCTCCCGCGCTCGGCAATGTCACTGTGACCTCCGAGAAGGGCTCCGCCGCAGGTGAAACCGTTCTGACCTACACCGGCGACCAGCTTCAGAGCAACGGTGCCCCGAACTATGGCCTTGATGCTTATGTGGCCGCCGGCGACACCGCCGCTCCGTCCGTGAGCTACAACGCTGCGCTGCCCTCCGGATCGACTTGGACGAAGGTCACCGGCCAGAACCCGCTGACGCTCGCCGGTCAGACTAATGGCAAGTACGCCACAATCGCTCTGGTCAACAAGCAGACCAACAAGGCCGTCGCTGCCGGCTCGGTTGTCGAAGTCGTGAAGTAAGATGGCCGCACCGTACATCAGCTATTCCGAGTATGTTGAAATGTACGGCAAACCGCTCATAACCGAGGACGAATTCCCGCAGTACGCGGGGATCGCCAGTGACCTCATCGACATTTTAACCAGCTTTCGCATCGTGCAGGTGGGCGGGCTATCCGCCCTCCCTGCATGGCAGTCCCATATGGTAGTTAAGGCCGCTGCGGCGCAGGTAACCTACCTGATTTCAAACGGCCTTGACACCGTGACCGGCGGGCAGGCTGGCGAAGAGTTCACCGTCGGCAAGGTTCACGTTGGGAGCGGCTCGCGCGGCAGTTCTTCAAAACAGGTATCGCGCGGCGAGCTGATGATCTCGCCGCTGGCGTTCGCTATGCTGGAGCAATCCGGTCTTTGTTATCGAGGTGTACCATGCGTTCAATTCCCGCCAGACTGCTGGCCGACAGCGCTGTTATAACAGTCTGCAGCTGCCTTGACCAGTGGCAGCGTGTGGGCGAAAAGCAGACCGTCAAGGTCTCCCGCGTCCACCTGCAAGCTGTTGACGAAATCAAAAAGACCAAGGAAAACACCGAGGTCATTCTGCTGGCCGTCCTGTTCATCGACCGGCAGCTCTCCCGCATGACACCGGCCCTGCCGTACAGCTGGGAGCAGTTCTACGCCCTGTCGCTGAAAAACGGCGCCCCCATGCGCGTCACCGTCTACAATGCGGCGGGCGCTGCGCTCGGCGATTTCGAGGTTATCTCGGTTGACGCCGTGCCCGACGTGCCCAGCACGCGGACGCATCACTGGGAATTGGGGCTGGTCTGATGGCTGTCAAGTATCTTAAAGATTTCCGAGCGGCCAAGCCGGAGGTTGTGCAGAACGCCTTTTCCGAGGCACTCTACCTGCTCCGCGACGAAATTAAGGACGACTGCAACTTCTACGCAAAGCGCGACACGAACACAATGCGGTTGTCCTGTTATGTTGAGGTTGACGAAATGGAGCTCTCGGTTATCTGGGACACACCCTACGCCAAAGCGGCGTGGAGCAAGGGCAAGCCTCGCAAGGACAAGAACCCGCACGCCGAGCTGCGCTGGGCTGAGGTCGCCGAGCACAACCATTCTGCCAAGTGGCGGAAGCAGCTCGAAAAAGCAATGGTAGAGGTGCTCAAGAATGGCACTGTCTAACAACGTTAATGAAGTGTTGACCGCCGTGCTGGCGATGGCGCAGGAGGCTTGCGGCAAAACAATTTACATCGGCCCGCTGCTGCCGGCTGGCGGCATCTCGGCTTTCGTCACCTCCGGCGGCCCACGCAGCACCTTTTTCAACAAGGGCATGGCGTATGAACTGTCCATTGTCATTGAAGCCAAGGAGGCCGGCGCACAGACGGCTTTCGATGAGCTCAACGCAATCCACCAGTCGCTTTCACAGGCGACTGAATACCCGACCGGCACTGGCTGGAAAATAACCAACATCGAGACAGTCGGCACCCCATTCTACAGCGGGCGCGGCGAGAACTCGCTCTGGATTTATACATCATCCCTGCTGGTCAAATTTCATTTTTTCAAGGAGGAACACTAATGGCCGCTTACGGTCTCATTCCTGTTTATGACCTTACCATTTCCATTGGCGTCTCTAAGTCCACCGACACGTGGACTTACGCAGAGCTCGCCGACGGAATCGACAACATCGCCGAGGCTCTCAACGAGGTCGTGCAGCAGTATTTTTTCCTGTCTGACGACGGCTTTGCCCGCAACCATGTTACCGGCATGGCTCCGGCCTACACTCTGACCGGCCGCCGCGTCGTCGGCGATACCGCTCAGGACTACATTTTCGGCAACAAGTTCAAGCTCGACACGGATCGTCAGACAAGCATCAAAATCCTTGGTAAGACGGACGCGGGCGCTGCTGCCGGCTTCACGTGCGACGCCACTATCTGCAACGTGCAGGAATTCGGCGGCGCCACGACCGACGACAACGCGATTTCTTTTGAAATCCGCTTTGATGGCAAGCCGACGTCTGCGACGGAGTAAACCACATTGAGCAAGGGGGCGGGCAACCGCCCCTGTTTCTTTATCGGAGGAAATCATGGCCTACAAAATCCAAGTAAATCCCATAATTGACGAACAATTCATATTTCGGGACGGCAAGCGCAAGCTGAAAATTCGGATGCACGCTTATGTGGACGATATTATTCTACGCTACGAAAAGGCACAGAAGGAGCTTGAGGCCGCCGAAAAGCTGTTCAAGGCCGACGCGTCCGACCTTGCCGCAGAAGCTTACGGAAAAGCCGCCGTCGCGCTCATTCAGGCTGTGTTCGGCGAGGAAGCCGCTGCCGCGATATTCAAATTCTACGACGGCAGGATGATACAGCTGCTGCATGACATCTACCCCGCCATTCAGGAGAAGATTTTGCCGCACCTCTCCGACCCGTTCGCCAACGTTCGGAAGAAGCGGAAATGAACCTGTTCGACGCACTGCCGGAGACCGTCATGGTTGACGGCAGGGAGTACCATCTCCGCCCGTCCTTTGACCGCGTGCTTGAGGCAATGTCAATATTCCGCGGCAGGGGCACAGACCAGCAGAAAACCAATGCGGCCTGCTGGCTGCTCATCAAGGAGAAGAAGCTGGATGACCCCGTGCGGGTGCTGGAAGCTGCCCTGACCGTTCTGGTCGGCACGGCTGACAAGGACACGGCGGCGGCCAAGCTGTTCGACTTTGAACAGGACGCGGCCTACATCTACGCAGCGTTCCTCCAATCATACGGCATCGACCTGTTCGAGCGGCAGGACAGGCGAGGGCAGAAGCCGCTCCACTGGTGCGCATTTCTGGCACTATTTCAGGCTTTGCCGGAGCAGACCAGAATGTCAGAGCGGATATCAATCAGAGCGACCCCCGTTCCCCGCGTCACCAAGGACAACAGGGAGATGGTCGGCGACCTGCTGCGCAGGAAGCATGCCGTTTCCCTGACCCTGACCGACGAGGAACGGAAAGAGAATATGCAGCGTGGGCTGCGAAAAATGGCGGCGACACTGGCCGCCAGAGCGGAAGAAGGTGAACAATAATGGCGCGAAGCGACGGAGCTGTACGTTATGTTATTTCCGGCGACAATAGCGAATTCAGAAGCGACGTCCAGCAGACGCAGCAGATAGCCGAGAAGGCTGCTGCCGACATCGGCAAGGCATTCAAGGTTGCCATTGCTGCCGGCACGGCTGCTTTCTCGGCGGCCGTGACGATGGGCGTTAAGTACAACGCCAACGTTGAGCAGATCACCAGCACCTTTTCCGGTTTACTTCAAAGCGAGGAAAAGGCCGCAACTCTCATGCGGCAGCTGACCGATTACGCGCAGGCCACGTCCTTTGACATCGATGGTCTGGCGAAGTCCACCCAAAAGCTTCTGGCCTACGGCGTAGACGAGGACAAGCTGCTCGACACAGTGAAGCAGCTCGGCGATATCTCGATGGGCAGCAGCGAGAAGATGGAATACCTTGCGCTGGCTTTCGGCCAGGTCAATGGCAAAGGCCACCTCATGACGCAGGAGCTTCGCCAGATGCAGGAGCAGGGTTTCAACCCGCTCGACTTTATCATCGAGAAGACCGGCGAGAGCATGAGCGAGCTGACCAAGCGCATCGAGCAGGGCGGCGTCTCTTATGACGAAGTGGCAGAGGCCGTCCAGCGGGCGACCAGCGCCGGCCACAAGTATTACAACATGACTGGCCTTCAAGCCAACACCCTCATCGGGAAATGGAACGAGCTGAAGGAGAAAACCTCCGAGACTTTCGGCAAGATGACCACAGAGGTCAACGACGCGCTCAAGAACAAAATCCTACCTGCGCTGACAAAGTTTGTTGAAAAAATTGACGTCAAGAAAAGCGTTGACGTCATCAAAAGCCTTATCAACGTGGCGAAGATGGCCGCGCCCGCCGTGCTGGCCGTGGCGACGGCAGTCGGTACGTTCAAAACCGCCCTTGCGATTTCGTCTGTGATTTCACAGACCGTCGAAAAGCTAAACAAGCTTTCAGCGGCTTTCAGCTCTACACCTGGGCTGATTTCGTCCCTGTCCGGCGCAAAGACTGCCGTGACGGGCTTTTTCTCAAGCCTGATGGCTGCCAACCCCGTTCTTGCCACCACAGCGGCGGTTGTCGGATGCGCTGCCGCTCTGGCTGCGCTCATCGGCATACTTTATGTGGCAATAGCCAACACGGAGACCTACACCGAGGAGCAGCGGGAGGAGCTGTCCGCGCTCCAAGCGAAGCGTGAAGAATTGGAAAAGAACCGCGATGCATACGCAAAGCTGGAAGCCACCCGCGCAGAGAGCATCAACACGGGGCTTTCAGAGATGGCCTACATCGAGAACCTGTCCGCCGAGCTTGACCGGCTGGTTGACGCCAACGGGCGCGTCGATGAGGCAAACAAAGGCCGCGTGCAGTTCATTCTGAACGAGCTGAACAGCGCGCTCGGCGCCGAGTTCACGATGACCGGCAATCTGGTCAATCAGTACGGCAGTCTCAAAACCGCGATTGAGGAAGCTATTGTTGCTAAGAAGAACCAGATATTCCTTGACGCGATGGAGCCCGCCTACCGCGAGGCCGTTATCGGCATTGCCAAAGCTGAACGAGACCGCAATACCGCGTATCTGGAATTGAAGAAGACGCAGGACGAATACAATGCTGTCCACGCGAAGACGATTGAGCTGTCCAACGAGTACAAGCTCGTCGCGTCAGACGAAACGCTGACGCAGAATGAGAAAATCAAGAGGCTGAACGAGCTGACCGCCTCATCTGCCGAGCTGCTGACGCAGGAGGGCTACCTGAAAGACAAGATGGATGAGCTGTCCACCTCTTATGAGACGGCCTCCAACTCGGTCGATACCTACACCAAGGATATCGCGGCCTATGAGGCCGCGCAGGAGATCGCTCTGACCGGCACCAGCAAATTCGGCGACACCGTGCAGGAGGTTTACGAGAAGCTCGGCGGCGCGTCGTCCGGCATGGTAACAGCGACCAGTCAGAGCCACGAGGCGCTTCTTGAAAGTCTGTGGGAGACCGTCCAGAACGCCCAGCGGAATGTTGACGAATACGCCGAGAAGCTCGGCAAGCTGCCTGGCTACACCGAGGAGGGGCTTGAGGCCGCCAAGGAAAAGCTGAAAGAGGCGCAGCAGGAGTTCACCGATGCGGGCGGCAGTCTGGCTGCCGGTGTGGAGAAGGGCTTTGCCGCCAAGGCCGCAGGGCTTGTCAGCACGGCACGGGCAACGATGGCCGGTGCTATTAAGGCAATGAAGGCACAGGCTCAAATCAACTCGCCTTCAAAGGCCACCGAATGGCAGGGCGAGATGCTCGCCGAAGGTCTGGCTCGCGGCATGAAGGACGGAGCAAAGACCCCCGTCAAGGAGGCCCGCGCTTTGTCCAGCACCGTCACAAGGGCAATTGGCGTCGAGAACAACATCTCGAACGGCTTTGCCGCCGCCGCTTCAAGCGGGGACAGGCCCATCAACGCGAAGTTCAACTTGACCGGCAACGTCGAAATGGACGGCTACCGCGTCGGCAAGGTCGTTCTGGAAAACCTTGACGACCTCGCCTCGACTATCGTGCGGGGTGTTCACGGATGATTAAGTGCTATATCGACAAGATTGAATACCGCATGGAGCGGGAATTCTCGATCACTGAGCAGGCAGGGAACAAGACCGACAGCACAATCTCTGTGCTGGTTGAAGATCAGCCGTTCCCCGTCGCTGGCGACATCATTGAGTTACTCGACACGGAGACCGCCGAGACTATCTTCTGGGGAACGTGCGGCATCCCGAAAAGCCCGAAGTTTTCAACAGGACATGAGCCGAAGCTTTATTCAATCGTCTGCGGGAACGCGAATACCATTCTCGGCAACCGCATAGTCAACGAGGCCTTTCAGAACGTGACCGTCTCCTACATCGTAAACGCGCTGTTCACAAAGTACATTTCAGCCGAGGGGATCTCTCTCGGCCAGATTTCGGACATCCCGCTGACGATGGAGGCATACACGGCAGGCGACACAAACCTGCAGGACGCGATATCAGAGCTGGCAGACCTTGTGGGGGCCACGTGGTCGGTCGGAAATGACCGGAAATTCTACTTTGTCGCCGAGGCGGATTTCCCGCAGCTCGGCCGCACGGTCAACCAGTCGTTCCTCATCGGCTCAGAATTGCAGCAGACCACACGGGACTACAAAACCCGCACGGTGCAGTATATTTCGGGAGCGACCGACACGACGACCCCGCAGACAGAAGCATTCACCTACGACGGGCAGGCGACCAGCTTCACGACATCGTTTCCGCTCGCAAAAAAGCCAGTCATTCTGAAAAACGGCACGGCGGTTGACCCCGCGCTGATTGGCGTGACAGGCATAGACGACAGCAACGACGCTATTCTGTTCACGTTCTCCTACAACTCGCAGACCGTGACCTACCGCTCAAAGACCTTTCTGGCGACGGGCGATACTGTTGACATCACATATACAGGCATCTTCAAAATCCGCGTCGCGTCATATAATTCTGCCAAAATCGACGAGATAGCGGCAAAGACCGGTACCTCCGGCCTCCGTGAGCGGGTGCAGCTGGCGACGAACATCTCGACACAGGCTGACGCCTACCAGCTGGCCAACTCCCTGCTGGCGCAGTTTTCGACCGTGACCGGCGAGGTGAGCTTCTGGCTCCTGTCGGAGCAGCTCTACAGGCTCGGCCTGACCGTCCACTCCACCGACGTTCTGACGCAGTGGGAGTTCGACCTCCCGCAGCTCGGCATTTCGGGGAAGTACGTCATAACCGCACGGACGATTGAGCCGTTCTTTGCCGACCTCTCCGACGCTGCCAAAAAGTGGAAAATCACACTCAAGCTCAAAAACAGGGACTACCTCAAGAGCTACGGAGAAACACTGGCCGACCTTTACAGGAACGTCACGAAACTTTCAATTCGCGGGGACGAAATAATTGTCTCGCAGATGGAAAACACCGAACGGCTTGAGCTGACAGAGGAAATGGGGCTGGGGCAATCAATAGCCCTCTACGCCACGACGGCAAACGCCACGCGCCTGTTTGCTCCGTTCGCGCTTGTGGGGCCGTTCTATCCAGGCATAACCAGCGAGTTCACGGCAGAACTCAGTCAAGCGCATTTCGCGACGGAGGCCGACAGCGATACGGTGTTCAAGCCGCTGCCGCTCGGCTCTGTTTATCCTGTCTAAAGGGGGGCATCGCATGAAAGAAAACACACATCTGGCCGGCCGCTTTGTGCTTGAGCTTTTGGACGCTGCAACGGGAAAGCCGGTCTGGCGGCAGGAGTTGAAGAACCAGCTCACCACGCTCAACCAAACAACCCGCGCACAGCTCTTGCTCGGAACTCTGACCGACGCCTCACAGCTGAAAATCAAGTATTTCGGTTTCGGCACCAGCGGCACGGCGGCGAAGGCGACCGACACCGCCCTCAATGCCGAGGTCTACCGGAAGCAAGTCACGCAGATTTCCCAGACCTCATCAGACATTGTTCAGAGCGTCTGCTCACTCGGCGCAGGGGAGGGAAACTTCAACATCAGGGAAATCGGCGTGTTCTGCGGCTCGGCGACGGCAGAGGCCGGAACCGGCACGCTGCTTTCCCGTGTCGTCACGAACATTGAGAAAAACTCAAACCTCATCCTGAACATAATCAGGCAGGATATATGCACCATCTGAAAGGAGGCTCACCATGGCCTACATTCCCACCAACTGGCAAGCCCGCGTTGCAGTGGGCGACAACAAATTCACAAATTCTGGAACACTGGAAAACCTTGTTCTGACGCCAAATCCCGACAGCGTTCAACAGCAGGGCACCCCGTTCTCGGCTGACCTCATGAACAAGCTGGAAAACGGGCTTGCCGCTGCCGCCGATGTCGCTGACGAAGCCAACGACGCAGTGGCTGCGGCGACGAAAATTTCTGTCGTAACCTCCGTGCCGTCGTCGCCTGCTGCAAACACGATGTATTTGGTGGTCACATGAAACTGGCAAACATCTACACGACCTACGGCGGAGTTTTAAAGGGACAGGCCGCCGTTGGAACAAGCGACGTTAACTGCATTGACGTCAAGGTGGTTTCGGGCGATTCCGTGAAGGACGTAAAGCAAATCGTCTATTCCGACGCTTTAAGCGTCCCGACCGTCATCACCCGCCGTCTGACCGGCTCGCTTGTGGCGGATTACAAGTACATTCAGGCGCGTGCGACCAGCGCCTCAACCACAACCAAGCTCAACTCCGCGCTCAATGTCGGGAGCGCCTACCGGTTCGCGGGCGGAATAGATTGTTATGTGAAAGCCGCAGGCGGCGACGCTCATGAGCTTGCATGGATTTCGAATTCAGCGGACACAGCGCGTTGGCTGGTTTCTGTCAATTCATCGAACCGCGTCACCCTTCTGACGCGGTTCGATGGCAACAGCTCCGAAGGCTTTGGCCCCATCATCCCGAACGACGGCGAATTCCACCATCTGGAAGTTCGCGGCTCGGCTGCGCTTCCGTCAGACAACGCCTGTTATTACACAGCAGCATCCCGCGCCGCCTACCAGCTGGACGGCGGCGGCTGGAAGTATTTCATGACCGACGCGGACGGCACGACGCCGCAGTTGTTCCAGTCCTTCTACGGGCAATCCGTTACCGTCCTATTTTGCTCGTCGCCGCTTACAGTGAAGGGAACCGTCGTTCTCTACGGCGGCGACGGCTCAACATCGCTCGTAACCGACGCCATCAACATTGAGAACGCAGCAGCGGGGGCAACATCATTGACCGGCACGCTCGGTCTGACCTACAATCTCGCTGCGGCTGTTCAGCAGCACTACACAGACACTTTTCAGTGGGTGGAATAATTCATGACAGAGATAATTACGGCACTCATCACGGGCGGGCTGGCCTTGGTCGGCGTCGTCATCACAAATAAAAGCACAAGCAAGAAGATTGAAGCGCAGCTTCAAATCTCACAGGCCGTCACCGACACCAAGCTCGACGAGCTGACCCGTGAAGTGCGGAAGCACAACGGCTTTGCCGAGCGGGTGCCGGTTTTGGAAAACCAGGTCGCGGAAATCAATCGGGAGCTGGAACGGAACCGCGCCGGCATCGAGAAGAACCGCGACAAAATCATCAAAATTTCAGCGAAGGAGTGATTTTATGCTTGAAACCGTCCTGACCTATCTCCCGTATCTGGGACTGGTCATCATAACCCACACACTGCTTGGCGTCTACCACAACGTTGAGCAGCTCGGCCAGCAATTCAGCTGGCGAAAGCTGCTGATTGGCGTGGCCAAGGCCGCCATCGTCAGCGAGGCGTTCATCGCATTGGCTTTTATTTTGGACAAGCTAACGGCTCAATTCGAACTCAAGAACCTTGACATCATGCCCGATATGCTCCTAGTCGGCGTCATCGCCGTTTATGCCGGAAAGTGCATCGTCAAGCTCAAGGACATCTTCACAGTGGACGACACCGCCATTGAGAAAACAGGCGTCTACACTCCGCCTTACGAAGCCCCGCAGGACGAAGCCGAACACCAGTTGCCGGAGGACGGCAACGGGGAGGGCTGACTATGACGCTCTATTTCCCCTGCAAGTTTGTCTTTCTGACAAGAGGCTATTCCACCCAACACCCCGCCATTGACAACGGTTGGGGTGATACGATGGGCGGCTGCAATGTGGACATGTATTCCCTCGCCGCCGGAACGGTCGTCAAAATTGTTGACGGGTACGGGAATGACAAAACAAAGGGCTATGGAAACTACATTCAGATTGACCACGGGAGCGGAATTCAGACTATCCTTGCGCACTGCCTCAAGGGCGCGTTCAAGGTCAAGGTGGGCGACAAGGTATCCGCCCTGCAAGCCGTATGCAAGATGGGCAATTCCGGCAATTCCAACGGCTGCCACGTCCATTTCTGCGTTTTGATCAACGGTGTGCGGAAAGACCCACTGCTTTACTGCTACGCGCTCGACGGCTGGCACGAGGTCTACCCGAAAACGCAGACGGCCTACTCCATCCGGCACGTCTCGGCCAATCCCGCCGAGAAGTACCTTGTTGAGCGCGACACTTCAAAGAACCAGCTGGAAGTCACCGCCGCCGACCTCCGCGCACGGAAAACCCCAGGTCTGACCGGCGAGGTCTACGGCTGGATGCCCAAAGGCTTCTACAACGTCCTTGCCACCGAGCAGAAGGACGGCTACCTCTGGTGCAAAATCGCGGATGACCTCTACGCTGCCGCCCTTGACGGGTACAGCGCCTACCTCCCAGCGGAGGATCCCCGCGAGAAGGAGCTGGAAGCAGCACTGACCGAAATTCAAGCCATCTGCAACAAGGTCCTGAAATAGCAGCAAGCCCCTCCGTGTGGAGGGGCTTTTTTCTTGCGAAAAATCGAAAAAAATTTGAAAAAAATATGAAAAATGGGTTGACTTTTTATATCGCGCGTGCTATAATGTAGATAGTGAAAGGGAGAAATCCCAAAGAAAACAAACGGAAACCAGAAAGGAAAGCTAAAATGAAACAGTTCAAAATCGATGTCCTTAACGAAATGGAACGCCGCGCCGAGACCCAGCGCGAGATCAAAATCAGAGACTGCGCCCTTGCACTTGGCATCAACCACCTGAAATATCAGGAATGTGCCGAAATCATGACGGCCTTCACCAAGAAGCATCCGACTTACAAAATGTTCCACGACGTCGGAGCGCGCGGCCTGAACTCCCTGTTCGTCGGCGGCATAGTCAGCAAGTGCGAATATCAGGACGAAGATGAGTACTTGGACGAAGATGGGTACTTGAAGCAAAGCAGTTCGCCGTGTGAGGCGGACGACGATGAATAAAGGCGACAAACTCAAGCAGTTCCGCATTGCAGCCGGCCTCACACAGGCCGAGCTGGCGCGGAGGATTGGAACCCGCCAGCCGAACATCGCTAAGCTGGAAACCGGCAAGCGGGAAATGGACGGCATTGAGGCCGCCACGGCGCTCAAGCTGGCAAGGGCGCTGGGGACAACCGTTGAAGAACTTTTGACCGACTGAAAAAAGAAGCTCGTCCATCAGGGCGAGCCTCTTTTTGTGGCCCCTCTCAAGCTCAATACCGCGATTAGACGGAAACCAGAAAGGAACTTGAATTCGGGGACGACTGGCGGGGCAGAAGCGTCAGAATACAAACTCGCCTGCTCATCGAATTGCTGCGAGAGCGCCAAAGCGTCAATGTAGGACACCTCGCGGCCACCGGCGACATTGTAGAAAATCAAAATCCGGTCGTCCCACAGAAAGACCGCATTAACCAGCTTGTCAATCAGGATTTTCTGAAAACCCACATCGGCAGGGTCGCCGCCATAAAAGCTCCGCAGCCAATCAATGACCTGCTGCTCGTTGATCTTCAACCGCGCTGCCCGATGCATGGCATTGAGATCAGCTTGAGCATCGTCGCGCAGCGCCGTGAGTTCCTCTATCTTCTGACAGATGGACGCCCGCGCCCCCGCTGGGCAGAAGATCAGCGCCTCTGCGGCCCTGTCGATATCCCGCTGCCGCTGGGCGATCTTCTTCTCCAGCGCTCTGGCCTTGGCTGCATCCGTGTCGGCATTGTAGGCCGCCACCACGCGGCGGGCGATCTCCGACAGGCGGGATGGGTCGAGAATGTAGGATAGGGCTTGCTCGCAGACGTACCATTCAATGAAGTCCTTGCGCTCGTGCTTCTTCTTGCAGCCGTTCTTCCGGCGGCGGCCAAAGCAGGCGTAGTAATTGTAAATCGTCCCGCCCTTGCTCGTGCCGGACAGGCCGGTCATGGCGCTGCCGCAGTGGCCGCAGAACAGCTTGCCGGAGAGCAGGTATTCAACCTTGGCCTTGTTCCGCGCACCGCGCCGCCGATTGCTTTCGATGCGGCGCTGGACGCGCTCAAAGGTTTCCTCGTCAATAACAGCGGGGCACGGCAGGAACATTCCCGCCGCACGGTACTTCCCGATGTATGCCGGATTGGCGAATGTGCGGACGAATGACTTGCAGGTGAACGGCTGCCCTCTGGCGTTTCGATACCCTCTGGCATTGAACGCCTCCGCGATCTCCTGTTTCGTCCTCCCGTCTGCGTAAGCACGGAACGCCCAGCGCATCACCTCTGCCTTGCCCTCGTCGAGCGTCAGGACGCCGTCCTGCAAGGAATACCCGAACGGCGGGGAGCCGCCGACGAAGTGCCCATCCAGCACGCGCTGCCGAAGCCCGCGCTTGACGTTCTCGGCGAGATTGGCGGAATAGTATTCGGCAAAGGCTTCCAGCATCCCCTCAAGAATGATGCTTTCTGCCCCCTCCCCTATCGGTTCGCGGGCGGACAGGAGCCGCACGCCACACTCCTTGAGCTTCTTCCGGTAGATTGCACTATCGAAGCGATTTCGCGCAAATCGGTCGAGTTTCCACACAATAACGACGGAAAAAAAACTTTTACGCGCATCTTCAATCATTCGGAGGAAATCCGGCCTGTCCGCCGACCGGCCGGAAATGGCGCGGTCGATGTATTCTCCGACAACCAGCAGGCCGGAGCGTGCGGCGAACTCGTGACATTCGCGCAGCTGCCCCTCTATGCTGTTCTCGGTCTGGTCGGGGCCGTCTGAATATCTGGCATAAATAACCGCTGCCTCATTGTTGTATTTCGGAAACGGTGCTGTCAACCAATCACTCCCCTTCCGGTTGAGCTTTCTTCCTCGCGTTTTTTTTCACTCTTTCGAGCTTTTTCTCGTAAGGTTCCGTAGCCATCCCCCACTTTTTGTACCAGTGGATGGCCTCAAGATAGGTCAGGGCGGCGCACTCGAAATCTTCACGCCTTTCCGCTATCATCCCCAATCTGTCAAAGGCTGGAATTCTTGCGCAAAATCCGCGATTATAGACCTGATCAAGCTCGGAAAAGCGCCTTTTTACATATGGGTCATCTGGGTCAAAATCCAAGGCTTGTAGCTTTTCAATCGATTTTGTCAGCCTCTCGGCCTCCTGCTGAATGTACGCCTCGTTCATGGCGGCCAGCTCGGCCAAGTCCTCTTGACAGAGCATTTCACAGGCAAGCTCATATTTCGGAATGTGCCGAAGCTTGTAAAAATACTCGATTAGCGGAATTCTTTTGATGTGCCGCATTACAAGGTCTGGCGCCGCCGCTTCATACTCGGCCAGCATTCTGGCTTCTTCTTGCAAATTCGGTTTATCCATGATTTCTCCTTTCCTCGCCGGTCGTCCGATGTCAAGGAAGTGCCATTTCCGATTTATCTGTCGTAATCCGTTCTTTTCTGTCTTGTGTTTTTCCATTTTCTTGATATGCTTGAGTTACCACAAAAAAATTAGGAGGTAGAAAATGAACCCGAAAGAACAGCTACACGCCCTCGTGGAGAACGCCACCCCAGCCGAGCTTGAGATCATTCGCCGTGTGCTGGAAACGCAGCAAGAAGAATTTTCGCCGCCCGCTCTGCATCGTCCTCCGGCATCGTCTCAATGAGCCTATGAAGCAGCGCCTTTGTTGCGCTTATATCCTCGCCGCCCGTCTGGGCGGCTTTTTCTTTGTCTTCGCCGTCCAAAAGATAGTCAACTGTCACGCCGAAGTACTCGGCAATTCTGGTTAGAGAGTTGCCGCGCGGCACTTGCCCGTGCCTCCACTTGGCTGTTATTGATTTTGCAAAGCCCATATCTGCCACTGCGCGAGTGACAGCAACGCCTTTTTCTGAACACAAGGAAACCAACCTTTCATAGAACGTGCTGCCGGCCGGAGTAGCTTCAGCTTTCGGCAACTCCGCTTCTCCCGTCAGCTGCTCCGGCGTGACGTCAAAATAAGAGGCCAGCTTGTGGACGGATATGTCTTTCGGCATCATTCCTTCCCTCCAGCGTCCAACTGACGGGCGCGAAATCCCCGCTGCCTCAACCGCTTGCGTCGGGGACACGCCCCGCTCCACACAGAGCTTCATAAAATTCTCGTAAAACATAAAAGTACCCAAAAGTGTAAAAAGTGCTTGACAAGTTCACTTTCGGGTAGTATAATAGAAACATAGAAGCCCAAAGGTGAACAAGCCGCTATCTGTTTGGTGACACTTATAGTATAGCAGGAATGTACACCTTTGTCAACAAAAGAAGGAGGTGAACATTTTGTATCCTGATTGGGTCTGGGATATTGAGAGGCCGCGAAAAACGCATCACATCACGACTGCTGAACTCGCCACCCGCCTTGGGTGGACCCGCGGGTATCTCTCAAAAATCATCAACGGACGAATGACACCAAAGAACGCCGAAGCCCGCGTAAAAGCGGCGCTGGCCGAGATCATCGCGGAACGCGAAAGCAAGCAGGAGGACTGATGGAAACAGGAACATTCGCACGACGCACGCCGGACGGGTCATTCCTGCCCGCCGAGACCATCTGCGGAGAGCCGCCAGACCTTGACGAGCTTGCGCGGGCGCTGGCCGAAGCCTACGCCCTGAGCAGGGAGGCGGAACTGTATGAGTGAAGCCCCCTGCCGAGGGTGCAGGGAACGAAAGCAGGGCTGCCACGGCAGGTGCCGAGCTTACGCGGACTTCAAGGCAGAAGTCGATGAAGTCAGAACTCGGAAGCAGATGGCAGAGGGAGACATTGCCGCGATTTATCAGGCGCGGCAAAGAAAACGAGAAAAGAGAGGCTACTATGGATTTTATCGTGGACATCGTTAAGAGCTTCAAGCTCAAGGATTGGCTTGAGCTTGTCGGGCTGGCCGCCCTCATCGCGGCAATCATCGTATTTTTCGACATCGCCGCATTGGCCGCAAATTTGCCGCTGTAGGCGTTTTTGCAAAAATCGGCAAGACACACGATGAAAAGGAGAAATCGGAAAATCGGTCTGTTATAACAGCATCAAAATCGAAAGGAAGGACAATGAACCAGCGTGAACGGGTTGAAATCATCAAAACAAGGTTCCCGCGCTACTCAAAGCCGATTGACAGCTACGTTTCGCACGGGGACGAGACAGGCATCATGCTCCGGCCTGCGGCAGCGACGCTGATTGGCAGGAAGAAGGAAAACCGGAGCGAGCGGTACATGAACATAGCTGCTCGGATTGACCGAGAATTCGTCAACAGCGACGACTTGCAGAAGTGGCTTTCGGTCTGCGGTTATAGGACAAAGACGGCGTGGATAGCCCATTGCCTGAAAAAGCTTCAGGCGGAATACGCCGCCAGAATGAAAGGACGGACGGAATGAAGAACGTCGAGAAAATAATGCAACTGAAAAGGCAGGAGACAATCCTGCTCGCGCTCAAATCGCTTACCGCCGTGCTTAAAACCGACGCGGAGGGCGACTACATCGGCAAGGTCTACGATGAAGTCAGATATTATCTGACCTCTCTGCGCAACGAGTTTTACGACCTGCTGGACGGCGCGGAATGAGGTACATCTGCGATAGAGGGCACGTGTTCGACCGCCCCGCAGAATGGGTCGAGCATCACGGCTTCTGGGACGGGCTCGGTGAAACGTTCACCGGCTGCCCCATCTGCCGTGAAAGGTATGAGAATTACATCAAATGCACAAGGTGCGGCGAGTTCTTCCGAGAAAGCGAAGGCCACGTTGGCCTGTGCGAAAAGTGCTATGAGGAGACAGAGCTATGACGATTTATGAAAAGCTGGCCGCTGTTCAGGCCGAGCTGAAAGCACCGAAGGGGCAGTACAACTCCTTCGGGAAGTACAAATACAGGAGCTGCGAGGACATCTTAGAGGCCGTAAAGCCGCTGCTGGCGAAGAACGGCCTGACCATGACTGTCGGCGATGAACTTGTCAACATCTCCGACAGGTTCTATATCAAGGCTGTGGCCACGGTTTACAGCACGGACGGCGAGATCTTGTCCAACACGGCCTACGCCAGAGAACCCGCCGAGAAGAAGGGCATGGACGAGGCGCAGATCACCGGCACGGCCAGCAGCTACGCGAGAAAGTACGCGCTCAACGGCCTGTTCTGCATTGACGACACCAAAGATCCCGATACCGACGAATACGCCCGCCGCACCGGCAAGGCCGAGCCGAAGCAGCAGGAAGCCCCGCAGGAGGAGACCGTTCCCTGCTGCGTCTGTCGGAAGCCCGTCCCGATGAGCTTTGCCAGAAAGAGCGCGGAGGCGAACAATGGAGCTGTTTTCTGTTCTGGAACCTGCCGTGACCATTTCAACCGGCTTGCGGCCACCGTCAAGGCATGAGAGGGAAGAAGCTGGAGCTACTGACCACCCCGAACAAGACGCTTCTCCAAGTCGAGCTTGAGCGGGACAGCATAGCCGAGGCGCGGCAGCTCTACGACCGGCTTCGCGATGACGAACTGGAGATCGTCTTGAAGAAGTACAGGAGGCGCCGAAGTCTTAACGCCAACGCCTATGCGTGGGTGCTGTGCGAGAAGATCGCCGTGGCTGTGGAGATCACCAAGATTGAGGTCTACCGCGAAGCCATTCGGGCGGTTGGAGTGTATAAAGACTTCCCGCCGCTCGATGATGCGACGGCGGCCACGCTGGAGACGGCATGGGGCAAGGTCGGCATCGGCTTCCTGACCGAGCGCGGATACGCGCCGGACGGCGAGAAGATCATCGTCCGCTGCTACTATGGCAGTTCCACCTACAACACACGCCAGATGTGGCGACTCATCCAATGGCTTATCACCGAGGCCACGCAGCTGGGGCTTGAGACAAAGACGCCAGCCGAGCTGGCGCTGCTGATGGAGGACTGGGATGGACAGAAACGGCTATAACTCATCAATCGTTCAGGACGACCTGACCTGCTGCTACTGGTGCGGGGCGCGAGATCAGCATCTCGACCGCCACGAGATATTCGGCGGGGCGAGCAGGGAGAAGTCAAAGAGGCTCGGCCTCTGGGTGCTGCTATGCCACGACCGTTGCCACCTTCAAGGTGCGCACCGGAACAAGGAAATTGACATTGAACTGAAAAAAACCGCCGAGAGGGCGGCACTCACAAAATATGGCTGGACAGTCCTCCGCTTCATCGGAGAGTTCGGCTACAACGTTTTAGAAGAAAGGGATTTAAAAAATGCTTAACAACGTAATTCTGATGGGTCGGCTTGCATCCTTCCCCGAAGTCATGAAGACCACCAGCGGCCTTGACGTGATGCGCTTCACTGTCGCTGTGGAACGCGATTATAAGGACGCCAACGGTAACCGGCCTACCGACTTCCTTGATTGTGTCGCGTGGAGGGAAACCGCCAAGGCCATCGCCAAGTATTTTGCCAAAGGCAGCATGATTGCCGTAAGCGGGAACATCGAAACTCGGAAGTATACCGACAAGAACAACAACAAGCGCGTCGCTACCGAGGTCAAGGTGAACAGCTGGAGCTTCACCGGCGAGAAGCGGGAGGAACCGAAGCGCGAGCCGCCCGTTCAGCCTGCCGGAGCCGATGAGTTCCAGATGGTGGACAGCGATGATGATTTGCCGTTTTAGTGAGGTGTTGAAATGGCGATTCAACATAGAAACTTTGTGGTCATTCAAGGCTGGATGCTGACAGAGTGCCACCTTGATGGCAAAGAGCTGCTGCTTTACGCCGTGTTATGGGGCTTTTCCCAGCAAAACGACTCGTGGTACACAGGGCGGCAAGCCTATCTGCGAGAATGGCTCGGCTGCTCGAAGAACACGTTCCTGGCAACCGTCAGAGGCCTCATGCAAAAAGGGCTCGTTGATAGGCGGGAGCGAGAGGAAAGAGGCGTCGTGTTCGTCGAGTACCGCGCAATAGTCCCGAAGATATCGTACAGCGACTTCACCGCCGCTGACGATGGCTCCCTGGATGGTGCAAAAACTGAACGGGGGAAGTTCAATTTCTGAACGGGGGTGGTGCAAAAATTGAACCCAGAAATATATAGAGAAAATTATAGTAAAATTGTGGATGGCGCGCGTGGGCGCGCGCGCGAAGAAAAATTATATGGAAAAGACAGGCGAAGATGCTTTGAAGCCTATGAAAGCGACATCGGGCAATTGAGCCACTCTGTAGCAGACAGCATTGTCGATTGGCTAACCAAGGTCGAGCCTGACCTCATCTGCGCGGCGATTGCCGAGGCCGCCAAGAACAACGCCCGCAGTTGGAACTACATCAACGCTATACTGAAAAACGCCTTTCTGCGGAACGTCAGGACAAAAGCCGCTTGGGACGCCGAGAATGCCGCCTTTGAACAGAAGAAGCAGCGAGAAGCGCCGCCGGCAGGAACGAGGCGCAGAGCGATGGGCGGGCAGAACATCATGCCGGAGGGGCGACGAAAACCGATAACCGGAAGCCTGATGGATGACGCGGAGCGCTTCATGGACGAATGGGAGAAGAAGAATGGAAAGCCGGAATATCAGTGATTGGGAGAACGCGCTGCTGACCAAGAAGCGGCGAGCAATCGAAGGAGCCTGCCGTCAGTGTGGCGTGAGCTTCCCGACAGACGACAATGGCTTCTGGCTGGCCGTCCACCGTGCGATAGCTCGGATGGACGATCACCCCGAAGAACAGGCCGAGGCCAAGGCTTGGCTGAGAAAGAACGGATAGGAGATAAAAAATGGTAGAAAGGAAATGCCGCTGGTGCGGCAAGCCGCTGCCAGATGGCTGCCACCATCTGACGCGGTACTGTTCCGACGAATGCCGGCTGGCAGGGCAGAAGGAGCAGAAGGACAAATACAGGGAGGGCTCGCTTGACTACTACTACCGGAACCGCGAGAAGATACTCGCGGCGAAAAAGAAGCAGCGGGCTGAACGGAGGAAGGGACAGAACGGGCGCACGTGCATCATCTGCGGCAGGGCGCTGACCGGCCGGCAGGTATACGTGTGCTGCCCGACCTGCCAGGCCGCCCGCGAGAAGCGGCGCTACGGGTCACTTCACTATCGGCCGACCGGCGAGACGACCGAGAACCTGATAGAGATCACGCGATCCGCCGAGCAATGCGGGATGAGTTACGGAAAATATGTTGCCGCAATGGCGGCGAAGGGAGCAAGAAAATGAAGGTTTACAAGGGTTTCAACAAGGACATGACTTGCCGAGGCTTTCAATTTGAGGATGGCAAGGAGTACGCGGAAGAAAATGCGAAGCTGTGCGAGAAGGGATTTCACGCCTGCGAAGCGCCGATTGACTGTTTCCGCTATTACAGTCCGAGCGAAAGCGTCTATTATGTCTGCGAACTGGACGAAGTGAGCGATGAGAGGAAGACCGATAGTAAGGTATGCGGGAAGAAAATCAAAATCGGGGCAAAACTGACAATCGCGGACATCGTTAGGGCACAACTTGAGTATGTCAATGAACGAACAGAAACAAAAGACAGCGCCACGGGCACCTATGGAGCTAGCAGCGCCACGGGCAACTATGGAGCCAGCAGCGCCACGGGCGAC
>ERZ1035037.134-NODE-134-length-29801-cov-15.769078_pt1 | contig 29801 bp, 49 predicted proteins | sample MGYA00520618_ERZ1035037 | MGnify/ENA primary metagenome ERZ1035037 (study PRJEB33766, sample SAMN09781741) | gut metagenome | biome: gut microbiome | host: Homo sapiens | place: Madagascar | study: EMG produced TPA metagenomics assembly of the PRJNA485056 data...
ATAATATATAATATAATAAAACATCAAATAAACTTCAAATAGTTTATGAAAACAAGGTCAAAAACAAGGTCAAAAATCAAGGCCCGTTGCCTTGCCTTTTGGGGTGTGGATAGAAAAAATTTATTTTGTTTTGTCGTGTCGCCCGCTCCGGCGGGCGTGGATAGAAATAATTAATTGTAATTTAAGGCAACAAAAAGAGGGAGACGGTTTCTTGCCGCCTCCCCTTTTCTCTGCCCTATTTTACAACATACGCAAAATATTTTTCCAGCTTGTCTTTGCCCGCGTCCTTGTCATCCAAAAACGCTTTTGCCATATCAGCGTAAAATTCTACCGAATTTACATTGAGCTTTTTGGCTACAGGATAATAGTCAGAGTACATCATATTCATGGTAACGTAAAACTCGACCGGATCACATTGGATGCCGCGCTGCTCCATTACCTGCTTGGTCTGCTCCATATTCCAGTGCGCACCCTTGCTGCCGTCCTCGTTGACCATCTTGCGGGTGATCTCCTCGGCCTTTGGAGCGGTCAGCTTGTCAACATGGCCAACTTTGCCCATATCCAGCTTGCCGTCCATCCGAAACCGATATGCGCCTCCGTCCTCGTCATCATCGTCCTCATAGCGTGCACCGGCCTCTCTGCGCCGTCCCATGCGGTCGCGGCTCTCCTTGCCGTAGTCATCATAGTCCTTCGCCTCGCGGCCATACCGGCGGCCCATATTGCCGTATTGGCTCATATCATGGTCATCATATTCCCTTCGGCCATAGCCACCGCCCATGCGGTCATCATCGTAACCGCTGCTATTGCGGCCCATCCGGTTATAATCGCGGCTACCGTAGTCGCGATCCATGCGGTCATAGTCGCGGCCATAATCCTGATTGTTTTCTTTCGCTCTGCTGCCCTTGTTCTTCCCGCTGTTGGACAGTATCATCGCTTTGGTGATCCCTTTATTCATTCTTTTTTCCCTCCCTTATGCTGCAGGTGTGGTAGGTGCAGTGCCATCAATGCCAGGCAAATTGTTGCTTGGAGAGCAGCAAGGACGGCCAAGCATCTTAAAGCTGCCGCCGGTCGCGTTGGTGCTGACGCAGACAGCGTACCGGGTTCGGGTGCGGATACCGCAGGCAGTGACCTGCGCACAGTTGTGGGTAGTCAACGGGTACTGCTCGGTACCGGTGCCGATGGTGATGTATACCGGGGATGAAATGGTCGCGGTGGTTGGGATACTCTGCGCTACTACGATACAATATTTTTCGCCGTTGTTGTAAGTTCCTGCTGGCAGGTTAATCAGCACATTGCCGCCGCTTACGGTGACAGCTTGGCTAACAACCAGATGCTTGCACAGCTGGCAAACTGGTTTGCAACTCATAATGATACCTCCATATAAGATAAGGCGACCGCCCGAATGGACAGCCGCCCTATAGTGTGATCGACGGCTCTATCTGCCGGATGATAATGGACTAGCAGCCACAGCCGCAACCGCTGCCACTGTTATACCCGTTATATCCATTGCCATAGCAGCAATTGGGGTTAGGTACAACGTATGCAGGTACCGGGCAATCCTTACCCAGTCTGCGGATCAGCTCGGCGGTCTGTGCAGCCTGATTTGCGGTAATGTAAGCGTTCTGCTCGCTCTGGCTTGCCGCAAATTTAAGCGCCTGATTCTCGGCCTGCAGGGAAGAAATCTTATCCTGGGTCAGGAAATCCAGAATAGCACGGGTGGATGCGTTCTGGCCGTCGATGATGTCGCGGGTGCTGGTCTGGATCAGGTTGCGGGTGTCGCAAATCTGGGTCGCCATGTCATAGCGCACGCCCTGGATTGCGTTATTGATGCCGCTGGCCTGAGTGGCTACAGCATACTCAATATCTTTCTGGCCGCCCTTGATGTCGCAGCAGCAGGAAGCCATCTGAGATGCAAGGCTGTTGATGCCCTGCTGGGTCTGATATCCAAGCTGGCAAACTGCGTTATCAACACCGTGGAAGCCGGACATCAGCGAGTTATTGAGGGTGTAAGTGCTGTCGCACTGGCCTCTTTCCAGACCTCTGATACCGTTGTCAAGCTGGTTAAAATTAAAGGCGTCGGACACGTCGTAGGTGGTAGCGCACTGGCCACCGCAGCCGCCACGATTGCCGCCAAAACCAAAACCATTGCCGCCCCAACCAAACATACCAAACAGAAGAATGATCCAAATCCATTCCCATCCGTTGCCAAAACAGCCGTTGTTATTGTTGTTGCCGCTGTCCTGTCCCAGCGCGTAACCGGCTAACATTTCGTTATCCATATTCGTTCTCCTTTATCAGTTATTTCAAGCGGTTTCCCGCATTGATTCGAGTTCCCGGTTTTTCTCAAGACCCGATAACTGATAAGGGAGATTTGTTTTATTTGGGCAGCTTCATCCCCATCTGCCGGGCAACCTCGTCAAGGGAGGTGCCCCGCTCTTTGGCCATATTGGCCGCGATGGTGTGCAGCTGCTCCGGGGTCTTGCCCTGAATTAGCTGCATCATCGCAGCCGCCTGTGGGTTTTGCCCCATCATGTTCTGTAGATACTGCATCGGGTTTGCCCTGTTTTGCATCATCTGCATCATCATCTGCATTGGATTCATCATACTTTTGCGCCTCCCCTAGTGGATGCCGATTTCTCTTGCTTTTCGGTTATTGATTTCAGCTCGTTCAGCTCGTCTTTAAGCTCCTGCAATTGCTCAAGCGTTGCATACTGCGAAACAGGTAAAACAGGCTCCTGCGCTGTCTGCGGGGCGCTAGCGGGCATCTCCATCATGTATCTACGGAAAATAGCAGAGCCATCCTGCATATTGAGTTGTTTGGAGTAGATTGCGCCGTGCGCCATGTCCGGCAGCAGCATAAGCGACCCGTCAAACTCTACCGGCACGCCCCGCGCCTCCTCCTCGGAAGCGACAGGGCGAACCTTGATAGAGGGCTGTTGAGGTTGCAGCATCGCAGGGACCGTCTGTTGCATTGGCTGCGCAGGCTGATTGTATCCCTGCATATACGGCAGGTAAGAGTAAGGTGGATAAGGGTAAGCCATATTTTTACACGTCCTTTTGTCTAGATCGGGGAAACCGGCCCGGCGACGTGTACCGCGCCGGTGGGATGCTCTCCCGTTTTCCCCTGCCTTTATTATCCCTCTTTTGCCTCTTTTCTGAGGGGCGAAAGGGTGTGTCTGTGTGTGCTTGTGTGCAGTTTTGTGCGCAAAAAAGCCGGGGTTTTATCCCCGGCCCAGTCGTGTTAGTATAGTCTTTTCGCGGTATCCTGCACCTTGGCGATGATGTACGGCAAGCGGCGCGAGATGGTGGAGCGGTCGCATCCGATTTCAGCAGCAACATCCACCTGCGGCAGCCTGTCCAGCAGATATTGCTGTGCAATCAGCGTGTCCTCAATGCCTAGACACGCCTGGTCGATTGACCTTGTCATCTCATCTTTGGTCAGATGCTCAAGGTCATCCGGCAGCCTTATCCTCGCTCTTGCCATCCGCTCACCTCCACGTCCTACAGTGCGGATAAATCTTGCTCGATGCCGTGCAGGTAGTCCCACACCGCGTCGCATAATAATTTTACCTGCTCAAAATCACTTTGCGTGATACTCTCTCTGGACAGATAATTGCTGTCCAGTTCGTCCATGATCGCCTGCGCCTTGCGGGTGCGGTGCAGGGCAGAATGATAGCGAAACAGATTCATTACCGCCCCTCCTTCCCGCCTTTAGGGAAAACAGGTCCTGTTTTGTAAACGCAAAGGATCATCTCGCTTAACAACAGCCAAATGGTATGTCTCAATGGATATGCAAACTCTTCTTCCCGGCAATGCGAAAATTCCTCGGTCAGAAGATCCAGCGTCTGATAAATCCGCATCATCCGTTCCTTTGCCTCATCCGGTGTAAAATGCGCCAGTGTCTTTGGCTGCGATTTTAGCTTCTTGCCGTCTGGAAACTCTCTTCCCATCTTGTGACATGCCTTGTGCGCAGCGGGTATTGTAACCACAAGAAGTTCCGGGATATAGGCAGGAAAGACAGGGTTCTCTTTCTTGAACTGCTTCATCGTTTCCCCTGACAGGTGGAAATATTCTTTGCCTTCTTCCAGCGTGGTTTGCACCTGATAATTAACAGACCCTTTTGAACGGCGTATCAGATTGGCAATTTGCAACAAGGTCAACACTGGCTGTCCCTGATACTGGAAGATAGTACTGCGAATATCTATTTTGGGGGTCTTATTTTCTTCTTGCCCTGCGTTTGGGGACTGATAGCCGCCGGTTTTGCGGATACTCGGAAGGACTTCACTTGTAACCCAACGTTTAAATTGTTTTGCGCTGGGGAGTTTGCTGGATAAAATTAGACTGTATAATCCCGATTCATTGATAATAACAGTGTTCGATTTGTAATTGGAACCACTCCCCTGAATCAGGGTAGTGGTTTTGTCCTCGCTATCCACATGAGTTGAAACAGCATTTTCCGGCTTAGCATATCCTAACGCTACTGCTACATCTTTTCCAATGAACCATACCTCACCATTTTTTATAATGGTACGGATTTTCAAATCATGGTAGTTAAATACTTTTAATTCCATTTGAATTACCTCTTTCAGAAAAATGTTGAAAGAGGTTTCCAAACATGATATAATAGATTTATCAGTAGGGAAACCTCTGGTGTTTTTGAAACAGTCGCTTGCTGTGAAGGGTGAAGCGGCTGTTTCATTTTTTTTGCGCCAAAAGCAAATCAATCCCTTGACGAATGGCTTCTGCCCGCGTCATATCGTGTTTAACACAATATTTATCAAGGCGTTCTGTTGTTTCATCGTCCAATCGTACCTTTACATCGTTCCTTTTGGGGTTGTCTACTTTCGGTCTGCCGGTTCGTGGAGACATTGTATCACCTCACTTTTTGAGTTCCACAAATTTATTATATAAAATGGAACTCAAAAAGTCAAGAGGTTTATCCGCAATATTTAAATTATTTTTCGGTTACTCGCGCCCGCTATCTGCCGTCTGTTTGCTCTTGTCCAGCACCGGCAGCTCGCGCAGATCCTCTACCAGCTTTGTGACAGTGCCGTTACCGCCAAGGCTGTGATATTCTGCATACATCTTTTCCACCGCTTCCAGCCCGTGCAGAGTGATCCAGCCGCGTTCGATGTAGTGATAATAGGAGCTGACCAACTGCCCACGCAGCAGCGCCTCGATGCCGTTTTCAATCGCTCTCTGTCTCCGCCACAGGCTTTTAGCCGCCCATACCATGATACCCAGGAGACCGCTGAACAGGGCCTCCAGCCAGTATTTTGTTACCCACTCCACCATGCCCATCACCTCAAATTATCGTTTAAAATAGTTGGCTACAGATTCAGCCACCGCCGCCCCGATACTTTCAACATCTGGCACGCGCAGATAGATCATCGTGGATTCTCTGACGTTCCTTGCAGAGGGTTTCCTCAACCATATCGGACATTCCATCACTCTCCTTACTTTCTGTCTACTGCACCACGAATCTTAGACTTACAGCCACAATCTGAATCTTCTACCACAACTCTACGCTTGCCAACAGTCTTGAAGTAAGCCTGTGTAGCCGCAACTACAGCGCTTACAACAGCGTCAGACTTTGGCAGATACAGATGAATCATCGGTATATTGGATTCATAAAACCACGAAATATCCTGCACATCTTTGAAAGGAATTTCCTCCGCACCAATCATTCTGGGGTCAATGCCAATCATTCTAAGCTCGTGCTTGTAGTAATTCATGGCTTCTCTGCTTGTATCGGTCTTGCGGTTTGCAACATGACCCAGTTTGTCACCTACAATACCATTGACCTTAGTAACCTTTAACTGACAATGATTGGATTCATTGACGAACATCACATAGTCAGGTTTCATCTGTGCCAGTTTGTAGTAGGCAGCATAGCTGTCTGGTACTGGAAGAATAGTAGCGTTTTGCATACCTTGTGTTTTCATTTCTGCTACAATCTCTTTTGCAAGAGCGTTGTCACCGACAGACACAACAACGATTTTCTTCTTACCATAATAAGCGTTCATGGAATGACCTCCTATCTTTTGTCTGTAATGTTTTTATATGTGTTAGTGCGGTTCAACCCAAGTTGATTCCACGCATTTTCAATCGCTACTCGCACAGTGTCCATGTCAATCTTGATGCCATGAGCATTACACTGTGCTTCGATGTACTCTTTAGCCCATACGAACTTTTCATCACCTTTGCCGGCTCCGATGATGATTTCTGCCGCCTGCACCGCCGCTACGGCGTAATTATAGATGGTGTCCCACTGTTCAGCAGTGATTTTGGTTTGGATAAGCGGCACAATCACACTGGTAATCACCAAGCCAATCAGGCCAATCAACGCTACTACAATCTGTGTTAAATCCAACTGCATAATTCTACACTCCCCTGTTCAGCCCCGCTCGCTGGATGATGGCGGGATAATCTTTGTACGCGATATTTCGGTCTACATTTCCTGCGATGCCGTCCACCTTACCGGTACCGGTATACTGCCAGATGCCGTGCGGGTGCTTGCTGGTGCATTTGCTGGCATACTGTGCAATCCACTTGTCGTAGGCGGTCAGCTGTTCCGGGCAGAGGTAGCTGTCCAAAAAGTCTTTGGAGCAATAGAGCATCGCATAGTAGCCAGCCCGTTCCACCTCAGCCAGAAAGGCTTTGCAGATGTCGGTGTTAACCTGTTTGCTTCCCCCGGTGTAGATGCGCTCATACTCGATGTCAAAAATCACCGGATAGCGAAGCCGATACTGCTTCACCACCTTCATGACCTCCTGCGCCGCTCTCTTTGCCGCCTGTACCGTAGTGGCGTAGCTGTACAGATAAACACCAACATCCAGCCCAGCCGCCAGCGCACCCTTGATGTGCTGGGTAAAGGCGGTGTCCAGCTTCAGCGCGCCGTTGTTGTAGCAGTAGCCGACCCGTATGATTGCAAAGTCAATTCCATCCGCTTTGACCTTCTCCCAGTCCACCTTCGGCTGACAGTAAGATACATCAATTCCCTGTTTCATTCTCATCTTCCTTTCCGTCAAATCCCTTCTTTAAATTGCCAGCTCTGCTGTGCTGCTTGAGCAGCTGATTGAGGCAGATTGCCGCGGCCGCCAGCACATAGCCCTGCCCGATGCTCACCGCACCCAGAATCACCCACTGAATCCATGTTACAGGCTCGCAGGCAGCCACGCTCACCAGTGCCGACAGCAGCACCCCCACCAAACACAGGACGCTCGGTATCAGGGTGTCATCGATGCGGATGGATTTTTTAATAATACTTCCCAGCGCATACAGGCAGGGCACCAGCCACACCGTTTCCGGCGAGATGTACTCCTTGACCAGCGCCGAGATTTCTCCTAGCTCATTCATCCTTTCTCACCTCCTTCACCTATACTCCAAAACCAAAAGAAAGTTGCCCCCAAAAGAGCAACTTTCCTGCATTTTTTATAATTTTTTTACCGCTCTGCGCTATCGCCGATTAATTCCTTCAGCTTGGTGTACTGCTCCGGCGTAATCCTGTCGAACATCATAAATACATCCAGCTTTGCCTGCCAGTCCGACTGATTCAAATTACCGGATGCCTTCTGTCTGATAATGGTCCGTTTCATCATTTCGTAAGTTGCCATAAATCATTTCTCCTTTTTTAAGCGTTGAGGCTTTCAAGCATTAAGATTCTAAAATCTGTGTCGATGATACTTTCATCTAATTTTGATTGTATCTCAGTGATTCGACCCCGTGCTTCTGCCGTTGGGTCAAAAGGCAAAAGTTCTTCTTCCTGCTGGGTTTCGGGGTCGGTGCGGTAAAAGCGCCCGTCTCGGTAGATATCTCCGATTCCTACGCCCAGCTCATCCGGGATGGTGATAGCGTTGCCAAAATCAGAGGCATTGCGCGGGTCGATTTCGATGATATTTACAACAATGTTGTTATCAATTACTGCGTGTCGCATGGTTGTCCCTCCTATCTCGCGTTACGGATAATGCAGATGCCTTGAGCACCAGAGCCGCCACCATTGCCATAGTCTACTGCGTTAGCACTATCACCACCGCCACCGCCACCACCATACCCGCCACCAGCTTTTCCCCCAACAAAGAAATCACTAATTGTTCCACCTGTATATCTACCTGTTGCGGCTAAGATGGGGGTTCCTCCTCCCCCAGCTCCGGCTGCTCCTGTTACTGAGCCACCACCTGAGTGTCTACACGAGCCACCACCTCCGCCAGAATATAAGTCTGCCCCTGAATCTCCAAACTCTCTCGTTGTTTTGCCTTGCCCGGGTCCGCCGGGATACTCACGGTAATATGCTCCACTACTGGCACGCCCACCGCCAGAGCCTCCATCAGTGCCTCCTGCACCGGCGGTTTTGGTGAGCCCTGTAACCGACCCGCCACCTCCGGAACCACCGCCCCCGCCTCCGTTATATGAGCTACTTCCACCTCTGACTGAAAAAGAATCAAAAGAGCTTGCACCTCCGTCATTACCTGAACTCCTATTGCCAGATGCGCCACCAGCCCCAACTTGAATTTGCACCCTTTGATTTTTGCTCATACTCACTTTTTTGTGGGTGGCTGTATAGCCACCACCTCCGCCACCAGATGAACTGCCAGAAGCTCCCCCTCCAACCAAAAACACATCAATCTCTGCATCTTCACTCAGCCATGTCAGCACACCGGAGGAAAGGAATTTAATGCGCCACCAGCCCTGTTCCGTGTTATCTTTGAGAAGCGTTGCATTTCCGGTATAGTCATACTTTGGCCAGATTTCTGGTATGTAGGTTTTCACAGTAGGAGCTTTGTATTTGCCGTTTTTGCCGATGGTAAACACTGCAAAATGGTAGTTGATGCTGTCCTGAAGGCCCGACACAGTGACGGTGGTGTCGGTGCCGCTGTAGACCTCGATGCCGTCATTTGGGTTTTCGGGGTCACTGTCGATTTTCTGGATGACCTTTGTCACGCTGTAGCTCTGCTGGGTCGGGTTTGTCCATCTGAGCGTTGCACTGCTCTTGTTTGGCGTCAGCACAAGGTCGCTGACCGGATTCGGCACATCAGAAGGTGTTGCGCTGGCAATCGCTCCGGTGGCGTCCAGCTGGAATTTGTTCTGGCTGTTATACGCAAAGCCGCGCCCGTAGTAGGTGCTCTCCCACTGCACGCCCTCGGTATATGTAAAGGTGGTGCCGGTGCCCTTGTACACCTGTGTGCCGTCGGTCACGCCGTTTGGCGCGCTGCCTTCCTTGACCACCAGAATCATACCGGCAAAGTTTTCGTCCACAGGATTTGTCCATGTAAAGACAATGGTCGGCGTCTCACCCTCTGGGGTGCTTGCCTGCATATTGCTGACCTGTGCAGGCAGCGGGCGAGGTGCGCCGCCGCCAGCAGACGCCCAGCATCGGCGAGAAGTCTTATCAAAGTTGATGGTCACGACCTCCCCAGCCTTCCACGCCTCACTCAGCGCAGGGTCGGTGCCCTGATAGAGGTTATACACCACATCGTCCACCGTGATGGTGTCGTCCTCGGCAAAGGCACGGGGCATTTTTGCTGTGACTGCAAAGATGGTGTTTTCCTCTCCGACAGGGAACGCGGTGGCAATGGTGAAGTTTCCGGTCGATTCCAGCACCGTGCCGCTGTTGGAAAAGTCTGTCCATGCTGGTGCGCGTCCTTCGAGGATTTCAAAGTTTTCGACGAGCTTTTCAATGTCCGCCGCATCGGTGTAATCCGGCAGATTCAGTTTCAAATATTTTCCCTGATTCATGTTACCTCCTACAATGTGCGGGAGCCGAGAAGAATCTCATTCCAGCGCATGGATTTGAGTTCCTCCCAGTTCCGGTAATTATCGAGCACCTCTCCCCATGTCTGATACTTGTACAGCACCTTGACAATGAGGTTTGCGGGAATCATCTCATAGAGCATTTCATACAGTGGTGCAAGGTCGGGGATTTTCTTTGTGCCGCGATAGTAGATATAAATGACGTATGGTTCAGCGGTGCGGTAGAAGTCGCCCCACTTTTTTCTCGACACGTCTTTCCATGTCGGATACAGTTCCTTGACCTGCGCCCATGTGAGTTTCTCGGCATCCCACCACATTTCAATGTCCACAGGTACGCCCAGATAGGTTTCCACGACGTTTCGCAATGTGGTCAGGTTGATAATGCCGCGTGACCGCAGCTTTGCCAGACAGGCGTTGCGGCGGTCCTCCAACGTTCCTCCAATCGGAGGGGAAACGCCGAGGATTTCTTCCCAGCGTTCGATGCCCTCCTGATCTGCATAGGTGACCGTCTTGTTGTCCACAATCTTTTTGATTTTGCCGTTGAGCGCATCCAGATAGGGATTGATGATAGCTGCCAGCAGCTCCATCTCCTCGATGCCCTGAAAGATTTCGGGCAGGCTGCGCATATAATCGGCGGGCAGCTCGTAGAATTTACGCACGAGTTTCCGCCTCCTTCAGCTCTACTGTACCGACGCGAGGCACCTCGAATGCACCAAAGGTCTTATACATGGTCACATTCTGTGCAAGCCCGTTGAGGGTCACTCCGGTGGCGTCACGGATGCCCAGATCGGCGTCGAGGATGGCGGCGATTACTTTGGAATAAAAAAGGGTGTCCTCCTCAAAGTCGACACCCTCAACATAGGCTTTTACCGCCTGTTTCACCTTTTCCTCAACAATCTCAAACTGTGCACTTTCCCGCAGTTTGAGCGTTGCGGTGATATTCACCTGTTTTTCTTTTACTGTGGAAATATAGGTCTTGTGACCGATCGGTGCGATACCGTCGCCCTCTTCCTTGACAACGTCCTTTACCCGCTGGATCAGTTCGTCGGTGGCAGGGTCACCCAGGTCATCGGTAATGACGATGCCAACCTGCCCAGGTCCCATCACCGGCGCACCAAAGACAGCCACATCACCGACGCCCTCGATCTCCATGACTTTGAGCTTGTAGTCGGCTTTGTTTCCGCCGTATGGATTTGCCCGCACATACAGGTAAAATCGCTTGCGCAGGCTGTCGTCCGTTTCATCGTCGCGCGCGGGTATCAGCGGATCAGAATCAAGCTCTGCGTATCCAAAGTTGCCTCCGATGTTGTCTATTGGCAGCAGCGTATCGCGTGGCCAGTTTCCTATAGTTCCGTACTGTTCGCACAGCGCCTTGTATTTGCCCGTGTCAATCTTTTCGGTTAGCTCGAAGGTAACCTCGTCGATTGCAAACCGCGTCCCGATTGGCACATCATAGGGGTTCTTTTTGGTGTCATAGGTGTTGATCTGGCGCAGTGCCTGCGTTGCAAGCTCTCGATTGATGCCAAAGTCATTTGTCACCCGTTCCAGCCACTCGCCACCGGCAGTGTCCGCGAACAGTTCCAGCGCCAGATAGCCCAGCATATAGTTTTGTCTGGATAAAAAATAAGCGGTAGGCGACAATGTATAAAACATGATGCTGCCTTCCCGCTTATCAATATCATCCGGCACGTTTGCAAGCATTCCTTTGATAAGGTCTGCATACTTCCATCCGTTATCTAATACCGGTATTGTTGCCAATCTGGAACCTCCTTTCTATCTGCACGCTGCCAAAGATGGTGTCCACAGTGAACTCTACGTCGATCTGTCCTCTGTCAAAGGTGTACGAAAAGTTACGGATACCTCTCACGCGGTCATCCTGTATCAATGCCTCTCTGAGCCTGCGCTCTATGTCTGCCTCAACATAGCTGCGACGCTTTCCGATCAGTTCCTCCAGCTCCACACCATAGTCATAGGAATGGATTTTGTAGTCGAACCGCTCCACCGACAGCATGATAAAAATTGCCTGGTTCATTGCCTCCACGCTGTCGCACATCCTGCGCCCCAGCCTTTTCTTTTCAAGGTCGAGCTGATAGGTCTTGGTTGGAGGAATTGGCGCCGGCAGCGTCGTGTATGTTCTCAGTACGCTCACCGCTATCCCTCCTCTGGAATTCTGTCGATGATGGTGTATTTTTGCGCTCCTTGCTTTTGCTGCACAAGGTATCGCTGTCCCGCTTCCATCTTGTCGTACTCAACTTCAATCGGTATTTTGTCAAATTTCAGGCGAGACAGTTCTATACGCTCACCTGACTTTTTGATGATTAGCACTTGATTGTCAAGTTCTTCCTGTGTGAGGTCAAAAGACACTTTGAGTTTGTACTTTTTGAGATGTTCAGGAACATTGACCATGTCTTGTTCAACCTCAATCGGCTTATCATCGACCTTTAGCCCGTTTCCTGTCCATGTTGCATAAACAGTGTCGGACTGATTTGTTGATTCAACATATTCCTTGACAATCTGCCGAATCAGTTTTTTTAACTCTCGTCCAAAATCTATGTCCATTCACCCCATCTCATCTGCATACTCATTGTGTGCTGGCTGCTGGTAAAACTGTGGGTAACACTATCCACAATCATCCAGCCACTGATCCCTTCCTGTTTTAGTTCCACCTTTACGCCGCTGCCGCCGTGAACTCTGGTGTCTCCGATTGCATCCAGTTTCAAGGTCTGTGCCTCTTTGTTTTTGAGAGCCAGCAGCATTTGAGCAAGCTGCTGCATCTGCGCATCGTTTCGGTCAGTGGTAACCTTTTCATAGTGCATGATCTTTCCCCATTTGGAGATATTCGCGCTATCCTGCGCAATATAGATTTTTCTCACGCCTGCCTCTTCATCATCTTTTGACAATTTAATGAAGTTTGTTACATTATCATCGTCGATTGATTTTTCAAACTCAAAGTCAGTACAAAGGCTTTCATCACCGATGACAAGCGGCAGCCGCAAATCAAGAGTATCAACCAGATCAAGCGCCCCAAAATTATCAAAGATGGTATACCAATACCCGTTAAGCCCCAGATTTTCCTCGATTGCATCATAAATCATGTCAAGGTGTGTTTGATTGTCAAACAGCTTCTTTGACAAATTCACTCCTGTACTGTCGATATTTCCCAACCTGATACGGTCATTGTCGGAAACCTGTGTAGCCACAGTATTGATCCAGTCAGAAAGCGGCATTTCTTTTCTCAGGATTGTATTTGTTGGTTTAAAATATCGCAGCTGGTCGGCACAGGTGCATTTGAACCGCTCCCTGTTGCCGCCAGTGCGTTGCAAATACCCGTAGAACATATTTGTCCCATCATATTGAAAGGTCACTGTGGAACCATTGGAGAAGCGTTGTCCTCCCTGTCTGGGATATTCAAAACTGAATGTGCTGGCGCCATCATTCCAGGCATGAGTCAATTTGATTTCTCCTGCAATGGATGATAGGTCATATACTCCGCCGGCAGAGGAATCCATAAGCAAAAGTTTTCCTTTTCTCATGATTATCTCCACCCCATTTTTTCAGCAAAATTATCATATCCTTTTTGAATTTCACTAAAAGCATCATCAGCTTTAGATACAAATTCAGACCACTTATTCGGTATTGTTTCAGTAAAAAAACCGCCTATTGATCGATAAAGCTCCTCTCTATTTTGCTTTCCGATTTCAGCTTGAATCTCTTCAATAGGTCTGTTTTCTGGTTTTACTGGTTCATTGATTGGAGGATTAACTGGATTTACAAATTCCCCTTCATGTTCAGTCCGCCAATCTTCAAATGTTGGCGGACCAATGAATGAGTCTGGTGCCGAATTCCCTTCATCATAAAGCGTGTTGTCGTTATCATCGGGAACTGTCACAGTTGGCGCCTCTGGTATTTTTCCAGGGCGTTCTATTTCTGGGATGTCTGTTACTCTGATGCTGGCTCTGATATACTCTGTCACTTTTACAGTAACACTGTACACACCAGCGTAAACCTCATTAAAATTCCTGCTTTCAAGCAGCACTTCCTCTGATATGCTAGTGTAATCTGACTTTATGATAAGTCTGACAGGCTCTTTTGACTTTAACATTTCTGTCAGGCGTGCTTTGATTTGGCTTGCCGGTAAAAATCCACTGCCGTGATAGTGCTCTGGAAACTCCTGCAGCTGACATTCCCACGACCATTCCTTTAGGTTTGGATCGTCAGCCTTTGGAAAATATCCTGTGCCTATTCCGTTGTAAACGGTGATTTTCCTGTCCTCTGGAAAATTTACCTTTTCTACACCGTAAAAGAGGACGTCATCAAGATAAACATCGTAGATCATTGCCTTCCCCCTTATCCTGCTGCCGTCACTTCTATTGCGGTGTTCAGGCTGTCAATAGTCGCCTGTGTAAACTCGTCAAAATCTGCTGTTTCACGGATAACCGTTCCATAAAAATTGTTTTGAGGTGCGACGGTTGCTGTTGTAAACTTGGCAAGCCATTGCTGCCCTTGAATATCCAGCATATACCGCAGGCTCTCCTCTTCAATTTCCACCTCGCCCTTGACGCTGATCGGCGCAGTGTTGGAAACCTCCACGGGTACTGTGCTTGACATAGTGTCCGGCAGTTCGCTTTCAAAAGCAGCAAACTTTTTCTTTGCTTCCTCTACATCAAGGTTTGTCTGCGTTTCAATGTTATTGCTTACTGCCGATACTGCTGCCGCTGCACCTACAAACGCCGCGAGGGCTGCCGCTGCTCCCAACCAGTTACCGGTCAGGAGCTGGGCTGTTCCTGCAACAATCAACTGAACAGCATTGACAGCCATCATGGTCCCTTTGTAAATGAGCAATGCAGTGACAACTCCTACCACAGTCGGTGCAATCCAGTTAAGGTTTTCTGCCACCCACGCAATTCCGTTTCCGATCAGCTGCATACCGTTTCCCATCAGATTGATGAATGGCTGATACTTACCAGCATCCATGTCTGCATTCAGTCGCTGCGTTACCCTTGCCAGTTGTTCCATGGCTGGTGTAGCGCTCTCTGCAATCGCTGTCTTGAGGTTTGATGTGAATATATTGGTCTGAGTAATCAGTCCATCAAAGTTTGCATCTACAACCTCCTGCGTCGCTCCAAACTTATTGAACATCTGATCAACATAGGTCAAAAGCCCCTCAATATCACCGGTATTTGCAAAGTTTCGGATTGTTTCTCCTGAAAACCCGCTCATATTGAATCGGTCTTTGATACTCATGGTGTCGCCGGACAGCAGCTCACGCATTGCAAACACGGCGCCCTCTGCTCCCTGTGTCGGGTCCTTTGCATAAAGGCGTTCGGTCAACTTAATCAGCTGCTCTAACTGATCTGCATTTTTTGTATATGTGCTGTATGCAGTCACAGCGTTGGCTATATCCTCACGGCCCAGCGCAGATACCTTTGCATAAGCTGATACATAATCATACAGTGCAGAGCCTGCCGCTTTGTGATTGAGCAACGCCTGAAAGGTAGTTTCCTGTACCTTCTGCATGGCGGACAGGTTAATTGCACTCATAGCACCCTCCCACGCTTGCTTTGCCGCTACGCCTGCGGCCGCAAAGCTCAGGGCGCCTGTTGTCCATGATGCAAATGGATTCTTTGATACTCCACCGGATGAAGTGCCACCGCCAAATAAAGAGGCTTTTATATTGGACAGCAATCCTTTTCCAGATTGTGCAGTATCGTCAATAGAATCATTTAACTGATCAACATCTTTTTTTGCTTGTTTTGCGCCTTTTGAAATGTTTGATAACCCGCTTTTTGTTTGGGTAGCTGCTTTCGATGAGCTTTTCCCAACATCCAGCGCAGACTTGCTCAGTGCTTCGTTTTCTTTCTTAGCCTGACGGGTGCTTTTAATGGTCTGGTTTATCGTTGACGTATAATTATCAGTCAGCGATATTTCAGCTCTCAGCTTTTCTGCCATTTAGACACCCCTTCTTCTTTGATTTTGTCTCTTGTTTCTTTGGCACATTGTTCAGAAGCAATAAAAAACGCCTTTTCGCGTATACTCATTTGATTGAATACACTCGGCAAGACGTGATGATTCTGCAGGGCAACATGGGCCGCCCAGGCAAACAGGTCGTTACCCTGCAATATCAGTTTTTTGCTTCTTCAACAAGTTTAGGGAAGTCCATAGTCACAGAATTGTGCTCATTGAATACACCGACCAGCTTGTTGTACTCTGCCCCATCAAGAAGCTCCAAAAGAATTTCATCCGGCGAAAGGATTTTACCGCTATGTTTTTCTGCCAAAGCCTTGACAAGCTCTGCATCTTTCAGGCTTGGATACACCAACGATGCCGCTACCTGCATAGCAAGAATATCCGAACCGGATTTATCCTCTGCTACATTGGAAATTTCCTTGCATTCCTTTGCGCTCAGTGCACGCATTTCCCACTCGATCGGTGTGCCGTCCTCCTCAACAAAGGCAGAAGAAAGGACAAACTTTTTATTTGGCTTTCTGACCGGATTTAAAAAACGATTTAAACTCTTCATGTTTCCTCCTATACCATTTCGCTGATAACATCGTAATCATCAAACGTGAAATCAGATTCTGACTGAATCATCTCTGTAGAAGTGTTATCAAGAAGTCCCAGTGCAATCGTATTGATAATAACATCTCTCAGCTGATATTCACCTCGGCCATGTACTTCATTGATTTCATTGTAGTATTGGGCCACACTATAAGGGAATTCTCCTGTTTCTTTCCATTTTTTCATAAGTTTTGGGAAGTGGGTTGTCGGAACATAAGTGATTGAACCTGTGCCCTTCATTTTTCTAGGAGCGTGCTGCATCATCCTTTCTCCCAGAAAGTTACTTTCCTCGACAGTTAATTCCAGTTTTGGAGAAATCTTTAAAATAATAAATGTGTTGAGCATTTCTCCATCAATGAGGCTATATATTTTTCCGTCATTTCCGGAAGGAAGATTTCTTATTCTTTTTCTATCTGCCATCTATTACTACCCTCCTAGTTTGAAATAACCGTGAGATAAATCTTGTCTGCAGTATCGACAACACGCACGCCAGCGGTAACCTGAATACTGTCCCTTGCATCGTCGCCCATGCACTCTACTGTGACATCATCAGCCTCAAATCCTTCGATATATCCAGGATCAAGATAATTGTCAGTAATCAGTTTGGCGCACATTCCTTTGACAAGTGCTCTGCCGTCTATGCTGTTTCTGATTTTGCCCACAACTTTTTCATCCAGCATTTTGGTCAAATCGGCGACGATTGCATACAAAGTGCGGGTCACAAGGTTTTTAGCCCAGTCTGTCGGATGGTCGGTATCAAACTCTGTCAGAGTATTGATGTCATACAGTACGCAGATTCTGCGCTGCTTTTCAACAAACAGAATTTCTCCCGCAGCTGTTCTGGTCTGCTGCTGCCATTTGTCCAATTTTGGGTTGACGCTCGTCCAGTGATCTACGGTGAAATAGGTCGCGGACTTTTCAATTCCGCAATATGCCTGAATTCCTGCCATTGTTGCACAGGCTTCTGCAGCGGTCAGGCTATACAGTCCAGTTTCACCACCAACAGTGTTGTTGATAATGTTTACCCCTTTACTCTCAGGGTTGTTCATTACCACCTGCGCATAGATTCCGGCTATTTCCAGCTTTTCGATAAAGGCGGCAAATTTTCCTTTCGTATCTGAATCTGTTCCAGGATAACAGAGGATGTTAAACTCATGTTTCTGGATTTCATCAAAGAACGAATCATATCCGGCTGCCTGTGTTGCTTCTCCGCTGCTTCCACCGGACAGTGTCACTGTTTTCGATTCCAGTGTGCCGGTTCCCTCGATTTTGATATAAGAGTTTGTGACAAAGTCCTCTGGCTTGGCAACTGCCTGCTCGTCCATTTCACGGGTGCCCAGATAGGTTCGGATCACAAAAATATCCTCGCTTGGCGTTACCGTTACCTTGATGTCATTACCTCTTTTGCCGTTGTAAATGGCTTTTGCCGTGATACCTGATGCAAGCGTCGCCTGTGCTGGCTGCCCGCCGGACGCATTCAGTCGATACAGCAGCAGCGTTCCTGCATTCTGCATAACCTCGCGAATCAGCTTGATCGCTGGATCTGTAAAGTCATACCCGAACGGCGCAACGGTGTCGTTGCCTCGCAAAAACGTTGTAAACTCAGCACCCCAGTCAAGGTCAAGAGCCATTGCAACAGTACCGCGGGCAGAAAGTGCAGCTTCGCGCTCTCCTGCGATTACCTGCGCATATACACCCGGTAAAATCTGTTTAACTACAGCCACCGTTTTCCTCCTCCAATTCTTTAATATTTACGTTTGTATCTGCAATTTCAATCAATGGTGCATCATCCGGCCTGCGTTCCCACACTTTCACGGTGCCGGTGACATTGACAATGCCATCCACCGTCTCGCTGCCCGATACATACATGGTGTACGGATACTCCATGCCTTCCAGCGGGGGAACTGTGCGCATCTTGTCCATGATCTTCATTGCAGCGTCGATTTGTTCTGTTTCCGCGTTTTTGTCTTTGCTCATGTAAGCAATGTTTGCAGCGATTTCCCATTCCAGATCGCTGCCCAGCCGTTCTTCTTTGTGAAGTTCAAACACCTGCACAAACGCAGCCGGCGGGATCTGTGAGATTGGCTTTGTCTGCTGCTGTGGCACAAGATGGACTTTTGCCTGCGGAAATTGCTCACAAAGCAACTGCGCGGTTGCCAATTTAAAACAATCCACGCAGTTTAAATCGTTTGATTTGATTTTTTCTGATAAATACTTGTCAATTCGCACATTTGGGTGCAGCGTCAATTACCAATCACCTCTGATTGCCTTTACTTCTGAGCGAAAATAGCTTTGCATGTTGCGCCGAGCATGGTTTGTTCCAGCTTCCAAAAAGAACTTTCCAGGAACATATCCCACTGTTTTGCCTTTTACAACCATACGATGCCCAAAGTTTAAATAAAGTAAATACTCCACATTGTTCGAGTATTCGCCTTTCCATCCATTATTCGCCTTTTGAGCGGAAACATTTCTCCACTGAGATCGTCCATATCCAGTTTTAACTGGTGTTGACTTTTGCGATACTGACATACCCTCATTGACAGCACGGTTGACGACACGTCTGCCTACCTCATCCACATTCACGTTGAGGTCCTGCAGCTTTTTTAGAAACTGGCTAAAGTTTTGCTCTGCCATTACAAAACACCACGCTTTGTGCATCTGCAAAGGCGGTTCAGGTCATATACAAACACGGTTCCAACGTCATACTCATGCTTTTCTCCCATGTGTGTGACCTTTACTCTGTCGCCTTCCTGTATATCCTCCTCAGGCAGGCAGAACAGTGTATACTGGCTTTCAGCAGTCGCTACCTGTTCGCCTTGATTGATTACTGGTTTGCTGTCAAGAGATAGGTGGCAGGAAATCCCCTCATGCACAAGCTCAGGCTCTATCACGTTGTTTTGCTCGCTCACGCGGTAAATATCTGCCACATCATCATAAAGCACCTGTAGAGCCTTTCTGCCCGCTGCAAACGCATTTGGAATCATGGAAGGACCACACCTCTCTTAAACTGAGCCAAAATAGCCTTGTTTTCCTCAATCACCTGTGCCGGACTGATTGCAATCTTTGAACTGTTGGCAACAGAGGAAGCGTTTTGACGCTCTTCCCCTCCGGTTTCAAATGATATACTGGTATCTCCTTGGCTGATTGACTTAACTCCCTGCTGCTTTGTACTCTCTTCTCCACTCTCGCTGCTGGAAGAGCTTACTTCTGCAACAAGTCCACTTGACACTTGCTGCGCAATCGCCAGCTGCGCCACGATGGGATAGAGCGGTCGCGGCATGTCCAGCCGTCCCAGATAGGTCAATAGCAGCTGGGCGGCGTATGGGACAAATCCGATTGCCGCCTCCTGCTGCTCCTCCGGCAGATTATACAGCGATATGATCTTTACAATTGCGTCCTTTTGCTCTGCCTGCATTTTTGTCCTCCTCCGGGGGCTCCGGATTTGCCTCCTCCTCCAGCTGGTAACCGTGCTCCGCAAACCACTGGATGAGCCACGGGGCATCGGTGTGCGCCACGCCGTCCTGAAATTGCAGCGAGACATGCAAGCCGGTGATCGGGTTTGGTGCCTTGATAATCACAATCTATACCTCCTTTACGCGGTCTTTTGGTAGATGGCATAGAGCTTGGTGTCTTTCTTTGGGGCAAAACTCGAGCTTGCAGCATGGTTAGCCCCTTTTCCGTCAGGGCTTTCGTTCCATTCCTTAAAACTATCATTGTCTCCCGGATAGGTCGTGATGGTCGGCGCGGCAGAAAGGGTGATGTTTGCTCCAAAATCACTTTGAATTTGGCTTGTCGGCACAGTCCCCACAGCACCGTTGAGATCGTAAAACACCTCAAAAAGCGGCTGCGGAGCGTTGGTGTCCTTGGCGTCCTGCATGATGGTGCCAAAGTGGGTTGTCTCATGCTCGGTATAGTAGGTGTCATCATTGGCCTCTGTTTCGTCTTTGCCCTGCATCGGGGTGCCTACCTGTTGGCCGGTATAGATGCCGTTGACAGACAGCTGTTCCCCATCAATCGGAGTGCCGCCAGTCCATTTTGTGTCTTTGTATTTCATGCGGCCGCCTCCTTTACTGAACTTTGATTTTGCGGAATACTGCCGCGCCCTTGGTCGCCTTGAGCGCAACCGCTGCGACCATCTCAACCTCGCCGCGCTTGACAGCGTAAGCGGTTGTAAAATCAGGCAGCCAGGTGCGGATGATCGGCTGACCGTTCATGGATACGCCATGGAAGCCGTCCATCAGGTCAAAGCGCGCTGCATACAGCGAGGTTTCACCGCTCTCATTGATGCCGACAACAGGGTCGTTGGTACCAGGCTTTGCGCCCAAGTCTACCAGCGGGATGCCGCCATAGGTCGTGATGGTCTGCCCCAGGTCGTTTTGGGTCATCTGGTACTGGCCCACACGGCGGGCAATTGCTCTTACTTTGGCAATTGCCTTGGTGTTGCCCGCAATAAAGGACGGGGTTCCATTGAGCAGCGAAAGAAATTCATCCATCATATCCACAAACGCCTTGTAATTGGTGTCGATGGTAGTGGATGTGGACAGGTCAATAGCGGTAGTCTTGTTAAATTCGGTGTCGCTACCGGTCAGAGCGACATCCAGACCATCAAACTCCTTGGCGTCGGTGGCGCTGTTACCGTTAATGACAGTGTCATTAAACAGTGCACCCGCCGCTTTGATTTTCTGTTCCATCTGGAGCTGTACCTCATCTACGATACCGCCCATCCCGGCGATGACGCGGTCAATCTCAAATGCGCCGCCGAAAATTTTCAGATCGACATTATAGCGCTGCTTTTTGACCTCGCTCGGAGTGTATTCTTCATTGACTGCGCGAAAATCTGCGGTTGGCTGAGTAATCAGGCGGGTATAACCGTAGGTCGGAGTTGCGCCGCCTCCGGTCGGGGAAACAGCGTCGTGGAAAGGCATATTGTCGAGCAGGAAGCTCGATTTTCTAAATTCGTCGATGACGTATGCGTCCAGATCGGTCTGGACATTCAGTTTTGCCTGTGCAAGCGTTACTGGCATAATATCTCTCCTTTATTTGTTCTGGTTCATCTGCTGCAAGATCGCTTCCCGGAGGCTGGTTGCGTGCGGTTCCCCTCGGTCGCCTGCTGGCGGCGGCGGGGTCCCTTTTGATTTGGTCGGTTCTGCCTTAAACTGGTTCGGATAGTCCGCCTTTGTCTTTTCAGAAAAGGCATCCTTGTCTTTCAGTTGCCCATCCTCATCAAATAGTTCAGAGGTGTCCCCCAGTTTGTAGAGCAGATAATCGACATCCTGCGCGCCCATCGCGGTCAGTTCCTGGCGGATGGTTGCTTCCTGCCGGTCTTTTTTGCGTCCTGCTTTTTCTTCTGTCAGCTCTGCTATGAGCTGATCCACTTTAGCCTGCAAGCCATCGTCCTTCATGGCTTTTAAGCTATCAAACTCCGCCTGTACTTCGGGGAGCTTTTCGGCATCGGCCTTGTATCTTTCCAGGTCGGCCTTTAGTCCGTTGGTAACCTCGGTGTGTGCCTCAATGATCTGGTCGGCCTTGTCGTCCTCAATTCCGAGCGCCTTCAAAAATTTGCGTGTGATACTCATTATTTCAGTCTCCTATCCTTCGGCCCCGGTCCTTTGGGGTTCGGCTGTTTATTTTAACCGCGGTCCTTTGCGGTTGTTAGCTATTTTCGATATATTTCTTGTACCATTCCCGGTAGGTCATATTAGCCGGGACGGTGATCGGATTGCCGTCCGCATCGCGGGCCGCGCGGGTCATCATGCTACGGTCAGTGTCCTCATAATAAGGGGTTGCCACTGTACGACAATTGACGTGGAATGGCGGGTAATTAACTCCCACAATCACCCGGTCTGTATCATAGGCGGCGCGCTCGTACTCGCTGTCAGCCCTTTTATATTGTTCCGGCACATCCCCGCCCCTGGTGGCCGAAAAGATGCAGCCATCCAGCGAGCGGCAGTTTGGGGTTGTCCTTGTGTCCATCGTCGCGGTGATCTCATAGTAAGGGACACCGGTCTCAAGATAGGTTTTTAAGCGTGCCTGTCCGGTGGCGTATGCGCTCTCATTGTAGAGCAGCCGGTAAGCCTCATACTTTTTGCCGCTTCCGGTGACGTTGCCGTCCTTGTCCACCTGCACTGCACCGATCATCTTGCCCAGCTCCTCCGCAAAATCCTGCGGTGGCCGTCCCTCGGTAAACATGCGATTAAGGGTCTGCCGGATTTTAAATCCAACGTCCGCATCCTGCCGCCACAGTCTGGACGAGATGCCTAATCCCTCCACAGGCTCGGCAAGCACCTGCTCAACAAATCCCTTTGGCAGCTGCGCAAAGGCAAAGACCCGCTCGGTGGATTTGGATATATCGTATTGGGTGCGGTAGTATTCTTCGACTGCCACGTCCTCCACCGCTTGGTTGATGCTCTCCCTCTGCTGCTGATATAGCTTCTGCAGCGTGGCGTTGACCTGTACCAGCAGCGCATCCAGCCGGGTCAATCGTACCTTGGTGGAGATGTTTTCCAGCTCAAGGTTAAATGTCCCGATGCTGTTGCGAGCCAGCTTCTCAAATTCTGCGAGATTGCCCTTAAATTCTGCTAACTCCTTGCGGCTCAGCGCCTTTTTGGCTTCTGTCAACGTGATGTCGTTGTTTTTGGCATACCGGCCATAAAAGGCATAGATTTGCGCAGTCAGATCCTTTTTAGCCTGCTCAAAGGCTGCCACCATTTCTTTGAGACGGTTATTGACTGCATTTTCGTAGCGTCTGACGCTCTCCGCCGCGCGCTGCTCCCAGTAGTTACTGCTCATTGTTTACCTCTTGCGGCTGGCTAAAGCTGTCCAGCATATTGCGCTGCGCCTCCTCCTGCTCCTTTTTCACAAGCTCGTCCTCTGCATCCGGGTCATCAATATCCGGGTGCTTGCGGCGCTTGGTGTAATCTGACATAACGGTGGATGGGGTGGAGTTAAGCCGCTCAACAATCTCATTGTCGACTTTGGGCTTGTTGCGGGTCCATGTCTGTTCGATTGTTAGGTCGTCAGACCTGCCAAGGTGTGCAAGGATGGCGCGCACTAACTTATTGAGCGCCACCTCAAAGCGTGCCTGCATCATGCCCGCTTTGAGTTCGAGCAGGCTGTACAGGTGATCCACATAGGCCCCGGTCGCCTGCCCGGTGCGTTCCGGGTTCGGGTCGACGCCCATGCCGGATATGTATATCTGTTTTTGCAGGATGGTCAGTGCCGCATTTCTGGCCTCGTGCGGGATTTCGACGGACAGCTTGTCCAGACCGCCATTTTCGTCCACGGTGACATATTTCTGTGCCTTGATCTGCTGCAACAAGTTGACCGGCTTGTTGACCTGCTTTAACAGCGGGTCCCCATCCTCGTCATAGAGGATATTGCCCGCATCGTCTCGCTGGGGGATGCTGATTGTCTGCTCATTTTCGCCTGTGTAATCCTTGAGCACCCAAACAATCTCCTGGATGTCGTCCAAGTCATTCGCAAAACCAGAGATGACCTTGTCATACATATCGATCAGCTCTTTGTATTTTGGCAGGTCGCCCTGTTCTTTTTCGTTGTTGCAAAACTCAATAAATGGGATCTCGCCAAAATCGTTTGGCAGGCCGGTCACCGGCTCGCCGTCGATCATCAACTCCTCCGCCTCCAGCTGCCCGCCTTTGAGGTAGAGCACGCCGTCTTTGTCCCACACCTGATAGTGCGGAATCTGCTGCCCCAGACTGTCCTCCAGCGTGTACCGGCGCACCAGTGCAATCATCGGTTGGGCAATGTCCATCGGGTCGGTAAATTTGACACATTCATCCGCCCGCAGCGCCGCCATCCGAAATTTTCCGCTGGTATCAATCCAATACTGCAGCCACGCCTTGCCGCCGTTGGTCGCATAGGTTGCAAGGTCGGTCATCACCTTTTTGTATTCGTCCCCCAACGCCTTTTTGACAGCTTTGGACAGCTCCTCGTCCTGACCTACCGCAAAAATCGGTGGATAGGTAAAGAGGTAGGCCACCTTTTGGACGGTCATAATCTCATGCCAATTGGTCGGGATGCGGTTGTCTGCCGATCGCAGAGGGTTGTTTCCAAGCTCTTTGAGATAACTGTTGACCGCGTCGATTGCTGCCGCACCTGTACGCCTAATATCGCTGTCGTTGGCGTAATATCGCTCACTCACCTCAACGCGCTTATGCCATTTGGCAAACTCCCGCTGCGCCTTGCGGATATACTCCCGCGCCTGCTCCAGTTCCATTTACATCCCTCCAATCCGCAAACCTTTATTTTTGTAAAGCACTGTCTGCACAAAATAGCGCATATCGTCCATCGCATGGTCGTACTGCTTGACCGGCTTGTCCTCCCCGCGCCCTGCCGCCTTTTGATCCCAGATATAGGACAAAAACTCGTCAAATATCTCGTGGCAACAATCGCAAAACAGCAGCCTGCCCGCGTTGAGCTCGGTGGAGACGTTCGCGATCCCGCTCAGGACGTCATTGTTTGCCTGCCGCACCCGATATTCTCCATGCCGCTTGATGCACTCGATAAAGCTCGCCGCCGACGGGTCCACAATCACGGCGACCGGCTTTTTGCCGCCGGTATTGTCGGCAATCAAGTTGTGCAGCTCTCTGTAATGCTCCTCGTCGGTGCGCTGCCGCATCTGCTTGACGCTGTCAAAGTAGCTGTCCGCCACCCGGTACCACTTGCGATTGTACAGACCCCAAAGGCCCATGCTCGTCGGGTTGTGGGTTCCGTAGTCGATGGAGACATAATACTTTGCATAATCGCGCGGCTTTGATTTGACAACGTGCTTTGCCTCGTCAAATTGCGGATAGATGATGCCATCTGCCGCCACCCACTTACCCAAAATGTACCGGTCATAAAACACGCCGCTGTACATGGAGCGGTAGCGCGCCTTGATCTCCTCGGTGAGAGCTGGGTTGTCGTCCAGTTCGAAATGCAGGTGCAAGGCGTTGTGCTTGTCAGGATGCTTGACCCACTCCTCATAAAACCAGTGTTTTGGGCTTTCCGGGTTGCAGTTAAACCAAAACCGGCTCCCGTCTACGCTGCATCTGGCAAGCGCCTGTTCCACAAAGGAGCGGGTTTGCAAGGCAACCTCATCAAACAGCACTCCTGCCAGAGTGCGGCCCTGAATCAGAGCGAAGGAGCTTTCGTCCTTACCACCAAACACCTCGAAGATGTTTTGTTTTTTGCCCTGGGTCACAATCATTGTTTTGTCTGCCCTGCGCCAGCTGATGTGATACTTTTCTCGCACCAGTTTGATTCCCAGGTACGGCTCGATGATGTTTTTGATTGCCGATTCCACCGTTTTCCCGCAGATTGCAAACCGCTGCCTGTCATATCTGCGCATGGCATCGTCTACAAAAGCAATCGACATAAACGATGTTTTGCCGGAACGCACGGCGCCATCCGCAATCAAAGCATTGTAGGATGTAAATGGGAAGGCAAGAATCTGCTTTTGCTTTTTACTGATCGGCATCCTGCTCCATCCTTTCCGCCTCTTCCTTGAGCGCTTTTGTGAGCGCATCCTCTGCCATTTGCTCCACCTTGCTTGTGCTCATGGTAAATTTATCAATCAAAGTCCCCAGTGCTGTTGTGAGCTGTGCAGGTGTCGCCTTTGCAATCTTTTCGTCATCCAGCAGTGCATCCAGATATTTATCCATGATGCTGCACACCTTATCCCGCTTTTGTTCCATGTGCTCCAGAAGGTCGGCAGTGTTCTGCTCTTTTTTACATTGCAACTTTTGTCCGGTTTGCCGGTCTGAATCGCAAATAGTTTTCACTGTTTGTCTTGATACACCATGTAACTTTGCAACCGCATTGAAACTTCCTAGCTCTATATAATCCGCTATGATTTTCTTTCGCTGCTTATCCGTCAAACGCTTTGCCATTTCTCACTACTGCACCCTCTTTCGTATTACAATTTTTCGCTGTATATCTTTTGTATCACCGTCCCAAACGTCATAAAAAAAGTCGGTATTCATTATCTGAATCCGACTGAAACTATTGATTTTTCGCATAAATAAGCCATTTTTCTTCAAAAATGTATTGACAATCACGCAAATGCGTGGTATAATAGAATCATAGGAAGGGGGTGAGAAAATTGAGCAAACAAAAAAGCAAGAAGATGTCCAAAAAGGAAATCTGGGAGCTTGTAATCGAAACTGTGATAGCCGTCGCCGCTTTGATTACCGCCATTAAATCCTAATCGGACATTGCGGATGGGGAAACCCATCCGCCCCTTAAAAGGGGCTTCCTGCTATTTTTAGTATACCACACCGAAAGGAGATGTTCAACTTGAAAAATAATCGCTTCTGGTTTATATCCCTGATCTGCTTTTCTTTGATTGGCATCAATCTCGACTGGCCTTTCTTTGTTCGTGTTATTGTAATCCTGAACAGCCTCCTAATTTTGGGGCAAGTTGCCTTCCGAATCTGGGAAGCGTATCGTCCGACAAAGGAGGAAAAAGACCATGCTTAAACTTCGAGAAATCCGCAAATCAAAGGGTCTGAGTGTGCCGGAGCTTTCGCGTCAAAGCGGTGTCCCCAAACGCACCATAGAGGACATCGAAGCCCGTGGTGATTGTCGTATCTCTACCGCCTTTGCTTTGTGCAAAGCAATGAATATCACCCTCGATGAAATCTACGAACCCGACCCTAAAGCCGAATAGCCCTTAACAGCAAGCCCGCTTATCTTTATGATAGGTGGGTTTGCTTTATAGAGCAAAAGCCACACCCGAAGGCATGGCTCTTGTTCTAAAAAGGAGGTCTTGCATGAACTCGAATATGAGTAGGTTTCTTATTAATCCATAATAAGTATAAACCTCTTTTATATGGGCTTTCAAGGGTCTGTTCTCAAGAGCTCAAGCGCCCTCCCATGTAATCTTGTTGTCCATCTTACATCTATTCCCATAGTTTCCGCTATTTGCTCCCAAGTGTCTCCCACGATATAACGCAATCGCATCAGCTCATACAAGCGCCCATCTTCGAGTTGGTCCAGATATTTGGATATCTCTCGCCTCATATCTACATACTGGTCTATGTGCCTGTCAATGTCGCTATCGATGTCCGCAAGCCGCGCAAGGGCTGCTTCTCGCCCTCCTGAGCCGCCTCTAGGCATCCCAGAAAGATTTGAGCTAACCTTGCAGACTAAATCTTGCAGATGCTCTTTTTCTCTGAGCAGGGCGTTGATTTTGTGGTTGAGACTTTGATAGCGAAGTAAGTATTGCTTTTTCTCCTGGTTAGTCATCCGTCAAACCCGACTCCTTTCTGTTATCCATCGCCGCCCGAAAGAGCGCATCATTTTCCTGTTGGAGCTCCTCCAGCCTGTCCGCTGCCTCATCCAGCAGTGCTCTCTTGCTCTGGCTGGGTGTTGCACGCAGGGCCTTGATGATTTCTTTTGTGTTCATCTTGATTCCTCCATTCCGGCATCAAAACGCAACGCGTATAATCTGCTTGCGCTCTGCCGTGCGATCGAGCGGAAAAAGCCCCCACGTTCCGTCGTCCCGTTTCTTGCAGTTTTCGGGGATGTGTCCGCGAAAGCCGCCTTGTGTACCCAGCACTTTTCCGGAAGCTGTTACAATCCGGAATGCACCCGAAACGTCATCTTGAACCCACTTCGCCGCAACGCGCGTTCCATCAAAAAGGCGGACGGCACAAACGCTGTATAACTGCGTGTCGGTTTCGCTGTGACGGAAAAGCACTTTGAATGCGTTTTCGGCGTAAACTTCGACTTTTCCGGAAATCCCGTAATCGCTGAAAAAGCTGTCGAAGATCACATATTGAACGCGCGCGTCCCACGTCGAACATTTCATCGGAAGTGGAAGCGCTCTGTACTCTTCCGTTGTCATTGCAGGATAAAAACCCCGTTTTCCATCGAAGCGTGCGTCACCTGCTTCCGGTAAGAACCCCGCGTAAAGCTCATTGTTAAACTGTGTCATATTGAATAGCTCCTTCCTTAATGCTTGAATTGTTCTTTCGGAAATACATCTTTGAAGTCTATGTAACCACCAAGGGCATCACACAGGTCGATGCACACTCCGTCCGACTGCATTTTAGCCTCGAAGCCTCCTTCGGCGAAAATATCGCAGCCGAAAATGCTTTTGAGACCATTTATAAAATCATCGAGCCACATATAATCAACCCATACACAGAATGATTCGCTGTCAATCCAACCCATTTCGGAAACATAGCGTAAATCTAAATCTTCCGGGTCAGGTGTTATAACAAGCTTGTATAACAAGAGTTCGTCCATATTATCCCTCCAAATCCATCTTTGCACCGCAGCAAGGGCAGTAATTCGACAAAACTTCCACAACTTCGTTATTGTCATCGTTATAGTTAAACGCTTGATCTTTACAATTTGAGCAATAATGGAATCCTCTATCTTGCTCGTTAAAGTTGCTCAGCAAAGGAGCTGGCGGTCTGCCGAAGCGGACTCCCCTCGCTCTGGCTGATGCTCTCCCTCTCTCTCAATGCAGCTTTGGCGACTTCTTCTTCCCCTATATAAAAATCTGCAAGCGCATACGGATATTTTTCTATTGGTGCAAAATCATACCCATCCTTTTCTTTTATTGGATAAAACTTTTCTTTTGTTCTTACCGTATACCCATTTTTATTCCAATTTACAGAGGTTACTTTATCTGATACACAATAAATTCCCCTGTCATCCTGGAACCTAAAAGCATTTATTGTATCTCCCGCTTTACACGGCAGCGCCACGCATCTCCCCTCCTTATCCGCTTTCACAAGCTCTTTCAGGCGGTCAAGGTCGTAGTCGTCGCCTCAGATCAGTAATTGCGTCAGCAGCATTCAACATCAGTTCATCGGTCCCAATAATTTCCCTTCCTAGGTTATCACCAATAGCGTATGTTGTGCCGTAGTATTTCAGCCTTTCCACCAATTCCTTGTAGTCCATGTTAGTCCTCCTCTGCTGGCTGTTGAATCTGTTCTGTTCGAATCATCGCTTCTTTTGCGATGTTATCCTCCATATCCTCCCGAAGCTGGAAGATAGCGTAATCGATGCGCTTCATTGTGATTCACTCCTCTCGCAAATCTTAATTCTCGTCCCGGTAAGCTCCTCCACAATGCTTACCAACTCCCGGATGATTGCGTCTTTGTCCGGGTCTTTTGTTTGAATTATGTGATTTACTGTGTGAATTTGGTGTTCCACTTTTACCAGATTTTGTTGATAAGTTCTAAGCATCTCCCTCCTGCGCTTTTCTTCGAGCTTTGCCTCCTCAAAAAGCCGTTCTGCCCTCTTTTTCTCCTCCAACGCGCGGTGGCTGGTAACTAGCCCCAGTTTCCAGCTCCCCAAAATTTCTGTGATGGTAGTATATGCTAACTGCTCCGACTGACTACTGATTTTTGGCATAGCTGAGCCATTTTTTGCATATTCTACGATTGAAGGAAAATCCATTTTCTCACCCCATTCTAATATTTTAAGGTAACTAAGTAACCAGAACTAGCGTTTTTCCTATCTTCTGTAGAAAAATA
>ERZ1035037.135-NODE-135-length-29573-cov-23.531811_pt1 | contig 29573 bp, 49 predicted proteins | sample MGYA00520618_ERZ1035037 | MGnify/ENA primary metagenome ERZ1035037 (study PRJEB33766, sample SAMN09781741) | gut metagenome | biome: gut microbiome | host: Homo sapiens | place: Madagascar | study: EMG produced TPA metagenomics assembly of the PRJNA485056 data...
TGCCCAGCGTCATATCTTTTCTCAGGCTTTCTTTCAAATCATTGTCCGTGGCAATGTCCCCGAAACACTCAAATCGCCATGAATACTTCAGGTTCAGCCCGTCCATGATGCCCTGCATCATGCGCTCATAGCACCGGTATATCTGCTCGGCAAACTTGCTCTCTATTTGCAAGCTGATATTCGCCACGCCCGCCCGCGGCTCGTCGCTGGTGGGGATCAGGGCGGAAAGCCCCGCCTTCGCCATGGTGTAGCCGTACCCTGCGGAGCTTATCTTCGTGGCGCTGGGCGCCTCGGCCAACTGGTGAAGTTCCATGTTCTTCAGCGGCGCGGCGTACCAGCCTATGCCGCTGGTGTTGTTTTCCGCCAGTTCGTCGTAAAACCGCGTGCGGAAAAGCTCCCACCCTGCGTTGCTCAGCTTGTAGCTGTCCGACTGCTGCCTCGTGCTGTTGTCGTCGTATTCGATTTCGCCCGTCAGCAGCGAGATCAGCGGGTTCTGTACCAGTTCCAGCTGTATCTGCTCATACTGCGCGATCTGGATAAATGACAGGAAAAGTCCCGTCAGCGGTGATACAACCGCCGTCTGCGCGTCGTCTATCTCAAAGGGATATACGGCATCCACCGGCAGCGTCACCCAGTAGCACCACTTCCCGTTCTGGTAGTATACGTCCGGGTCTCCCGGCAGCACGCCGCCTCCCTGCTCCGCTGCTGTTTTCAGCTCTGTAAAGCGGTTCATATTGATGGTGTTCTTCGCCGCGTATACATACCGGGTGCCCGCACCCTTTGGCGGCCTCGCCGCCACCTGGGTGAATATGCCCCAGTATGGCTTAAACAGGTCCCCGAACTGCGCCGGCTCACATCCCGGCTTCAGAAAGTACATCATGTTAAAGGCCACGGTGTACTTCGACACGCTGTTGAACCCCACGATCTTTATCCAGTCGCTGGGCAGCTGCTGCATAAAAGCGTAGTTCACCTTGTTGTGGGGCTTATCCACGCTCACGCGGGGATAGTAGAATACCTTGCCCTCCTGCACCGCCTGCCCCGCCAGCTTGTGGGCCGTGGTCTTTACGTCCAGTTTGCGCCGCAGCTTCTCCAGCAACTTCCACTCCCGCCAGAACTCGTCGTTCTTCGCCGTGCCTTTATCGGTGAACTCCGGGGCGATGTAGCTGTGATACGTCAGCAGATCCTGGTACATCTTCCGGGTGTGGAAAAGCGGATAGGCCGTAAATTCCAGCCCGTGCTCCACCTGCCGCAGCCCCTGCTCGTTGCCAAGCGGGGCGGTCAGCATCTCTGCCACCGTATTCTTGGTATAGTCCTCCGGCAGCGAGGAGATGGCCTGCACCCTTCGGTTCTGTATGTAGGGGTTCACCCGTGCCGACTGGCTCATGCTCACCCGGCTGAAAGCGCTGGCCAGCGCTCCTGCCGGCATATTGCCGTACTGCTCCGCCAGCGCGTTGAACCGCTGAAATATCTCCGGGTAGGTGCCGCAGGCTACGCTCTGCAATTCACTTGTCAGGTTCCTCCGCTTCTCCTGCTCCATGCGCCGCCTCCTCGTCTATGCGGGAGCGCTCTTTTTCCAGCTCCCTCTCCCACGCATCCAGCAGCTCGTTCAGCCGCTTCTGCGTGTCAGCCCTGTTCTTTTTCACCCCGTCCGCCAGCGCCGCCGCGATGCAGTCCGCCAGCCACAGCCGGTCTCGCTCCGTCAGGCGTTTCAGATCTGCGCCTTTGATCTCCACCGTCTGCATTTTTTTCGGCGTCGTAGTGCGGTACAGCAGCATATACCCCGCCGTTATCCGCACAAAGCGCTCCTTTTCCGCCAGCGCCACCGTTTCGCCTGTCACCCGCGCCGCGTACAGTCTGTACTTCCTTGCCGCCATTTCAGCATATCCTCCCGCCGCGCCGCGCCGTCACCGTGCGGCCTCCCCCGCCGGCTGCCGCCGCTCTGTGCGGTGCCGCGGCACGGTTTTTGTATTTTGCCAGTTCCGCGTCCCAGTCGCTCTTATGCCGCACCGCCTGCGCCAGTTCCTCTCGCTCCAGTATCTGCGCCACCCGCAGCGCATATTTCAGTGCTGACCATATATCGCGCTGTATGTGCTTGCTTATTCGTTCTTCCTTTTGGGTCGTGCCGCTGGCCACCTTTTTCAAGTTCTGTATCTGCCCCACCAGCTCACGGGTCTTTATGTAGGGGTCGGCCAGCATGGCATCCATGCTGTCGTCTTTGATCCGGTGGTACTTCTTGTAGTTCTCCACGCCCTCGTTCACATTAGAGCACAGCAGCTCCACGTTCCGGTTCTCAAATTGCAGCTCCGCGTACCGCACCATCTCCGCGTCCGGATCCGTCACGCCCGCGCCGCCAGCCTTGATGGGGTACAGGCACGGCACGGCGCTTTCCTGCTCCAGCTCCGTAAAGCTTGCGTGGTTCCGCACGCACAGCGGTGCAAGGCCGTCACCAAGGTCCATCATCAGGTTCTCCACCACGCTGGTGCCGTACTGCCATGCGTCTATTGCCAGGTATGTCGCGGCCCCTCCGTCGCAGCAGAAGCGGCTCCACACGTCCTTGATCCGCTGCGCCTGCATCATGCTCTTTACCGGTGGGTTCCAAACGTCCACATACACCACCTGCTTCAGGTAGCGGTCCCGCTTCAGCCAGTCCGTTTGACGTGTGCATTTCAGCACCACGCAGGCGCATTTTGCGTTCTTCTTGTCGTCGGCGTAGGATACGTCGTACCCCACGATATAGATCACGTCCTCCGGCTTCAGTTTGTTGCCTATGTCGTAGGCACAGTGCCGGTTCTCCGCGATCATCAGTTTGCGGCACTCTGTCAGCACCTCGTCCCGCACGATAGGATTGCTGTCCGCCCCGGTGTAGCGCGATTCCATTTCGCGCATCCACCGCTCCGGCGTCAGCTTTGTCCGCAGTTTCTGCGCCCAGGAATAGGGCCGCATCTGCTGCAGTACCACGCACTCCCACGATATGTCATACGCATAGGCGCTCTCGCCCGCCAGCATGGCCTTCATATTCTCGCACCGCGTATCGTAAGCATGGTTCTGCTTCCGCCCCGCACTGGTAATGGCGTGATCCTTGTAGGGGATATAGTTGGGGTCCGGCTTACCGTTTACATTATGCGTCAGTCGCACAGCCGGCAGCACCACCGTCGTGTATTCCGCGAAGTCGAACGCCGGAGTTTCTTCCTGTGCGTACTCCTCCGCCGTCACGTCGTGAATGTTGTCACCGCGCATGGCGGAAATGTAAAAGGCGCTCCCGCAGTCGGTCTCTATCTTGAAGTCATCCTTACTCTCCGCCGTCACCCGCCACTGCTTCGCCAGTGCCGGGTAGTCGTGCTCCGTCTGCCGGTATGTCTTGCTGCCTATGGTTGCCATTTGGCGGTATGACGGTCCATAGTATGCGCTCTGCACACCGGGCCACACCAGCCCGTTCAGCTCCGCGTATTTGAACTTCGTGCTGGTTTTTGTTACGCCTCGCGTTCCAGTGAAGGAAACAGAAGCCTTGCGGGCGTATACCCGCACCATCACCCGCTGCAGCAGTTCCTCGTTTGCAAAGTCCGCCGTCGGGCTCCTGAATACGTCCAGTGCCTTATCCGGGTAGAATCGGCACACCCATACCAAAAATGCCCAAAAGGCATCCTCATAGTTTTCGTAGCTGCGCTCCTGTGTGGGCTTTTTTGTCACCCAGCCAAGACCGGCCACATACGCTTTACCCGTTCGCCTCGCCATCGGTGTTCACATCCCCTGCGTCCGCTTTCGGCTTACCCGGCTTTTTCTTCTTTTTCACCGGGCGCATCCGCACCAGCCCCAGCTTTTCGTAGGCTTCCTTCTCCGCCTCGTTGGGTTCCTCTGCAAACTCGCCCAAATTGTCCTCCAGCCGCATCTCGTCCGGCAGCTCTGTCAGCTCCGGCAGTCCGTCGTTCTGCCGCATCCGGTTTTCGTTTATCAGTATCATCTGGTCGGCAGCATCCCGCGTGTAGGGGTATTTGCACGGCCGGCCGAAAAATATACGGAACGCCTCGTCCGGTTCGCAGGGCTTCCCGTTTTTCAGCAGTCCTGCCCGCTCCAGCGCCACCACCATGTTGTCCAGCCGCAGGTCCTCCACCGGTTTCGTGTCCTTTTTCCGCAGGTTTTCCGATGCCAGGTTTTCCTGTATCATACTGGATAGCTTCTTGGCCTTGTCTATGGCGCCCATCTCTGCGGCGTCGTTCATCTGCTTTGTCCACTTCGCTACGTTACGGAGTATCAGCTGCTGCTTTGCGCTCACCGTCTGCTCTCCGCCGAAGTCAGCGCACAGCGCGTTGTAGATCCGGTCAAACTCGTTGTAGTCCTCGCTGGTGTATGGCGCTTTTCCCGTGCCCTCGCCCCAGTCTGCGGCCTGCCGCTTGGTTCCCTGTCTGCCATCCCGTGCGCTTTTTTCCGCGCTCACCGCCTTGGTGAAGTTGCCGTTCTCCAGCCCCTCTCCAAATATCTTGGTGATGTCCGTCAGCCCGTCAAGAAAGCCCAGCTCTCCGCCTCCCGGCGTCCGGTCCAGCTTTTTCTTTGCCAGCTTATCGCAGTAGGTCGTCCACTTGTTTTTGCTCCCGCTTGCCGGCAGCGCGTTCATGTCAAAGGGCTTGTTGAAGCGTATGCAGGCATAAAAATAAGCCAAACTCTCCCCCACCGCATCATTAAGCTGGTCGTAATACGCCTGCTGCTTTTCCGCGTCCATAGGTAAAAGTTCGGCCATCCTGCGCTCCTTTCGGACAGAAAAATGGTACAAAAGAGAATTACCCACTCTCTCATGTACCATTTTCGCAGATATTCACTTGTGTAATTCCCTTTTACGCAACTTTTCGAAATTTTTCTTTTATTTTGTGAAAAAGGACATTTGCGCCGTGTGTGCGGCAAAGCGCTCCTCCTGCTTTTCGTAGTATTCCCGGTCGATCTCGCACCCCACGAACTCAAAACCGAGGTCGTAAGCCGCTATTCGGCTGCTCCCACTGCCGAGGTGCGTGTCCAGTATGCGCCAGCCCTCCTTGGCGTACTTCTGCAGCAGCCACACATATAGCGCCACGGGCTTTTGCGTGGGATGGATGCGCTTTTCATTCAGGGCCTTGTTCCCTTGCTGAGTTGTGCCGTCCGTGATGCTTTTCCCCTGAAACATTCCGTTCCACATATAGCGAAAGATACGAACGCTGTCGTGGCAGTTTGTCGCCGCGATCTCGCAATCCGAAAAAGAGCTGTTGTCGTTGCACTTGTCCCAAACGATGCGCCCCGGCGGAAAGACGACATCAAAGTAATTGCAGCCCCATACGATGTACTTTTTCGCCACGCGCACAAGCTGCGAAAAGTAGTCTGTTCCCGGAATGTCCCATTTGGGAGAAATTGGGTAGTCCCTATGTACACCAATCGCGCTTACTTTGTTGCCGTAATATCCTCTCCTTTCCGGCCCGGAAAAGTACGGCGGGTCTACAATGGCGAGGTCGAATGCCTTGTCCGTCAGCGTCCGCATATATTCCATGCAGTCCATGTTATAGACAATGCTCTCGCTCATGTGTCCTCGTCCCTCCCCAAAAGGTAGTCGGTGGTCACGCCGAAGAAGTCCGCCAGCGCCGCCAGCGCCGTGGCCTTCGGCTCCATCTCGCCGCGCTCATAGCGGCTTATCATGCTCTTGTTCATGCCGCACAGTTCCGCCAGCACGCAGCACTTCATGTGCTTTCGCTCCCGCAGCTGCCGCAGCCGCTTGGCAAATATCTCATTCCCCGCCATCACTTGCCTCCCAGCCCCGTTTTCTTTTTCATCGCCTGCAACAACATCCGTGCCTCCGTGTCGCTGATGTAGAGGCCTTTATCACGCCGCGCCACAATGCTGGCAAGGCGATCCTCCCGTGCCTTTTTTCTGCTCTTGTAAAACGCGCACTTTCCGCACTCCGCACACACCAGCGTGTTCAGCGCCGCGCACTCGTTTTTCTCCGGCACATACAGGTCGCACGATACCTTGGGCTTGTACGGCGTTGCGCCGACCGTGATTCTTCCGCTCATGCTCACCGTTTCTCCTCTCTTCGCATCATCCGCGCCGCCCACCCCGTCAGCACCGCCGTCGCCAGTATCACGCCGCAGCAGACGCATCCGACCACTGTTTCATACGCTCTCCCCCACGCCAGCAGCCCCGCTGCCAGAGCCGCCAGCAACACCGTTGCTGCCGTAAACGCCGCCGTCATTTTTCTCACGCGCCACTCGCTCCTTTCGGTGGGCTTCCCCACAAGTTCCCGATCCCATTTGCCATGTCGAGGTAATAACACTTTCTTTTCAGCAGTTCCAGTTGTAGGCACATTGCGGGTAAATGTTCGGTTCCCTCCAGCATCCCAATGGCGTCATCGAGGTCGTGCGCCATGTCGCCTAAAAAATCGAACGCCCGCTCCTGTCCCCTGAAAATACGCACATCTGTGGCAAAATCCCGGTACTTCCACTCCGTATGGTATTTGTCAGCCATCCCAGCTCCTCCTCAGCTCAGATTCCGCACTGTCAGCGCAGTATACAGCAGACACGCGCCCAGCCATTGCAAACTGGTAGCCCAGTCTCCCTTGCTGGCGATATTTACTACGAAACTGCCCAGCGCACCGGCTACCATCAGTAGCGGGAAAACAATTTTCAAAACCCCCATCACTCCCCCCTCTTTCGCATATCTCGCATATCGCTGCACTCATGGTAGCCATATGGGAAGAAATGAGCAGACGGGCAATCGCCGCAGAAAGCGCAGCAATCGCACGGGTCGTATGTGAGCGGCTTATCTTGTACAAATGATGTGACCATCACTCCACCTCTTGCATCCAGAACTCGCGGCGGCAGTCGGGACACTTGCGTCCCATAGTTACGCAGTTACCTCGGGCATTCCTGTGCGACGCAGAAATCGAGCAGGGATATATTTGCAACACACCATCATCTCCGATGCGTGCCTCCGGGTACTGCTCCAGAAACACGCTCTGCCGCGTCTTGCGCGGATGTGCGGCAGACCATTCTTCAACGATCTTGACGGCTCTTTCGGGGTTTTCAAACATCCACAGACAGCATTCGCTCATCACCGGTTTTTCTTCATCCACGCGGCATCCTTCGCAATCCAGCGAAAACGAATTACACATTCTTGCTCTTTCCTGCAAAAACTTCACAGCGTCCATTTACTTATCCTCCTCGCTAAGTTTCAGCCACGCCAAAAACTGTTCGTGGTACTTCCGATACTCGAAAATCAGGCTTTCCGCCTTGCAGACAGCCCGAAACTTGTTGCTAAACGCTGCCCACGCACAGCACGCCAGCCAACCGAGAAACCAGACGAGGGCAACGCACAAAAGCCCTCCGCCCAGCCCACACACGATGATACCGATAATGCGATATACAGCATCCATCACATTTCCCTCCATTTGCACCCGTCACAGGCGCCCTCGTGTGCGTGTTTGGTCTTTCCGCAGTATTGGCACAGTTCGTTTTTCATAGCGTGCAGTTCGCTTTGCGCCTCCTCCACCGCTACGGCCTTGGCAAATTGCGCCAGTCCCTCGCTCATCTTCTCGATCTGCGCATCCCGCCGCAGTACGGTATCCCGCAGGGCGGCGTTGGCCTGCAACAGTGCATCGATGTGCCGCTGCTGGTTCTCGATCAGGTCAGCGGCAGCGGTATTTTTCTTCTGGCTGCAATCTTCGTTGGGGCTGCTCGCACCGAAAAACGCGCAATTCCCCTTGCAATCCACTTCCGGGCTTGCACAGCACCGCAGTGCAATCACGATCTCATCTTTTTTCATACCTGCTCCTTTCTGTACCTCGTAGCAAAGTCTCCAGCTTCATAGCGCTCACACCGCTCCATTTCGGGTGTTCTGACCTTGATGCTGGGGAGTTCCTTTCTGCCAAGGGCATATTCCTCCCGGTGCTTCAACAGCCAATCACGGTAACACTTTCCCTGATCACTGTTTTCCACCATGACGCAATACCCACTCCCCGCTGGGCCTTTTCTGCTTTCATCCAGCCATTTGCATCCGTGACAATTCACGTCACTCCTCCTTTTCCCACCGAATTTTCATTTGTGCCGGGTATAGGTCAACCTCCGGTCTGCGCTTTCCTGTCCACCGCAAGCCGCCAGCCTGTCCCACGCATTTCCAACCGCTGGCTTTCAGGCTCGTGCCGCTTTCGTTGTCCAGTATGTAGGTTACAAGCCGCTTATAGCCCATCGCCCTCGCCGCCCGCCAAGCGGCGGCGTATAGCATGGAACAGGCGTTGTGGGTGCCGTCTGTGCATAGCCGGTTGACCTCCAGCGTCCAGCCGTCATCCAGATGTCGGCTCACCGGTCTGCCCACAATGGCAACGCCCACGATCTTCATACCGTCCGTGCAGCCGATGGAGAACTTGTGTCCCACCACCGGCTTATGGTGTCGGTGGTGCTGCTCCACAAAGGCGTTCGCCTCCTTGAGCGTCATCGGGCATACTTCAAGGCTCATTCCTTTGCCCCCTCCTACACCGCCACGCAGTCCATCAGCTGTGCCATTGTGGTGATGGTCACGCCGCACCACTCCGGCAGGTTGGCACGCACCAGCGCGGATGCCACCGGCGGACACACCGCATTGCCGCACCGCGCCACCTGTGCGCTCTTTTTGTACTCGTTGCCCAAATAGTCACGGTCAATGATGTAATCCGGCGGGAAGCCCATCGCATTGTACAGCTCGCGGGGAGACAGCATCCGCAGCCCAATGTCCGCGATGTAGTACAGTGCGCCGCCGATCTCCAACAGAAGTACCTCGTCCTCCGCCAGCGTGTAGCCGCAGAACTCATTCAGCAGGTCGCGTATCTCGGGCCAGTGGCCCAGATCGTCACCGCCGTGCATCTTCTCCAGATACACCTTGCACACGGCGAACTCCCCGGCGCTGGTGGTCACGGTCTGCATCGGTTCCTTCATGTCATGGCCCAGGTTGTTGCCCTTAAACTTTACAACATGGGCGGCGACCACTGCCTCCCGGTCGTGGCTGGTAACTGTGTGCATGGGGTCTTGCACATCCAGCGGTCTACCCCCGGTGTAATACTCCACCAGATTGGCGCAGGTCAGGCCGTATCGGTTGGAGGCGTCCACCGTGTTGATAGGCGTCCCCAGCCCGGATGCCCGGACACTCTCCGTCTGCTCTGTGTGATACTGGATCAGCGCGGGAGCCAGGAGCGGCCTGCACAGATTTTCCTTTCCGGTGCCGACCACCGTAGGAACCGGCGCGTCTATGTCATGCACGCGGGGCGCCTGCCCCTTGCGCTCACCGTACCCCGTGGGTACAATAAAAGGCTTTCCGCTGCGGATGGTGAATTTGTCCACGCCTCGGATGATCCGCCGCATGGTGTTCTTCGCCAGCGGGCGCACCGCTTTCAGGCCGTATCTCTCCATAATCTCCGCCTTGGACGCGAATACAGACGGGCAAGGAAGCGACCAGTCGATGATCTCCGCCGCACAGCGCCACTTTTTCAGTCCATCCGCGCCGGTCTTGCTGTGAGTGGGCTTCGGCCAGACAATAGGCTTTCCGTCACAACGGGCGATCATGTAAAACCGCTTGCGGGAGGTAGGCGCTCCGAAGTCTGCCGCCACCAGCTCCCGGAACTCCACGGTGTAGCCCAGCTCAGTGAGTTGGTCGATGAATTTCCGGAACGTGGTACCTGCCAATCGTTTGACCGGCTTGCCCTTCCGCACCGGCCCCCACGTCTGGAACTCCTCCACATTCTCCAAAATGATGACGCGGGGCCGTACCGTTGCCGCCCAGCGCAGCGTGATCCACGCGAGCCCGCGAATCTTCCGGTCTACCAATGCCGCGCCCTTTGCCTTGGAAAAGTGCTTGCAGTCCGGCGAAAACCACGCCAGCCCTACGGGACGCCCCCGGCACACGGCCTTTGGGTCTACGTCCCACACAGACGCTTGCAGATGCTCCGTGTAGGGGTGGTTTGTCCTATGCATCAGGATCGCCGCCGGGTCGTGGTTAATGGCAATCGCCACCGCCCTGCCCGTTGCAATCTCGATACCTGTCGACGCCCCGCCGCCACCGGCGAAATTGTCCACGATGATCTCTCCGGTCATCGTCTCTTGTGCAAAAACCATATCAATCTCCAAACACTACGCCGCACTCGTCCTTCAGCATATCCTTGATGTGCTTGCGCTTGATGCGGCCTTCGTTTATCTCCTGCGTAATTTTTTCCAGACACTCGTACAGATACGCGATGCTGTGCGTATCACGGCTGTCCGGCGTCTCCTCCTGGACGTGCCAACCGCATTTGTCCATCAGCACCATCGCCACCATGTCCATGTTCTCCCGTGTGCCTTGCAGCTTGCCACGCATAAAGATGCGGTCATCCCTGCTCAAATGCTGCTTGCCCATCACTCGCCCTCCTCCAGACGCACCACCTCGTAGCAGCCGTAGCTTCCGCCGTGCCGGAACGCCTTACAAATCGCCGCACGGACATTCTGATATTTCCGCCCGGACAACTGCGCCAACTCCGCCGTGGTCGTACCCCACCAGCGGGGAAACCGGTATTTATCCCGCGACACGATCATATACACCGTCGTCATGGCCTTACACCTCCCCGCACCGGCGCAGGCGCAGGCTGTCTGCCAGCTCCCGCGCTGACTGCTTCCGCTTGCGCTTCCGGTCCCGCGCCTGCTCCCAGCAGTTGCGGCACTCCGGGTACGGGCAGTTCATGCACTGATCTATGCGCTCCTGCGGCTCATGCTGGCTGTCCTCCACCGCGCCGCCTAAAAATTGTCCTGTCTCTCCGCAACGTTCCTGCCGCCGGCTCTCCGCCGCGGCATCCACCGTCAGCCACGGTGCCTTGGCGCTGCCCAGGCTCCGCATAAATGCGCCGACGCTCATCGTTCCCTGCATTGCGTACATGATGTTCTAAACCTCCCTCACCGTGATGCCGTGGAAATACAGCATCATCTTTCGTTTCATCACAAACACCCGGTATGCGGCGCTGGCGGTGTTCCGAAAGCCCTTGCTGTCCTCCACCACCGTTTCGCCGTCCTTTTCGTACACAAAGTCCGCCACATAGTCTATGGCGCGTTCCTGCGTGCCGTCCGGGTGTACCTGCTTGGGCAGCAGCGGATACTTCACCTGCGTCCGCAGGTTGGTGATCTCTCCCGCCCTCTGCATCAGCCACAGATCCATGTACCGCCGCGCCTCCCGCTTGCTGTCGAAGTGCATGAGCGTACCGTCCGGCATGGTCATGTCCACCTTCTCCGCGTGGAGTTTGTTTCCCTTCTTCGGGTTCTCCGCCTTGGCTTTGGCGTCCGCCGCCGCTTTCTCCGCTCTCCGCTGCTCCTGCACCTTCTGCAAGATTTGCGCCTGCGCCTTCTGGCTAAAGCGCCCGATATCCTCCAGTCCAAGTCCCATGTGCCAAGCCTCCAGACCTGTTAATCGTCATCAGAGCCGAACTCCCTTTTTGCGTACCTCGACTTTTTCTTGCGGTATGTACTTCTGTCATCCTCTTCTTTTCGGTAACTCAGCTCCGTAAACGTCATCTTTGAGCCGTCAAAATAGAAATTCACATCTCCGGTACGGCCCCTCCGGTTCTTTGCCACCGTGCAGCCCACCTGTGTGTCATCCCCCGTGTCGGTTTTCCAGAGGAATATGACCTTTACCGCGTTCTGCTCCAGCTCTCCACTGTCCCGCAGGGAGCTCAGCTTCGGCTTGTCCGTTTCGTTCACCGCGCGGCTCAGCTGCGCCGCCGCCACAATGGGTATCTCCAGCTCCGATGCCAGCAGCTTCAGTTCCCTGCTGATGCCGCCCAGCTCCAGATTGCGGTTCTCGGCTTTTTTGTCTTTTTCGCCGATCATCAACCCCAGATAGTCCACCACGATCATCTTCAGGTTCTCAATGCCCAGCGCCAGCTCCCGTATGCGGCTCACCGTCACGTCCGGGCCGTCGTAGAAGTAGATGGGCAGTTTCGATTCCACGCTGGCGGTATAAGCGAGGTTCATCCAAAGGTTCTCGTCCGTCCCCGGTACGCCGTCGATGAGCTGATCCATGGTCACGCCCTCTGTCCGCTTGGCCAACAGACGTTCACCTACCTCACCGGCCAGCATCTCCGCCGTAATGTGCAGGACCGGCTTCCCCTTTCTAGCGGCGGCCTCCGCCATCTCCATGCACATGGCGCTCTTTCCGCACCCCGGTCTTGCGCCCACGAGGACCAGCTGCCCAGGCCACAGCCCTTTCAGCGTCGCGTCCAGCAAGGGAAACCCTGTGTCTATCCGCCCCTCTTTCTTACCGGAGATGCTGTCCATGGCTTCGCTCATGGCGTCCGCCATCGTTTTCAGCCGTGTCCCGCGTCTCTGCCGCATTTTCTGGTGGCAGATCGCCGCCACCGCCGCCTGCGGATCTTCCTCGTTGTTCAGCGCCTCCGTCACCCGCTCGTAAAAGCGCTCGTTCTCCGCCGCCTTGTGGATCAGCTGGGCGTGCAGCTCTGCGTTGGAGGTGGTCACAGTGATCTCGCTGCACTGCCGCAAAAACTGCAGCGGCTCGGCGATCATGTCCTTGATAGCGTCCACACCGGAGGCAATGTCGAAATGCCGCCCAGCTCTGGTGTCCTGCAAGCACCGGTCAAAAACGACCCCGCATACCGACAGGCTGAAATCGTCCTTTTCCACAAGTTCTGCCAGCTTCCGCACCAGTTCCGGCTTCTGCAAGAGAGCGCCTACCACCAGATATTCCATCTCCGTAGTGTCCCTGCGGCGGAGCAACGGCGCGGGCATCAGTTCGTTTGCCATAAACGTCTCACTCCTCCTTCACCGCGCCCTGCTCCTTGGCCATATCCGCAAAAATCTTGTTGAAATCCCGCTTGAAGTCGTAAGCAGACTGTACCTTTCTGCTCCACCACTCACTGTCCAGAGAGTAGTCCATCACCTCTGCCATGACCTTCCAACTCACACCATTTTCCTGATGCAAACGCTCCATCGCGTCCGCCCACCGTTGGAGATCGTCCTCCGTAGGCTGTGCCCTGCCGGGGTTATCCCGCCCCTTCTGATCTGCGAAGTATCTTGCGGCCCGTAATGCCTTGCTATCCTCGCTGTATACAGTTTCCGGCTTCGTACCACCTTTTTTCAGATTCTCCCAGCATATCCCCTGATAGTTGTTGGCAATGCTGCCAGCTATGACCTCGGACAACGCCGCTTCTCCGTACTGCTTTGCATTATTTTGGATTTGCGTCATCAGCCGACTGTATCCGATGGGCTTGTAATACTGCGCCTTATTGCGCTCCCACTTGTAGTCCAGCCATTCCGCAACAGCCGCCAACAGTTTCCCAGAAAACACGGTTTCAGGTTCAGGGTCTCTGCGCGGTCGCTTTTTTGTGTCCTCGCCCCCTTTAGGGGGGAGGGGGGGTATATTATTCTCTATATCTTCTCTCTTATCTCTTATATCTGTGTTACAATGTAACAATTCAGCGTTACACGGTAGCGCAATTTCCCCGTTGTCAGCCTCACAAGGAAGTTCTTTTTTGTCGGCCGCTCTCGCCCTGCACTCCCTAACGCGCTGGGCAGAGGAGCATTCACTACCTACGTTTTTCACCGCAAAAGGCAGGAACAGTGTCGTGTCGTTTACCAATTCTGCCATGCCCTGCGCTACGAGGTATGAAATCGTCACCTCCACGTTTGCAGAGTCTTCGTCAAGCTCAAGCGCCAACTCGTCAGCAAACTTGTCCTCAACACCCTTCCAGCGCAAAACGCCATCCTGTTTCATGGCTATAAGCTGCATCTTCAGGTAAATCACGATGTAAGTGTCACCACCGGCGATTTTCCGCAGTTTCTTTATCCGCGTTGAGGTGAAAAAGTCATCGTACATCTTGAGCCAGTAATACCTTTCGTTTTTCATGATTTTCCTCCTCCCCGTCAGATACTCAGCTCGTAGTCATCACCGCTGTCCTCCGCGTCCCACGGAAGCGGCTCGTTATCCTCGATCTCCTGAAAACCCGCCGCGCTCTGGGGCGCGTCCGCCTGTCTTACATCCGGCTTCTCCCCGGCGCACAGCTTTTCCAGCGCGGGCAGCATGTCGGCCAGTCGAAGGAAATACTCCGTCGGAACTTGCAGCAACGTCTCCAACGCTCCCAGCGGGATCACATGGTCGGCGCGGAGCTCGCTCCACACCTTTGCCTCGCCGTCCTTGGTGGTGTACGGTTTCTGCCGCCATGTGCCCACCACGCATACTGCATCGCCCTTTTCCAGGCACGCGCTCAGCTTCGTGGCGGCGTTATCACCCACGGCGCACACGTTCATAAACTGCTTGCTGTCGTAGCCCATGCCGAACTCCACCTTCGGCAGGTTGTTCTTGGGTATCGCGCCTATCCGGGGATCCCGGCTGACGGAGCCGGTACAGATCATGTACTGGCTTCCGTCAGCCTTGCCCTCTCCGTCCAGACGCTTCCGGACGAATAGAGGCATTACTGCTCACCCTCCCCAAAGAACCCCGCGGAGTAGTCCTTCTCCTCCGTCTTGCCCTCTGCGGGGCTCTGTGTGCGTTTGCGGGTCGGGGCGGTGTCGCTACCCTTCTTCGGCTCTGCGGCGCTCTCAGAGGGTGCTGTGGGGCTGGTGGCGGCTGTTTCCTGCTCTGCGGCAGGGGAATCATCCTCTACCACATGGCCGGTAGTGGGGATGACCGGATCGGTCTCCGCGCCGTCCCCCGTGGCCACCACGGGATCTTCGCCATCCTCGTTAAAGTAACTGCGTACCTCGTTGCTCAGCGGTGCATAGCCGCTGTTCAGCAGCTGGCGCATCATGGTCTTGCGGCACATCTTGTCCTGTCCGCCGTTCACGTCGTACCAGGGCGTACCGTTCAGCAGTTTGCTCTGCTCCTTGGCGTCCAGCTCGCCATTGATAAGTGCGTTATACTTATCCAGTTTGAAAGCCGGGGAGTAGCGGTCCGCGTGCTTGAGCAGTTTATCCATGCTCCAATACTCGTAGCGGAACGTTCCGTCCTTCAGCTCGAAGTAGGCGTAGTAGCCGATGACCTTGTGGCTCTCGCGCTCCTCGTCTGTGTCGTACTTGGCCAGGTTGATGACCGGCTTGCCCGTGCGGCGGGAGCGCCCTTCCAGTTCGCCCTCGCGCACCTCCACACAGTCGATGTCCGCGTAGTAGCCTGTGGACATGGCCAGCTGTATGTAGCCCTTGTACGACATCAGGTAGGTCGCTACACTGCCGTAGGGCACGATGTAGTAGCCGTGTCCGTAAATCAGGCCCATGCCCTCTCCACGCAGGCCGGCGGCAATGATGGTGCCGGGGTCGCAGGCTTTCAGCGCCTCGCTGGCGCTCACCACACCGATCAGGGTGCTGGTGAACCGCGCCGCCATCTTGTCGTTCTTCAGCGCCCGCGAGATCATCTGCTGTGCGCTGGGGGCGGTAATCGCCATGCTGAAGGTCTGCTTCTTCTGCTGTGCCATCTGGGTAAAATTGCTTTGGTTCTGGACTTTCATGGTGTTTCTCTCCTTCCGTTATTTCGGCACACGCCCAAAGCGGATGCCGCGTTCCCTCATGTATACATTCAAGCCGGTGAGCTGCGCCGCCGTGCCGTGTACGCGGAAATCCACGGTGTAAATTTCCTCCTCCTGCGGTTCGTCCTCAACTGCCGCGTATGTAAGCGCCTCCTGTTCTACGGAACGGACCACATCCGCAACGCTGGGTGTCTCCTGCGGCGCAGGTTCTTCTAATACCACGGGGTTCCGTTCCGTCTCCTCTGCCAGACGCTTGGCTTCTGCCGCCTCCCGCGCCGCCTTTTCCCGTTCCTCCTGCGCTTTTTTCATTTCCAGCAGGCGGGCGTTCTTTTGCAGTACGGCGGTCACATCATGGGTTTCCCGGTAGTGATCCAGCAGCTCCACCTCAAAGGGGCTTTGCAGCGTTACGATGGCGGCGATCCCGTTCACGGTGTCGGTGATGATGGCATCGATAGCCTTTTCTGCCGCATCCTCGCTGGCGGTGGCGTTGAGCCACTTGGGGTCAAGCACGCCCTCCCATGTCAGGTAGGCGTTGGTGTTGTGCAGTTCGTTTTCCCGGTCGAAATAGGTCTTGAGCCTTGCCGCCTTTTCCTCCTTGCGCTGGGTCTCAAACGCCTTTGCCTGTGTGTCAAGGTTCTGTACGGCGGTTTCCAGTGTCGCCACAAGCTCCTTGCAGTTGGCCTCCGTTTCAGCGGATACCGCCAACGCCGCCGCACGGCATTCCTTTCGTACCTGGTCGATGTTGGCTTGCAGTTTGCGGAGGTTCGCCCTGTCCTGCTTGGCGGCTTGTACGCCGTCCTCCGTCACCACAATGCCGCGGTACTGCCCCACCACGCCGTCCACCCAAGCCTTTACATCGGCGTAGTTGGTGGTAATGGCCTGCTTGCGGATCTCCTGCAAGTCGGAAGTGATGCGAAATTCCACCATGCCGCTCATGCCCGCACCTCCGTATCCATCTGGGTGATCCACTTCACCCGGTCAGCCCACGCCGGGTCAATAACGCTCTCCGGCAGATTGACCTCGGTAATCATGGCGGGCTTTTCTTCCGCCTCGCTGCCCGGTACCAGCACATGGTCGCCGGGTTGCAGCGGCAGGTTCGTGCGGAAGGTGTATGCCCGTCCGCTGTATCCCTTCTGCCACGGCTTGTAATACATTGCCTTTACGATCATGCCTGCTCAACCTCCTTCTTGGCATCGGCAGCGACATCCCCGGGCCGCGCTTCTGCGCTCGCGTCTACGCTCTTTCCCAGAACGCCAAGCTTGACCAGCGCGTAGGCCATACTCACGGCTTTGTTGTCGCGGAGGTTCTTTTCCACGGCATTGTCAACGCCGTCCAGGCAATGCGCAAAGTCCGAGGCGGTCATATCCGCTCCCCGCGTCACAGATTGGAAAGCCATTCCCTCCTCCGTCTTGCGCCCGAAGCTCATCATGGCAAAGTTCAGGTCGGTTTCCTCGTGCAGTACCTCGCCCGTTTCCGCGTTGCTCATCGTCAGTTTCAGTTTCATGTTTATCCTCCTTCACATTCTTAAAATCGCCGCCGGTGGCGTGCCGGTCAGCACATTGTTTTTCCAGAAGTGCTCCAGTTTCGGCACGATGTAGTCGATGTCCGTCTGGCACTCTGTTTTCTCGAATTTGTAGAAGCGTATCTCACCATCCCCCTCCGCATTCACCAGCAGCGCCCACACCACGGCGTATTCGTATTCGCCGGTAAACATCTGTTCGCATATCTGCGCGTAGTAGAGGTCGGGGACCTTCCCTCTCCATTTGTCCCAGTCGGCGCGGCTCAAGCACGTCGCCGTCTTGCTCTCGTAGATGCCTCGTCTGCCTGTTTCACGCTCCACCAGCTCCCCGTCCGGGGTGCAGGTCAGGAAACTGTAGCGTCCCGTCTGTCGCACGATCAGATACGGCTCAAAACTCAATTCATACTCCGGGTGCATCAGCCGAAACATGGCTCTCAGCGGTTCTTCCGCTTTGTTACCAAAGTCAATGCGCGCATTGCCGATTATTTCCTTTGCTTCCACTGCGCCAATCTTCTCCCGCCAAAGTTGAATTGGTGTTTTGAAGTTGGACACGCCAAGTACAATCCCACAGTCGCTTGCGCCAAGCCCACCGCGTCGCCCCTCGAGCCATTCTGCGCGGCTTCCATACACTGTTCTCTCTGTCATTTAGGCCACCTCCGCGGGGGCTGACTGACGGCTTGGGAAGGGCTCCAGCCACTTTTTAGCCTATCCCAGATGGTTCGGTAAGGGATGCCGGTAACACGCGCCCACTCAGCTATGGTTTTGCACTGCCCAGCAACTTCTACATAGCGATTTTTTTGGCGATTGTTACACTGTTCTATTTGCGTGACCCAACGACAATTCTCTGGACAGTAGTCGCCATCAACATCAGCTCGATCAATAGTGCATTGACCGCGAGGCGCATCCTCCTCGTATCCGTTTTGAAATGCCCATGTGTAAAAAGCATAAAAATCGTTGAGCCACTCTTCGCAGATAGAAATTCCTCTACCTCCATATAAGCGATACTCCTTGCAATTTCTGTTCAAGCACCTCAATTTCATGGATGACCATATCGCATACAGCCGAGAGTTGCTTTTGCCGTGCGTCGTTTTCATGGCAGATAGACACTGACTTGCCTTTTCGCGCTGTAAGCATCCGCAGTTTTGAACCCGCGATGCGTTTAATTCACTTGCGTTTGTACGAACTACATTCCCGCAATCACAACGGCATACAAATGCAGGTCGTCCGTGGATGCGCCCGTCCTCGCGTAAAACTGTCAAGCGGTGAAACCTTTTGCCTGATAAATCAATGTGCTTTGGAATTTTTCTCACCTCTTTCTGACAAACAAAAAAGCGCCGCCAAGGAGTTCGGAAATTCCGAACCACTCGACGACGCTCCGCCCTTCCCTCCAAGCGACTTAGGAGGGGTACATTATTTGGCTTTGATCTCTGCTCTGCTGACCTTGACGATCTTCACACCGTCCTTCAGCGGTATCAGCTCAATGCGATAGTTCTTCTCCAGCGCCGCGTTGATCGCCGCCACCTGCTCTGTTGTTATTCCCGCCATCTTCTCTCCCTGCGTCCCTTACGCCGTCAGTCTGTCCATCGCGTCAAACAGGGGCGCAAGCTGGCTCAGTGTTTCGTACTTCTTCCGAAATGCGCTCAATTCCTTGAGTGCGCTTTGCAGCATTTCCTCCGTCTTGTCCACATCCGACACGACTACCGCGAGCGGATGATAACTGCCCTGTGCGTGTATAAACGCCCGCACCTCACGACCTGTGGCATTTGCGTTCTCACCAACGATGGTGATGGTGGAGATGATGTGAGATGCCTGTTCCTCCCGCCATTTCTCCGCCGCCTTCTCATTATCCCACTCAAAGCAGACATGGAGCGGTGCCTGTTCACTTCTGCTGGCATCCACCACGTTCTTCGGCGACAATTCGCCTCGCTCATTGTAGATCCGTTCCAATTCCTCTCCCGCAGTCTGTGCGTCTACGGAATACAATGTCGGTATCTTCCACTGATAAACCATTTTCTATCTCCTTCCTTAAGATTCCTGCCAGTCAACGCCCTGCCGAGCCATTACTATGCACGCCCAGCCATGCCCGCCATACAACGCCGAACCTGTCCCTGACGTGCCACGACCCACCATGCCTGCCGTACCTTGACTTACCAAGCCGCTCCGCAACGTACCTCACCATGCCTGCCATTACAACCCCTGCCATACAACACCGTGCCTCACCTGGCCTCACCTATCCTGCCGTACCAGGCCTAACCAGCCCCCGCCTTTCCCCGACGTGCCCTACCTTGCCTGCCATACCGGGCCACGCCAGACCGCTCCTAACCAAACCTCGACTCACCTTGCCTGCCGTACCGCACCTCTCCTAACCAAACCTCGACGCACCTTGCCGTACCTGCCTGCCGCTCCGGTACTCGCCCATACACGACTTAACGCGCCTAACCGAGCCTGCCGTATGGGGATTGTCAGATCGCCTCCACATGGTATCTTCCGAAATCGCCGTCCTTCTCAGGCCGCCACTCGCCCAGGCCGCACACATAGCCGCCGGCGTTGATGGCGTTGATAATGTCCTCCAGGGAGAACTGACCTGCCGCGTTGTAGGAGATCGTCAGGTCACAGTGCCAGTTGCGGAACTCTCCGCGATACCGCAGGTCTGCGGTGCCCATACCTACACGCACCAAATCCTCGCGCATGATGGGTGTATCGGCGTGGACCTCCACCAGCCCGTTTTCGTCTGCGTCGATGAAGAAAGCGCCCTTCAGCCCCATGCGATCCTTGACCCATCCCAGGCGATAGGCTGCGGAAAGCGCACCCTGCTTAATGCCTGTCACGGGGATGCCGAAACGTGCGCCATCCTTCACCGCCTCCGCAAACGCTTCCTCTGTGCCATTCTCGGGCATCTCGGTCAGCCAGTACATAGACCGGATAAAATCGTCAACGGGGTTCTTGGGTTCTTTCTTCTTGGTCTTGTTCACGCCCATCTGCGTCTCCAGCATCATGCGCTTTGCCTTTTCACTCCATGCGTGCATGACCAACGGGGAATCTCCCACAATGCGGATACGCACCTTCTTGATGTCGATGGGACGGATGCCGATAACGGTCGTTGTTTCATTCTTCTTAGCCATTTTGATGTACTCCTTCAAATTAAAATTTTTGTTTATTTATAAAGCCCCAGGGCTTTACAGCTTGTCCATGCGCCCACCAAGGCGGCTCCCGCGAGAAGCAGCAGCCACAGCGAACCGCCGTTCTCTACTTCTCCGATGACGCCCCACGCCAGAAAGGCACTCACGCCCAGCAGTATCTTCCACTTTCGGTTCCGGCGGCGCTCATTCCGCGTCTTGCTCATCCTCGTCCTCCTCTATGTACTGTTCACCGCATACAGGACAGTACACCTCCCGGCGCACCTCCACGCCGTTCTCTCCGTCAAGGTTCTCGCGGTACACACGCACCGCCGGTTCGTCGAACCTCACGCCGCATATCCTGCACCGCCAGCTCATAGTGTGATGGCCGACCGCAGGTCGTCGATAGGAATATGCAGCGTCCGGCAAGCCTTTTGCAGCTCTCCCAGCGTAAAGTCCAACGGGGATTTCCTACGGCGAAGCAGCGTAGCTGTCGTCATTCCCAACGCGGCAGCCACGTCCCGCTTCTGCAAGCCCTCCCGCTCCATTGCTCCGTACAGAAGCTCCACGACCTTCTGCTCCGTCTGGTTTACCGTGGAGAGATACTTCACTCTTGGCATCTCAAATCCTCCTCGTCATCCGAGAACCGGACGACTTCATACTCTGTCTTGCGGGGATCCTTATGTTTCAGTCGGTCGAAGCCCTTCTGGATAGTTTCATAATTCCGCCCCGACCGCTTGGCAAGTTCCCCTTTTGTTTCGCCCCAGTACCGGGGAAGCCGAAACCTGTCCTTCGTGACGATCATGTACATGGTGTGCATCACGCGATACCAGCCTCCCTCATCGTCATGTTCTGCTTCACTGTATCGCGCCTCTCTCGCAAGAGCTGCGCTGACCACCTAAAAACCTGTCCACGAAGTATGTTTGCCCACGGCCCGTGGCAATTCTCCTCTCGACTTCTTTGCAAAAAGCATCTTCCCCTATATGTAAAAGCTGGTAAGCCTTTGTTCTGGGCAGCCCAACCTCTTTACACCAGGTAGTTACATTCAGTTTTATGGAACAAACCTCGATGTAGCGCGTGTTTCGCCGATGCTCACGATTGAATGATTTAGATACCCACCGGCAGTTTTCGGGGCAATATCCCACTTCATTATTTATCCTATCCAGTTCCAAGTCGTCCTGATAGCCGTTACTTATAGCCCAGTTGTGGAAATTGGCGAAAGTGAGCCATTCGTTGCAAATCCCTATGCCCCTACCGCCGTAATTCTTGTAAGAAACAGCTTTGGGGTTTAAGCACCTCGCCTTCATTCCGTTCCAAATGATGAAAGTTCTGGGCTTCCCACCGGTCGTGATCCCATGTGTTTGGAGTTGGGATATATGTAAGTCGGTCGCGTAGCATCCGCAAGACTTTGATTTCCCTTGAACCAATTTCCCGCTTGGAACAATGTGCTCCTTGCCACAGTCGCATCGGCACAACCACAGAACATTGCCGTATTTGTTTTTTCCGCACGGCTTAACGGCAATCTGCCTACCAAATCGTTGGCTACTCAAGTCTTTCACGGCACCCGCCTCCCAAGAACTTATTTATAAAATAGATTTGCGCTGTGGGCGTCACCTTTACGGTTTTGCTGACGGTAACAGAACCATCTGACCGGGTAATGGCCGTTTCCTTAATACTGAAAAGCCCCAGCTCCATGGCCCTCTGAGTGGGCATATTGTAGTCCGTCCCGCTGCGGCGGATCAGGTAGCCGTTGTCCCGAAGCCATGCAAACAGCCGGTTCTGCCCGATGTTTACGCCGTTCTGCCGCAGGAGTTTTGCCAGCTCTCCCACCAAAATGGAGGTGTGGGACGCGCTCACAGCATCCGCAAACAGTACCTTCGGTCTATCTGCCGCCGCTTGCTGCTCCAGCGCCTTGCGCTTCTGCTGTTCCTCCTTGAGGGTGGTAGCCAGTTGGATGATGTAGTCCGGGTCAGTCAGCGTCCGTTCGATGACCTCCGGCGTCATGTAGGTGCCGTGCTTCCTGACAGAAGGCAGCACCTCCGATGTAACCCACCGCTTAAACTGGCGAAGCTGCGCTTGACGTTTTGCAATATACTCATCGCATACGCCCCGAGCCTTTTCGGGCTGCATAGCAAACAATGCGGAATACAGCCCTGATTCGTTTACGATGGTCATGTTTTGCTTACCGCCGGGGGTGGAGATTTGTGACACACCCTTTTCATCATCTTCCAAACGGCTTGAAACGCGGCGGTAATTCGTTTCGCCAAAAGCCTCGCATACATCTTTCAGCACAAACCACGGTTCTTCGTTTACAGTGACGGTTCGGATGTCCCCGAACTCTGGGTTATTGAATACCTGCATCTCGTTCATTTCGTCAGGCTCACCTCGCTTATCAGGTCTGCCAACCGGCAGTCGTAGATCTCTGCCATACGGCGCAGCCCACGCGCATCAGGCGCTGTCTGCCCGGTTTCCCACGCCCAAAGCGTTGTTCTCGTGACACCGAGCAGTTTTGCGGCGTTCATCTGCGAGATTCCCGCTTTCTTGCGGCAGTAAAAAAACGCTGTTTTTTCCTTCTTCTCCACTTTCTCACTCCTAAAATGCTAATTTTACTTGACAAATGCAGGAAGACGGTGTAAGTTGTTGTTGTGATGTTTTGAAATAGCTAATTCTACGTTAGTTATTTCCGTTTTGCTCCCTGTATGTTTGTCTTTTGTTGCCCGTATGTTCATTTTATCATACATACGGCAGAAGTCAAGGCAAACATTTACCGAACATTGCTTTTTGTAACTTCTTATAATGCGAGGTATTGTTTTATGTCCAAAATGACCAACGAGCAGAAAGAGGCACTGAAAGCACGTAATTGCGCGATGCTTGAGAGAATCGAATTTCTGCTTTTAGCCAAAGGCATATCAAAAGGTGAATTTTACGCCGCCATCCCGATCAACAGAAGCTCGATTTCCGCGTGGAGAGCCGGCGATAGTTCCCCTTCCGCCAAAAAGCTCAAAAAGATAGCGGAGTTTCTGGACGTCCACCCCTCATATCTGATTTCGATAGAAAAAGAAAAAGAGCCCGCTTCCCAACTGGAAAGCGAACTCGATTCCGCCCTTGTTAAGTTGTTGTGTTCTCTTACGCCTACTGAACTGGCGCAGGTGCAGGGCTTTGCCGCAGCGCTGATAGCAGCTCGTAAAGCCTGACCTTTTCCTCCATCGTCAGGGTGGATACCAGTTTCCTTGCTTCCTGTTCGTTCATTTCTCTGCCCCCTCGTATGTCGTTTTGTGGCGTCTGCTTGGTTCAATCGTACTCTATGTGCGCCGCGGTGTCTACGTTCATTTTGGGGAATCACTCCCCAATTTGGGTAATTGTCCCCAAAATATGGACTTTTACGGATGAAATAGTATCCGTTACCGATAGAAAGGGGAAAATCATGTCAGAAATTCAGGAACTTGCACAGCATATTCAGGACTTCCCTGCCCTTGTCCATAAAGCCAGAATGGACAAGGGCATCACCAACGAGGAACTGGCCAAACTGTCCGGCATCAGCTATTCCGCCGTCTGCAAAATGCAGTCTGGTGAGCGTGATCCGAAGCTGTACGATGCTGTCGCGGTGATGAAAGCCGTCGGCATCTCCGCCGATCAGACGTTTGAGATCCAGCCCCCTGCGTCTGCCCCCTCTGCCATGCAGGAACGCATACACGAGCTGGAGTTGGATAACGCCGTCAGCTCCGGCGACGTGGTGCGCCTGAAGCAGGTCAACGGACTTTGCACCCAGCGCTTGGACGCCGTTATCCGCCAGCGCGATCATTACAAACGCTGGTCTGTGTTTTCTTCAATTTTTTCCGCGATCCTATCCCTGTTCTTAATTGTTTATCTTCTTTTCGACTTCCGCAATCCCCATGCCGGTTTCATCCTCCGAGACGGACCTTCAGCGTTTGCGTGGCTTGTGATCCTCCTTGTGTCTATTTCTATCGGCGTGTGCAGCATTGTCGGATACTGCGTGCTGCGCGATACTGCAAAGAAGACCTCACTTCGAAAATAAAACGACAGTTCTACCGCGTTCTACGTTATATTTCACAAGTTTATTGGATTCGATAAACAATTTTTACAAGTTTCTTGTTAATTTTTGCTAAAAAAGAAAAAGCCGCCCAATCGGACGGCTTTTCCATATAAGCTCTATTCCCGCCAACACCATCACGAGTCTTAAAGAAAGGAGCCTACAACAGTAGGGTAACACGAAAATATCAAAATGTCAACGAAATGCAAGTCCTGTAAGCGCGAAGTCCCCGACAACGCTACGTTCTGCCCCTGGTGCGGCCAGAAGCAGGTGCGGGAGCGCAAAAAGGACGGTATTATCAAAGTACCGGAGCCTAAGCAGCTTCCCTCCGGCAACTGGCATATCTATCTTGCCGCCGAAAAGCGATCTGTCACCGAAACGACAAAAGACCGCTGTATTGCAAAGGCAAAAGCCATCCGCGCAGGTTTTGTGGAGCAGCAGAAAAAACTGCCATCCTTAACGTGGACTAAGGCGATAGATGCCTATATCGGCGACCGATCTGAATCGCTGTCGCCGGAAACAGTCCGGGGCTACCGCATCATCCAGCGTAACCGTTTTCAGGATGTGATGCAAAAACCTATAAGCACCCCTGTCAACTGGCAAGCAGAGATCAACAATGCGCTCGCTGGACTGGCAGACAAGACGGTTAAAAACTCATGGGGGCTTATGACCGCCATTATGAAAGCAAATGGTCTGTCAGTTCCCCGGGTGCTGTTTCCCGTCAAAAAAAAGCACGAGCGAAATTTCCTTGACCCGCAGCAAATCATAACGTTCTGTGAATCTGCCAAAGGTGACACCTGCGAAATGCCGATTCTACTGGGTCTGCACAGCCTTCGTATGTCAGAGATAAAAGCTCTGCGTTTCCCAGATAGTTTCAATCTCAAAGACGAATATATCAACGTGTCCGGCGCGGTCGTGCGCGACGAACACAACAAGTCAATATTCAAGGTTCAAAACAAAACCAGTGCCTCCGAACGCACCGTCCCAATCATGATACCGCGCTTACGGGAACTACTTGAAGCTCATAGCAATGAGGGCCGCGTTGTACGGCAAACGCCCAGCACTATCAACAAGCACATCCACGCTATTGCAAAGAAAGCGGGGTTGCCAGACATCACGGAGCACTGCTTACGCCATTCTTTTGCGTCCCTCGGCTATCATCTGAACCTATCAGAACTTGAAGTTGTGAGCATGGGCGGTTGGTCTGACGGGGCCATTGTTCATAGGATTTATATGCACTTGGCCCAGCGAGATAGAATGAAGGCCAAAAACAAGATGGCGAAGTTTTACCGCACCGCCGAAAAGCTGGCTGCGTCACAGCGTGGCAAAGAGGGAGATGAATGACATTTTCGACACGAAAATCGACACGCCAATTAAAATGCACGTTTTCATGCGGGTTTTGCGCTCATTTCGAGGGGTTCAAGTCCCCCCACTCCGACCAAAATAGAGGAAAACTCGCAGCCCTTGCGGTTGTGGGTTTTCCTTGTATTTATGCGGGTTCGCAGATTTTTTTGAATCAAAAAATATGCAAGACCTGACGATTTTTTTTGGCTCGTGCTACAAAATAATGCGGCGATTTTCGACACAAGATTCGACACGAAAGAACCGGCTCCATACGGAGCCGGTTCTTCTATTCTTCGCACCACCACACTGTCTCGTGCCGCACACCCGCCGTCTGCGCCTCCTCGTGGGTCATTAGGATGTCAACATGGTTTCCCCTAACGCCCACGTCTAGGGCAATGTAGGTCTTGTCTCCGATGATGACCGTGCTGCCGGTCGGTATCACGTCCGGGTCGGTCGCCACGCAGGCGCCGGGGTACACCCACTGGCCGCTGGCAGTCAGCACCCGGCCAAACTCGTCCTGATTCATGTGTGCGTACTTCTCAACGCAGTCGGCGCAGTAGCCGGTGATGATGCAGTCCTCCAGCACGTTGCTCTTGGCCTTTATCGCCTCCCGTATGCGCTCGGACTCATCTGGGGATTCTTCTGCTATATGGTCCGCGTCGCTGTCTGCGCTGTCAGCCGCTCCCCATTCTAAGCGCAGGACGGTGTTCGTAACCTCTACCGGCGTTTTGTCCTCTGCGCTGGTTTTCCACGGAGCGATCAGCGCGAAGATCAGAGAAACCAGCAGGATCGCCTCCAGCAACAGGTGCTTGTGCTCCCGCCGCACCACGCGCCGGTACTCTGCCCGCATGGCCACAAACGGTCCGGGGCATAATCCGAACTCCCCGGCACGGGCAATGTTCTCACTCATTGTTTTATAGACTATCTGTTCCCTTCTTGTCATTGGTTTTCTTCTCCTCGTATAGCGGACACCCGCAGTTTACAAAATCGGCGCAATAGGGGCTATCCCCGTTGAAGCACGCCCAAGTCCACTCCTCGTGCCATTTGCAGCCAACACAGCATTTTTTCATCCGTTCACCTTCTTGCTCAATCTGTTCCAGTTTGCAGATGCGGAGCTTTGGCTTTTGCCGGACAGCGTAAAGCCGCAGCTTGCACATCGGACATAGCACCTGTCCGTCACATACAGGCTGATTTTTCTCTCTCCGCTATCTCTGCCGCAGCGGGGGCAAACCTCCAGTTTCCCACGGGGTTTTCTGTTGTATGTATTCACGGGTCATCCTCCTTCAATCCACGTACTCCCGCCACTTATCCGCGTAGCCTTTTGCTTTCAGCGTTCTCGCGTTCATGGTGTACTGCCGCATCCGCAGCATAAAACTTTCCTCGTGGCAGCGGTCGCAGTATCCGCGTATCGCTTTGTCCATCACCGGGTCTCTCTGCTGCTCATGGGTCAGATACACGATGTACTCCGCCTCCATCTCCTTAATGCACTTGGGGCACAGTTTGGCGGTGCGGACCGTCCAAATGGCCTTATCCATTTGGTAAGTCCTCATCCATCATCCAGCGCATCATAACGGCAATGCTCTTGATCTTGTCCTTGTAATTGTCCAGAGAAGCGTTAAAGACGATATTTTTCTTCCCGATGTATTTTGCGTAGTCGTACTCCAATTTTGCGTCCTTGCTCTCCTGCCATCCGTGCTGAAAAAGCACCACGTCCGCGCTATCCAGCATAGCAAAGCATATACGCATATAGTCTGCTGGCTTCATACCCTCCGGCAGCTCCGCCGGATTTAGGACGGTGTGACCTTCTTCCTGCAGCATGGCCTGCCGTAGCCTTGAACTGTGCCTTATAGTTCGGGTTTCCCGTGATCCTTCCAGCTATGTAGATTTTCATTTCTCCATTTCCTCCTCCAGTTTGTCCAGCGCCTTTCCGATGAGTTTCCAGCGGTCAACGCCGATGTCCCGCGCCTCCAGCAGGCCAAGCCGCACCACATCAGGCGCCACCTTACCGCCGGTGGCGTCAGACACTCTCTGTGCCCAGCCAAGTTTCGTTCTCTGCTGGTAGGCTTGCAACCGTATAAAAACCTCCCGCTTGATCTCCGCCATCGCGCCCTTTGGCTTAAATGGTGTAGCTGGTTCCGCCGGCTGCGGGGTGGGGGCTTGCGGGGCTTCCTCACCATCGATCTGGTCGCTTTCCTCCTGCTCCTGCACATACGCGCCAATGGGAAGTATATCGTCCTTGTTTAGGATCTTTATCGCTTGTACGCCCTCCGGCACGACTGTATAGATCGTGTCCTCCTTCTCCACGCCCAGCGCAGGGAGCTCCTCGACGGCGTAGGATGTGACCTCCTCCGGCAGCACCAACACGCCCCGCACCAGTCCCTCCATGATATAGTTGGTCATGCCCTGCACTACCTGCACACCGCCCTTTACCCGGACGATCAGCACCTTTCGTTCCTTCATTTCTGCTTCTCCTTTCGCAGTTCATTTACAGCGTCTACCAGTTCGTTGATCTTATCCTGCATGACTTGCGTGTCTGGTGCGTATCTCATAGTCCCGTTTTCGGACTTACGCACGCTCCCGCAGTGAAGAATCTCCTTGGGCTTCTGCACTACTGCTTTCTCATTCACCCACCGTCCGATGCGCTTATAGCCCTTGAAGCCGTTTTCCGCCTCGTACTTGGTGATGCAGTCCTCCTCACCGTCCGTAAAATGTACGGTCGGCTCATAGAACCCACGCTCCCGGCATTTCTCACACCGGCAGATGCTCTTGATGTACCCCACCCGACCATCCAAAGTCTCCACAAAGTCTCCCTCGTGCAGGCTTCCCGGCATCATCAACGGTTTCATAAAGATCATCTTGTCGAGCTCATCCTTTTCCGCATATCCGCAGTTCTTGAGCATCCCCCTGATAAGTGCAAAGTCGTACTTGCCAATGCGAGTAAAATTCTGCGGCAGATCCTCTATATTGCCACTCCAGCCCGTCTGCGTCCCATCGTCCCACTTGAAAATGAAACTGTGAAACCGCCCTGACCTCTCGTAAGAAAACACATATCCGGTAAGCGTTTTGGATAATGTGCCATCGGCGCGTTCCAACCTCGCATAATCTCCTGCATGAAAGGTGTATATCATTTCTGCTCGACCTCCTTCAGCGCTTTCTCCGCCTCCTCGCGGGTGAGGAAAACGGTCTTACCGATTTCTCCGGCGTTTATACCTGCCAGCGATTGCCAAACAAACCCTTCTACAATGTCCCACTCGATAAACAAGCCGAACAATTCCACGCGGATGGCTTTAACTTTATACACACTGATCGTTTTTCGACCCGTTACTTCGTAAAGCCTATCGCCTACCTTGCAAGGCGGCACCACCACGCGCCCGTCCTTGTCGGCCTCTGCCAGCTCTCGCAGTCTGGTATAGCTGCAAAGGCTTTCTAAATCAGCAAGACGCATCAGTTTCAGCGCGATCTCGTCTGCCTTATCTTTCGGCAGAACCTCCTCCGGCGCACACCCGCTGTCCTCGTAGGCGGCGACGCGATCCTTGAGGCGATTGCGGCAGTACAGCGCGGTGCAGTCAACCATCGGCTTACCATGCTTGCCCGTCCAATCCGCTTCGCACTTCTGGCAGTCCATCATTGCCTGTCCATCGGTGTCGCGCTTCGTCAGTCGTTCATTCATTTCTGCTCCTCCACATAGCACCAGCTTTGGGGCGGGCGTTCAAGCGTCCTCCCGCACTCAACAAGATTGATACTCCCGTCAGGGTTGTAGTCATATTTCTGATATGAGCAAGCAACCCTGCGCGATGGGCACGATTTATCATCATTTTTATACCTGCACACAGGGGAAAACTCGCTCAGCTCCTTCGGCGTATCGTAGATTTTCAGGTTGGAGATATGCCAGCCGTAACCGACTCCCTTGAGATACCGAACGATCTCTTCCCGCGTCAGACAGGCTTGCTGCTCCACATCGTCTGGTGCATGGTTGAGCGGTGCGAGCTCATAAATGCGGTCGCAGGTAAACTCGCCAATGACTTTGCCTCCGCCATAAAACTGCGGCTTTGGATAATCCGTTGCAATAAAGTC
>ERZ1035037.138-NODE-138-length-29108-cov-32.646611_pt1 | contig 29108 bp, 34 predicted proteins | sample MGYA00520618_ERZ1035037 | MGnify/ENA primary metagenome ERZ1035037 (study PRJEB33766, sample SAMN09781741) | gut metagenome | biome: gut microbiome | host: Homo sapiens | place: Madagascar | study: EMG produced TPA metagenomics assembly of the PRJNA485056 data...
TCATAGGGGTCAGAACCACCAACAAGAATCATCTCAAGATAGGAATTACCACTGGTAGAACCGAGGTCTACCTGCTTACCGAAACCACCAGACTTCTTCTTAGGAGCTTCCTCAGTCTGAGAGGGAATCCAGTCAATATTAATGGAAACCGTAGCACCCTCATCATAACCAATGGACTGAATATCGTCATAGGTCTCAGCGGGAACGATAATATTCTTAAGGTCAAGAGTATTACCATAGAAGTCACGAGTAATAAAGTGCATCTTATAACGACCAGTTTCGTGAGCATCATCATCCTTGCCACGAACTTCGGGCTTAATATCTTTAATATAACCCTCAAGCTGTAGAGAAGCATTGAAAGACTTAAACTCATTAAAGAACTGGACAGAAACCTCAGTACCCTCAACAAGAACACCCTCACGATTAACATAAACGTTATCGGAAAGGCTACCCTGAAGACGAACCATAGTAGGATTCTCAGCGTTCTTCGTCATAGGAGTTGCGGTCTTAAGCCACTCAACTACATCCTTATAAACCTTGCTATCTTCACCGTTAGTCTTCTTCTCCTTAATAAAGGCACGGAAGCTACGAGTATAAACGCCAGTATCGCCACACTGTACAGCACCACGGAGGGAGATGTAATTGATACCATCTTTACCTGTGCCAGTACGAGGTTCCTCAAGCTCTGCAAGAGCACCCTCAAGGATTACAACGTTCTAAAGTCTACGAATCTGGTCAGAATTATTATTCATGTTAAAAATATCTCCTTAAATGTCTAAAATTTGTTCGTCAAATAAAATTGTCTTTTTATTTGCCTTTTAAGCCTGTTTATTGACTTATTTTTTGTGTATATCCACCAAAAATGGCTTCACTTGGCTAAGCATTTTTGTGCTTAGAGTCAATGAATCTCTACCTCAGAAGAAATCAACCCGCATCTTCATCATTCATGTCAACAAAATCGTTGCACTTCTTCATCTCAAGCTCTACACCAAGGTCGGTTCGTGCTTCCTCAGTAAATGGCTTAAGCTTGTTATAACCAACACACTTCGGCTGGAACTTACAAGCATCACAAATAAGATTCGTTACCATATATTTGTCTACCCCTTTCGTCTATATTTGCTGGGAAAATGTGAGCGGTGAAAAAAGGTGTGCCATACCAAAAATCTCAATTCATCTCTCACTGTGATTGAAGTATAACACACCTTTCACCGTTTGTCAAGAAAAATTTTTGTGTTTTTTAAAAAGTTTTTACTATATATTGTGTTCTTTATTCTCCTGTAACAAAGCCAAGCCCAAAAGCGGAAACGTCGAAACTACTATCCGAAGAATGCGTTACTTCTGTACTCCTCCAAATAGTCCATGCTCCATCTTTATAAGCTCTATGACTTAATACATTTGTCGCATATACAACAATAATCTAAAAAGCATTTGTTCCATCTCCTGCTACAAAAAGAACAGAACCAGTTGCATCATCAGGTAAATTTGTATTTCCTGCTCCTATTACACAAATCTAAGAAGTTATTAAACTATTAACATCTGTATTATTTAACAGCTTAAATTTAGGAATATAGGTTGAAGCAATATTATCTCCATTTTCGTCTGCATAAGATTTATCAACAATACTGTCACTTTTTGTCGCATAATTAGTTTTAAGCATATCGCCGTATCCAGCCGCAGACATTGCTTGTGTAACAGCCTTTTCACTTGGGACTTTTGTTTCAGAATTTCCTAAAATTTGGCTTATATCATCTATACTAATAGCACTAATATCAGAAGCTTTTGTAGGAACTTCAATATTGATTGTTTTATTTACACTTGCATTAGCAGTAAAACTATCAACTTCCACGCCATTTTTTTGGATTGTTAATTTTGCATTATTAACAACAGGAATAGTTGTTGTACTTGGTAATGCTCCTACATCATTTGCAGTTAAAGAAACAGCACCAGTTTTTCCATTAACACTTTGAACAGGTGCTCCACTTGCTGTAATATATTTTGCATCATTAGTTAAGTCAGAAATATTTTTAGGCAATTCTGTTTTTAACGCATAATTGGCCAAACTTTGATGTTCAGTTAAATATCCTTGATTCTAAACCCATGTTTGAGTTGCATATCCACTTAAAGACGGCATCTCTGTTTTTTTAGCATAAGTATCTACAATAACCTCACCATTACCATCTTGAATAGCTTTTGTCGCATTTGGAACATTACCTACTAATTTTGTTGCGTCAAGATTACTTGAAGCTGTTAATGGAACAATAGAATTTTCACCCAAGGTAATTGTCCCACTGTTGATTCGAGCATCAGTAATTCCATATCCAGCCAAAGTTGTTGGCGCATTTAAAACATTTTCCCATTCAACAGCATCAGCCGTACCACCGCCAGTAACACTTAAAACACCGTTTTTAATTACAAGTCCTGCTCCTACTTTAATACCACCTAACTGTGTTGCAGTTGCAACAGGTAAAACATAAGAACCAGAACTACCCTCACTTGTGGCACGAGTTCCCATGCCGTGTTTTGCAGAAACCCAACAGTTATTAAAGCTACCATTTTTTAAAGTTAGCTCAACAGCATCTCCAACTTTTAGCTCGTAAGGACATTGATTTTGAATTTTTGTAAATTCAGTATTATCCTCAGATGGCAGTCGAATATTTACACTGCCATCTGAATTTACTTTAGTTACAATAGCGCTTGCTAAACGAGTAACGCTTTTTGAAATTTTATCGCTAATACAAGTATTAATTCTATCCAGCATTAAATCTGCATACGCACTTAATTTAACGGAAGAATTGTAATCTTTGTCATGTCTACTCATGTGATTCCTCCGTTATGTATTTGTTGGTAAATCTGATGTGTTACAAAATTGTACTGACATCACATTAGAATCGCTTGTAAAAGAAATTGAAGTAATAAGTAATTTATCTCTTTTCAATTCCAAAAATCTATCTTCTACTTCACAAATATTATTTACTGTTAGTAAAGGATTAAACGCCACTTGACTTGAAAATTGTACGCTTACAAAAGTTGATTTTCTTAAATAATATCTTGCAAGGTCATAAGCTAAATCTTCACTCCAAACATTTGATTCAGAATGAGGAGCTTCCATACGCCTACCTATTCTTTGAACACAAATAGGAGAAGCAGGATTGGTATTCTCAACAACAGCAGAATATACTCCACTATCTATATTATCTCCCACAACTTTGACAGCATTAATAATTTCTTCATTTTGATAATTTAAGTTAAACGAACCTATATTTTTATCAAAATTTTTATAAGTCCAAATAATTGGCTTTACACTATCATCAACTGTTTCATTAATAGGATAAAAACATAAATTCCCCACATTATTATAATAATATTCCGCAGAAAGTTGTGTGGCTAAAGAATCAATTAAAGAGCCGTAATTTTCTCCTTGCTCTGCACGAATAGTTTGTTGTGTCTTTTTCCCATAAAAAGAAGAATCAAAAATGGGCTGTTTATAATCCATGATATAACCATTACCCATAGTAAAATTTAATATACCACGAATAGTATCGCAAATATCACTGCCCACTTCAATCTCATAAGCGCTATCTAATGTGCCAGTTTTTCCTTCAAACACAGCATATTTATCCTGCATTTGAATGCTTACTGTTTTTTCAGAATCGCTATGATTTAAAGAAGAATCGCCCATTATATAAATACCTTTAGGAAACCAAATAAATTGATTCCCGATTTCTAATCCAACGTCTAAGCGAAAACGGTCATTTACCCACAATCCTTCAATAGAAGGCGTATATCGCCCATCTGTATTAATTAACTCTAAAGTAAAATTTCTACGCTGTCCATTTTGATAAGACTCAGTAAAATTAATACCATTTAAAGCAATATCTCTTTCTGGAATAACATAGGATGGTTCTTCATTGGGAGTTAAAACACTAACTCTATAACGCTATTTTATAGAGGGTCTTTCAAGATAACGAATTAATTTTGCATAATCTATATTTTTTTCTTCTGTTAAAACATCTCCAAAAAGTTCCATAGCTCACCGCCTTAAAATTCATCTGAAACAGCTATGATAGAAACCTTAGAGAAATCTTCAGCTTCTTGCCACTCAAAACTAATTGTTGTTGGCATTTCATACGATTGATAATTTATCTCAAAAGAAGGATTAGACATAATTTGAACAATCCAAGCGTTTCCTTTAAAATCTTTTAAAAGTTTTAACTTACCATTATAAATAAATTCTCTCCATCTATCTAATTTATTACTTTCTGCACTAAATGTGTAAGTTGGATTATCTCTTTCAGTATACCTATAATTAGATTTTCCTGCAACATCATTAATGGTGCTATATTCTGTAACCTCAGCCATTTGTCCCAGCAAAGAACTAAAGCTACCAGACTGAAAACTCTTTTCTCCCACACCATATTTACTAAACTTACCTAAAGTTTCATAATTCATTACATTTGTATTTTGAGTAACGTTATTTTGATTTAAGTTCAACCCTAACAACCAAGTAGAACCAGTTTTTATATACACGCCCTCAGTGTCAGAATCTTCAATATCCTGAATACTCCAATTATCCCATTTTACTTTTAGATAAGTTAAATCACCACTATCTTCTTTGTTTTCAAACATTAAATAGCGAATACCTGTTTGAACATTATATACCTGTGCCGCAGCAAGATAATGATACCATTGATTTGCTTTAATCTTATAATCTATAAAAGCAAATTCATCTTCTGTTAAACCACAAACATAATCATAATATTTCTGGTCAGGAGTTTTACGATAAATATTAAATTGTGCATCTCTATCTTTTGCTAAAGGTGGAAAATACTCTGCTTCAACTCTTTCGATAAAATCATTATAAAGCAAAGGCTTCTTTCCCATCTTTTTTCTTTGAACAATTGCTTCTTGTAGAGTTAGTGAAGTATCTTTAGTAACTTTCACAACATCCACATTAATATTACTATTAAAATAAATTCTACTTTGTTCAGCCATAATTCACCAACTCCTTTCATCTATTATTCACAATACTAATATAGCAAGAAACTTTATTATCAACCACAGTCATATAAAAATTAAACCATTTTGTTCCAAGATATTCAGAATTTTGAGCAACTAATTCTTCACAATCAACCCAAATATTATCATTATACCCTTGAATATTATCTATAAAATAGAAAGAAGAAACTGAAGCTCCACCCATTGTATTTATATAACTTGATTTAAGTGATAAACCTAATACAGTTCTTATACGACTATTTATCATGTTGAGTGTGTTTACTTCTGTTCGAATATCGGCTTTATCGTAACCTTTTTCCTCGATAGTTCGTAAACGATTCATATTACTAATAAGTCTATCCATTAATTCTTGAGCAGAATATGTTTTAGGAGCCCGACCATCCAACTAAAGAGTAGCTTCTGTAACTTTCACCCGCATTTTTTTATTACCTGCTGTTACTGTATATGGAGTACCAAATTCAGTCCAACCAACTGTTATATTATCAGAAGAACGGCACGTTTCGGGAACTCCTAAACTATCATAAGTAGCTCCTTCTACTTGATTTAAAGTTTCTATATAAACATATTGAGAGTCAGTTATTTGAACATACCCATTACCACCATTCCACTTATAAAGAGCTCCTGCACGATAAGTTTCTCCACTAAATACACTATCATTTAAAGCAGTATAAATTGTATCAGTATTTAATTCTGGATTCCCAGTATAAGGACGAGGTAAATATTCATAAGACTTATAAGTTCCATAAGAAGCGTTTTGCAAAGCATATTTTATTTGAGTAGGCTTCTTTAATTTTTTGTCTACATCATTTTCAAATAAATCATAAAAAGATTTTCCATCAAAACAAACAACAGGAGTTATACTACCTTCTTTATATAATTTAATTTTCCCAACATTCGGATTCAAATGAAAAACACCATTATCATCTTGATAAAAAGTTTCAAATCCTCCAACTTTTAAAGTATATTCCACAGAATCTTTAGCTTCGCCTGTAGAAATATCTGTAGCATGAGCAATTTTTAAAATAGTTTCTTCATTATTTTTTTCAATTCCCCTAAAGAAATTGGGAGTTAGCTAAAATTTAGTAAAATATGAAAAATCGGGAGTAATTACAATAGGAGTTTGTTCAGCATCATCCATGCAAACATAATTTAAAACTTCTCCTGCTGGAATTTGCAAATAATCTTCTGTGGAATTTAAATCTTTTGAATCCACGGTAGGCATATCCCCATCATCTTTTGTAAGTACATATACAGGAGCTTGAGGCACAATTAACATACCATGCTCATCACAACTTAATGATACATCAAGTGGAATAATACCTTGTTCTACTTCATAATAAACTAAGAAAGAAGCCTCATTTGTAAATTCTTTATCATATTGGTCTACGATTTTTATTTTTACACTATATTGTTCAGGTTGAGTTTCTGTACCAGAAGTTAAACCTCTAAAAGTCCATTCCATAATAGAATTATAAATATCATCACTTTCTGTTACTAAATCGCTATTAGCATCATAAAGATAATAATGATAATATTTAACTTCTACACCTTCTATTTGAGTCCAAGTTGTATTAAAAGTAACATCTCTCCAATTTATTGCTGTGTCATTATTAACTGCTATAAATGGGTTATCTATGCCAACCATTTCATTTGCATTTTTAAACTGTAATACTCTTGTTGGAGTTGTACGAGCATAAAACACACTAAAGGGAGAGGTATCCATAAAGTCAGAATAAACTTTATAATAGCTCTTTGGGCTAATTGGAGGGACAATAGGATTTGAACTTGTTCCAGAAATTAAAAGCCATTGTGAATTATCCAATTGATTAAAAGTTGTATCCGTAGTTTTCCGAGGAACTACCGTCATACTTGTAGTTTTATTTATATCAACACGAGCTTCATTATTATCAAAAACAATCTCATTAGGATTGGTAATATCTGTCTTTATATTTACGTTGGGCTAAATAAATAATTGTTTCTTTGAACTATCCCAACGATTATTCACAACCTTAAATGTTCCAGCTACAGGCGCTCCACCAACTTTATTTGAAGATGTAAAGGCTTGCTCTGTATAAGTTGCTGTTACATAATCATACGAATAAATTTTAAAAATTTGTCCATTAACAGGAATAGAATTAAACGGGTCTTGAACACGAACTTCGCCTGTAGATTCACCATATCCCATAATTTTACGTTTAGTTTCAAGCAAAGTTTGTCCATCAGGGGTATAAATTTCAATATAATAACCACGTTCAATTACATCATTTGGGTCAATAAATACGCTTGTTTGAGTATGTTGGTCAGAACAAAGATAAACTTGAAATTCTGTTTCATCTTTATAATTATAAGTAAAAGGCTCTTCAAGTTCGATTTTAATAAAATCTTTATTCCAGCCAAGCTCATCTTCAACCCAAGAAATTTGTTTACGTTCTCTATAAGCTCCTATTGGTAATACCATATTATCAGGATTCGGATTAGGTACAGGTAAATAATTGTTTTGATTTGACATATTAAATTCAACCCATCTATCCATAACAAGAGCGTCGGGAGCAGTAGTATAATCCGTAGTAGTCCATAAAACATATCTTGTACTACCAACAAGATACCCAGAACAAACTAAAGTTTTAGGCTGCGCTGTTGACCCTACTATAGCATCATAAACACGAGCGCCCCATTGATAATCTTTTCCATTTACTAAATTACTCATACCAGAGGTCGTGTTACTTACATTTGGAATTTGAAGTCTACCTTTATTTAAAACTTGTGAGCTTAAATTAGTTGCTGCCCCATCATAAATAGTCGTTTCACCATCTATAGATAATATATCCAGCTTATATGCTTTTGCTGGATTACCAGAAGTATTTACCTAACAGGAAAATGTATTATTTTGATTTGCATCAATTTCGTCTAATGACGGAATAAATTGAGAAGGCTTATAAACTGCCATATATAATTACAACTCCTTTTCTTAAATATTTTTAGGAAAGGAGACGAGGCGAGTTGTTACCTCGCCTTCCCTCCCTTTGGATTTATTCAATTTTATCTTAATAACAATCTTTTGTCAAGATTAATTATTAAGCCCTCTTATTATTTTTAGTTACACTGTAACGGTTACGCATTTGATTTGTAACGGCATCCCAGAAGTTTTCAGGATTCTCCGTACCATCAATAATAACATCACCTTGAAGAATATACTGTGTCTCACCCGCATTAGAGAGAAGAGAAGTATATTCAGGAATTTGCATCGTGGAAATATTACGCAACAAAGTATAAGCTTGGTCTGCATTAAGAACATATTCAGGAGCAGAAGGAGTTCCATGCAACATAGACAAACCAGTGTAAGTAATTGGTCCGCCAAGGATACCATCAGCATGACCTTTATCAACAGTATAAGTCGTACCATTTTTAGAAATGGTAGTAGAGCCATCACTATTCTTAGTCCATGTAGACCCATCACGGCCAGTCATAGTATCACCAGCTTTGGCATTATCATGGAAATTCTGTCCATCTTTAGAACCTATGGTATACTTACCATCATTTGAAGAATAAGTTCCCTTGCCAGAACTTTCTCCACCGCCTGAAGATGTACTCCAATGTTTGCCTCCAGAACTATTACTTGTCATAGTATACGTTTGTCCATTAACAACTTCAGTCGCGTTCTTTGCGCTACTTCCTGCTTTACTTACACTATCAAAATGCCAGACACCATTTTCATCACGAGTACCACCAAAACCTGTACCAAGAGTATTGCCTTTATCAGCAATTTCTTTCATTGCGGCTTCGTCGCCTTTTTCTTTAGCATCCCACCAAGCCTTAGAAAGTCTATCAAGTTCTTTTGCAGCCTCTTCAGGAGTATAAGCTGTTCCGTCTTTACCCATAACATAAAGAGCAGAAGTAGCAAAAGTTTTACCACCAACTGTAACATCTGTATAGCCTTTGCCCACATTAGACCAGTTGTTGCCATAAAGCTTAGACATTGTAGCATCAAGAACAGCCGCATAACCTTCATTATCGCTATGTAATTGCTTTTGTTCAGATTGAAGTGCCGCAACCATCTCTTTGTAGTTAGAAGCATTCCTATCAAGAGAATTAATCTCTTTTTGAATATCAAACCACTTTTCAGAATTTGCCATCATCTTAGCCAACAAATCTTCATTCGCCGCATTAGAAGGAGTTACATAAGGAGCAATAATAGCATCATTGCCCTTTAGATAACCAGAAGCATCTTCCATTTTAAGAGACTCTTCATAAAGTTTTTGAAGTTCCTCAAGATTCTTTTTATAATCATTAAGAAAATCATTAAAGATTGTATTGTAATCTTTATAGATAGCTTCAATAGTACCCTTAAAATCATAAGAAAGCTCCGTAAAGTTGTCCAAACCTTTTTTTGCTTCTGTTACATAAGAAGTCATATCACCAGTCATTTTATCACGAACATCATCCATGTTATCAACCCCAAGAAGGTCCATAAGCAATTTTTGATTTTCTTCGCGGTCATGTGCGCCATACTTGTATTCAAGAGCTTTTGCATAAGATTCCCAGTCAGAAATACGTTGTTCAAGGCGTTTTACGTCAGCATTCTTTGTTTCTTCAAGGTCGGTGAGTTTATCCTCACGATAAAAACTATCAAGATTTTCTTGAGCTTCTTTTTGAGCGGAACGGTTACTTTCCCATGTCCATCCTATTCCTTCGCGATAAACTTTTTCCTTCTCTTGAGCTGCTTTCTTCTTTGCGGCTAAAAGGTCTTCAAGTTTTATAGCACGTTCGCGCTCTGTATTATTCTCTTTTATCTTGTTATATTCTTTGTCATAAGCTGTTTCAATAGCATCAATAGCATCTTGAATTTCTTGCTTATAAATATCAATTTGAGCGATTGCCGCAGAATATTGCTTTTCTTGCAATTCCTTAATAGATTCGCCTCTATTGATTTTTGCCTCATGCAAAGAAATAACAGCTTCATTCAATCCATCAACAAGTTCATTGATTTGGTCATCATTTAGTTTAGAAACATCTTTCAATGCTTCACGATAAATATCAATTTGTTTATTGATATAATCTACTTCGCTATCATAAGACTTTTCAATTTGAGAAATAGAAGTCCATTGCTTAGGTCTTTCTTTATCAACATTATCAATTTTCTTACTAATTTCATCAACTTTTGCATTGATAGACTCCATAATGACTTCGGAATATTCTTTTGCGAGTTCATAATATTCCTTCATCAAAGAACGAACTTCTTCAGACTGAGCCGCCTTTAGATAAGCTTCCTCAGCATTAAGTCCCTCAGTTTGCATTAAATGAGAAGCAATTCTACGTTTTGCTGCATCAATAGATTCAATCAAAGAAGCTTGTTGATTCTCAATAGTAGATTTCTTAATACCAATTTGCTGGTCATAAAGGTCAGGATTGGAATAAGCAGTACCTTTTAGATTAGAGATATTATAATCTGCAATCCAGCGTTCATACTCTTGAGTATCACGATAAAGCTTTCTACGTTCCTCAAGCAAGTTGTTAAGTTCTTGTTCACGTTCCAAACGCTCTTGAAGAATATCAGAAGTAGCAATATATTCTTTTTGTATTGCAATTAAAGTATCAAGAGAAGCATCTTGGAGCTTTAAAATGTTGATTTTATCTTCTATCTGTTCGTCGTCGAGATTATTCAGATTTATCATTGCTTGCTGATACTTCTGATAATATCCCATTTGGTCAGCAGACCATTGACTTATATCTTTATCCCAAGGAATGCGTTGTTTATAATAATCTGCTTGCATCTCATAAGCCCTACGCATACGGTCGTAATACTCAGGCTTCATATAAGCATCTTGACCCTCAGCAGTGAGATTACCTTGTTCAATTAAAGACTTACGCAGATAATATTCTTTTTGATACATACCAATAAGAGCTTCGATACGTTCTATGTTTTTATTAAGGTCAGAAGTGCCTTTATCCTTAGTATCATATTTTCCTGTCGGCATTGTATTTATAATAGCTTGGGCATCTTCTACTCCCTTTTTAATAAAGGCTTCTGTTTCTTTTTGTCTTTTCTTTTGTGTATAATCGCGTATATCTTCAGAAAGCCATTCATTTGAAGTCATTCCTGTGCCAGCTTCGCCACCAGCCATATACCAACGATTGTAAGAAGCGTCAGTAAACTCGTCAATTTCGTCGCCACTGACGCCAGAACTATAAGTAAACAAATCCTTAAGCATAAGGCTATTCAAAGCGGCTATTTTAGATGCCATATCAGAATATTTATCTAAAACTTCACCGTAATACATAAACATTGCATCACGCCAATCAGCCCAACTATTTGTCATAATAGAATTATAAAGTTTATCTATTGCCGCTTTTGCAACATTCATATTAGCAAATTTAGTTAAATCTATGCCATAATCTTTTTCATAAGCATCGTATAAATCTTTATGCTCTTTTTGCATTTGCTCATTTAAATCAGCATTATTCCAAAGAATTGCTTGATACGAATTCTTCAAATCAGTAGGGAAATTTTTAAAATATTTTTCAAAATAATTGGTTAGACCAGAAATATCATTCGTGGCTACAAATTCTTGAAGATTACTATCTCTTATCATATCATCATAAGTGTCCAAATCCCATTTACCAGTTTTTGAATACTCATCTTTTAAGAAATTGTAATATTTTAAATATTTATCCCTTTTTTCTATTTTTTCTTTGGGGTCTTCAGTAGATGTCCCAAACTTATCCATATCGCCAAAGAATTTGGATTTTCGAGCGATTTCATCACAATAATCATTAATGTCACTATAATCACTCTTTACAACCCGCAATTCTTTTCCCCACAAAGACATTTGAGTTTGCAGGAATTTTAAGTTACTTTCATCTACTTCAGTAGGATTTTCCAAATCTTTATATTGTTCATATAAAGAAACAATCTTTTTTAATCCCGCATCCGAATTTTCTGAAGTAAAAATTGCGCTTCTTAATTGAGCTTCGTTGAGTTGAGTCCCATAAGAAGATTTTAAAATCTAATAAGCGGATTCAAGGTCTTTTACTGAAAAACTATCAAGTATTCCTACTCCCCGAACTAATCTTGAATCAAGTCCCTCATCCTTTATTTTTTGACGAATATCGGTTGTATCAATCCAACCAGTATCTTCACTCCACTTGAAGCCCATTTGTAAAACAAACATTTTTTGAGTATCATCCCAAGTAGCATAATCTCCAAAAGCATCAATTATATTCTGTAGAATTTTCTGACGAACTGCGTAATACTCGCCAGAAGTTGCAGAACTGCTCATTTCCACTTCCATCGTAGCTATAATTGGATTATCTCTATAAATCTCGGCAATTTCATTAGAAATCTTTTCAATATCAGCACGATACTCATCTTCATTTGCATATTGAGTCAAATCCAGAGAAGAGAAAACTTTTTGCATTGTTTGCTTTGCCAAAATTGCGGAATCTTCAGACATAGAAGACAAAGTTGCCTGAAGACCGAAATCCTCACGCATGATGGCATTGTTGTAATCTGTAAGAGAGGAAACCGTATCTCTATTTTGGTCTTCTAACTCCTACATTTTCTTTTTTAAATCAACAATCTTTTCTTTATAATCAGAAATTTCCTCTGCTGTTAATTTGTGTCTGCCACCCTCACGAGACCGTCCTTTTTTATTGTCTGCATATCCTGATGCTAAAATATCTTCAATGTCCGCAATGCGAGAAGCATATCCAGATACAGTATTACCCGCAGCATCTCCTCTTTTTATCGCTTTTTTAGCATCTTTAAAAGCTATTCCAAAAACATCGTCAGATAGTAATTGAACATCTGCCGCCTTTTGCGATGCTTTCACCATTTCATCAACAGCGTCAGTAAGCTTACTAACTTTTCCAGCTGTACCTAAGAAAGAATTGCCAGCCTCATCAGTCCTAACTACTAATTCAGGAAACAATTCTGCAAGCTCATTAGAAGTAGATAAGAACTCACTATATTCTTCGTCTGTTAAAGAAACATTGCGACCAAATTGGTCTACTCCCTCTGATAACTCGTCATAACGAGAGGTTTTTGTAGAACCTGAGAGTTGAGATTCATAGGTGTCCTTAAACTCTTTAAACTCATTTTGAGCTTTTTCAATCTCTTTTTTACGAGCCGCAGATACTAAACCAATAATTGCACCTATTGCCAAAATCGCAACACCAACCACGGGTGCTACAAGAGCCGCTTTAGCCATCGTCCCATGCATTACACCCTTAATTGCAGTAAACAAAGAAGATGCCGCTTTTTCACCAGCAAACATACCAATGACACTTCCGATACTTTCTCCTGCACTACGAGCATCTTCTCCGCCAACGCCTGCCGCAAGATTTCCCATTAATGTTTTAGCTCCATACATACCAACAACAGACCCAGCCATTGACGCATATGCTCGATTTTGCATTTCTCTTTGTTCGAGCTCATTTCCTCTCATGCCCGTTCCAGTTGCCGCAGCAAATGTTCTCCTTGCATTTTCATCATAATACTTGCTCTTGTCGCCCTCTGTCATATCTATTAAGAGGTCTTTTGCAGCCGCTTGACGAGCCCATGCTAATTTTTCTTCATCTGTTGTTCCTTGAGCAACTGCCATTTTTTCTTTAATCAGAGCATCAGAAACTTCTTTAGTAACAGTATTAAGAACAATCTAAGCTTGTTCTCCTGTTAAAACTGCACTATTAAGCAATCTAAGCCCTTCGCCCATTTTTAACGTATCTTTGAGATTTATTCCTCCCGCAAGAATTCCCAAACCTTGTAAGAACTGAGCATTAGAAGCATTCTTCTCAAGTCCAATTAAACCACTTTGATATTCCACCATTCCAGCAAAACGATTATTGTCCAAATTCCCCTTGAAATTGCCAAGATAATCGCCAAACATTGCTTGTTTTTGAGTGACAAAAGCATTTTCAGCATTTTGCTTTCTTAGATTTTCTTGGAACTCTTTTGTAAATATATCTTTTTTCCCTGAGCCAAGCATTCCCTCTAAACCTCTGGTATTTAAGAAAGTGCCAAGCTTAGTAAAAGCTGTGGTTAATGTGCTAAGAGCAGCTTCAGGATTATTTATTATCAAAGCCCCAATAAGGCTTAAAACAATCAAGTGAAGATTTTCAATCGCAGTCGCTAACGCATTAAAAGCAACTTCAAGTGCTCCACTCTCATTAACAACTAATGCAAAGCCTTCCCATGCCGCTTGCACACGCTTACGAGCTGCTTCTACGCCCTGAGAATAAGCTTCCATCTTTTCTACCGCTGTACCATAGGCATTGGCGGCTATTTCAGCATATTTACCAACATTATCCCAGTTTTCCATCAAAACTAAGAAATTTTCTCTCTAACGAGTACCAGCAACAGCCGTAGAAATACCAGATTTTTGAACATCAGAGAAAGTATTCCATTTTCCAGCAATTTCAGCCAAAACCGAATCTATGTCTCTAAAATGTTCAGGAGTATCTCTTAATTTAATTCCTACAGCTTTTAATACCTGTTCGATTTCATTTAAATTTGACATATCTTCAGAAGATAATCCTTGTTGTTCAAGTTCTTCTTGAGAAGTTTCAAATTTACCCGCCGCTATTTTACCAAAACGCGCATATAACGTCTTAAAGGACTCACCTACCGACTCAGCGCTCTTTTGAGTAGTTTCAGCAACAACAGTTGTATACGCAATATAATTGTCTAAACTTGACACTCTGTTACTTTCATTCCATTAAAAGGAATTACTGACCACGATAATAAATTGTGGCGAAAGAGGTTCTTCTTTAAAGTGTCTTTACACTTGACCTCTTTTCTATATGTCACCATATAGTTCAGACCATACCTTCATCCTCTTAGAGTGATAAGAGGAGTCAACCTGATTCTGGTCGTTACAATACTTTTATTAAATAAAATCTAATTCTTCCAAAGTCCACTCTTGGAATTTTGTTTTTAATATTTTTTTATCAAAATCTACTATTACCCAGTTAATAGCATCCTTTTCTAACTCATTAAAAGAAAACTGCTTAATCTTCATCATTGTCTCGTCATTTACTGGAACTTTGTTTCTCTTGGTATTAATAACACAAAATTCTTTTAATCCAAGTGTCTTTAGATAATGATAACGACGAGTTTCTTTTGCTTTAAAAGCCTTTTCAGTAATAGCTCCTATTTGAACCGATAAATCATGACCACTTCCATTATATTCAAAATAAATTTGTTCCTTTTCAAAATACCCGTCCAAAAAATAATATGTCATTAGCTTATTAATTGAACAATTAAACAATTTACAAAGTCGAACTTGCTCTTTACTCGTTAAAACATTCCGAGTTTTTTCTGCGGCTTTATTTCTATTAATTAAATTCTTTTCTTTAATCTCTGGATTTTGATTTGCATTTGGAAAGCCATATTTTTCTAAATTGGTTTCTCTAATTTTAGCCTTAATATCTTCATTCTAAAAACAGCAGTTCACTCCATATTTTTCTTGCACGGTTTTTCGTAAAGATTCTTTTACTTCTGGAATGTGCATTACATTTGTTGCATTATGTGCTTGTAAATACTCTTCTGTTTTTTGTTTACAATCTTCACTATTAAGATAATATTCTGTTCCATATTTTTCTTTCATTTTCTCTTTTAGCATATCATGATACCGAGGTTGACTAAAACTATTCTTATATCCAGTTTTAACCTCATAAACTTCCTATGCTTTCAATGGAGCACATTTTACACAACAATCTTTATTTACAATATCTCTTTCCTGTGTAAAATAAATAAAAGCCTTACTTTCTTGAACTTCTCCACAATAGTCACATTTCCAATGTATCAAAGCTTTACTGTGATGGCTTATATCCTCTGAATTTATTTCTAAAGATGATAAATAAGGAACTTCTGGGTATCCCTTCTCTAAATACCATTTTTTATTTCTACTGGTTGGAATTATTGTCATTTTTTCATTTATAAGCAACAAAACTCCCTCCTTTTGTTGCAATTTTATATTAAAATATACAGTAAAACTTAGATTTTATTTAATAAAAGTTATCTCGGTCTTGTCTCTAAAAAGAGGTTTTAACCGATTTAGGTTGATACTATAGTATATGTTACCATATACTCAGGCACAAATTTTACCTGCTAATTGCGCACTTGTGTTAGCTCTTGCTAACGCTGTTGCTAAATCACCGGCCGAAATCGCGGCACTCATGTCCACAGCTACGAGTTTGTCTACTACTGAACTAACTTCATTAACCTGAAGCTTCCAGCCCTTAAGCATACTAATCAAATATTCCGTTGCTTCGGCAGAATTTATCATGCCAAGCGTACTAAGTTGCATTGAATTTTCAACAAGGGTTGCTGCATCTTGTCCCTCATAACCAGCTCTTAGCCAATCATTTGCAGCCTAAGATACTTCAAGTGTACTTTTACCCACTTTAGCTGCAAGGTCATTAAAATCAAGCATCATATTTTTGATGTTACTGTAACTTAATCCACTTGCAATCTGCAAATCAACCATAGAAGCATTAAGTTGCTCTGCATAACTAATCAACTGACTATAAGCCATTCTAATCTTACCAATGACCGCATAAGCCATTGAATAATCCGTTAAGTTACGGAAAGAAGCTTTAAAGCCATTAGCAATTTGCTGGACTAAACCAACACTTTGCTTTTGAAGAGCATTATTTTTTTCAAGCTAAATACCATGATTCGAGTCAAGCAAAGCAATTTCTTTCTTTAGCTTAATCAACTCTTCCTCAGAAAGTTTTTGTCTGTTAAGCTCTCCTTTTTCCAAATCCAAATTAGGAACTTCAGCTTGTAATTGACCAAGCAAACGCTTACGCATATTAACAACACTACGGATGTTATCTGCACGTTCGCCTTTCATGCCAGAACTTGCTAAACGCTTTTCATCAGCATCAATTTGTTCTTGAATCTTAAGAATTTGTTTATACTGTTTAAGATAATCATTAATGGATTTTGTATTATAACCACTTCCACCAGAAGTTCTTTCTGCGTTCCTCTTATTTATCATTTCCTAAACAACAGGAGGAACTTCGCTACTAAGTTTACTACCATTTACAGAAAACAAAGATGCCTTAATTGAATCTACTCCATACTTTTTAGCAATTTCATCCCAAGGAATAGCTTCGCCTTTGATACCTTTATCAAGAATTTCAGCAACTTCTTCCATGCTCATGGCCACATTTAGTCCAGACGTAACAATCTCAACAATTTGCTGACCATTTTGTTCAAAAGCTCTCGTATTAGCAAACTTGACATTGCCTTTACGAATGTGGTTTAATCTCTCGGTTAAATCATTTGCCCATTCAGCACTATCATTTCCCTCTAAACCAAACCATTTAGCATCTTCAGCAGTAATCTCCTTACCTTCTTCAAAAACTTGATTAGAAAGTTTTTCCAAAGCTTTCTCATACATCGTAAAATACACTTGCATTTGCAACATACGTTCGCCACGTTTTTGAATATCTTCAGGACCACCAGATTTAGAAAACTTCCAGTCATTTACAGCAAATCCAGTGTCTTTATTATATGTTAAAGCGTCCATTGTTCCAGCAAACATTTGCTGACCAAATAAACCTGCCATTGTTCTTTCAGTTATAGTGTTATCATTTACAATGCCAGCTTCTCGCGCTTTAGCAACAGCCAATTCAGCCAACTATCTTTGCTTCTAAGCTTTAGGGTCAGAAGAGGTCATATTAAGACCACCTTCGCTTACAGATTTACCTATAATTTCCTTAAGCTCATTATTTACAGAATCACTAAAGCTATCAACAGTAGTTTCACCTGTATTAACTAATTCCTGAGCAATTCTGTGAGCATAAGTCCCCATTACAGAAGATGCGTGTAATTTTTCCTAATCCCACGGTTTTAAAGGAGCTTCATGATTCAACGCTTCAGTAACAGAGAAAATATCATCTTTACCATAAAGTTTACCATTCATCTTTACGGTCATGGCATGAGTCTTCTGGTCTGGAGGAGTTACACCAGTCCAAGTCACATCAGGGGAAACATACCTGCCACTTTCATCACGCATTTCATGAATGATTTTTCCATTGTCGGTTTTAAGAGTTGAAGCAGTTCCTTGTTCAATCCCCTGTTTAGCAGCGTCAGCCATCTAAGCAACAATCTCATTAGTATTAACTGCTACATTACCTTGAGCATTGACAAGGACGTTGCCAGAAGTGTTTATTACAATATCGCCATTGGAATTGATAGACCCATTTGGTCCACCACCAGACGAAGGGACAGGATTACCATTTTCATCCATTTCTGTCCCACTAATATTGAATTTCTTCCATCTAAGATATTCTCTACCATTAAAGTCACGACCAGCTACTTCAGCCATCTTTTTGTTCCATGTAGTAGCATCAGCTAAAGTAACGCCGCCATGAGCATTAAACCATTGTCCAACGTGTCCAAAAGAAGCTTCAATTTGCTGGTCAGTTAGATTTGCTTTTGCGTTATTAACATCAGCAAAATCAGCACCAATTTTCCTACGAAGAAAATCTCTTTGGGTATCTGTACTTAACCAACGAGCTCTTAAAGCTTGAATGGGTTGGTCTGCTTTTGTTTCATCCCAAATACCCATTTCTTTAGACAAATTAATATAACTGTGAACGTCACCGCCTCTAAGAGCTTCAATTAATTTAACAACATCTGAAGCTACAGCTTCTTTACTATCATCTTGATGTCTATCTTGTCTTACTTTTTGAAGACGAGCATAAATTTTCTTAGAAGAAATAGCATCTTGCTCAAGCTATTGCAAGAAAGATTTAACAACATCTGCATTAAATTCTTTCTCCATGTCAGCATCAGTAGACATATTACCAGTAGTATAATTTAAAGCCTCCATTGCTTCACGCATTTTAGTTGCACTTTGAGAGAAAGAACCAATGGTTTGGAAGTTAGAGCCGCCAACTAAAGAAGCAAATTCATTATCGTCTTTAGTTACCCAGCCTTTAGCTATTTTGGCAATATCTGCTCTACGACTTTCGGCATCAGGAGCTTCACTTAATTTCTCCATGCTCGCCCATTTGTTCATTAACCAGACTTGTTTATCATAAAGCTGTTGCATGACTTGTTCCATATTATAAGCATCTTTGCCATATTGTTCATCAAAGATGTTACTAACTATTCTATAATAGTCACCATCGAAGTCACCATGTAAATATTTAGCTAAACCTTGCCTAACTTGAATAACATCGTCACCAACATCCCCAATAGCAATGTGAGAACTTATACCCTCGCCGCCTTGGTTATAAGGATAACGACCCATTTTAGTCTTAAAGTTACTATTGCCCTTTTTAATAGCAGTAATTATATCTTCTACTATTTGAGCTTCAGCTTCAGCTAATTGTTCTTTCGTAAATTTACCAGCTTTAATATCTTTAGCAAATAAAGCGTGATAATTGTTATCATTATCATAAAAACCATAATCAAATGCCTTGCCTGTTCTTAATTTAAACTGATTCATTAAAGCCAACAAATTATCGGCAATTTGGTCTTTTGTTGAACCAGATTCAGACCTAAACATATTACGAACACGACCCTCAGACATAACTACTGTATTAGCAAGTCTTGCCTTTTCAGCACTATATTCAGAAGTCGCGGCATTTTCATCAAATGCTCCACCTTGAGCAATAGCCCAACCAGAGTGAGCACGACTGACATGAGTGGCTTTATATTTAATTTCAGAATCTTTATTACTTATATATTCAAGAACAGTATTTGCATATTCTTTTTCAGCAAGCTCAAAGGCTTCCAATCTTTGTTTTTCATTTTCTTCTGTAGCGTTCGCAAACTCAGCATAAGCTTGTAACAATCTTCCTTGCTATCTTTCAAGAGGAGTAACATAATAATTATAATCATTATCGTGTCCACCCTAAAGGTTAGCAAGCATTACATTACCGAGTTCATTACCTCTTGCTCTTGTAAGAACAATGTTAGCATCCTTGTAAGCATCTCCAAGCTCATCTTTCTTCTTACGAGCAACTTCCATTGCAAATTTCTCATAATCATCCTGAGAAACTTTACCATTTTTAACAGCATCTTGGAAGCTTGTAACAATATCTTCAATATAAATTTGATTCTCTTTTAACTCACTAAAGTCTTTCTTGGAAACAAATTCAATATCTTTTCCATTAGAAGTATAACCTCCTTTATCTAAAGACTTACGAGAATCAATTAATTGCTGAAAATCTTTTTGAGCTTTTAATTCGGCAGGAGTAAAGGTATTATTAAGCCTTTCATTTGCCGCAAGAATATCACTTAAACCTTTTTGAGCTTTTTCCTTTTCTTCATCGGTCATGCCAACCATTGCCGCAGAACCAAAACGCTTAGTGGTATGACGTTCAGCATTAATAACTTTAAAATCATCTGCAATAGAAGGAGTATAAGCTCCGCCGCCACTTATTTTGGTAGCGTAACGAGCAACATCTTGCTGTCCAATTGTAGTTGAAAGCAATCCTTTGTAATTGCTCCAATTTTGTCCTAACAAAACCTCTCCCAGTTCATCCAAACCAGAAAGGAGTTTTTCGGCTTCTTCAGCCGTATTAAAAATTACATCTCCCGTTGTCCCATTAACATAGCGAGTATTTGCCATATCATATCTTACATTTTGAGACAAATTTCCATTTTCATCTATTTCAAAAATGCGAGAGAAAATACCATTTTCTTTACTTAAAAGATTTAATACCTCTGTATCGTTTTGCGCGACGCCCTCAGCTTTTAAAGCATTAACAATAGTAGAAAGTCTACCAGCAAAATCAAGTAAAACATTACGCTCTTTTAGTGAAGTTCTTTCTTCAACAAAAGCATCCGCAGACATAATTGCTTCTTTTGAATACGGAGAATTTTGCCAATTATTCGCAATCCATTTCTGGATATAAGCAAACATCTTAGCGGGGTCATTTCCACCACCCATAGACATACGCCCACCATATCCAAGTGTAAGCTTAGTACCCTGTTGAGTTTTAGAAAGAGAATCAGTTTGAAGCTTCCAACCATCTAAAGTTTTTACTAATCCTGTAAGTCTATCACCCACATTGAAAGAAAACTTTTTAGAAAAATTAAGATAATCTCCCTCTTTTACTTCATAGTTAGAAAGGTCGATTGTTTGCTCTTTTTCTAACATCTCAGGAGTAATTCCATAAGCCGCAAGGAAACCAGCATCAATATCATTTACATCAGTATTTCTTGACGCTCTGTATTGATAGCTTTCAGTAGCTTGAATAACTTTAAGAGAAGGAATAATATTATCCATCAAACTCTAAATAGAATTTTCTAAATCCTCTCCTGTCATTCCAAGCTCTTCAAAATAAGCTCTTGCCGCCTGATAAAATACTTGCTCTGGGATTTGCATAACCTAAAACATCTTCTGCATAGGAGATTCATAATCCATTCCCATAGCAGTACCCTGTTTGGTTCTAAATGCTGGTCCACTTAATCCTTGACGCGCATCAGCAGCTCTTGATGTAAGACTTCTTGCATTTAAAGCCTGTGCCACATCACGTTGGGTCATATCATTTACAAAGTTCCAAGCTGTTAAATCTGTTTGAGACAAAGCACCATATTGAGCATTTTTGTAACTACCTTCACTATAAGCGCTATTAGTAATTCCAGTTGATTGAATGAGATTCCATGCATCTTTAATATAATACTTCATTTCGTCACTTTCGAGAAGCATTTTTAGCAAAGAATCCTCTTTCACTCCTGCTAACATTGCTTCTTTTCCGTAACGGCCGCCTCTAATAAAGATGTCCAACATTGTATTCATTACTTCTGCTCCAATATCATCAATATTAAATTGATAATATGGATTAGACTTCTTGTAATAATCTGAAATTACCTTTTGAATCTTAGAATTTCTTAAAGTCCGCATTAAGTATTCCTTAAAGGAAACTTTCATCGACTTAATTATTTCAGTAGGGGTCTTTTCACCTTGATAAGTTGTAAGATATTCTCTTAATTCTTCATCCCCTGCAATCACAGGTAAAGAACCATTAATAGCACGTCTACCAGAGCTACCAAAAATACGAGAATAATCATCATTTGTTCTGTCTCCGTTGCCAAATTTATCAGACTTGAGCATACCCAAAGCAACATCAAGCTGTTTAGCGGATGCCGTTTCAAGCATAGTTGTCGGAATTTTCCCTACCCATTCCTGAGCAACATGAGCAGTATCAATCTTATTCGCTATACGTCCATTTTCTGCAAGAGAAACATTCCATTGAATTTGATTTTCTGCATTTTCCCAATCAATAGAATTTTCATCTACATAATCAGAAATAGGAGTTAAGCGAATATCATAATTATCTCCATTTATTCTTAAACTGGTAACATATCCCTTTTCAGCAGCAGTTCTAATAAGGTCTCTTAGTTTTCTTTCATGAGTACCAAGACCTTTGCCTACACCAGTAATATTAGAAACATCTTTTCCTGCCTTAGCAAAACGACTACGAAGTTCTTTTCCCTCAAAAGCCTCTTTTTGAGCTTTTGTCATTTCTGCTTTTAAAGCATCAATTTGAGCGTCAGCAGAAACAGTATTAGCACCTTTAGAAAGTAATTCTTTTTCTAAATCAGGATTATCTACAAAAATGCCGCTTAAACTATCAAGAGTTTCAGTAATAAACTCTCTTGCTACTGCGGTATACTCGCCATTAGAATCTTTTACAGCATTCCCGCTTGCTTCAAGGTCTTTCAAACCCTTTTCAATTACACTTCTAATTACTTGCTGTACATTTGTAACATTTTGCATTGCATAAGCCAACAGGGTATCTTTAACGTCAGACCGAGCCTCATGTGCGCCAGAACTTTCAGAACCGCTAATAATTCTCGCCATTCTTTGAAGAGTATTACCTCCTCTAACTCCCTATATAAGAGAATCGCCCTTTTTTACATTACCAAAATCGGAACGAGACACCATTGTTTCAGAATTTTTAAGCATAGCATCTCTTTGTTTTGCAGATTTTATTCTAAATTCTGCAATAACTTTTTCTGCCGCAGCACGCTTTGCCTCACTTACATTTCCCAAATATTGAGAAAAATTATTCTCCAAAATACGAAGGTCATACCCCTCACTATTCCAGCCTACTAAACCGCCGTTATCAATAGCTTCCATCATCATTTTAGCGGCATCAACAGGAGTAATTAATTGCTTTTTAATTTCTCCCCAAGCAGCTTCCACTTCACTTTTTGATATTTTTTTATTTGTATCTGTAGAAAAACCTAACTGTTTTCTTAATTGTTTAGCAGACTCATCAGCTTTATCGTTTATTGCGGACAAAATATTTTTTATTGTGTCACTTTTTTTACCAGCGTCTAAGAAATAACTTTTTTGGTTGCCGTAATCACCAAAGCCAAAAGTTACACCTTTATCACTTTTTAAATCCAAACCTGTAGTCTCAAGGTCCCACGCTTTAGTTCCTTGTTCTTTAAGCCAATTCTCAGCTACCGTTAAAAAGTCACCATAAGCTCCCTTTTGCCCATTTACTTTTACTCTGTCTCGCACACTTGTACGGGTCTTCGAAGTTGTTCCTTTATACATTTTAGGAGCAATAACTTTAGAAGCCTGTGCTTTTGTCTGAGAAGTCTTAGGAGTGGGATTAGATGCTCTTCTTACAGCTTTTTCTACAATTGTGGGAAAACGTTCTCCAATTAAAGTAGAAAGCGCGGCTTGCTCTCTTAAATAAGCTCTATCATCTAATGCTCCCCCAACCTTATTATCTGAAAAGAAAGCAGAACTAATTTGATTATCCAAAACATCTAAACGCTTTTCAATTCTTGTTCTGTAATCTTTTAATTCTGCTATTTGGTCAGCTTGTTCAGACTTTACTGCCGCCTCTAATCTGGTTGCATATTGTGCTTGTTTTTCAGTTTTTGCAGTAAGAGCTTCAATTAAATCATAGGTTTTCTAATAAATTCCGCCCAAATCCGACATTCCATTTCGATTTGAAGGCAAAGCCAATTTTAAATCAGCTTTTGCTCGCGTAATTTGGTCTGAATCTAAATACTCTCCTCTATCCAACATAGCTTGGTAATAAGTATTTAAATTCTAAAGTTTATTAAACCCTCTATCTTTTGTGCGACTTGATGTTAACCCATACTTACTTTCAATTCCAGCAATTTCGCTTTTAATTTGGGCATCAAGTTCTTTCTTAATTTGTATAACCCAAGAAGATACACTGTTAAGTATATTATTATCAGCCATGTTAGCCTCCTTATATCTTTATCCCATATTTTTTAAAAATACGAGCCTTAATCTATGCATTATATATTCTTAAAAATTCTTGTTCAGCCCTCACTTTGGCTGTCTAATAAGTCCCCGAAACAGGAGTGATTGCTTCAAAAACGCTCTAATTGTTTTCCTTTTTTAAATTATAAGCCTGAATAGATACATTTTCCATATCATACTCTATATCACTTGCTGTTCTATTATCCTGTTCGAAACTTGAAACAACATCATCTACTCCATCAACCCAACCATACTCATCGTCTACAGAATTACCATCATCATTGGAAAAGAAATTTTTTATCTTTCCCGTTAAATCTACTTCTTCTGAACGTCTTCTCATTGAACGATATGGTGTATATCCGCTTTCTTCATTCGTATTAAATGATTTAGCTAATCGCATATATTTGGGAGCAAAATGAAATTTAGATTCATCTATAGTAAAATGAGGAAGTAATCCCATTCCATAAGAAAAATTTATAGATTCTATCATAGACTCTTCATCATAATTAATTCCATATTCATTATCAAATACACTTTTAAAAACACTTTTAATTATTGTGCAATAATCAGTAAAGATTTCATTTTTAATCATCATCATTTTCTAAGGCATTTGTTTCATGATTTGGATTTTTAATTTTTCCACTTCTTTATCAAGTGTGTTTGAAACTATACTTGATATTTGCTGTTCATAATTAATATTATTATTCATACTTTCCTCCTTTTTTTCAATGATAAAATTATTGTAAAAGCTACCCTTTTAAGAGTAGCTTTTACAAATTATATTTACTCTTTTACCTTCTTAGGTCTACCAGCCTTCTTCTTTGGCTTAACTTCTTCTACTGGTTCTACAGCTTTCTCTTCTTTTTCGCCAGACATCTTCTTACCAGCTTCAATAATAGCTTCATTCTTTGCATAATCTACAACCTTACGAGCATTATCATCTGTAGCCACAAAGAGTTCCTTGAGCTTTTCAAGAGCTTCTTTCTCTTCATAGAATTTCTTAAGCAACTCTTCATTTGCTTTGGTAGCCTTTTTGATTTCTTCGTAATCAACGCTTTCCATAAGCTCAGTAAGCTCTTTCATATGATAGATATTCAAAGAAGAATCAAGCATCTCAACAAGCTTCTTATAATCATCTCCACAAAACTGTAGAATATATTTAGACAAAATAGGATAAAGCAAGTCATAAGTAGCATAAGTCTTCAAATCTTGATTCTCACAGTTAATGCCACAATATGCAGTTAATAGAACATCAAAGAATAAGTTCTTTTCCTTTGCTATTACTGCTGTTTCAGCCATATCATCAGACTCACTATTCATCTTAAAAATAGTCATTGCAATAAGACGATACTTTTCTTTCATTGGAATATATTCACGAATCGTCATTTGATTACCTAACTCATTAAGGTCTTCTACCGCAGCTTTACCTCTAACAAATTTAGTAACAACATTTACATAATAAGATAGTGTCTGTTTAATATCTACACCATCAATAGTTTCAGGAAGAGGTTTCATGTCTTCAAGATAACTTTCATCAATCTTGGGAATATCTGTTCCCAAAGTTTTCTTATCTTCCATTATTTTATCTCCTTTTAATCCTTTTATGAATATTTATTCAAATTTTATTCGTCATAAAGTAATACCAAACAAATCCTCTATATCCTTGTCTTCATTGTTTTGGGCGTAAGATAAGGTAGTTTGGCTACTTGAGTGGTGAACCAATGTTTTAATTTTTTCCAAAGGTACTGCCCGAAGATTCATTTCTTTGCATAAATAATGACTGCCATCAAGCATATTGTTCACATAGCAATGTCTCCATGAGTGTGGGCTGAGCCGAGTGTAATCTTTTCCTGTAAGCTCTGTAAGTTCTTCTCCCCATTTTTTAATCCATTCATAAATATTCCCTGCTGTAGCAGGTCTATTTTCACTATTTACAAACAGCATCTCATTATCATCAGTTCTGGTAGCTTCATACTTTTTAAATGCCTCTTTAGTACGAGAAAAATAAAGAACCTTAAACTTTTTACCACGCTTACCTACTACTACAGTATCAGTAGAATTTTTATCGTCTACAATATCAGTTCTCTTTACTTGCAAAATCTCATTGCGCCTTACACCAGAATCATATAAAATGGCTAACAAAGTTGCTTCTTTATAACGTTCTTCCTTCATTAGCTTATCATAAAGCATTTCAATTTCTTCATCTGGAATAAAAGTAATTTCCCTAACAGCATCTTTAGGAACGCCTTTTATTTTTTCACTGGCATTACGGTCGTAATCTTCATACAAATCTTCATCTTCCATTGCCATGTCCAACATCATATGAACAGCACTCAAAATTCTATTGCAACGGGCCGCACTCATATTCCATTCATCTTGACAATAAATCATAAATCTACGGTAATCTCTTTTAGTTAATTTTAAAAAAGATTCATTATTGCAATTTTCTAAAACCCAAATAGCTACACGACGTAAATCTGCGAAATACTATTTCTAAGTCCCCTCAGACCTACGTTTAGCTTTACATTCTGTAATAAAATCATCAATCAAATCTTTGTTTTCTTGATTAACGTTATCCCACTTTTCAGGGGAAAAGGTTTTATTGTATACCTACTTTCCCATTTTATCTCCCTTTCTTTTTAAATATAAGAAAATTTACACCTTATTCTTTCTCCATTTATATTAACAGCCATAGTTTTACTATGTCCCTCTAAATTCCACTTCAAAGTCCATTCTTTTACTTTTAATTCTTTAACAGCATCATTAACACTTTCATAAACAATTCCTGTTGTTTCACAAAGAACTTTTTTTAATGGCGCACATTTCTTTAAATTAGTATTTTTATTTTCATCAACATAACGCCAATGATACCCCTTCCCATTTTCATCTTTCCCACTTGTTTCTATTCTTCCACATAAAACAGCCCTTATATTAGCTTCATTTCGGTTAGCAAACTTAGCCGCTTCAGTAATGCTTTTAAATACTTCTCCTGTTTCAACACAATATACTTCAATCTTTTTAGCTTCCCAACCGTTTTTTAAACTTAAAATTTTTTCAGCTTTCTCTTTTGTGTAATCTTTTTTATATAAAAAGTGAAACCGCTTTGCTGTAATATTCGGCTCTTTGTTGGAACAAACCATGTGTATAATACTTCTTTTTAATCCTAATTCTTTTGCCGCCACTGACACATTGGCATATTCTTTATTTGTTTCAAGACAAATAATAGGAATAGAATTTGGATGGTTTTTTCCCGAACGAGTTTTAAAATGCCAATCTCTTATAAAAGCATATTCTTCTGCTGATAAAAGGCAACCCCTTTGTTCTTTTCGCAAACCACTTGACATTGCCCACCAACCATATATCATGTTTTTATCATGCGGATTTTCAAGCGCTAAAATTTTATGAGCGTAATAATGCTCCTATCCCAACAAATAAATTAAATTTTCTTTTTTATTACTACCGTTCCAACTTCGTGGAATAATATGATGTTGTTCCATATAAACACATTTGTACTTTTTATTTTTCCTTGTATCTTTTATTCTCTAAATATAATCGTCATATTTCTCATCCTTTTTTGGAACAACAGGATTAATTTCCATCAATAATTTTATTTCGTTTTTCATAAATTAAAACTCCTTACATTTTAATATGCAAAAAGCCAAAAGAATAATCGTCAAGGTAAGGACTTAATGAAACGGTAGCTACTCCGCTGTCTTCTTTTGGCTTTATAAACATTATAACATTATTTATTTAAACTGTCAAGAATTTTTTCAAATCCCAATTTGGTGGCATAAGTGAATTGCGTCCTTTTTCGGATGCTTTCGATTTCAATTCCGCCATATTCAATTACATCATTCATATTGATGCTCCTCTTATCACTTTCAACCATGAATCTACTAAAATCATCAATGCTTAAGAAGAAAGTGCGTTCATCTAAATCATGCTTTTCATCCATCTCCTGACGAAAATTAAGCACAAACCGCGAAATAATTCCTTTATATAAACCCATATTAACCAGACTATTAATCTGATGATAATGAATCATACCATCTGGCAACTTAGGGTCTCTCTAAAACGAAAAGTTCTTACCTTTCGTATTCTTCAACTCAAGTGTGAAAAGATAGCCATTATAATACGCAATTAAATCTGCGGGTTGTTTCACAGTAAAGCGAGACCTTAAATCCTTATTCGGATTAAAACTCAAATCGCTATCAGTCAACCTCAGACAAAATATTCCATCATTTTCACACGACTATTTAAAATTATGTTCAAACTTCTTTCCTTGATTCATAATATGTTTTCTCCTCTTTCTCCTTTTAAACCTTTTATGCCCTTTTATACCCCAAATAATAAAGGTAAAAAAAAGAAGTGCGAATAATTTAATTATCCTCACTTCTTTTATGCGCTTCCGTTATCGAAAACTTATTTTTTTGTTTCGTTCCTGCATAAACAGGCATAAATTCCTGACTAACGAATCAGTATTTATTATTTTTTATTCAGAGAAAATAATATTTTCTCCATATTTTTTCAAATTTAAAGCGGCTTGATAATCTCTATCTATTTTATTCCCACATTTACACTCATAGACTCTATCTTTTAAAGTTAAATTTTCCTTTAATTTACCACAAACGCAACAAATTTTTGAGCTTGGAAAATATCTATCTGCGACTATTATTTCTATACCTGCCCATTTACATTTATATTCTAAAATTTTTCTAAAAGTATAAAAATATTCTCGATTTATCATTTTTTTAAGCTCTTTTCGACTTTTTCCCATATTTGTAATATCCAAATCTTCTATAACTACAAAACGTGGTTTTTGTTTTATAATTTCTGAAACAACCCAATACAAATAATTATATTTAATAT